>ERZ772881.540-NODE-540-length-41682-cov-134.146876_pt1 | contig 41682 bp, 30 predicted proteins | sample MGYA00580581_ERZ772881 | MGnify/ENA primary metagenome ERZ772881 (study PRJEB29015, sample SAMEA2737668) | human gut metagenome | biome: human gut; feature: human-associated habitat; material: faeces | place: China | collected 2012 ...
GGAGAAAAGGCAATAATTGTGCCATGGCAGTCAATATCTAAATGAAAGAGCCGTACCCACGGGAGGAACGCATCAATAAGATGATGACGCTCATGGATCAGCTGTCGCCCAAGACAAGGGAGATCCTCACCGAATGCTATTTCAACCACCACAGCTACAACGAGGTGGCGGAGAAATACGGCATCTCGACGAGTGCCGTAAAGAAGCACATGATGCAGGCGCTGAAATTTTTCCGCGAAAACATGGTTAAAGAGTCTAAAAAGAGTGATCAAGGGGTACCTTATCATAAGGTGTTTCCGATAAGAAAATAGACAAGGAATCAAATGCCAGATAGAAAAAGGGAAATAGACGAACACATGCAGGAGGCCATTGACAAGTTCGATGCCGACAGCAAGCTCACCGACAAGGAGTGGAGCGACCTGGACCCAGACGTCCAGGACGACCTCGCATTGCTTGCCGAAATCGGTGAGGCGGTGTGTCGCGTCTCTTCTACTTCTCAGGCAGAAGATGCCGATACTGACCTCGCCTGGGAAAGAATGAAAGCGCGAATGGCCAACGACCATCTGCAAGAGGCCCAAGCTAAAGAGGAAGAAAAAAAAGAAAAAAGAAGTTAAGGAGATAGAAGTCAAGCCTGTATACACCAAAGAGGAAAAGACTAAAGAAACTCAGCTTGACAAGAAGAAGACAAAAACAAGGAAGCTGTGCATTGTCTATTATTCTATCGCTGCTGTGGCCGCTGCCCTCTTGTTGCTCTTCCTCATTTCAAAACCAGAAGAAGGCGGACAAGGCTTGCGCTCTGTAGCAACATTGACACAAAAGGCGAGCATCTCCGCAAGCAAAGAAAATAAGAAGGCAGACACAGCAGCAGCAGTCTCCAAGTCTGCCACAAAGGGCAACACCACAGCAACAGTCACCTGTACGGCCATGGCACGCCGCAGTTTAGGCAATGCCACACAGTTGATCATGGAACTGCAAAATCAAGGATACGCTGTTGACGGTCAGGTGCAGCGCTCCTCGCAGCCTGTACAACCGGGCAAGTTGGGTAAGGTCGTACTTCCCGACGGCACGGAAGCCTATCTCTACGCTTCAAGCAAACTTACCTATCCATCATCTTTCGTCGGCGACACGCGTGACGTCGTACTGGAAGGTGAAGCTTACTTCAAGGTAACACACGACGCCTCGCATCCGTTTATCATCCACACCGCCAACGCCACGACCCGCGTGCTCGGTACAGAGCTGGACGTGCGCGCCTTTTATGGCGAACCACTACACGTTGCTCTCATCACCGGCGTGGCGGAAGTTGTCGGCGGCAACGATGTCTGCCGACTGAAACCTGGTGAAGGTGTGACACTGCAAGGATCCAACTTGCTCAAACGGGAGGAGGACATGGATGTCTACGCCTATGCTTTGCGTGGTTTCATCTACGCCGACGATGCGCCCCTGGAGAACGTGCTGACCTCTTTGGCCCATTGGTATGGCATGAGCGTAAGCTATACCAACCGCAAGAATGCAAGCCGTCGCATCCACTTCTATATGCGGGGCAGTGACTCTCCGGAGCGTGCCGCAGAGTTGCTCAACAGCATGGGTGCCTTCGACGTGAGCGTCAAAGGCAACAGCTTCGTGGTTAACTGATCATCCGCACTTTGTCTGATGATCCGTTAACCGCACAAAGAAATTTCTATTAAAGAATCAACCCTACAGACGTAGTAACGCCGAAGAGGAACATGTTTCTGGCGGTTTCTCCCAACACCTTATTTAATTCCCGTCCATGATCGATCTTCAACAGATGGGTAAAAGCCAGCGAATGCAATGGCAGATAGACGATCAACGGAAGAAGGAAAGCCCATAGATGACCTTCAACAATGAAGACGACATTCAACAGCAACGCCACAACGCCGGACAGGAGATAGAGCATCTCACCTCCCCGATGGCCGACTCTGATGACCAACGTCATCTTTCCGTCGCGCCGGTCGTTGTCGATGTCGCGATTGTTGTTTATTAATAATAAGGTGTCGATGACAAAGCCGCAGGCCAACGAAGCCAGGAACACGGTCAGCGTCACCGTTCGCGGACCTTCCGGCAGACAGAGATAATAGGTCAGACAAACGGGAACGATGCCAAAGAACACCAGCACGAGTAGGTCGCCCAAGCCCAAATAAGAGAGCCGGGTGGTATAAAGAAAGCAGAAGAGCACGCACAGCGCACCGACGAGAATCATCTCCAGTCCGCCAAACAACACCAATGGCAAGCCGACAGCACAACCGAGTGCCGTGGTGATGAGCAGTGCCTTGCGCATAGCACCTTCGGTCACCCACCCCATTGAGCAGGCACGCTGTGGGCCGAGTCGCGTTGCCGCATCGTCGTTGCCACGCTTAAAATCGAAATAGTCATTGACGAAGTTGGCATCAATCTGCATGATAAACGCAAAGAGAAAGCACAGCACACAAGGCAACCAAGCTATCGCGCAGCCATGATCAGCAATCGTCAATGCCGTACCGATCATCACCGGCACAGCAGCTCCCGTCAATGTCTTGGGACGTGCAGCCAGCAGCCAGGCACGAAAGGAATTGGTTTTCACGTTATTTTCTTCTATCATCTTCTTGTCTCTATTAAATGAGTCGCTCAGTTTGAAGGTTTGTCTTTCTTACTGGCAGAATTCATCAAAAAAGAGCCTCAGTCCACGACACATATCGTCGACTGAGGCTTTTATCTATGTTTCAACAAGCTTAGAACTCAGCGTTCTTCGGCGTACGTGGGAAAGGAATGACGTCACGGATGTTCTGCATACCCGTCACGAAGAGGATCAGACGCTCAAAGCCCAAACCGAAACCAGCGTGAGGACAAGAACCGAACTTACGTGTATCGAGATACCACTTATAGTTGTTCTCATCCATACCGCGTGCCTCGATCTCGTCGAGCAGCTTCTGATAGTTCTCCTCACGGACCGAACCGCCGATGATCTCGCCAATACGTGGGAAGAGTACGTCGGTGCCCTGCATCGTCTTGCCGTCGGCATTCTTCTTCATATAGAATGCCTTGATCTCGGAAGGATAGTCGGTCATGATCACCGGACGCTTGAAGTGCTCCTCTACGAGGAAGCGCTCATGCTCACTGCTGAGATCCATGCCCCAACCGGTGACAGGGAATTCGAACTTATGTCCGTCCCTGACAGCCTGCTCGAGGATGCGGATACCTTCGGTATAAGGCAGGCGTACGAAGTCCTCCTTGATGACAGACTCAAGCGTAGCGATCAGCGTCTTGTCGATCATCTTGTTGAGGAACTCCAGGTCGTCCTTGCAGTTGTCCAAAGCCCACTTCACACAGTACTTGATGAAGTCTTCCTCAAGATCCATCAGCTCATCCTTGTCGATGAAGGCAACTTCCGGCTCGATCATCCAGAACTCAGCGAGGTGACGCGGCGTGTTGCTGTTCTCGGCACGGAAGGTAGGACCGAAGGTGTAGATAGCACCTAAGGCTGTGGCACCGAGCTCACCCTCGAGCTGACCGCTCACGGTGAGGTTGGTCTTGCGTCCGAAGAAGTCCTTGTCGTACTCTACCTTGCCACTCTTGGCCACACGGTCGAGATCGAGGGTAGTCACCTGGAACATCGATCCGGCACCCTCAGCGTCACTGGCAGTGATCAGCGGCGTGTTGAAATAGTAGAAGCCGTGGTCATGGAAATACTTATGGATGGCGACGGCCATGTTGTGACGGATGCGGAAGACAGCACCGAAAGTGTTTGTGCGCAGACGCAGATGAGCGTACTGGCGCATATACTCAAAGCTCTGACCTTTCTTCTGCATCGGATAGTCGCTCGGGCAGCCGCCGTAGAGCTCCAGCTCAGAAGCCTGGACCTCGCAGGTCTGTCCTTTGCCCTGGCTTTCCACGAGCTTACCGGTGGCACGAATGCACGCACCGGTAGTGATGCTCTTGAGCAACTCCTCATCCACCGTCGAGGGATCAACGACAATCTGAATGTTCTTAATGGTCGAACCATCGTTCAAGGCAATGAAGTCCACAGCCTTGCTGCTACGATGCGAGCGCACCCAGCCTTTGACAGTCATCTCTTTTCCAAAGTCGGTGCTCCGCAGGGCATCAACCACTTTTGTTCTACTCATGATTTGTCTCTCTTTGTTGATTCAAACATACTGTTCACTCACTCTCATTACTCGAACATGCCGCTGCGCAGCATCTCCACTTCTTTCTCAGTGAGGAAGCGCCAGTCGCCACGACGTACATTCTTCTTGGTCAGTCCGGCAAACTGCACGCGGTCGAGCTTCACAACGCGATAGCCCAGACTCTCGAAGATACGGCGCACGATGCGGTTCTTACCGCTGTGGATCTCAATGCCCACCTGGCTGTGGTCACGCTCGTCGGCATATTCGATAGCGTCGGCATGTACCTCACCATCCTCCAGCTCAATGCCTTCGGCGATCTTCTGCAGATCTTCGGGAGCCACGTTCTTGTCAAGGAAGACGTGATACACCTTTTTCTTGAGGAACTTAGGATGCGTCAGCTTGCTGGCGAGCTCACCGTCGTTGGTCAGCAACAGCACACCGGTGGTGTTGCGGTCCAGACGGCCTACAGGATAGATACGCTCCGGGCAAGCGTCCTTCACGAGATCCATCACGGTCTTGCGCTGCTGAGGATCGTCGCTGGTGGTGACATAGTCCTTCGGCTTGTTGAGCAGGACATAGACCTTCTTCTCAAGTGTGACGGGCTGATCGTGGAACTTCACGACATCGGAGCGGAGCACCTTGGTGCCGAGCTCGGTGACGACCTTGTCATTGACCGTCACCACACCTGCCTGGATGAACTCATCAGCCTCACGACGAGAGCAGACGCCGGCATTGGCCAGATACTTGTTCAGACGGATCGGCTCGTTCGGGTCGATATTCTCCTCCTTGTACTCGATACGCTTCTTCAAGCTATACTTAGCATTGGGATCGTATCCCGGACGGTGCTGTCCATAACCGCCCTGGCGATTGTAGCCGCCCTGGCCCTGCTGACGATAACCACCCTGACGATAGCCGCCTTGCTGACGATAGCCGCCCTGCTGACGAGACTGGTAGCCGCCTTGTCCCTGCTGACGATAGCCGCCCTGCTGACGAGGCTGGTAGCCGCCTTGTCCCTGCTGGCGATAACCGCCTTGCTGACGAGGCTGGTAGCCGCCCTGCCCTTGCTGCCGGTAGCCACCCTGCTGACGAGGCTGATAGCCGCCCTGCTGGCGAGACTGATAGCCTCCCTGCTGACGAGGCTGATAACCGCCTTCGCGCTGCTGATAGCCGCCTTCGCGCTGCTGATAACCGCCTTCGCGCTGCTGATAGCCTCCCTCCTCATTATTGTTGTTGTAGCGCTGACGCTGCTGATAGCCACCCTGACGCTGCTGATAGCCGCCTTGGCGCTGCTGATAGCCACCCTGGCGTTGCTGATAGCCGTTGTGGGGACGCTGCTCGCCACCCATCAGGCCAGCACCGAAGCCCTCCGGACGGAAGCTGCTGCTTTCATCGCGGCTGGCACTCTTGTCAGAACTGTAAGCGTGCTGTGTATGAATACGTGGGCGCTGTACGCGGCCATTGACATAATCTCTCTGATAACCCTGTTGTGGGCGATAGCCTTCACGGCTTGCATCGCTACTCTGCTTAGGTTGTGCGGACGAATCCTGTGTGTTCTTTTCTAATTCTTCTGCCATAATAATTACATTGTGTAGCCTCTCGGCTTACTTGTTAATACTAAAAAATGAAACTCTAAAAAATGATATTATTAATAATGTGTAATTTGAAAACGAATCTTTTCCCGTGCGATTACATACCCGTATAGTTCATCGGTGTGATCGCCGTCAGTTCTGCCTTCACGTCATCACTGACGTTGAGCGTCTGAATGAAATCGTGGATAGTCTGTTCCGTCATCACGTTGTTGGTGCGCGTCAGAGCCTTCAGTGCCTCATAAGGATGAGGATAGCCCTCACGGCGCAGGATGGTCTGGATAGCCTCAGCCACCACAGCCCAAGTATTGTTCAAGTCTTCTGTCATCTTTTCCCCGTGGAGGATGAGCTTGCGAAGACCTTTCAGCGTGCTCTCGATGGCGATGACGCTGTGACCCATAGGCACGCCGACATTGCGGAGCACTGTAGAGTCGGTGAGGTCACGCTGCAAGCGGCTCACCGGTAACTTGGCGGCGAGGAACTGCAGGATGGCGTTGGAGATGCCGAGGTTGCCCTCACTGTTCTCGTAGTCGATCGGGTTGACTTTATGCGGCATAGCGCTGGATCCGACCTCCCCCCTCTTGATTTTCTGCTTGAAATAGTCCATGGAGATATACATCCAGAAGTCGCGGTCGAGATCGATGATGATGGTGTTGATGCGGCGCATGGCGTCGAAGATTGCGCCGAGATAGTCGTAGTTGCTGATCTGTGTGGTCCACTGCTCACGCTCCAATCCGAGTTTCTCACTGACGAAGCGGTTGGCGAAAGCCTTCCAGTCATAGTGGGGATAAGCCACATGGTGGGCATTGAGATTTCCCGTAGCACCGCCGAACTTTGCAGTGATCTTGCAGGCCTTCAAGCTGTTGAGCTGTTCGGTCAGACGATAGACATAGACCATGATCTCCTTGCCCAAACGTGTGGGTGATGCAGGCTGACCGTGTGTCTTGGCAAGCATAGGCACGTCTTTCCACTCATCGGCATATTGCTGCAGCTGAGCGATGAGCTCTTCCACCAAAGGATAGTAGACATCGTGCAGCGCTTCCTTGAGAGAGAGGGGTACGCTGGTGTTGTTGATATCCTGAGACGTCAGACCGAAGTGGATAAACTCCTTATAGGCATCCAAGCCTCCGATCTCGTCGAAGCGCTCTTTGATGAAATACTCCACGGCCTTGACATCGTGGTTAGTGATTTTCTCAATGTCTTTGACGCGCTGGGCGCTCTTCTCGTCGAAATTGCGATAGATGTCACGCAGACGTTCGAAAAGGTTGTGATCGAAGTCCTTCAGTTGCGGCAAGGGCAACTCACACAGAGTGATGAAATACTCCACCTCCACACGAATGCGGTAGCGGATCAGTGCGTATTCAGAGAAGTAGTTAGCCAGAGGCTCTGTCTTGCTTCTATAGCGACCATCGATAGGCGAGATGGCCGTCAATGTATCCAGATTCATAATGCTGTTAATAAGCTGTGATAATACGTATTATATTCTATCCTGCAAAATTACTAATTTATTTCGACTTCTAATAAAAGTGTAGTGAAAAAGATGATTAAAAAGGAAAAAAGAAAGAAAAGAAAGAAAACAAGGAGGAAAGACGAGCGAAGAAAAGGCATCAAGCGCTTCTGCACAACAGAAGCATACAGAACCAGGCCAACATATTACCCACTCATCAGCAGCCACGCTATATGCAGGACATCGATTACGAATGTTTTCCTAAAGAAGTATGCTGAAACGGGAATCAAAGACAAAGCACTTTGACGTGGGCGTTGACGGATTCGAACCGCCGACCCTCTGCTTGTAAGGCAGATGCTCTAAACCAACTGAGCTAAACGCCCGATATAAAAATCCCCGCAATCCCGAAGGACTACAGGGACCACCCCTACGTGGGCGTTGACGGATTCGAACCGCCGACCCTCTGCTTGTAAGGCAGATGCTCTAAACCAACTGAGCTAAACGCCCCTTTCTCGGATTGTGGGTGCAAAGGTAACACAATTATTTCATCCCACCAAACTTTTGCCAAGAAAAAAGTTGAAGGCCACAAAAAAGCCTCTGCGCTGCTGACTGCAAGAACAGAAGCGCAGAGGCTAATGGCTAGAGGATATTTTATTTCTCGATCATCTCCACCGATCTCTTGAGAAACTCGTCGAGGGCTTTGCCCTTGAGCATACCGTTCTGCAGGAGTGCCAAGTCGATGAGCTGATGCACGATCTTGTTGTCCTTGGCATAGTCGCAGAGGATCTTTTTCTTCTTATCGCGCTGCTCATTGACAGCCTTCTCCGTCTTTTCGAGATCGTCTTTTTCCTCTTTAGTAATCTCCTCAGGTTTCTTCTTGCTCTGGCTCTGATGGAGGGCGGCAAGACGTGCCTGCTGACCTTTGAGCTCACCCTCTATCGGCTTCAAAGCCTCGTCGGTAGCCTTACGGGTCTCGTCGAGCACCTCTTTCACGAGCGCGTGATCGGTGTTGAGCACCACGGTGTAACTGTCCGGCATCTGTCCGTAGAAGCTCATACCCGGCTGGAAGTGGCTCATGTCCTTCATACGGCGCATATACTCGCTCTCCGTGATCAGCACGGGCTGAGCCTGCTCGCCGAGAGCCTCCATGTCAACGTTGAAGGTGGCCTTGCCATCCATCGGCATCTGAGAGCGGAACACCTCTGACAGTTTGTCGCGGTCGTCGGCTTCCAAAGCACTCTTCTTCGCATCTTCTTTCTGGATGAGTCGGTCGATGATGTCAGCGTCGACACGAGAGAAGCGGCTCTTCTCCAGCTTCTGCTCGAGCATCGACACCATCGGCATGTCGAGCTGACCGTCCATCAGCAGTACGCTGTAACCCTTATCCTCAGCGGCCTTGATATAAGAGTACTGGTCGTTTTTGTTGGTGGCGTAGAGATAGACGAGGTCACCGTTCTTGTCGGTTTGGTTGTCCTTGATGAGCGTCTTGTACTCTTCCATGGTGAAGTACTTGCCTGCGACATCCTTGAACAGCGCGAAGTCCTTGGCACGGTCGTAGAAGTCCTCCTGCGAGAGCATGCCATAGTTGATGAAGAGCTTCAGATCGTCCCACTTAGCCTCATAGTCCTTGCGGTCGTCCTTGAAGGTCTGCTGCAGACGGTCGGCCACCTTCTTAGTGATATAGGTCGAGATCTTCTTCACATTGGCGTCGCTCTGCAGATAGCTGCGGCTGACGTTCAGCGGGATGTCCGGCGAATCGATGACACCATGGAGCAACGTCAGGAAGTCCGGCACGATGCCCTCTACCTGGTCAGTGACGAAGACCTGGTTGCAATAGAGCTGGATCTTGTTGCGCTGCAAGTCGATGTTGCTGTGGATACGTGGGAAGTAGAGGATACCCGTCAAATGGAACGGGAAGTCGACGTTGAGGTGAATCCAGAACAGCGGCTCGTCCTGCATGGGATAGAGCGTACGGTAGAAATTCTTATAGTCCTCGTCTTTCAGTGTCGACGGCGCCTTGGTCCACAGCGGTTCCACGCTGTTGATGATATTGTCGTCCTGCGTCTCCACTTCCTTGCCGTCCTTCCATTCTGTCTTCTTACCGAAGGCAACAGGCACTGCCATGAACTTGCAATACTTATTCAGCAGGGCCGTGATGCGTGTCTTCTCCAGGAACTCCTTGCAGTCGTCGGAGATGTGCAGCACGATATCAGTACCACGGTCAGCCTTCTCTGCCTCCTCAAGCGTAAACTCAGGTGAGCCGTCGCAGGTCCAGTGCATGGCCTTAGCGTCCTCTTTAAAGCTCCTGGTGATAATCTCGACCTTGTCCGATACCATAAAGCTGGAGTAAAAACCGAGTCCGAAGTGTCCGATGATAGCATTGGCCTCATCCTTGTATTTCGTCAGGAAGTCGGTGACACCGGAGAAAGCGATTTGGTTGATGTATTTATCGATTTCCTCAGCGGTCATACCCAGTCCGCGGTCGCTGATGGTCAGCGTCTTGGCGTCTTTGTCGAGCTTGACATGAATCGTCAGGTCGCCGAGATCGCCCTTGAAGTCGCCCTTCTGCGCCAGCGTCTTCAACTTCTGCGTAGCATCGACAGCGTTGGAGACCATCTCACGGAGGAAAATCTCATGATCAGAATACAAGAACTTTTTGATGACGGGGAAAATGTTCTCTGTTGTAACCCCGATATTACCTTTTTTCATGGTATGCGTTCTAATTAGTTTTTGCCGATAAAAATGCAAAAAGCGTGCCATGAAGATTTTTTTAAAATTTACCGAAATATTGACAACACTTTAAAAGAAAAACGTTATATTTGCAACATAGATTCATTTCAATAGGTTAAGGTTAGTTTTTTTAAAAGGTTAAAGGCCCCAATCTGAGTAGTGATTACTGTGGATTGGGGATTTTTATTTTTTTAAAGTACTTTGAATTCGACTAAACGGGAATGGGATCAACAGAGCCAAGTTTTAGTATGCTGCCCGTTTGCCCATTCCCGTATTTTTGTTTTGACCACGGTTCCTCCCTCCCTTGATTGTCACCTCCAGCCTGTCTTCCTGCTACACCTTATTATATATAACGCACATTACACCAAGTACGACAAGCTGTCACATTACATTATGACACATTTGTCATCATTCGTCCTTCATCCCTATTGGCACGGTTTTGGCAATCGTAAAGGTGGGTTGCGGAAACGCAACAACCAATACTGAAAGTTCAAACATAAAAAAATATTGCAACTATGACAATTAAACCATTAGCAGACAGAGTGCTGGTACTTCCTGCACCAGCGGAGGAAAAAGTAGGTGGAATCATCATCCCTGACACAGCCAAGGAGAAGCCACAGCGCGGCGAGGTCGTTGCCGTCGGTCAAGGCACAAAGGACGATCCTATGGTTCTGAAGAAGGGCGACATCGTGCTCTATGGCAAGTATGCCGGAACAGAGCTGGAGGATGGCGACAAGAAATACCTGATGATGCGCCAGAGCGACGTGCTCGCTGTCGTAGAGGACTAAAGCACAGCTGAGCGCAGACTTCGCTTTTCTCACAATCAGTTTACTATTATCATAACATTAAATAAATAGGAAATCACAACAATGGCAAAGATTATCAAATACAATACAGAAGCCCGCAACCTCATCAAGGCTGGTGTTGACCAGTTGGCCGACGCCGTAAAGGTTACACTCGGTCCTAAGGGCCGCAACGTCATCATCGAGAAGAAATTCGGTGCTCCACAGATCACCAAGGACGGTGTCACCGTCGCTAAGGAGGTAGAGCTCGAGGATAAGTTCGAGAACACCGGCGCTCAGCTTGTCAAGAGTGTTGCCAGCAAGACAGGTGACGACGCCGGTGACGGTACCACCACAGCTACCATCCTGACACAGGCCATCGTCACAGAGGGTCTGAAGAACGTCACCGCAGGTGCCAACCCAATGGATCTGAAGCGTGGTATTGACAAGGCTGTGGCTAAGATCATCGACTATATCAAGACGCACGCTGAGCAGGTCGGTGACAACTACGACAAGATTGAGCAGGTCGCTACTGTCAGCGCCAACAACGATCCTGAGATCGGTAAGCTCATCGCTGACGCCATGCGCAAGGTCTCTAAGGACGGCGTGATCACCATTGAGGAGAGCAAGACCCGCGACACCAGCATCGGTGTGGTACAGGGTATGCAGTTCGACCGTGGCTATCTGTCGGGCTACTTCGTGACCGACACCGACAAGATGGAGTGCGTGATGGAGAATCCTTACATCCTCATCTACGACAAGAAGATCAGCAACCTCAAGGAGTTCTTGCCTATCCTGCAGCCTGCTGCCGAGAGTGGCCGTCCACTGCTCGTCATCGCTGAGGACGTTGACTCTGAGGCTCTGACGACATTGGTTGTCAACCGTCTGCGTGGCGGTCTGAAGATCTGCGCTGTCAAGGCTCCGGGCTTCGGCGATCGCCGCAAGGCTATGCTCGAGGATATCGCTATCCTGACCGGTGGCGTTGTCATCAGTGAGGAGAAAGGCTTGAAGCTTGAGCAGGCTACACTCGACATGTTAGGTTCCGCTAAGAAGGTGACCATCACCAAGGACGACACGACAATCGTCGGCGGTGCAGGTGCTAAGGAAAACATCCAGGAGCGCATCAACCAGATCAAGAACGAAATTGCCAACACCAAGAGCTCTTACGACAAGGAGAAGCTGCAGGAGCGCCTCGGCAAGCTCAGCGGTGGTGTCGCCGTGCTCTATGTCGGTGCCAACTCCGAGGTGGAGATGAAGGAGAAGAAGGATCGTTGCGACGACGCACTCTGCGCTACACGTGCAGCCAGCGAGGAAGGCGTGGTTGTCGGTGGCGGTACCACTTACATCCGCGCTCAGGAAGAACTGAAGGATCTCAAGGGCGACAACGCCGATGAGCAGACTGGCATCAACATCGTATGCCGCGCTATCGAGGAGCCGCTGCGTCAGATCGTCTTCAACGCCGGTGGCGAGGGCGCTGTCGTAGTGAACAAGGTTCGCGAGGGCAAGGGCGACTTCGGTTACAATGCCCGTGAGGACAAGTACGAAGACCTGCGCGCTGCCGGTGTCATCGACCCGGCCAAGGTAGAGCGTGTGGCTCTGGAAAACGCCGCTTCTGTAGCAGGTATGTTCCTGACCACTGAGTGCCTCATCTGCGACAAGCCTGAGGAGAAGCCGGCAATGCCAGCCGCTCAGCCCGGAATGATGTAATCGAGACATCGAAATAAAGATACTCATAACCACAAAGAGGTGGCAAGCGATATGCTTGCCACCTCTTTTTTTGTATACAAACCCAACAACGCCATTTCTATTCATAGGATTTTTTACGACAAAAAGTCATCACGATGAGGTCACAATATAGAGAAGTGAAGCACAGACGCGAAGACTCAAAATCACAGATTTGTTGAAAAACAGATCAGAAAAGCCGCTTTTTCAGTATTATCTCGGTACTTTCTACGGATGAACAAGGTACTTTGACGAGAAATTCTCTAGAGAATTTTCGATCATCTCGGTACTTTTACCGTGTAAAAGTACCGAGATGTATGGCAAAAACGGCTGTTTTGGTGAAGTAAAAAGTCAAAAACGGGGATTGCGGAAGCCTGATTTTCTACAAAAAGAATGCAAGACGTTAATTATCAGCACGTTATCAAAACACGCTCAAAATGGCGAAAATCAGAGGCAAGTATGCACCTGTTTCTGATTTTTCGATTCTCAGAGGCGGAAAAATGTCAGTTTATACGACAAGAAGGAAACAAATGATTCAATGTTACAAGTTGATAGATCTATTAATACAACAAGGATGTCACTTGTTCTCTATAATGCCGACAGCAAAGAAGTCCGTCTGACAACCTCATTCTCTCCATATCCATGACAACAATTTGTTGAGCCAGCCAATGGAGAAACGGAACCAACGGTATTTCGCCACGGGCTTACCGCCGAAGTGGAGAATGAACTCGCGGAAAGGATTGTTGGGATAGGGCAAGCCCGCATCGAGAAAATAGATGTGGGCATAGTTGTGTTTCCAAGCCCAGATGATCGCCTGCCACACTGTCATCATTGCGGGATGAAGCCACGCATAGCGCTTGCGGCGCGAAGCGAGATACCACAGATAGGCGTTACCCTCGGAATAGACACAGACGCAACCGCCTATCAGACGACCTTTGTAGAGTGTGGCAAAGAGCCGGCCATTGTCACTGCGATAGATCTCGGCGATCTGCTTCTCCGGTGGTACGACACGATGCACCTTCCACCTGTAGAAGCCCCGCACCAAATGGACGAAACTCCTGAGATCCTCTTCTGTGGTCACCTCACGGGTCTTGACTCCCTGCTGATAGGCATGTTCAATCTTTTTCAGCATCTTAGGCTGCAGACGGTCGTGGGGATCCATGGAGTGGAGCGAGTTGTGGATTTCCTGCCATGGAATGGGAAAGAAGCCTTGGGAACGGAAATGCTTATAGCCAAACATCTTGCGGGATACATCGCTGAACTCGATGAAGAAGCACAGCCGACGCCGCAACCGTCTGACAAGCGCTTCGAGGAGCAGTCCAAAGACTTCCTCACTGTTCACGTCATCGGCATAGTCGCCCTCACCATAGGCATGAGCCTGACAATAGAGCAGCGGCATCCACGAGGCACGCAACAAAAAGACGAGGATGTGGCCGACCACCCTACCCTGCTTGTCGGTAGCCACAGCCATACAAGGCCGCTGGCCCGGCGTACGCTCAACGATATGGAAGAGCTCCGGACTATGATAGAAGTTGCCGTCGTCCATTGGCGGTAACGTGTCTCCACGTGTATAGATTGCGGTCTGATAATGTGACATTGCTACAGAATGTTTGCTTACTGGCAAAATTAATATAATTCAAGGGAAACACAAAATAAAGTTCCACTTTTATTTTGTAACTTTGCGTCAAAAATCATACAAAACCATGATCAACTACGATTTGCGGCGTATTCGCGCCATTGTCTTCGACGTCGACGGTGTGCTGTCAGCCTCTACGGCAGGTATGGATACTGAGGGTATGCCGCTGCGCACGGTCAACATCAAGGACGGCTACGCCATTCAGCTGGCCGTCAAGCGTGGCCTGCGCATTGCCATCATCACGGGCGGCAGTTCTGAGGCCATCCGCAAGCGCTATGCCTATCTGGGTGTGGAGGATATCTTCATGGGCAGTGCAATGAAGAAGGATGCCTACGCGCGTTTTCTCGAAGCCAACTGCCTGACTCACGACGAGGTGCTCTATATGGGCGACGACATCCCCGACTATGAAGTGATGAGCCTCGTGGGCTGCCCCTGCTGTCCGTCCGACGCCTGCGACGACATCAAGAAGATAGCGCTCTACGTCAGCAGCTACGACGGAGGCCATGGCTGCGCCCGCGATGTCATCGAGCAGGTGCTCAAGGCACAAGGCAAATGGATGGACAACGCAAAGGCATTCGGGTGGTAAGGAAGGAGACGGGGAAATCAATAAGAAAATGGAAACAAAGAGACTGAAAATCATACTTGCCAGCGCGTCGCCACGTCGCAAAGAGCTATTGGCAGGGCTGGATCTGGACTTCGAGGTGAAGGTGATCAAAGGCGTCAGCGAGAGCTATCCCGAGAGTCTGCATGCCGAAGAGGTGCCGCAATATATCTCGCGAGAGAAGGCGGCCGCCTATCAGGTTGCCGATGACGAACTGCTGCTCACAGCCGACACGGTGGTCGTTGTCGACAATACGATCTTAGGCAAGCCACACGATGCTGATGACGCGCGCCGTATGCTCCGCCTCATCAGCGGACGCACGCACCACGTGGTCACCGGCGTGACGCTGACCACAGCCAAAGCACAAAAGACGTTCGGGGTCACGACAGACGTTACCTTCCGGCAACTTACTGACGATGAGATCAACTACTATATCTCCCACTACCGTCCGTTTGACAAGGCTGGTGCCTACGGCATACAAGAGTGGATCGGCTATATCGGCGTGACGTCCATCCACGGCAGCTACTACAACGTCATGGGGCTTCCTGTACAACGCATCTATCAAGAGATCATGAAGATGGAGAAATAAAAGAGGAACAAAAAATATCGGTGTCCACTACTGGCTGCAAACCGTAGTGAACACCGATCTCTGATTCTAAACAATGTTTCTCAATCTTCTAAAAGCAAAAAAGCAATTATGCCTTCTTAGCCTTCAAAGTGTCCAACGCTGCACGACGACCACCGAGAATCATATCGATACGCATTTTGTCTTGCAGATTTGCCTGGGCATTCATTGTTACCAATTTGTCTGTCATAACTACAATCTTTTTACGTTGATAAGGTTGATACTGCGACTCACAGCTTTCGCCGCTTGTCGTATAGTCCGACGGCAAAGTTAGTTTTCTTATTCCGCATCTCCTAATATTCTTGCAAGAAATTCGCAGTGTAATCGATTGATATTGATTTATATCAACTATGCGAGCCAAAAACATAGTCATTCAAAGCTATTTTCCAGCATACTTGAGAGGGCAGAAATAAGGCATAATTGATTTATATCAACCAACAAGGAGGCTGGCCTACAAGGTAATGCATGGGGGTGCGACCCTCCCCCCTTGGGGGGAGTTAGAGGAGGGCTAATTTTTTCTCCTTTTTCTTTGTCATTTCGCTCGTTTGCACTATCTTTAGATAAGATAGGTTGCACTCGGAAATGAAAAGAAAAACTGCGTTTTTCTTTGTCATTTCGCTCGTTTGCACTATCTTTGCACTTAGTATATTATTAAAACGTAAAAAGCCATGACTGTAACAGACATGCAAGAAATAAAAACAGCCAGCATTCAAAAACTGACTACAGGTAAAGACGGCGGACAGGATGTGCTGCTCGTCTCACTCAAGGAAGCCTATCAAAGCAAGCCACAATATCAGCGGTCCCTGAAGAAGGAGTTTGACCGCTGCAAAGATTTCGACCATCAGCATCTGCTGAAATACCTTGCCATGAAGGACGTGGAGGGACTCGGCACGTGCATAGAGATGGAATGGGAGGATTCCCGCTCACTGCTCGAATACCTTGACGAAGGACACAGTGAAGACGAGAAGAAGCGTGTGATCAGCCAAATCGCTGCCGCATTGGAGTACCTCCATGAAAACGGAATGGTACACGGTGCGCTCGACCCAGCCTTTATCTTCATCACGAAGAAGACTGACGAGGTGAAGGTCCTCAACCTGAGACTGTGCTATGCCGACTCGATGAGTATGCCCAACAGCAGCCTGCGGTTTATCGCACCGGAAGCCAAGGACGGCACGGTGACGCTGGACGCACGCGCTGACGTCTACTCTTTAGGTATGATCGTCAAGACCATGAACCTTGGCAGCGACTATGACCAGGTCGTCAACGGCAGTTGCAGCTTTGGACGCAGCGAGCGGTATGCAAGCATCGAAGACTTCATGGAAACCTTTGAGCACCACCGCTATAGCCGCAAAAACGAGAAAAAATCCTCGTCCGCCAACAGAAAGATGGTAGGCTTGGTAGTTGCTATCGCCGTGCTCGTAGTCATCGCCGTCGTACTGCTCTTCAGCCGTGGCGGACAGTCTGACCAGCAGGCTGGCAACACTGACTCTACTGAGGTGGCCAGCAATGCTCAGTCTCAAAGCGCTGACACGACCAGCAACAGCGTATCGGGCTCTGTGGCACCATCGGCCGACAGCTCGAGCGACGCCCAACAGGCTGCTTCCTCACAGGCACCTCAGTACACCGGCGATCTGGTATTCCTCAACAACCTCGTACCGCAGATGCATATCGACATCGACAAGATTTATGCCTCCAGCACAGATCCTGATCAAATCCATAAGAAGGTAGCCATCTACTACAAAGGTTTGCGCAAGACACTGGGCAGCCTCAATGAACAACAGTTTGCAGCCTTCGACAAGGCGTTCAGCGATTATATCAAGTCAAAACAACAATAACGGAAAAAGGTGCAGCACGCCGTAAGACATGCTACACCTTATTATATATATGGAAAAAGGCAATCACCACAATTGTGATGATTGCCTTTTTTGTATTCCTGAGAAGCCGCGCCAAGCGCTTACTCCTTCAGCGCATTCCATCCTTGCGCCGTGATGTCAAACTCCTTGTTGTCGCGTGAGATTAAGCGAGCGCCTAACTCCTCTTTCGTGATATATCCGATCTGCTTGATACCCTTGCTCTCCAACACGTCGAGCTTGTCGTGATCACCAATCGGACAAGTAAAGAGAAGCTCATAGTCGTCGCCACCGTTCATCGCGCACGTGGTGACATTCATGTTCAGCTCTTCTGCCATTACGGCCGTCTGATAGTCGATAGGAATGTTCTTCTCATAGATGCGGCAACCACAATGACTCTGCTTACAGATATGCAAGAGTTCGGAAGAGAGTCCGTCAGAGATGTCCATCATTGCCGTGGGATGGATATTGTTCTCCCGCAGCAGGTTGATGACATCGCCGCGCGCCTCCGGCTTGAGCTGCCGCTGAAGCAGATATTCATTACCGGCGAAGTCCGGTTGGAAGTCATTGAGTTTGCGTGCCTCCTGCTGCAGATGCTCCACGAGTTTCGTGTTCCCGGCCTTGTGCGCCTCCTGCAACTTCTTGTTCATCGCGTCGACCTGCTGATAGAAGACACTTTTCTCGCGCTCGAGCAACTGCAAGCCCATATAGGCAGCGCCGAGATCGCCTGTGACACAGACCAAATCCGTCTCGTTGGCACCATTGCGATAGACGATGTCCTCTTTCTTAGCCTCACCGATACACGTGATGCTGACGGCCAGTCCCGTATAGGATGCCGTCGTGTCTCCACCAACCACATCCACGCTCCATTTCCCGCAGGCACGGCGCAGTCCATCGTAGAAAGCCTCGATGTCCTCCACTTTCAACCGTTTGCCAATGGCCAGCGAAACCGTCATCTGCCGAGGCGTGCCGTTCATGGCAAAGATATCAGAGATATTCACCATCGCAGCCTTGTAGCCCAACTCCTGCATCGTGATGTAGGTGAGGTCGAAGTGTATGCCTTCCATGAGCATATCCGTGGTCACCAATACTTCCGACTCAGGATAATGAAGCACAGCGCAGTCATCGCCCACACCATAGCGTGTCGATCCGTTGACCGGCCTGATGTCTTTAGTGAGATGACCGATCAGACCAAACTCACCCAACCTTGCAATTTCCATATATTTTCCTAAGAGTATCTGTATACTTTGTGTTACCCTGTCTCTTATTAAGTCCGTATACTTTGTACTCTGTCTTTTCTACTTGTTATTCTGTCTGATGATCATTTCGCGCATAATCTCAGTCATCTTGGGTTCAGCGCTGTTGGCAGCCTTCTGCACTTCTTCATGGCTGACTTCCACCGGTGGCTCAAAGCCGCCCAAGTCGGTAATGATGCTCATGCCAAAGACCTTAATGCCGCAGTGATGCGCCACGATCACCTCCGGTACGGTCGACATGCCTACCGCGTCACCACCCAAGAGATGATACATCCGGTACTCGGAAGGTGTCTCGAAGGTAGGGCCTTGTACACCCACATAGACACCATGCTGCAACGTGAAGCCCTTCTCCTTGGCGATGCTGTCGGCAAGAGCGATCAACTCATGGTCGTAAGCCTCGTGCATATCGGGGAAGCGCGGACCCGTCGGGAAGTTCTTACCACGCAGAGGATGTTCGGGGAAGAGGTTGATATGATCAGTGATGACCATCATGTCACCAATGTGGAACTTCGGGTTCATGCCACCGGAGGCATTGCTGACAAAGAGTGTCTTGACACCTAACTCATACATCACCCGTTCGGGGAAGGTAACCTCCTTCATCGAGTAGCCCTCGTAGAAATGGAAGCGGCCGTCCATGGCGATGATATCCACGCCGCCGAGCTGTCCGAAGATGAGCTTACCGGCATGACCCTCCACTGTGGATACAGGGAAGTTAGGAATATCCTTGTAAGGGATTTCCTGTGTATTAGTTATCTCGGAAGCTAATTGTCCGAGGCCTGTTCCCAGAATGATGGCGGTCTGCGGGCTTGCTGTCATCCTTGCCTTTAGCCAGGATGCTGTTTCTTGAATTTTTTCGTACATAGCTAATGATTTTATGGTTGAACGTCTCAGCTTCGTCGAGCATAAACTTGATACGGATCGGCAGACGGTAGAGATGCCGCCGTACGTCTTCGTCAAGTCCTTCGAGGTTTTCAAGACGTGTACTGTCTTTGTCTGTAGTGATGATCACACGCGGCTCCGGCAATGACTGGAATGCCTCGTTGATGCGCTGCGCGTCCTTTGCCTTGAAGAAGTGGTGGTCAGCAAAGGTCAGCGGTGTGATCGACCGGCATTGCTTCTTCAGGTCAGCCTCCATCTGCAGGGGAGAGGCGATGCCCGTGAGCAACAACACATTCTTTCCCGCCAACGGTGACTCATTCTCAGTGAGCGGCTCCGCCTCCTTGGGGAAGACGGCGACAGGAGCGTCGTAGTCGATGCAGGTGAAGTAGAGCTCTTGATAGGGGTAGAGGTTCATGGCCTTGGTAAGCACACGAAACTCCATCGGCTTCAAGTCTTTCGGACACTTGGTGATAATCACGATGTCGGCACGGCCCTTGCCGTTGAGACTCTCGCGCAGCCGTCCGGCCGGCAAGAGCTTGTCGTAGATAATCAGACGGTGATAGTCGACCAACAAAATATTGATGCCGGGTTTGATATAGCGGTGCTGATAGGCATCGTCGAGAAGGATCACGTCTACGTCGTGCGTTTCCTTGTCATGTGTCAGCCGGTCTACACCCTGACAGCGGTTCTTGTCCACAGCAACGTAGACATCGGGGAATTTCCGGTTCATCTGGTAAGGCTCGTCACCGATCTCCCGCGCTGTCGTGTCGTCATCAGCGAGCACATAGCCTTTGCTCTTGCGTTTATAGCCGCGCGAGAGCACTCCTACCTTCACTACATCTTTGAGTAGTCGGATGAGATATTCCACATGCGGTGTCTTGCCGGAACCGCCCACGGTGATGTTGCCTACGGCGATGACCGGTATCGCAAAGGACCGTTGCTTGAGCAGGCCAAGGTCAAAGAGCCAGTTGCGAAAGCCTACGCCCAAGCCATAGAGCCAGCTCAGCGGCAAGAGCCATTCAGTGATTTTGATGTAATCCCCTTCTGTTCGCATAATTGTTATTTGATTATCAAGTGATAAGGTAGCCGTGCCTGCAGGCGGCTCAGCGTCATGACCCGCCGCATCATCATGTAGGCACCGTAGTCGTCGCCCAATACAGTACGCAGCTGACCGTCGAGGTAAGATCCCGTGGAGCTGTTGAACATATCCATCATCTGGTCAAACATATCCTCAGCTCCTGGATAAGAAGCGGTATGCCAGTCCGAGAGGGAAGCCAACTTCGCAGCTTTCGCCACTGCCACGTCCAGTCCGCCTAACGCATCTACAAGTTTCAGCTTCTGAGCATCCATACCTAAGTAGACATGGCCCTGAGCCAACTGCTCCACACGGTCCATCGTCATGCCGCGGCCTTCGGACACGCGGAACTTGAAGAGACGATAGCCACGATTGACCGAGGCCTGCATGAGTGACAGTTGCTCCGTCGTCATGGGAGCCATGTCATCGCCCATCGTGCTATTGCGGTTGGTCTGTACATAATCGGCATTAATACCTAACTTGCCGGTCAGCAGCTTAGAGCGGTCGATGCTCACGCCATAGATGCCAATGCTGCCCGTCAGTGTAGTGGGCTCAGCGACAATATAGTCGGCAGGCGCACTGATATAGTAACCGCCCGAAGCGGCATAACCACCCATCGACACCACGACAGGTTTACGCTTACGCAACTCCATGATGGCATGCCAGATTTGCTCGGATGCATAAGCTGACCCGCCCGGTGAGTTCACTCGGATGACGACAGCCTTCACGTCATCATCGTCGGCTAAGCCGTTGAGATCATCGGCCATATCTTTTCCAACAATTGTGCTACCACTGCTGAACATCGACTGCGGTGTAGCCTCGTCGACGATTTCTCCCTCGGCATAGTACACGGCAATCTCGTCACCGTCGCCTTCTTTAACTGTGGAAGCCAGGTCACCGGCCGACACCTGCGGGATCATGTCATCCTTATCCAATCCCAAACGCTTCTTGATATTGGCTTTCATCTCGTCTGCATAAAGCAATCCATCGACGAGATGATATTTCTGGAAGTTTTTCGTTTCCTCTACCCCTATGTAACGGTCAGCGTATGCGTTGAGTGTATCAACGCTGATCTTACGGTTCTTGCTCACCATCGCCACGATCTTATCCCACGTACCTTGAATGAACCTTGTGGTCTGAGCACGGGATTCATCACTCATGTGGTCGTTGATCAGCGGCTCTGTGGCACTCTTGTACTTACCGCACTTGAAGACATTGAATTTGATTCCAATCTTATCCAACAAGGGTTTGAAGTATTCCATCTTTCCACCCAGTCCATGCCAGTCTACGGCACCTTGAGGATTAAGATAAATCTTGTCGGCGGCACTGGCCAAATAATAAGTAAAAGCATTATAACTGTCGGCATATGCCACCAGCCACTTTCCCGAGATCTTGTAATCCCGCAAGGCATCGTATATCTCTTCTACCTGAGCCGGATCGGCATTGAAGCTACCGCCCTCGAGATAGATGCCGACTACCTTATCGTTGGTCTTTGCCTGCTTTATTGCCGTGAGCACATCCTCCAAAGTCTGGCTGGTGTTGCCTTGCAGTTCGTCACGCATTGAGGGGCTGCTATGATCTGTCAATGATCCATCAAGCTTTAAGACGAGGACGCTGTTCTTCCTCACGCTCGCCGCAGACTGCTTGGAAGCCATGATACCCGATAGCGTCATCATGGAGATCATAAAAACCACGACGGAGAAAACAAAGAGGCCGACAATAGTCGCACCGGTCATCTTAAAAAAATCTTTCATACACTTGATCTTGTTGGATGATTAGAAACAATAGAGTTTATGGTTCAACGTTTGTGCAAACTTACGAAAAAAAAATCACATAAGCAAACTTTTGCTTAATGAATGCTCTACGCTGTCTTTGACTGTAACACGATTATAACAGATATGAAGAGTATGATAATAGTTTCTACACGCCAGAATCTATCTCCCGGATGAGTCAAGCTGACGTCTATTGCCTGTTTTGCTTTTGCCGCGCATGAATGATCCTGACCGTACCACAAAGTGCATCATAGTGTACCAGCAGGGAATCGCGCTTGACACGCAACTGGTTACGGCGAAGCAGACTACGCTCGCTATTCATCTGCTGGATGGTAGCCTGCAAGGCAGAGTCGGTGCGTCCGACGTCCTGTTGGGTCATCTTCAGACTTGCGTCTTGCCAGATGACCAATGCCCGCTGACGGCTCTTGATAGCCCGCGGATGCCAGGCACGCAGTTGGGTGATGGCGTTGAGCGCAGCCTGATACTGACCATCATGGTAGAACATTTCTATCTTTTTCATCAACGGTGCCGCCTTCTCGTCCTCGGTAGGCTGACAAGCGAAACAGCTCACCAATACAATGATTGCTAAGATATATTTCTTCATAGGAATAAAGGATTTCATATAAGATAATGAGTTATGGTTCTACATAGCGTTCCACAAACTGCTTCACCACGTGACGATAGGCTTGTGGATGATCATGGAGACTGCGGGCATGGGCGGAACCCTGGCCAAGCCACTTCTCCTTAGGTTGGGGCTTTGCCTTGTAGAGCGGTTCTACCATCCACGTCGGTACAAAATCGTCCTTCGTACCATGGATAAACAGCATCGGCTTGTGGCAGCGCGCCACCATCCTCAACGGCGATGCCTCGCCAAACGACCAGCCATAGTGCAGACGGCAGAGGGCGGAGGCCGTATAGAGAAGCGGGAAAGACGGCAAACCGAACTGATCGCCCAGCTCACTGCCGAACTCGTCCCACGCACTGGTATAACCGCAATCTTCGACAAAGGCTCTCACGAATGCCGGTGTCTGCTCACCCGAGACGCACATCGTCGTCGCCGCACCCATGGAGATGCCATGCACTACCATGCGCGACTGTCGGTTGCTCAAACCAAAGCAGTGGTTGGCGATGCTTATCCACCGGAGCACATCCAAGCGATCCAACCATCCCATCTGCTGATGATCGCCTGCACTACGGCCATTGCCATAGAGCTCCGGTAAGAGGACATTGTAGTTCATCTCTTGATAGACCTTTGCCCAAGGCAGCATATAGACGGCACAATCGGTATAGCCATGAACAACCACAGCCACCTTGTTGCTCCGGCGTGGCGCAAAGAGATAGACACCATGCAGACTGTCGCCACGGGCATTGACGATAGCGGTATCGTGAAGGCAGTGGTTGGTCCGCAGGCTGTCGATCCACGGACGCAACGACGGATAGTTGCGCTGCACCCGCTTCCAGATATAAGCTTCGTGCCGTCCTTTGTTGAAAGAGGGACGAAGCGCATAGTCGAGCATGTACCAGCTCGCGCCTCCCACCACGACTGTCAGCAAGACGAGGACACCAAAGACTATCCAAAGTACGAGATGCCGCTTTCGACGATTCTGCATAAGTTGAACCTTGATATGAATATTAGGACCTTGATATGAAAAAGAGGCTACAACTCGTCATTGCAGCCTCTATGTTGTTATAGCAAGAGACGGCAGAGTTTCTGTCGGCGTCTGCTTCTCTCTTTCTTTTTCCGGGACTAATCGTCCTGATAATATACGCGCTTGACGCGGTTACTGATGCCGGTGAGCACCTCGTATGGGATGGTGTCAAGGGCATCGCTGAGCACGGTCACGGGCAGATAGTCGCCGAAGATCTCCACCGAGTCACCTTCCTTGCAGTCGATGCCTGTGACATCGATCATGGCTACGTCCATGCAGATGTTGCCGACATACTCTGCTTTCTTGCCGTTGACAAGACAGTAGCAGTGTCGGTTGCCGAGATGACGGTTCAGTCCGTCGGCATAGCCGATAGGTATAGCGGCAATGACACTGTCATGATCGATCTTACCCTTACGGCTGTAGCCCACGGTGTCGCCGGCCGGCACGTTGCGCAGTTGCAGAATCGTCGTCTTCAGCGTCGACACGTTGTTGATGATCTGATTGTTGCGGCTGTTGATGCCATAGAGTCCGAGACCCAGGCGGCACATATCCAACTGGCGCTCGGGGAAGTGCTCGATGCCGGCGGAGTTGTCGATATGGCGGAGAATCTTATGGTCAAAGGCAGCCTGCAGTTTCTTGCTACCCTCGTCGAAGAGCTGGAACTGACGGGCTGAGAAGTCGTCAAACGAGTTGTCGTCAGAGCCCACGAAGTGCGAGAAGACCGAGCGCGGGATGATAGCGTTCTGATGTTTCAGTCTGTCAATGAGCTCGTCCATATCCTTCTCCGGGTCGAAGCCGAGGCGGTGCATACCAGTGTCAAGCTTGATATGTACGGGATAGCCTGTGATACCCTCTTTCTCTGCGGCTTTGACCAATGCGTCAAGCAGGCGGAAAGAGTAGACTTCCGGCTCCAGGTCGTAGTCGAACATGGTCTTGAAGGCACTCATCTCGGGGTTCATGATCATGATGTTGCTGGTGATGCCATTGCCGCGGAGCATGGCACCTTCGTCAGCGACAGCCACGGCGAGGTAGTCGACACGATGATCCTGCAGCGTCTTGGCCACTTCCACACTACCGGCACCGTAGGCATCGGCCTTGATCATGCACACGAGCTTGGTCTCTGGCTTCATGAACGAACGGTAGTAGTTGAGGTTCTTCACCACAGCACCAAGGTTCACCTCCAACACCGTCTCATGCACTTTCTGCACAAGCAGCTCCGTGATCTGGTCGAAGCCGAAGCTACGGGCTCCCTTGAGCAGGATGACCTCGTCGCGCAGACTCTTGAACACTTCGCTATGGATGAAGGCACCGACACTCTCGAAGAAGAACTTCTCCGCGATTTGTATCTCGTCGGCATACTCACTGATGACCTTACCGATACCGATGAACTTCACCACGCCACGCTTACGGGCCAGGTCACTGACCTCGTGATAGAGTTCAGCTGGTTCCTCACCGCTTTGGAAGATATCGCTGAGGACAAGCGTACGGCGGCGGCCTTTGTGGTCGGGACGGCGGTTCATGAAGTCAAGCGCAATGTCGAGCGAATTGATATCTGAGTTGTACGAGTCGTTGATCAGCGTACAGCCGTGACGGCCTTCCTTCACCTCCAAACGCATGGCGATCGGCTCCAACTGCTCCATACGCTCGGCAAGCTGCTCGGCAGAAACACCGACATGCAGCGCCACAGCGGCACAGATAATGGAGTTAGTGATCGACGCGTCGTCGATAAACGGAATGGTATATCTGTTTTCCTTACCACCTTTATATATATAGTGAATCGTGGAAGATGCTTCTTTCTTCTCGATCTTCTTGACATACATCGGAGCCTTGCTGTCCTTCAGCGACCAGCACAAGCGCTCGCCCTGGTAGTTGAACTCGCCAGCCACCTTATTGATAATAGCATCATCCTCGTTGTACACGACGGTCTGTGCATCATGGAAAAGGATGAGTTTCTCGCGGCACTTCTCCTCCATCGACGGGAAGTTCTCCTGATGAGCATCACCAAGATTGGTCAGTACGGCAATCGTCGGCTGGATGATGTCGCGCAGCGCCAGCATTTCATCAGGCTGACTGATGCCAGCTTCGAAGATACCCACCTGAGTGTTGTCGTCCATAAGCCACACCGAGAGGGGCACACCGATCTGAGAGTTATAGCTACGCGGACTGCGAGTCACATAGAGCTGGGGCGAGAGCAACTGATAGAGCCACTCCTTGACCATGGTCTTTCCGTTGCTGCCCGTGATGCCGATGATGGGGATGTTGAACTCGTCGCGATGGCGCTCAGCGAGTCGCTGCAAAGCCTCGAGCGTATTGACAACTTTCAGGAAGTTAGCATCGGGATAGTCGACAGCATAACCGGCAGGAACGTCGGTAACCACAAAGTTGCGGACACCGCGGCGGTAGAGCTCAGGGATGAAGTTATGTCCATCATTACGTGTTGACTTAAGGGCGAAGAACAAGGTCTCCTCGGGAAAACAAAGCGAACGGCTGTCCGTCAGGAGAAAGCCGACGTTGGCATCCGCACTACCATAGCGGCGCGCACCGATGAGTGTGGTTACTTTTTCAATAGTATAAGTCATTGCAATTGCTTTTATCTACTGCAAAGATAGTGCAAACGGGTGAAATGGCAAAGAAAAATGTATTTTTTCTTTGCCATTTCCGAGTGCAGCCTATCTTATTCAAAGATAGTGCAAACGAGTCAGTTCTGCCGCATCATAGCCTGTGTGACAAAAGTTTTTGGCGACACGCCAAATTTCTTCTTAAAGCAATAAGTCATATACTTATTGGTACTAAACCCAGTACGTTCAGCTACTTCTGCCATTTTCATCCGAGGATGCGCACTTATCAACTTCTTTGCCTCCTCAAGCCGAATATTGGTGATAAACTCCACAATGTTATGTCCTGTAAGCATTCTGAGCTTATTGTATAAAGTCGAGGAGCTGACCATCATATCCTCTGCAAACCGATCCCTACTATAATCCAAGTCATCGATATGCTCTCTGATACAAGACTCAGCTTTCCTGACGAACATCTCATCAGGGTCACTCAGGCACTCTTTCTTTTCTTCTTGAACAGAAATCAGCTGCTGCCGCATATCCCATTCCTTCTTTGCGCGTTTCCTGTTAGTCAACACACTATCGATATGTACCTCCAGACTTTCAAGGCGGAAAGGCTTCATGATATAGTCATCTGCTCCTAACAGGAATCCTTCATCCTTATCATCCTCACCGGTCTTGGCGGTGAGCAGGATCACAGGCAGCAACTGATAGTCCTTGCTGTCCTTGATCAGTTTGGTCAGCATCAAACCGTCCATAACTGGCATCATGATGTCGCTGACCACGAGATCAAGGCGCTCTTTCTGTATCACATTCCAGGCCTGTTGACCATTACGTGCTGTAAGAACATCATATTGGTTATGCAGCAACTCTGCCATAAGAGTAAGTAGCTCTTGATTGTCTTCCACGATGAGAATGCGATAAGGGTCCTTCGGACGCTTGGCCTTCATCGGAGCCATTGTTTTCAAGGACTCAACCTGAGCCTTGTCTACCGGTACGGAAATTTTACTTGCTTTCAACGCTACTTTCTCATCCTCCGCATATTCAGACCCGTTCAACGGTATTCTTATGGTGAAAATGGTGCCACGTCCTTGCACGCTGTCACATTTCATAGAACCATGGTGCAGGACAACCAGATCATGAGTGAGCGAAAGCCCGATACCCGTTCCCAAGGTGTTGGCCTGTCGATAGTCCCCATCAAGGAACCGCTTGTAGAGATTCTTATACTTCGACGGGGAGATACCCATCCCCTCATCCGCAACGATGAGCACAGCCTGTTCCTTATCCGAATTCAACTTCACCCTTACCACTCCTTCCTCCTTATTATATTTAAAAGCATTGGATAATAAATTATAGAGAATCTTTTCTACTTTGTCAGTATCCAGCCAACCGATCAGCGGCTTATCGGGTAAGTCGAGAACCAAACGATTATGATGCATGACACACAACGGCTCGAGATCATGACATACATTATTTATAAATGACACCCAATCCTGTTTGCTCACCAACAGTTTGAGTTGTCCCACCTGAGACTTTCTTACCTCCAATATTTGTCGGAGCATACGTGTGATGGAATAGATATGATGGGTAAGCATGCCATAGTCATCGGTGAGCTGAGGCACTTTACGCTTCATCCGTTCTACAGTAGCAGACATCACGGTCAGAGGAGTCAACAACTCATGGGTGATATTGGTAAACACCACGCCCATCTGCAAGCGATTGCGAATCTTCAAATGTTCACGATACCAATAGCTTCCAATCCAAAGTCCGCTTGCAAGCAACAGCAGGTAGAATATCAATGCCGGTGTGGAAGCATACCAATGAGGCAATTGCCGAATGACGATGTCGTGAGGCAAAGGATAGATATTGCCATGAGAATCAGAAGCACGCAGGTGCAAGGTATAAGTACCCGGACTTAAATTTTCGAAACTGATGCGATGATGACCGTTATTGAGAACTCTCCACCTTGTATCCTGTCCCTCTAACATGTAGGCATACTGGGTTTGAGCCTCATTATTAAAAGATAACAAAGCCACGACAAAATCGAGTTTGTTCTTTCCAGCCGGAATAGTAACCCGCCTGGTAAACCTTGTGGAAGACTTGGAAATCTCCACTCGTTGAGCACTGTCCATATCGGCAAGCGACTGCTCGTTGAGGATGATGTCGGAAACGATCATCTGTGTATGTGGCTTTCTGCGGCGCACGACAAAATGATCAGGACTAAAGCAGAAGTAGCCATTACGACAAGCCAGGAAAAATTCTTCTCCAAAGCTGCATGATGCTGTAGGATAGAAAAGGAGTCGTGGGAGGCCGTCCTCCTCTCCAAAAATCCGGAACGCTTGTTTTTTCTCCGCTGATATACAAATCAGAGCGTTATCTGTCGAAAGCCACAACGCCCCCTGCCGATCTTCTTGTATGGTGAAGATGCGGTCACCGGGAATATGGTATGTCGCATTCATGGAGTCAAAGCGATCCTTAGAGGAATTATAAAGAAAGAGACCGCCGCTATTGGAAATCGCCCATAGCCGATGACGCGAGTCCTCATAGCAGGCCGTCACGTCATTTACGGCAAGGTTACCCTTGTATTTACAATATTGATGAAAGCGAAGCGAGGAAAGATGAAAGGCATCACCCGTGATTCTGATGATACCCTCATTGTCCGATGATACCCACACTGTACCGCGGTGATCTTCGATGATCTGCTGGGGACAGCAGTTGGTAATATTCCTTCCTTGCTCCATCATTTTGAGCGCCACACATCGGTTATCCGGATAAAATAGTGAGACGCCGCTACCCTGCCCTATCCACATGATGCGAGAGCGGGAGGACATCAACGTCTGTATATAGTTGTTAATGACCCCAGGATACTGATCGTTCCTGATAAGGTCGACTGTCTGTCCTGGCATATAATGTCCTATGCCATAGCCATTATTGGCAAACCAAATTTCTCCATTGTAGCGCTGGACAATCGAAGTGATACTGGTCATCATAAAATCATCGGGCAGTGAAGCAAAACCCGGAATCGAGCGATTATATATAGTAACACCGGTAAGGCGGTCGTGACAAGCTATACCATAAGGTTTCATCGTCATCCATATATGTCTGCCGTCATTGGTAAAGATACTGCAAACCGAGTTGACAGGCGATCTGTAGCCTGTAGACATCAGATTAAAACCATGAAACGGACTGGGCACTGTGCTCAAATGAACGACGCCATCATAGAGCGTTTCTATCCAAATATTACCTTGCCCGTCGGTCATCAAATCATTGCACAAGGGTAAAGCATGGACATTGTCAAGAAGATAACTATCATAGAACTTCATCTTGGAAAAGTCGTCATCTATGCCAAGAATAAAAATGCCTTCGCGGGTACAAGACCATACAGTCTTTGTTACTGGGTCTTCTATAATTTTATAGAAGGTGTCAAAACTTCCCTTGCCTCTATAAAAGGAATGTAATATAGGATTTTGGCGATTGTCGGGATGATCCATCCTTTGCAAGCCCAGTCCCCATGAGCCGATCCACAACCGATGATGGCTGTCAAAGAACAACGAGTAAGCAGACTGCCGGCTGTTGACGCGAGGATAGGCATAGAAGGTCCGTGATGCCGGGTCAAAGCGAAAAATGCCATCTTCCCACGTGCCTATAAAGATTTCTCCCTTGGCATTCTCAGTAATAGCCTGAACAGAATAGGATTTCAGCATACGGTGACACCTTCCTTGCAAATCAACGAGATAAGCATTCTGATCATTATATAACACAAAACGATCATGGTGAGCATCATAGCGCAGAAGACCTCCACGATTACCCATCCAAACCTGCCCTACACGAGACGTATACAGAGTCGTGACGACCCTGTAGTCTCTCGGATAGGGTGGATAAGTGGCAAAGGACATGCGCCCTTCGTCCATCCTCACTACGCCATTGCGAGTGCCGATCCACAGATTGCGGTGACAATCCTCTGTAATGGACAATACCGTATTGTGAGGCAAGACACCGGGATTGGCAGCTGTTGACTTAATCGTCCTCAGATCATAACCATCATAGGATTTCAGACCAGAGCTTGTGCCTATCCACAGCATCCCGAAATGATCAAAAAACAAACGGCGGTTTTCATCAGAAGGAGAAGTTCGGAAGGCATTGACTGTGCGATAGGGTAAAATGGAGGACTTGGATGCCCACGCATCTAAGCTTCCTACACAAATCAAACAAACAATCAACAATAATAGACTGCAATAAGATTGTTTTCCATGCTTCATGGCCTTTACACTTTTTTAGGTTAATCGAGATACTACAAAAATAATGAAAAACGATGAGACAAATAACAATAATCGGACTTTTTTGCCATTCCTTTCCTTTTTTCCCATAATTCTTCCCCAAAATAATAGATTTCGGAAGTTTTCCACGACCTTTATTCTTATTTTTGCCACTGTCGTCACAAGTTGTGCACAACTGTGATGATCAGAACAAAAATAATATAACACAATATATTAACCAATCACTTAAATAAAACCTAAATGGAAAAAAGCGATTTTAACCACAGTCATTACAGACTGGCACTGTTCTTAGCCCTGACTACTGGGATACCGTGCGGAGCATTACCCGCAAGTGCCACAAACATGCCAGAGATGGTCCAACAGGCTTCTACCCTCAAAGGACACATCACTGACGCACAAGGCGAACCTGTCATTGGCGCCTCTGTCCTGATAAAAGGTAGCAAGCAAGGTACCGTCACCGACCTTGACGGCAACTTCAGTATAGCCAACATACCAGCCAAGGGCACTGTCGTCATCTCTTATATAGGTTACAAAGATCAAGAGTTGTCTTACAGTTCCGGACAACCTCTGCAGGTAACGCTAAAAGAAGATAACCAAACACTCAACGAGATCGTCGTAGTAGGATATGGTGTTCAGAAGAAGAGCGACGTGACAGGATCCGTAACTTCGGTCAACAAGGACCGTTTAGCTAACCTTCCTGTCACCAACGTACTACAAGCTGTGCAAGGCGCTGCTGCCGGCATCACCATCCAGCAGAGCTCTGCCATACCAGGTGCCGCTCCTTCCGCAACCATTCGTGGACGCAACTCCATCAATGCCGATTCCGGATCTTACGTCGTCGTCGACGGCGTGCCTATCTCTAAGTCAGGCGGTTCTCTCAACGACATCAGTCCTAATGATATCGAGAGCATAGAGATTTTGAAAGATGCCACTGCCACAGCCATCTATGGTGTCAATGGTGCCAATGGCGTTATCCTCGTCACCACCAAGCACGGCAAAGACGGCAAGCCAAACATCAGCTACAACGGCTACCTGGGTATAGAAGACTTCACCAACAAGCTCAACTTCTGTAACGGCGCACAAATCACGCAGCGATACAAGGACTACGTAGCTCAGAATCCCGGCGAATCCATGTACAACGAGTTCGTGAAAAACCAGTATGAAGCCGACAACCTGACTGCAGGTAAAGAGATCGACTGGATCGACGAAGCTACCCAGACTGGTATCCTGCAAAACCACAACGTGAGCATCAATGGTGGTGCACAACGGGTGAAATACTTCCTCTCCGGCGGTTTCATGGATCAGAAAGGTATTCTGAAAGGCTTCAATTATAAACGCTTCTCCATGCGCACAAATCTCGATGTAGATGTGACAGACTACCTGCGCGTGGGTACTACCTCATACATTGTCAACCACAACAGAGATGGAGGACGCGTCAACTTTGTCATGGCAGAGGCTATGTCTCCCTATGCCCGGGAATACAACGACGATGGATCGTATTGCATCTATCCCATGTATTCCGAGACGCTGTTCTTCAATCCTATGATCTCCACTACCCAAAGACACGAGCGCCGGCAGTGGAACATCAATCTCAATGGCTATGCCCTCGTGAAGTTCGGCGAGATATGGACGCCGCTCCAAGGACTGCAATACAAGCTGAACTATGGTTATACTTATGTGCCACAGCGTGAAAACTATTACAACGGCAAAGCACAAAATAATAACACTGGTTATGGCAACATCACCAATAAGGAGCGAAACAGCTGGACATTGGAAAACATCGTGACTTATGCCCGTGACATTGCGCGCCATCACTTCGATGTCACCCTGCTCTATGCCGCGTATCGTAGCAAATATCAGACCAGCACGGCTGCTGCAAGTAAATTTATCAACGACGACCTCGGATGGAACAACTTAGGCAGTGGCGGCACGGCAGAAGTGGGATCCTACCGTTCGCTCTATACTACTGCATCTCAGATGGGTCGACTCAACTATTCCTATGACAGCCGCTATCTTTTCTCGTTCACCGTTCGACGTGATGGCTCATCCGTCTTCGGCAAAGACAACAAATGGGGCACGTTCCCGTCAGTGGCCTTGGGATGGAACATCGCTAACGAGAAATTTATGAAGCCGAATCAAAACTGGCTCAACACGCTGAAGCTGAGACTCTCCTATGGTAAGTCCGGCAACGAGGCTATCAGCTCATATCAGACATTGAGCAAAATGGAATCCGCCGCTATAGCTATGGGTGGGCAAACGGCAACAGCCCTCTTCCCCAATTCACTCATGGGCAACAGCAAACTGAGTTGGGAAACAACCAAGACCTTCAACATCGGTTTTGACTTCGGTCTACTCAACAATCGGATCAACGGCAATCTCGACTTCTATAAGTCTACCACCACCGACCTGCTGTTGAAACGCAACCTGCCACGTGTCTCAGGATTTGAGAATGTATTTGCCAACATGGGCAAGACAGCCAACACTGGTATTGAGTTCACTGTGAATTCCAAGAACATCGTCACACGGTCTTTCACCTGGGGCTCCAGTTTGGTATTCTCGTGGAACAAGAATGAAATCAAGAATCTCTATGGCGACGGCAAAGACGACATCGGCAACAGATGGTTCATCGGACATCCTATTGGCATCGTATATGACTACATTGTCGATGGCATTTGGCAGGAAGATGAGATTGCCAGTGGTGCACACAAGAATGTTGATCCTATCGCAAAGGCAGGAGACTTAAAACTACGCGACATCGATGGCGACCATCAGATCACGGACAAGGATCGTGTCGTCCGCGGACAAACCTCTCCTAAATGGATTGGTGGACTCACTAACACATTTACTTATAAGAACCTCACGCTCAACGTTTTCATTCAGACTACTCAGGGCATCATGCGTAACAATGCGCTTCTGGCCATGGCAGGCGATGAGATGGGCCGACGCAACACACCAACCTACCTCGGCTATTGGACTCCGGAGAACAAAAGCAACAAATGGCGCTCGCTCAACAAGAACTCCAATCCCCATGGTTATGGATTCCCTGAGAAAGCCAGCTACACCCGAGTGAAAGACATCACGCTCAGCTACACCTTCCCCAAGACGATCACTGACGCCATGCACATCAGTGCTCTGCAAGTCTACGCCAGCGGTCGAAACCTCTTCACGTTCACCGATTGGACAGGATGGGATCCTGAGTCTACGGAGATACAGCGCGGATGGGAAAGCTACGAAGACTCCTATCCTATGACCAAGAGCTTTATCTTCGGTCTTAACCTCACTTTCTAAATTTTTAAGCACTATCATTATGAAACTCAAAAATATCCTTTACGCTGCTTTGGCAGGGACGCTCACGCTCAGCGCGACATCATGCAGCGACAGTTTTTTGGACGAGAAGATGTACTCCAACTATGGCACAGACGTCAAGGATGCTAATGCCAAGATCATCGGACTCCATTATAAATTTGCACAACTATGGGGAATTTCTAACCCACAAGGCTTCACCGGTTGCTGGCAAGACGGCACCGATGTCGGCTCCCCGGGCGATGTGGAAGGAGCAGAAGTCCCCTTCTATAAATATGGAGAGCTCACATCAGAGTCATCTGGTGTGAAAGTCCTATGGAACGGTCTTTATGGCATCATCAACTCTGCCAATATCATCATCAACGATGCCTCTGTGGAGCCTGCACAAAAGGCTGAGGCAGAATTCTTCCGCGCTTATTCCTACGAGTTTCTCGTCACGCTGTGGGGGGCCGTGCCATTGGTAACCGAGTCGACAACTGTACCACGCACTGACTACACCCGTACACCCGTTGAAGAGGTAGACAAGCAGATCGAGGCCGATCTCACCGATGCCGTTGCCAACCTGCCAGCCGTAGGGCAAACTGTGACAGAAGACCGCATCAACAAAGATGCCGCGCGGATGCTTACCGCCACTTCCTTCTTACGCATGGGACTCCGGGATAAGTCATACTTCGCCAAGGCTGAAGCAGTCATCACGCCTACGATCACAGAAGGCAACTATAAGCTGATCTCTCAGCGTTACGGTGTCTTCACCGGAGAACCCGGTGACTTCTATCACGACATGTTCCGGTGGGGTAACGAGCGACGCTCACAAGGCAATACGGAGGGTATCTGGACTTTTGAGAATGAATACAATCGTAATGTCACGGGCGGCACCATCGACAATCCACAACAGCGACGCAACTGGGTATGCGCATTCCATAAGTACAAGGGTATGCAGAACTGCGACTCCCTGGGCGGACGTGGCAATGGACGCCTGCGCCTGAGCAACTTCGTGAAATATCAGCTCTTTGAGAAAGGCGACATCCGCAACTCCAACTTCAATATCCGTCGTGTATTGTGGTACAACCGTCCGGGCTACCAAGAAACCATCGGCATCGATGCCAACGGATTCCGAGTAGCTGCTGGCAAAGGCGTGAAGGACATCATTGTGAAGACGGGTGACCAGGTTGTTCCTCGTGAAGGCGATTCTCTTAATGTCTATTATCCCCATCCGACAAAATGGGGCGGTTACGACACTACCGACGATTTCGGTTATGCACTCGTTAAGGACTGGCCTATCATGCGTTTCGCTGAGGCCTATCTGTTGAGAGCAGAGGCTCGCATGCGACAAGGCAAACTGCAGGAAGCTGCCGACGACATCAACGTCCTGCGTGACCGGGCTTTCAAGGAATACCGCGAGCAGACAGGATTGGTCAACGCCGGAAAGGTTTCTGCCAACCAAATGAATATCGACTTCATCCTTGACGAGCGAGCCCGTGAGCTTATCTCTGAAGAGAACCGCCGCTATACGCTCGTCCGCACTGGTACTTTAGCTGAGCGTTGGGAGAAATACCACGACAAAGGTTCCAAAGTCCCGGAGAACAAGCTTTCCACCGGCTTTGATCCCAAAGTGCATATACTGTTGCCGATTCCGCTCACTGAGATACAGTTGAACAAAGACGCTACCATCGAACAGAACTTTGGCTATAAATAAGTAAAGACAACAATGAAGAATAAGAAAAACAAACTATCTTCGTTCATATATATTCTCAGCATCCTGCTCCTAAGCTGTCTCCCCACGCGGGGGCAGAACTTGGGAACAGGGATGCAGAATCTTGTCGACTGGAAGTTCAGCCTTGACAGTACACATTGGAAGCAGGTGTCCATCCCGCATTCTTACAATGCGATAGACGGCCATTCCCGTAAATATTTCCGGGGCAAAGCCTATTATCGTCGCAATGTGGTCTTGACCGAGTCAGACCTCCATCGTCCGCTGTTGTTGCTCTTTGAAGGAGCCGCACAGCAGGCTGCCGTTGAGATCAATGGCAAAAGGGTAAAGACTCACAAGGGTGGCTATACCCCGTTTTGGATCAATCTCAAAGGACTGGTTCATCAAGGTGAAAACAGAATAGAGGTCACATGCGACAATCACGAGGACATCAACCTCATCCCTGTCAGTTCCGACTTCAACAAGAATGGAGGACTGCACAATCCTGTCTGGCTCTTGAAGATGAGTCCCATCTATTTCTCGCCTGCGAACACCGGTCTTTATCGTCTCCATGTTGCTACGCCTCATGTCAACGACCGGGAAGCGCAAGCCTACATAAGAGCCGACGTCGTCAATACATCAGGCAGTCGTCAGCAGGTGCCGGTGGATATCACTCTCCTCGACAAGGCCGGAAAGAAAGTCTATGCCAGTCGTCGTGCGCTCAGATTACCCAAGTCTGCCGCCCAGCCCGGTACCATCGTAGACAGCTTCACAGTTCAACAGCCTCATTTGTGGAACGGATTAAAGGATCCCTACCTCTATCAGGCTGTGATGACCATCAGCGACAAGAAAGGGCAGATACTCGACGAAGTAAAGACCAAAATAGGTTTCCGTTATTACAAGGTCACTTCCGACAAAGGATTCTTCCTCAATGGCAAGAGCTACCCGCTGCGTGGCGTCGCCGAGCACCAGGACATAGATGGCAAGGCTTCTGCTGTCAACGACAGCGACATTCGTCGCGATTATCAGACCATCAAGGAGCTCGGCTGCAACTTCTTGCGTCTGGCTCATTATCCTCATCGCGATATCGAATACGCGCTCTGCGATTCACTGGGTATCATCGTTCAGACAGAAATTCCTTGGGTCAACGTTTGCGGAGTGAATGCCCAGCCACCCTACTTCGACAACATCCATCAACAGATGCGTGAGATGATCACGTCGCTCTACAACCATCCCTCCATCATCTTCTGGGGCATGTGGAATGAGCTCGACAACTGGGGAAACACCGACAAGCTACAAGGTAAGATCGACTGCCAGCGCATTGTCGATGAGTCGGCAAAACTCTATGACGATGCGAAGCAACAAGATCCCTACCGACTCGTAGGTGTCACCGATTGTAGTATCTACCGACGCGATGGATACGTCAATCTCAAAGGAGACTTCTTCTCTGAAAACAGATACAACGGATGGTACTATAACCATGACAATTCTGCCCACATCAGTGATGAAATCAACGAGGTACACCAAAAGAAAGGCGTTGTCAACATCTCGGAATACGGAGCAGGCTGCAATCCCTACTGCCATATCGTCTCTACGGACATGAAAAAGATGCGTGCCGATGACAAATATCACTACGAGGAACACGCCAATCTTGTCCATGAGGAGCACGTCAGACAGATCATGAAAATGCCTTTCCTCAACTTCACCTCTGCATGGATACTCTTTGACTTTCCTGTTGCAGACCGACAGGAAGGCTTCATAGACTCCGACGACGGCATTCACTTCAAAGAGAATGACCAACGGAAATATATCAATGACAAGGGATTGGTGACAAGAGACCGCAAGACAAAAAAGGATGTGTTCTATCTCTACAAGGCATGGTGGAGTCACCACGAGCCGACTGTTTACGTAACAGGCCGACGACTGACGCATCTGCAAGCCAATAGCGAGTATAGCGTGAAGGTATATAGCAATGCTAAAAGCCTACAACTCTTTGTTGACGGACAACCCATACAAACGCTTGAGCATTGCCCTGACCCTACAGGCATCATCTGGACTTTCAGTCCTATCAAACTTGCACCGGGAAATCATGTGATCCGTGTCGAAGGAGACGGTCACAGCGACGCTGTAGAGAAAGTGGCAGAATAACATACATCACTACCTGCAACTCTCAACCATAGCGAGCCAAATCGCCACCGCTTACCTGTTTCTATAAATAATAGGTGGAGCGGTGGCGTTTTTTTGTATCATCCGCAACGGAAGTGTTTTATATCACCCGCAATGGAAGTAACGGCGGACGAGCTTGGCGATCTCCTCGGGATGGAGGGCTACGTCGTGGCGGAGGGAGCGGTCGTTGAAGCTTCTGAGTTGCGCGATGACACCGTCGATCATGGCCTTGGAGAAGATGCCGTAGCGCTCAAAGACAGCGCGCTGCAGCTCCAGACAGTCGGCAGAGGCTGCGCAGCTGTCGGGCAAGGACTTCAGTTCAGCCAGTTTCTTTTCGTTGACTTTGTCGTGGATATTCACGGCTACATACGTCCGGGCGGCCATCTCCAAAGCACCGGGCATCTCCAATCCGTGGAGCAGTCCTACACAGATGCCTGCAAGCATCTGGTAAGGATCTGCGGAACCGTCGGCCGACCGAATCTCAAAGGTCTGCTTGCCGCTGGTGTCATAGCTCCGTTCCGGCTCCTCAGGATTGGCTTTGTGGCACATATCCACGCCGGAGGTCCAGCCGAGCGGCACACGTACGAGCACCGAACGGTTGCGGTCGCCCCAACAAATATTTGTCGGCGCCTCCTGATGGGGAACGAGACGGAAATACGATGTAGGATTCTTGTTGCCAAAAGCAGTCAGCGCCGGAGCCACGTAGAGCAAACCGGCAATTGCCTTGCGTGCCGTGTCACTCAGCTTTCCGTTCTCCACGAGCATGTTCTTTTCTTCCTTTCGCAATTGTATGTGGAAGTGGAGTCCGCTGCCAGCCTCTCCTGTCGTGATCTTCGGTGCGAATGTCACGTCATAACCCTCACGGCAGCCCACGTTGCGGATGATCCATTTGGCAATCAACAGTTCGTCGGCAGCCTGCTCAGCGGGTACGGGCAGAAACTCAATCTCGTTTTGTTCGTAGGTGAGTCCGTTCTTCGTGAAGTTACCCACCTCACTATGGCCGTACTTGATGATACCGCCGGACTGTGCGACGAGCATCATACACCGCGTACGGAAGTCTCCTGCCTTAGCATAAGGTGCACTCTCGTGGTAGCCATACTGCTCCTGGGCAGGGAAGGAGTCTACCGAGGGTTTGATGACATAGTATTCCAGTTCACCCATCGCCCAGAAGTCCAGCCCCTGACGGTCGCGCAGCGTGGTGATGGCCTTGCGCAGTGTATATTCCGGTGCACTCTCCAGCGGGTTGCCTTCCTTGTCGAAGAACGAACAAAGCATGCAAAGCGTGGGAATCTCGGCAAAAGGATCGATGAAAGCCGTAGAGAAGCGCGGCATCACATACAGGTCACTGCTCGAGGCCTGGATAAAGTCAAACAGCGAAGAGCCGTCGACGCGCTCGCCACAGCTAAGTATTGTACGCAGGTAAGCCTCATTGGTGATCACGAAGTTGAGCGTCTTTAGCTTCCCGTCACCACCAGGGTACATGAAGTTCACCATTTGGATAGACTTAAACTTGATGAGTTTGATGATGTCTTCCATCGTGAATTCCTTCGGTGCTTTCTGCAGATAAGCCACCACGGGATTCAAGTTCATTAAGATACGCGTGTTATTTTCCATAGTCGATTTTTAGTTATTGGTTATTCGGTGACAAAGATAAGGTAAAGGAATGAAATCGCAAAGGAAAAACAAAAATATCTTTTTCTCTTTTCACAAACAAGCACAACTGTGCCACGTTTTTCCTATATCACACCATCTACACATCAATGCCGAACCATATCGACTCTTGAAGCATCCCCCCTCTCCTTCGACATCAATTCATCAACGCCGAACCATATCGACTCTTGAAACATATCACTCCCTTCTCCTTTGGAGAGGGGTGAGGCTGTTGAGGCCTTTCTACAAATACAAGTACTTCTTAATCTCAAACGCCCACATCTTATAGCCAAAGGGCGTAAGCAGGAAACCGTCTTGCGTCAGTTCACGCCGCATCTCATTGGTACCGCGACGGACGAAGCTACGGAAGAGGTTGATATAAGCAATATGATGCTGCTCACAATAATGACGAAGGCGGACATTGAGTTGCGCCATCAACTGCATCTTGCCTTTCAGCAACTCCTGATTGTTTTCCCATATCGGCAGGTTGCTCTCAACAAACAACTTGGTGCGGGGTGACATGCGACGAATATGCGCGATTAACTCCACGCTGGCATTAAAAGCCTCGTCAACGGACTTACCCTCGATGATATCCTGTCCGCCCGTCATCAGAAAGATAGCCTTCGGACGACCCTTCAAGACAGAACCTATACGACGATACATCCCTTCAGCATCATCTCCCGCAATGCCACGATTACGCACATGCTGCCAAGATAGCAGCACATTCCAGTCGCCGGCATACTCTGTCAAAGCGTTGCCGAGCATCACAATGTCAGTGCTGTCAACATCACGCATAGCAGCAAACTGCGCAATGCGCTCCTGATAATGCTCCGATTGTGCACAAACGGGAAGCATCAAGAAAAGGGAGAGAATGAAAAAAATGTATCGTCTCATTATTATATATAAGGATGTTAACCTTTCATTGCACTTAAGACACGCTCCAGATAGCGCTGCGTTCGCTGCACACTGTAGTGGATACCACCATTCCACGAGCGTATCGCCTGTTCGATATTCCTTAGCGGATTGTATTTTGACTGTATCAAAAGAAACATCTCCTTAGATTTCTTAACACTCAGGCGATCAGAGAGTTTATACCGTTTCTTACACCTACGCCCCCTCAGTATGTTGTTACACTCAGCCACAAGTAACGGGGTGATCTGCATCGCACCAACCGAACTGCCGTGCTTAGCCTTGCTATTGCCATCACTCTCCACCTGGATGATGGCGTTCATCACATTTTCCCAATAAACGCTCTGGGAAGAGTCTACAGTGTCGGAATCCTGATTATTACCCGCAAAAGCGCTGAATGTCCCGACAAAAAGCATTGTCAAAATCAATAAAACGCTTCTCTTTATACCTTGCATAACTTACTATCTGTGGAGTTTGAACCTACAAAGATAAGTTCGAAATGGGTTAAAAACAAGCGCCATTCAACTCCGTTCAACATAAGAGGAACACCTCTAAGTAATATCAAAGAAATGGTTATCCTCACATTAACTTTACAAAGTTAAGCAAAAAAAACGAGATAACCAAATGATTTAGAACAATTTAGCGAAAAGACGCTTGCCTAAACATCTTATAGGAGCCATAGCAGCTATAGAGCTATAGGAAACTCAAGCCTTGTCAAAGGAAACATTTTGGTATAGCAATTCCCTCCCCTTGGGGAGGGTTAGGGAAGGGCTTTCGGGAAGTGCCAGCCTATATATACATAAGAGAAAGCCCTTGAAAACATTGCTGTCTTCAAGGGCTCCTGTATTTGAAAGAGGGCGGCCTCCTACTCTCCCGCATTGCATTGCAGTACCATCGGCGCAAGTGGGCTTAACTTCTCTGTTCGGAATGGGAAGAGGTGGAACCCCACCGCAATAGCCACCCAAAATAGGGTTGACTTATCGCCACAAGCTGTACGCTATAAAGAAGCGTCATGACTCTTTATTACATTATTATATACAGACCGTACCCGTTGCCGGATACCGTCTGCCAATACATCTGAAAGCATTGCCCCGAAAGAAGCGCTCGGGCAATTAGTAGTGCTCGGCTTTGACGTCACCGTCTTTACACCTGCACCCTATCTACGTCGTCGTCTCCAACGACCCTCTGTGGAGTTCTCATCTCGCGGCGGGCTTCGCACTTAGATGCTTTCAGCGCTTATCCCGTCCAGACTCAGATACCCGGCGGTGCACCTGGCGGCACAACCGGTAAACCGGAGGTCTGTCCATCACGGTCCTCTCGTACTAGTGACGGCACCGCTCAAAACTCCCGCGCCCACGATAGATAGAGACCGAACTGTCTCACGACGTTCTGAACCCAGCTCGC
>ERZ772881.549-NODE-549-length-41214-cov-17.332418_pt1 | contig 41214 bp, 35 predicted proteins | sample MGYA00580581_ERZ772881 | MGnify/ENA primary metagenome ERZ772881 (study PRJEB29015, sample SAMEA2737668) | human gut metagenome | biome: human gut; feature: human-associated habitat; material: faeces | place: China | collected 2012 ...
GTACCTGTTGTGTATAAATGACTGAAATCATGCGCAAAGAAAGCGCACTTCCCCTTTTTAAAATAACGTACACTGCTCAATAAGAGCTTTGTCTATTCTCTGATCCACGTCAATGTATCGCTGTGTAGTTGCCACACTGCTGTGCTGCAGGAGCTTCTGCACTAACACAATATCATAATTGTTCTGCCGATATATCTCGGTCGCAAAATACTTCCAGAAGGAATGGGAGCCGATAGGCTCCTCATATCCGAGATAATCCACGACTTTCTTGAGATATTTCTGCACCTGGCGCTCACCCAAAGAAAACATCTTCTGTTTCTAAATAGAAAGCTTGATTTTATAGGCTTTTTGGAGAGTCTTTGGAGAAATCCGAAGACTCTCCTATTTTTTATAAAAGTACATGTGGACGAGGTATGTTATACTCCTAATAAGAGGAACATCTGTTCTTGAAAGGAGTATGACTATGGGCGATGTATTAATTAAAGCAAGAACTCATAACAGTGGTAAAGTAGTATATGAATATCGGTTTGAAGTTGCTTCTATAGATGGCAAACGTCAATGGAAGTCTAAATCTGGCTTTGCTACAAAAAGAGAAGCTAGGGAAGCTGGTAAGATAGCACAGCAAGCATATGAACATGTGGGACAAGTTGTTGAACCTTCAGATATAAATAGTTTACCAGAAGATGAAAAGACAGATCAAAAACTTGTCCGAAAACGAGCATCTGAACTTGGAGAACAACTAGGTAAAACATTTATATAAGGAGGTAGCAAAATGCCATTTGTAGAAATCAATGTAAAAAATGAAATTGAAAAGCAAAGACAAAATAATCCAGAATTTAAAAAGGCATGGGATGAATCCCGTGCCGAGTATAAGCTCATAGGTGAAATGATTTCTTTACGGAAACAAGAAAATATAACGCAAAAGGAATTAGCCTCATTAACTGGAAATAAACAACAGGTAATTTCACGGATTGAACGGAAAGAAAGTATTCCGACAATAAGAGCATTTAGTCATATACTTGATGCTTTAGGATATGAGTTACGTATTGTAAAAAAGAAATCAGTATAAGCAAATAAGTGTAGTGTTATCAATAGCACCCAACGGAAATTAAAAATCTGTTAGGTGCTATTTTTATGCAATGACAAAGGCATATGAAAATAAAAAGGCAAATGTGTTTCAAATGTAGAATGGGGAAAAGATGGTTTGCCAGTGGAAAAATTGTTGAATTGGCTCAAAATGAATGATATAGTATAGTCAGAGTTTGTGGAAAATTAAAAAAGAGGAGGATTAAAATAATGATTAAAAAAATTGCTATTATACCATATGTAACTAATGGAAGAAATTCGCAGGTTGGATGTGACGGACATTTTAATATTTTTAAAAAAAAGAGAAGTACTGTATTAAAAGAAAATTTGCAGTCCGCACTTGCATCAAAAAACCAGGAAGTGGAAGTTGTTATTGATGTTAATCATGGAGATTTACAATTTCTAAAACGTGAAGGAGTAAACTTGTTTTTGATTCCAGAAGATATTGCAAGTTATATGGACTATAGCGGTATTAATATGGAAGAATGTTTTCAGTTAACACACGATGAATATGAAAACGGAAATGTAGATAGAATCGTGAAATATATAGAGAAAAATTGAAAAATGGTCGTTTCTGAAATAATTAATTTATTCAATAAGGAATATTTCAGAAACGCCTTTTTTGATTTGATTTCAAATTATTAAATTTAGTTAAAAAATCTTTTTAACATGTGATTAGTGAAAGGATAGCAGAAATCTTAAAAAAACCCCTTTTTGCACCTTGTAAATTACATTACTTGTCCAAAGTGATATCTGCCATTGAGTGGGTATTTTCCCCTCATTGTCAGAGAAAACGCTGAGAAAGGAAACTTGGAGTAGGAACGGACTTGGAAAAAGAAATAAAATTTGGAGAAAAAGGAGCAATATTGGCAAAGAGCCTTACAATTACAAGTCCTAGTGGTTGAAACACATACAGTTAGTTTGGGAAAAGGAAATGTAATGATAACCAACTTGTTCATTGCAGAAAAAGCAGCAGGTACATGGTCTGTGTATATGACGGGAACTAATATTGCGTCGCCAAATCTTGGCTCGGCATTTATTGGAGGTACAAAATATTCATCTGTAAAAATGAAAGTATCTTATATTTTAGAAGATTAAAATTATACAGTGCATTGGATAGTTATAAGTTGCTTATGGAGAATACCAAATAATGTAAAAATATTGGATTCCAGAATATGTTTGACATTGTGACAGGGAGATTAGGAGTTGTTCTGATTTTTCTGTTATTTTATGTCTTGCTGAGAAATTGTAATAAAAAAATTCGTTGAAATTATATGGTATAATTTGTATAAAGGTATAGATAGCTTATTTAAATGTTATATAGAAAGAGAGGAAAGTAGTTATGTTAAAAAGTGCAATATATTGTAATGTTTTTATATTGTTAATAATGTCAATATTTTTTTTAACAAGAATTTTTATGAAGAATAGTGATTTAAAGAAATTAAGAAAACTCATAATTATATATATAATATTTAATTTCATTAGTTTTTATTTATGTGGTAGTGAAATAGTAGATATAGGTTGGGACTTTATATTTTTATTTCCAATTTCTATAATATCATTCATCATTCATATAGTAAGTATTTGTTGTATAAATAGAAAAATAAAAAAATCAAATAATACTGATTATAATATTTTAAGTATCAAAAAATATATCATTTTAAGTATAATTCCTGTTATTGTTTTTATAATTCCTTATGTGTATGAATTATATGTAATAAATAACTGTAATTATTTATTAAAATACAACTATCAAACTGGAATTATACAATCTGATGATACCTATATTGCTATTATAAATAATAAACCTGTAACAATAACTTTACAGAAAAATTTATTTAATAGAAAAGGATTTTCTGCTAAAAAATTAAATTATAATATTATATATACTAATGGTGTTGAAATATCAACAAGAGATTCAAGCTATAATAAAATAATTGTAGAGAACGAAGATATAAAAAAAATAGCATTAGATGCAAAAGAAAGATGTCCTTCTGCCAGAGGAGCTTTCATAGACTACTTTTCAGAAGGAAATTATGCTATTATTGTACTTATGTTAGAAGAAACTTATGGCAGCCAATTAGGAGAATACTTTTATTATGATAATACGTATATTCAAAGTATAAATACTCATGGCAGTTTAGAATCTATAACTTATTATAAATAATTGTATCAAAGAGCAGAAACAGAGGATTTATTTATAGCATTAATTTATTATGGAACAAGTTTATTGTTTATTGTTATAGGAAATTACCTGCCAAAGATTAAGCAGAACAATACGATAGGAATCAGGATCGTATGTACATTGCAGGATGAAGAAAACTGGAATGCAACTCATAGCTTTAGTGGAAGGATATGGAGGGCATCAGGTATTTTATGTATGCTATGCATATTACATTTGATAAAATCTGTGAGTAAAGAAGCTTGCATAAAAGCTAAGTAAGTTATTAATAAAATTGTGTAATTTATTTCTCATGGAAATTCATCTCCTTTCTGTTTACGATGTCATTATAGAATACGAAAAGAATTATTACTTGCCAAAATAACAGAATATATAGTCAAAAGTTGCTTAATACAGTGACAGGTTAAAATATCCTGCAATACTGTCATTGTTCAGTTTATTTATACAATTTAATATTGGAACATTTTACAACTATGACACAAGTATGCAACATAATAAACGAATGCTTCTGATAGAGTAATGATACACAATATCAGTTACAAAGAAGCAGGAGGGTAGAAAGTGGACATGACACAAAACAAATGTTGCAGACATGGGGCAAATTTACGTCGAAGGAGACGCAGGCGCAGAAAGATACTGCGTTCTATCATATTTTCCTGTAGTATCATAGCTGTGGCTGTATTTGTGGCTGTTGGAAGCAGTATGATAAGATCAGGTGATGGCAGGACAAATAGATATGATGTTGAAGCCGGAAATAATACATATGATAATGCTGTTATAGAAAATAGCAAAATCTCTGAAAAGAATAAGATACAAAATAATCAGTCGATGCTTGATGATATAATGAACAGTACCCAATATCCAAAACAACTAAAGGACCTTGCTTTGAAGAATGAAGAGGCACTCGAGTTTGTGTATGATTATCCGGCGGAACATGTGAAGGAACACACAATTGATTTGACAGAAGAAGCGTCTATGGATAGTGTTCCGTTATTTGTGCAGTGGGATAAACGCTGGGGCTACGAAAAATATAGCGGCAATTTCTTTGCAGCAAGCGGATGCGGTCCCGCTACACTTTCGATGGTAGTGGTTTATCTGACGCACGATAGGGAGGCATCACCTATTGCAGTAGCAAAGTATTCAAAGGAAGCCGGTTACAGTGTGGATGGATCGGGAAGTTCATGGACGCTTATAAGTGAAGGCTGCAGGCACTACGGCGTAAAAGCAAAGGCAGTGGCGCTGGATGAGAGCAGAATGAAAGCAGAGCTTGATGAAGGACATCCTATTGTGGTAAATGTAGGACCGGGAGATTTTACCGATACAGGGCATTTTATGGTTATAACAGGCTATGATGATGAAGGATTTTCAATAAATGATCCAAACAGCATTGAAAAAAGTGGCAAAAGGTGGTTATTCAAAAATATATCATCTCAGATTAGAGCTGTCTGGAGTATGTATGTGTGAGAATATATTTGTATAAGTGCCGGTAAAACATCCTATTATTGAGTTAAATAACAGGGTGTTTTTTACAACTATGACACATCTTTATGCTATAATAATTTTATCATAATCATAGAAGAGGAGCAGCTTATGACCAGTATTCTCATAGTGGAAGATGACAACGACATAAATAATTTAATATGCAACACCCTGAAGGCAGAGGGATATCAATGCGAAAGAGCGTTTGATGGCAAGGAAGGGGCGGACAAAATTGAGCAGAACAGATATGATCTGCTGCTGCTTGATATTATGCTTCCTGAGATAAATGGTTATGAATTGCTTGACTATGTCAGGAGAATTGGGGATACTCCGGTCATAATAATATCTGCTATGGGACAGGTTGATGAAAGGATACGCGGGCTTCGTATGGGCGCGGATGATTACATATGCAAACCATTTCAGATAGGGGAGCTGCTTGCGAGAGTGGAAACCGTATTAAGACGCACTCAGCGCATGGCAGAGCGTCTGGAAATAGAGGATGTAGCTATAGATCCTAAATCACGTACGGTGACAAAGGCAGGTGAGCAGGTAGAGCTCACAGTAAAGGAATTTGATCTGCTGTATGAGCTTATGAAGAATAAGAATGTTGCACTCAGCAGGCGCAGGCTTTATGAGCTTGTATGGCAGGAGGAGTATACCGGGGAGACAAGGACACTGGACTCACATGTACAAAGACTAAGGAAAAAGCTTGACTGGAATGAAAAGATTGTCACAGTTTTCAGGATTGGCTATCGTCTGGAGGTTCGCGGATGAAATTTTTCTATAAAATGTTTCTTGGAATGACAGTGATACTGGCTGTTGCCCTTGGAATGATAGAATATGTGACTCTATCATATTCACTGGAGCATGCAGTGAAAAGGGAGCAGGACAGTGCACTTTCACAGCATCAGATGATAAAATACTCGATTGAAACTGTCATACTTAATATGAAGAGTGAGGATGTGGATAAGGAGCTTACAGATATGATGTCGCAGTCGGCAAAATCCATTGTTGGAGATGAAGGAGGAATGTATCTTGCCGATGATGATGGAAAAAGGATATATGCCAATTCATGTAATTATGAGCAAAAGGATATAAAGGTAAAGGATGGTACGCTTACATACAGTATAGTGTCAAAAGAGAATACTAAAGATACCGGTGAAAAGCAAAGCGGCAGATATATCCATGTCAAAAGCAGCTTTAAACTGAATGATAATAGGTATATTCTGATAACGGAAAGTGATATTACACCGGTTTTCGATGAGTCAAAGGAGCTTAGGTATAGATGCAGCGTGTACTACATTGTTATACTTGCTGTTGGTGTGATGGTCATATTGATACTTTCTTGGATGATTACAAAGCCTCTTGCCGGTTTAACAGCCACCACCAAAAAATTTGCAGATGGTGATTACACAGCAAGAAGTGATGTAAAGACAAAGGATGAAATAGGTGAGCTTGCGAGGGCTTTCAACGAGCTTGCGAAAAACCTTGAAAGCAAAGTTTATGAACTTCAGATGGCGGCAAAGAAGCAGGAGGATTTTACTGCAAACTTCGCACATGAGCTCAAAACCCCAATGACATCAATTATCGGATATGCCGATACCCTGTATCAGAAAAAACTGTCTGAGGATGAGGTGCACAGTGCTGCCGGAGTCATACTGAATGAGGGCATGAGGCTTGAAGCATTATCATTTAAGCTGCTGGAGCTTATCACTCTTGATAAAAATGATTTCAGGCTTGAAGAGACAAGAATATCTGAGATTATAGCAGATTGCGTGGAAACCGCACATGAAGCGGCAAGAAAGCATAATACAGAGATTGTGTACAGTGCGGATGAGGCATGGGTGTGGCTGGAATATGATCTGTTTAAGACCATGCTTCTTAATCTGATAGACAATGCAGTGAAATCAGGAGGCTGCAAGGTAGATGTATCAGGTAGACTTATTTCGCACAGTATTTATCGTATTGTAGTTTCGGACAATGGAAGAGGAATACCGCCTGAGGATATAGAGCGCATTACAGAGGCTTTTTATATGGTTGACAAGTCACGATCAAGAAGTGAGCATGGAGCAGGGCTTGGGCTTGCACTTGTATCAAGGATTGCTAAGCTGCATGATACAAAAATCCATTATGAGAGTGAGTCAGGTAAAGGAACCAAGGTGTATTTTGACATGAAAGCGGAGGCATTGGATGAGAAGTAAGCATTTATCAGTGCGCAAATGTATTGATAAAAAACCGGATAAAATCAAGGGAATAGTGTGTATATGCATTATTCTGGCAGTTGTATGTGCGGGAAATATGATACCGAATTATCTGATTTCACTTAAAGCAGCAAAAATTGCCAAAACGAGTACTACGATAAGCAACGCAGATATAAGCCCCTACAGCCACTCTATTTCAGCTGAAGAGAGGCTTACTAAGATGATGTCTCTGATGCAGGACAATGTAAATGAGCTGTGGAATGGGAAATATAGTGAGAAAAGGGAACCGTTGGATACTGAGATTCCGGTGGGACAGGCTTATAAGGTTATTCAGACTTTTCTGAAGGGTGCCTGTGAGCTGCAGAAGCAGTCAGGTATTATGCAGATGCTCGGTGAAGACGATATAGTTATGCTCCAAAGCCTTGAAAGTAACTATTCAAAGGATACAGACAGCGAAACAGAACAGACATATGAAGCAGCTCCTTGGCAATATGGTGCAGCAGTTACTTTGGATGATAGCTTTGACAACACAATATCAGATTATTTTGTAACATCGGATATAAGCAAGGAATTATCGGCGTGGATATTTATAATATCATTTGAAGATACGAGAATGCTGGCCGCTGTTGATGCGGTGCTTGGAGTACCGTTTTATATTACATATTATTGTGCAGATGTGGATAGCCACAAGGCACAGGCTGCAGTGATGAGAGATTTATATGCAAAGACATATGGCAGTGATTATTCTATGGGTGATCCAAAAAAGTCTGAATCAAAAATAGATTCTTCTTTTGAGACAAATATAATAGAGAATTTTTATTATGGGAATAATTATACGCAAGGGGATGATGAATATACCGGTTTTGAACCTTATGTATACTCTTGTTCATCGGACAAGCTGCAGATGGAATATCAGGTTATTACAAGAATCCAAAGATTTGAAAAAAAGGGAAAGCAAGTGTCATCATATAATTCGCGTGTTAATATATGTCTGTACTAACCGGACTAAAAAGCTCTCTGTGCAATGCACGGGAGCTTTTTAAATTGCATGCAAGCATCAATGACACCTTTTGACCCTCATTTTATAATACAGTAATTATAACAGTATCATTTAGTGCATGATTTGTATAATTTATTACATTGCTCTTTGCAAGGGTTTTGTTATATCTTAGGTATAGCAAAGCAGTTATTGTTCTTGGTTTTATATATCAATAATAGGAAAGTGAGGAAAAATATGAACGCTGATATGAAATGGCTTGATAATCCGGAAGTGTTTAAGGTAAATCTATTGGAACCACATAGTGATCATTGCTATTATCTGGATTATTCAGACATGAAAAAAGAAAAAAATCCGTTATTACAGTCATTAAATGGTCAATGGGAGTTTGCTTACAGCAAAAATGTGATGGAAAGACCTGTTGATTTTTATAAGGAAACATTTGATGCATCCGGATTCGATAAAATTATGGTTCCGGGACATATTGAACTGGCTGGATATGATAAAATACGTTACATCAACACTATGTATCCGTGGGAAGGAAAAGAGTACCACAGAGGAGCATATAGTATGGAGGCAACCGGAGCAGAAGAAGGAATGTTCTCAGAAGCACAGTACAATCCGGTAGGCTCTTATATCAAATACTTTGATTTGGATAAGAACATGTGTGGAAAAAGAATACATATCTGCTTCGAAGGTGTAGAAGAAGCTATGTATCTGTGGCTTAATGGTCAGTTTATAGGTTATGCAGAGGACAGCTTCACACCTTCTGAGTTTGATCTGACACCATATATTAAGGAAAAGGGAAATGTTCTGGCAGTGCAGGTACATAAGATGAGCACGGCGGCATTTTTAGAGGATCAGGACTTTTTCAGATTTTTTGGAATTTTCAGAAATGTTACTTTGAAGGCAATTCCGGATGTTCATCTGGAGGATGTATGGTTCAAACCTGTGTTAAATCAAGATAATGAAAGCGGAAGCGTATCTGTCAGCATGAAGGTATCTGCTTCTGACAGTCAGAATGTAACTGCAGGCTTTATTTTAAAGGACAGAGAAGAAAATATATTAGTTGAGAAGTCATTACAGTTAAATAAAGAAAACGACCATTTGGAAGGCACGATTTGTGTTGACTTGGAAAGTGTCAAGCTGTGGGATAATCATAATCCATATTTATACCATGCTTATGTTGAGCTTAAAGCAGAGGATGGTTCACTGACCGAGGTAATTCCTTATGATATCGGTTTCAGAAGAATAGAGATTATAGATAAAGTAGTCTATTTGAATGGAAAACGTCTTGTTATCACGGGAGTAAACCGTCATGAGTGGAATGCAAGAACAGGAAGATGCATTGGTATAGAAGACATGAAGGCAGATATATCATGTATGTTAAGAAACAATATTAATTCTGTGCGTACCTGTCACTATCCTGACCAGATACCATGGTACTATATGTGCGACGATGCAGGTATTTATGTGATGGCAGAAACAAATCTTGAGAGCCATGGCTCATTCCAAAAACTAGGGGCAATCGAACCGTCATGCAATGTACCGGGATCTATTCCACAGTGGAGAGATGCAGTGCTTGAGCGTGCAAAAAACAATTTCGAAACTTTTAAAAACCATACATCCATCCTTTTCTGGTCATTAGGAAATGAATCCTATGCAGGAGACGACATTGAGGCAATGAACGTTTATTTTGCCGAAAAGCAGGATGGAAGATTAGTTCATTATGAAAGCGCTTATTATAATAGGGCATATGAGGATACTATTTCTGATTTTGAGACCAGAATGTATGCAAAACCGGAGGATGTAGAGGAATACTTGAATAACAGTCCGAAAAAACCGTATATTTTATGCGAATTCATGCATGATATGGGAAATTCAATGGGTGGACTTGGCTCTTATATGAAGCTGATTGACAAATACGATATGTATCATGGCGGATTTATATGGGATTTTATTGACCAGGCAATTATGGTAAAAGATTCCGTTACAGGAAAAGATGTTTTACGCTATGGCGGAGATTTTGATGATAAACCGTCAGATTATGAATTTTCAGCAAATGGAATTGTATTTGCTGACAGGAAAGAAAAACCGGCAATGCAGGAAGTGAGGTATTACTATGGCTTATACAGATAAATTAAGAGTGGTCTATGGTGACTATACATTAGGTGTACATGGTGAAGGCTTTGATTATATTTTCTCTTATGCACAGGGTGGACTGGAATCTATCGTTAAAAATGGATATGAGTGGCTGTATCGTTGCCCAAAGCCTACTTTCTGGAGAGCGTTGACAGATAATGACAGGGGAAGCAAGTTCCATATTAAAAGCGGAAGCTGGCTTTCGGCAGATATGTTTATTGACTGTAAGGGAATACAGGTGATCATGGATGGCAAGGAGCAAAAACCATATGCACCTGATAATAACAGCTATGGCGGTGATGTTTATGCTGATGAAATTATCGTAAAATATACATACGAGACCATAACAACTCCGGCGACAACTGTTCTTGTGAGCTATAGCGTTGATGCGTCCGGAAAGATTCGCGTGGATGTACATTATAATGGAGTACAGGGGCTCCCTGAATTTCCTGTATTTGGAATGAGATTTATTATGCCAACATTGGCTGACAAATATTTATATAAGGGACTCTCCGGAGAAACATATCCTGACAGAAAAGCAGGTGCACAAGAAGGCGTCTACGAGATCGGTGATCTGAGTCTTACACAATATCTTGTTCCGCAGGAATGTGGTATGAGAATGGATACAGAGTGGCTTGAAATTACAAGACATACGGCTCTTGATAACAGCAGGACAGATAGCTCGTCACAGACACTGCGCATTGAAAAGAATGATGAAAAATTTGCATTTTCTTGTCTGCCTTATACCGCATCTGAGATTGAAAATGCTCTTCACCATGAAGAACTGCCACCGGCAAGAAGAACTGTTTTATGCATATATGGCGCAGTAAGAGGTGTTGGAGGTATCGACAGCTGGGGAACAGATGTGGAAGAGGATTATCGTATCAGTGCGGAGACTGATAAGGATTATTCTTTTACAATCTGTTAGTCATTCATTAAAAAGATAAGTATCCGGATAAAGCAGGAGCATTTGCTCCTGCTTTTGTCTTTTTATTATGTATTTCTGGCTCTGTATTCAGAAGGAGAACATCCTTTTTGTTTATGGAATAATCGACTGAAGTATAGTGGATTATTGTATCCGACAATGCCTGCAATCTCGTTTATAGAGTAGGATGTCGTTTCGAGCAACACCTGAGCATTTGTCATCCTGAGTGATGTGATAAATTGTATTGGTGTACTACCTGTGTATTTTTTAAAGCTTCGAATAAACCAGCTTATGCTCATACCAATTGATGAAGCATATTCCTCCACGTTAATAGCGCGGTTGTAGTTTGTATTGAAATATGTAATTGCTGTATCCATCTGGCTGTCAAGGAATTCATTTCTGATTACATGCTCAGTTGTTATTTTACGGTTAAATATAATCAAAAGGTGTCGTAGCAAAAGCATGAGCATTTCCTCATAATTGTCCTGACATCTTTGAAGCTCTGTAATAATCCTTTTGAAAACCTGTTCATATTCAAGAGATGTTCCAACATTAAAGACTCTTTTATTGTCTGTAAATCCGTATTTTCTTAAAGTGTTTTTTACGTCGCTTCCGGTAAAGTGAAGCCAATATATCTGAGTCTTATCCTTACCATAAAATTCATATTTTTGAAGCTCTTTTGGGCGAAATAACACTATATGTCCTGCTGGAATGATTGTCTCATTTTCAGGATTGTCAAAGTGGAAATGAACAAGACCGGATGATATGTATATAATCTGGTAATCCAGTCTTCCTCTGGGCCTGTATGTAGGCATCTTAGGATGCTGTGACAGGCGATAGGTTCCGCAGCTTCCTACAATCAGAGGGCGGCTTTTATCTTTAAAATCTTTATGTGAATGATTCAAATATCCCGTGTTAATATACATTATACACCTCCGCTTGTATTGTAGCATTTTATGCATGTTTTGTCTATTTATATTTATGGACAAAAGGTTGATTTAGAGGGTAATATTTATATAGAGTAGGACAACTGTTAAGGAGGTTTTTAAGTATGATAGTTTCACGATTTTATGAGGATTTGAGTGTGCTTCATGATAATACATTGCCGGCAAGAGCATACTATATCCCGGCATCTGAAAAGATGAATAATCTTATCGAGCATAGAGAAGAATCTGACAGGCTTCAGCTTCTTAATGGCAACTGGAAATTTAAGTATTTCAATAGTATTTATGATTTGACAGACAATTTTTATGAGATGGGATACGACACCGCAGCTTTTGATTCAATTAAAGTTCCCGGAGTGTGGCAGATGTCGGGATATGATAATCATCAGTATACAAATATCCGTTATCCGTTCCCGTTTGATCCACCTTATTTACCTCATGATATACCTTGTGGAGCTTATGTGAATCATTTTGTATATGAAAAAGATGATAATGCTCCTAAAGCCTTTTTGAATTTTGAAGGGGTTGACAGCTGTTATTATGTCTGGCTCAATGGACATTATATCGGATACAGTCAGGTATCACATGCCACAGCAGAGTTTGATGTGACAGAATATCTCGTTAATGGGGAAAACACATTAGCTGTACTCGTGTTAAAATGGTGTGATGGTTCTTATCTGGAGGATCAGGATAAATTCCGAATGAGCGGAATTTACAGAGATGTATATATATTGAAACGACCTGAATGCGCTATACGTGATTACTATATAAGAACGGACGTAGATGGTGCAAACGCAAAGATTTCAGTAGATATCAGATTTTCAAAGCCTGTATATACAAAAATCAGGATTGAGGACAAAGCCGGAGCGTGTGTAGCAGTGTCTGAGATCTGTGAGAATGGTGTGGTACAGCTGGAAATCATAAATCCTGTATTGTGGAATACGGAGAATCCATATTTATATAGCATCATTTTTGAATCAGACAATGAGGTGATTTCGGATTATATAGCACTTAGAAAAGTTGAAATAATTGACAGTGTCATTTATTTTAACGGAGAGAAGATTAAATTTCGTGGTGTAAACAGGCACGATTCTGATCCTGAGACAGGCTTTACAATCAGTGTAGAGCAGCTTAAGAAGGATTTGATGATGATGAAACAGCACAATTTTAATTCAATCAGATCCAGTCATTATCCTAATGCACCGTACTTTTATCAGATGTGTGATCTGTATGGATTTATGGTTATTGATGAGGCAGATATAGAGGCTCATGGACCATTTATGATATACAGAAAAGAAGATACAGATTATAACAGATTCAAGCGTTGGAATGAGACGATAGCAGATAATCCAAAATGGGACGCTGCTATACTTGACAGAGTTAAACTGATGGTACAGAGAGATAAAAACAGATTCTGTATAGTTATGTGGTCTATGGGAAATGAAAGTGCATATGGCTGTAATTTCGAAAAGGCACTTGAGTGGACAAAAAGCTTTGACCCGGATAGAATTACACAGTATGAGAGTGCGCGCTACCGCAATTATGATGTGACATATAATTATGATAATCTTGATATATATAGCAGGATGTATCCGACATTTGATGAGATTGAGGAATATCTAAAGAGGGATGCCGGTAAGCCATTTTTGCTCGTAGAGTATTGCCACAGTATGGGAAATGGACCGGGAGATTTTGAAGATTATTTCCATATGATTCAGGATAATGATCTGATGTGCGGCGGATTTGTGTGGGAGTGGTGTGATCATGCGATAGCACATGGTAAGTCTGATGATGGCAGGACAAAATACTTTTATGGTGGAGATCATGGCGAGAAGATACATGATGGTAATTTCTGTATGGATGGACTTGTTTATCCGGACAGAACACCACACACCGGACTATTAGAATACAAAAATGTACATCGACCGGCAAGAATAGTCTCATATGATCAAAAGACCGCTGAACTTATACTTCATAACTATATGGATTTTGATGATTTAAAGGATTATATAGATATTGCATATGAAGTGACACAGGATGGCCTTTCAATACAAAAAGGCAAGCTTAAATCCTTTAGTGCTGCACCACACTGTGATGGTAAAACCACATTGAATATAGCTGTTCCGGAAGTTGGACGTATTTACCTAAAGCTAACCTATATGCTGAAAAAAGAAATCCCTCTTATGGAGAAAAAGCAGGTATTGGGATTCGATGAATTGAAGTTGGATAATCAGGATAGCAGAAATACCATGGTTGCCAGGCTGCTTGAACAAGAGCAGAAGGGCTCAGAAATCCAGCTGGACGAAAATGATAATGAGTTTATAGTCACAGGTAATGATTTTACATATGTTGTCAGTAAAAAGACAGGTCTGTTTGAGCAGATAAAGTTTGGTGGCAGAGAGTATTTAGACAAGCCTATGGAGTTAAATATCTGGAGAGCTCCGACAGATAATGACATGTATATTAAGGCAGAGTGGAAGAAAGCTCATTATGATGAAGCATATACACATGCTTACAAGGTGGAAGCACTTCAAAATAAGTATGGAATTATTGTAATGAGTCATGCATCAGTTGTAGCTGCAACTGTGCAGAAAATACTTGATGTACAGATTACCTGGAAAATATGTGACGATGGAAGAATTTCATCAACTATGGAAGCTGTTAAGGATAGTGAGTTCCCGGTACTTCCTAGATTTGGTATCAGACTGTTTCTTGATAGTAGACTTGATGATACAGCGTATTTTGGTATGGGACCGAAGGAGAGCTATATAGATAAAAATAAATCATCATATCACGGTCTTTTCAGAGCACATGTAGATGATTTACACGAGGACTATATCAGACCTCAGGAGAATGGCAGCCATTATGATTGTGATTATGTGACTGTTAACAGTCCGAAATTTGGAATTACTGCAGTTTCAGAGAATCCATTCTCTTTTAACGCATCATCTTATACACAGGAGATGCTTGAAAATTCAGCACATAATTTTGAGCTGGTTGCAAGTGAGAGCACAGTGCTTTGTATTGATTACGCTTTAAATGGAATTGGTTCAAACAGCTGCGGGCCTGAAGTACTTAAAAAGTATCAGTTTGACGAGAATGAATTTCTGTTTAAGTTCACACTGGTACCGTTTGTGAAGTGATACTATTTGTTCAATGTAGGTGGAGTATAATTTGAATAGATTGAATGGTCTGAAGAATCAGTAAAGCTTTGAGCTGCTTCAGATAATGGAAAAAGCCTGTGGATTATGCCACGGGCTTTTTCAATAGATTACTATTGGCTATTTGTTTTATATGGTGACATATCAGAATTTTCTGAAGGCCGATTTAGGTTTTGAACCTTAAACTCTTCGGGAGACATACCATAGTATTTTCTAAAAGCCTTTCCAAAATAACTTGAGTTTGCGTAACCGGTTTTTTCTGCAACCTCATATATTAGTGTATCTGGCTGCAACAAAAGGCGGTGTGCCTCATTCATACGAATTCTTGTCAAATAAGTAGTAAAATTCTCACCTGTTTCTTTTTTAAATAGATTACTCAAATGAGATGGAGTTATATTAACAAGCTCCGATATGAGGTTTAAATCAATATTTTCCATATAATGCAGTTGAACATATTCTTTAATTTTTACAATTTCGTACCTCTCATGAGGTGCTAAAGAATAAAGATAATTTATAAAATCATTAGTAAAATCAACGAAGCTATTTTTACAATCAGAAAAGCTATGAAATAGGCTGATGTCATTGATTTTGTCTAAATAGTTTTGAAATAAATGCTTAACAGAAAAATTGTTTTCCCGTGATACGCTAATATAGATGCTTAAAAGCTCGTCCAGATATGATTGTATCTGTTCTAGCGGATATTTTGCGTTTGTTACAACTCTTAGTAGGCTTGTTATTTCATTGATTGATTTGTCCGCATCTCTAGATGATAGGGCAATATGTAGAGTTTTTTCATTTTCACGACTAATTTGCAGTACTGAATTATTGAGAATTTGTTCATATGACAAAATAGAGTCTTCCTGGTAAAACATACATGTTTTGAGTGCAGAAAGAGCCTGCTGCTGTGCAATACTAAAATCCGTATATGAATCAAAGAAAGAACTTTGTCCGAATAATACTGTTCCATTTGCAAACTGATTTATAGATGCAGAAATTTGTCTGTATAAAAATTCGTTATTTTCATCATTTTGTACCAGCAGATATCGGTTTGTTTTAATTAGTATAAGCTCGTGTCCTTTAAAACGCTGACAAATCTGGTCAAGAAGATTATATAATAATTTGTTGTCATCAGAACCTAATTGTGCCATGTCGTTTTTTGTTATACAAAACATGGTAAGTTTATAGTGATTCAGCGATGCAGAAAAGTGTATATTGTGTATTACGTTATTCACCTGTTCTTCAGACGTAAAACCATGATTAATTAATTTACGAATGAATAAATACTTTATGTCGCTATCATCTAATACAATTTGATCGGATTGAGGTTCATCTACAGCCATATTCTGTTTTATTTCGTCCAATACATCAAGTATTTTCTGCGGTTCTATGGAAAGTTTCAATATATAGTCTTTTGCACCATATTTCATAGCTTCACGAACCATATCAAACTCATCAAAGCAACTAAGTATTATGCTTTGAATATGTATTTTATCTTTTTTGATTTTTTTTAACAGTTCAATACCATCCATTTGTGGCATTTTTATGTCAGTTATTAAAATATCCGGTTTTAAAGATATTATTTTATTGTAGGCCTCTAATCCATTCTCAGCCTCACCTATTACTTCAAAACCATGTTGCTGCCAGGGAATAACAGATTTAATGCCGGCACGTACAAGTGGTTCATCATCAGCAATTAGTATTTTAAGCATTATTTAATACCTCCTGGAATGTTTTGTTAAAAAGTACGAGGTTGTTTAGTTACTGGAAATGTAATTTCGACATCGGTATAAGAATGACCGTCACTGCTATATTTCAAGCCGTAGTCATATCCATAGGCAAGCTGTATTCTTTCCTGTACATTATATATACCGATTCCGGAAAATAATTTTCCGGTAGAATTATTTTCAGCTTTGTGTAGTATTTGTTTTAATTTTGCGTCTGGTATACCTATTCCATTATCTTTTACATGTATGATTATATTCCCATTAGATAATTCGCCTGTTATCTCGTTGATCAGATAGTCAGTATGCTCTATATTATGAATGATAGAGTTTTCAACAATAGGCTGAAGGATTAGCTTCAGAGTATAGATGGATAGTATTTTCTCATCAAAGCTATAGTTGACTTCAAAACGACCTGGGTATCGCAATTTTTGTATTTGTATGTAGCTCTTTATGTTTGTTAACTCTTCATCAAGAGGAAGGTAATCATTGACTTTATTCATGCTTATTTCAAGTAAACGCCCAAGTGATGTAATAGTATTTGTGATATTATCTGTATGAGCTACAACAGACATCCACTTAATCGAATTTAAGGTATTGAATAAAAAATGCGGATTGATCTGAGCCAAAAGCATCTCGAATCGTAGTTCGCTTTCTCTTTTTTGCGTTATTTTGATTTCATCTAACAGAGAGGATATTTCCTCTATCATGCCGTTAAAAGTTTTTGATAAACTGCTTATTTCATCGTTTGATGTTGTAGCAGGGAGATGTGCATCAAGGTTTCCAAGAGAAACAAGCTGCATCTGTCTTTTTAGCTTCATTAATGGTTTTAATTGAATTGATATTGCGATAAAAGTTGCAACCAAACAAATAACAAATAAAAATGCTGAAACCATAAATGTAAATACTCTTAAACCATATATATCTTTATATATTGCATCTGATGAAAAGGTGTCAACAAGCTTCCAGCCTGAAATACTTATGCTCATGGTTTCATGAAATTCACCCTGAGGAATGGTATAGGATGTTGAACAAATCTGATTTTGATTGTTATCAAATAATTGCATAGTTCCAGAAGCTGTATTTAAGGTGCTTTCAAATGCTTTACATGGATAAGATATTACAAGATAAAAAGGATCTGTCCCATTATTCAGTGATGGGATTGTTTTAATATATGAAATAAATTTTCCTTTTTTCATAAAAGCGTTATAGCTTTCATGAACATTTGAAAAGTGTGATATATTGTTGGTTTGTTCTTTATAGAATGATTCATAATCTAGTGCAGCATTAGGTATTGTTGAGTATAAAAGTTCATTGCTGGAAAATATACTGATTTCACCGTTAGAATTCAATAGGGTATTATTTATATTTTGTATTAAATTATCAAGCGTTTTATATGCCATCAGGTACTCATAATTTTTCGATGAAGATAAAGTATTTAATGATGAGTAGTTGTCTAACGATAATAAATAATCGGAGGCATTAATTATGTTGGTACACAAATTATTGACGGTATTGCATGATTGTTTCATGTTTTCCGTTTCTATAGTTCTTATTTTATTCCTGATTATATTTTCAGCCCTTGAGTATGCTAATGAAAAAAGAAGTAGATAAGGAATAAGAAAAAGAATAATAATAATGAGAAATAATCTTTGGGATAATTTTAAATTTCTAAATGTTTTGGTCATTGATGGTTGCTCCTTTAATTATCTTCCATTATAGTGTTATATCAGTATACATCATTCCATTCTTTTATTAAAGGCATTCGATAAATATTACTATACACAGTAAAATATTACCATTATATAAAGTGTTTTATAAATAAATAATAAATTATTACCATTAAGGCAAAATGATGTTTGTTTTAGAAAATTATGCGTGTTGATATAATAGGCTCAACAATTAGCAATGGAGGATTAATATATGAACAGAAAAAAATTGATATCAGTAGGACTTACAGCTGCAATGTTAACAGGATTACTTGCAGGATGTGGAGATTCTTCACAGAATTCATCACAGAATGGGAGTGGTTCAGAACCGGTTGTGTTGCAGTGGTGGGGATCATTCCCGGAGAATATGGGACCGAATCAGGTATGTGAAGCCTTTAACAAGATTGATCCAAACCTTCAGGTTGAGTACACAAGATTTGTAAATGATGATGCAGGAAATACAAAGCTGGACGTATCACTTATGTCCGACAGCTCAATTGATGTATTCCTTAGCTTGAACGATGTTTTGCTCAATAAGAGAATTGATAGCGGATATGCGGAGCCACTTGATGAACTGTTTGATAAGGTTGGATTTAATATTAAAGACGATTATGATGATGCCATTGAGCAAAGACAGAAGGATGGTCATTATTATAGTCTTCCGGCAAAGAAGATGACATCTGCTATTCTTTATAATAAGGATATGTTTGATGAGGCAGGAGTTGCATATCCTGACGCAGATTGGACATATGATGAATTTTTAGATGCTGCAACAAAGCTTACACATGGAGAAGGTAACAACAAGGTTTATGGATATTTCTTCCCAGGATATGATGCAGGTCAGCCGGCGACAAGTATGCTTGTAAGCAAATTAGGTGCTGATTGGATGTATACAGAGGATGGAACAAAAGCGGCTATTGATACTGATGATGTCAAAGATGTAACAGAGAAATATCTTGAACGCGTTGAGAAAGGTGTTGAACCAAGCTATGTAGATGTAACTACACAAAAGATGGAACCAGCAAATATGCTTCTTACAGGAAAAGCTGCCATGGTATATGGAGATTGGTGCGTACGAGACGTCAAGGATTTAGATAATTATCCGCATGATTTTAAAGTGGGTTTTGCAAATATGCCACGCTTATCAGAAAATCAGGACAAGAATTTGACTACATCTTATACCGACGATATGAGTATAAATTCAAAGTCAGAGCATAAGGTAGAGGCTATGAAATTTATAAAATGGTATATAGAAGAAGGTATGGATTATGTTGCTCCATTCGCAAGAATTCCTGCCTGCAAAAATTATGATGAGGAAAAAGTGGCTTCTTTAATTTTTGGCGATAAATCTGATCTGTTTGATATGGACAGTGCCAAGAACATTTATCTCAAAGGAACAGACTTTTCTACCAGAAAAAATTTAGCAGCTGCTACAGAAGTTAACACTATTCTTACAGAAGAATTTGACAAAGCGTTTGCAGGAGCACAGTCTGTAGATAAAACTCTTGCCAATGCCCAGAAGAGAGCTGATGAAAAGATAGCTGACGAAAAGTAATGAAGGAAAGGGATTCTAATGAATAAAAATAAAATTAGAAGCATAAAAACTGCGGCAAAGGGCTATGCATTCATTGGAATAAATCTTATTGGAGTACTGATATTTTGGACAATACCTTTAATATTCAGTTTTATAATCAGTATTTCAAAATGGGATTATTCAAAAGGAATAAAAGGAATCAAATTAACAGGATTATCAAATTATATTGAAATGTGGAAAGATGAATGGTTTAGAGCATCGCTTATAAACAATATCATATTTACAATTAGCTTTGTTCTAATTCTGGTTGTACTGTCATTCGTCGTTGCATATGTGCTGAATGAGTACGTAGTAGGGAAAAAATTAGTGCAATTAGGCTTATATCTACCATATATTGTAAACATTGTAGCTATTTCAGCAGTATGGCTTGCATTATTTTCAAATAATGGTCCGGTTATCGGCCTCCTAAAGAAAGTGGGTATTGAAAATCCACCGGTATTTATTGCAGACCTGCATTGGGCATTGCCTACAATTGTATTAATCTGTGTTTGGCAGAATCTGGGATATACTGTGATTTTGTTTTTGTCAGGTATGGTAAATATACCAAAGGATTTATATGAGGCGGCAGCAATTGATGGAGCAAATGTACTGCAGAAAATTCGTTATGTGACAATTCCAATGCTGTCAGGAACAACATTTTTTATAGTTATAACATCAATTATTAATTCATTTAAGGTTTTTGGATTGATAAATCTTATGACTCATGGAGGTCCGGGAACCTCAACTACAATGTTAGTATACAACATATATAGAACAGCATTCCAGTATGGTAAATTAGAATTTGCGTCAGCACAGGGTATTGTATTACTTATTATCATCTTCATTATTACCTGGATTCAGTTTAGAATTCAAAAGAAAAATGAAGCGGCTGGATAGGGAGGATGCATTAATGAATAACAATAGTAGAACTGGAAAAATAATTGGAACAATATGTATTTGGATTGTAGTAATTTTATGCATTGTTCCATTTATATGGATGGTATCAGCCAGCTTTAAAAGAGAAGCGGATATTTTTGCTACTCCATTTAGGCTGATACCCAATTACCTGAATTTTGATAATTTTAAAGAAGTGCTATTTGGCAAATATAATTATTTGTTGATGATATTAAATTCGGTTAAGGTAACAGCATTTTCTGTAATACTGGCTATTACGACATCAATTTTAGCGGGATATGGCTTTGCAAAGCTTAAGTTTCCGGGAAGAGATAAAATTTTCCTATTGTATCTGGCTACTATGATGATACCACCACAGCTTTTGATGGTGCCAAAGTTTCTTATGTTCAAAGAGATGGGAATATATAATACACATTGGGCATTGATTCTCCCGGCAGCATTTTCAATATATGGAGTATTCATGGTTAGACAGTATATGATTCAGATTCCTGATGAACTTTCAGAAGCAGCCAGAATTGATGGGGCAGGAGACCTGAGAATATGTTTTCAAATCATAGCACCTCTTTGTAAACCTGCAATGGTAACACTTGTTATTTTGTTTTTTACCTGGAGCTGGAATGATTATGACAATGCTTTGATTTTTATTAATGATAAAGCGCTATATACAATTAACCTTGGTCTTGTTAATTTTATGGATGAAACAGGTTTAAAATATAGCTTGATTATGGCTGCGAGTGTAATATCAATTTTACCTATTTTTATAATCTTTCTGGTTGCTCAGAAGTACTTTATTGGTGGATTAACAGCAGGAAGTGTGAAAGGATAAATATCATGAAGAATAGTATAAAAAAGCCTAATATTCTTTTCATCATTACAGATGATCAAGGAGAATGGGCTGTTGAATCAGAAAAAAACAGAGATATTAAGACTCCTAATTTAAAAAGGTTAGCTAATCAGGGAGTTACATTTGATGAGTTTTATTGTACATCGCCAGTGTGTTCACCGGCAAGGGCAAGTATTGTTACTGGAAAAATACCATCTTGTCATGGTGTACAGGATTGGTTGAAAAAAGGCAATTTAGACGCATATAAATATCCAAATATGGCTGAATTACCGGGTTTTGATATGACAGACAAAGCAATTGATTATCTAAAAGATCATAAGACATACATACAATATCTTGCAGATAATGGATATAATTGTGCATTAAGTGGAAAGTGGCATTTAGGTGATAATATTACTAGAAAAAAAGGATTCAAGTATTATTTTACAATTGGCCGTGGTGGCTGCCACTATTATCAGGCAGATATATTTGATAACAATACGTTATCAATTTCCAAGGAATATATAACTGATACAATAACAAATCATGCCTTGGATTATCTGGAAAAGATGTCTAATGAGCATTCACCATTTTATTTGAGTGTTCATTATACTGCCCCTCACAGTCCTTGGGATGCATCAGAGCATCCCCAGGAGTACCTTGATTGGTATAAAGACTGTGAATTTAAGGATACTCCAAATCTTCCTGTTCATCCGTGGCAGGTTAATACTTGTCCGATAGGGGATACAGAGGAGAGAAGAAAAGAGAATCTGAGAGGATATTATGCAGCTATTTCAGCTATGGATGCTGGTGTTGGTAAAATCCTGGATAAAGTTAAAGAAAAAGGACTTGAAGATAACACGATAGTTATTTTTACGTCTGATAATGGAATGAATATGGGGCATCATGGAATATGGGGAAAGGGAAATGGAACATATCCACCGAACATGTATGAATCGTCAATAAGAGTACCGTTCATAATAAAAATACCGGATTGCTCTAATCCGGGAACCAAATGTTCAGCAATGGCAAGTCAGTATGATATTTTCCCTACAATTCTTGAGCTGGCTGGTTGTAAGTTTGAATTGGAGCCTATGCAGCCGGGAAAAAGTTTGCTGAAACAGATTAATAATCCACTTGACAATTATGATGATAGAGTCGTTGTATTTGATGAATACAGTAAGACAAGAATGATCAAGAAAAACAAATTCAAGTATGTTCATCGTTATGGAAATGGACCATGTGAATTTTATAATCTTAGTAATGATCCAGACGAAAAAAATAACTTGTTCGGAAATAAGGAATATGATGAAATTATTAAGACATTAAAAACAGATATGGAAGAGTGGTTCGATAGATATTCTACACCTGAAATGGATGCCAGAAAATATGATGCTACAGGCAGAGGTCAGGAGAAAATGTGCTATGAAGAAGGTGCATTTGATCAATCACTGGAGTTTTATCACGAATCAAAACAGTTTTAAACAAATTATTTTGTTATATAGGTGTAAATGATATGATAAATTTACTTGCTTTAATAGTATGTTTTTTTGCATCTGTCATTGGAGCCATATGCGGAATCGGCGGTGGTGTTATTATAAAGCCATTGCTCGATTCCGTAGGAATTTTGGATGTAACTGCTATCAGTTTTTTATCTGGCTGCACAGTACTTTCTATGACAACTTATTCCGTATTAAAAAATAGGTGTAGTGGTACATCACATATATCTGCTAGGAGAATGTTGCCGTTAGCTATAGGTGCTTCAATTGGTGGGGTGGCAGGCAGGGAACTTTTCTCGTATGTTAAGTTGATAAGCGGGAATAATGAAAAAGTAGGTGCAGTCCAGGCATTCTGTCTTTTAATCATTACTTTTGGAACGCTTTTATATACTTTGTATAAATTCAAGATTAAGACATACAGAATTGATAAAAAGTCAGTTTGTTTTAGCATAGGGACATTTCTTGGAATTATCTCATCATTTCTGGGAATAGGTGGAGGACCAATCAATTTAGTTGTTTTATTTTTCTTCTTTTCTATGCCAACAAAAATTGCAGCGGAAAATTCATTATATATTATTTTTTTCTCACAAGGAGCTAATTTAATATCAACGATCATATCAGGAAATGTTCCTGAATTTAAGCCGGAAGTTCTTATATTAATGATTGTTGGAGGAATAGCAGGTGGAATATGTGGACGTAAAATTAATGAAGGAATAGATGAGAAAATCGTAGATAAGTTATTTATTGGGTTAATGATAATGATAATGTTAATTAACGTATACAATATTTATAAATATATTTGACAATTGAATGGAGATGAGGATATGCCACCAATAAGTGTAATGATAAAACCGGCTTCAGGATTATGCAATATGATGTGTGATTATTGTTTTTATTCTGACGAGGCAAAAAAGAGAACATGCGAAACATATGGTTATATGACAGAACAGACGTTAAAAAATGTTATAAGAAAAACAATACGAAGTGCTGAATATTATGTTAACTACGCATTTCAGGGAGGAGAGCCAACGCTTAGAGGAATTGAATTTTTTGAGAAAGCTGTTAAGTTTCAGGAAAAGTTTAATAAGCACGGAATTGCAGTTAATAATTCAATTCAGACAAATGGCTATAATATTAATGAGGACTGGTGCAAATTTTTAAAAAATAATAATTTCCTTGTCGGTTTATCAATTGATGGAACCCAATATACACATGATTTTTACAGACATGATAAGAACGGAGCCACAACTTTTGATAGAATTAAAAAAGCAGCTGAGCTTATGTCAGAATATAGTATTAAATACAATATTCTGACTGTAGTAAATGATAAGGTGGCATCGAATATATTAGAAATCTATTGCTATTATAAGGAAAATGGCTGGAACTATCAACAATACATAGCATGTCTTGATCCTCTTGATGAAAAGCGTGGGGAAAAAAAATATGCACTAAGACCAGAGCAATATGGTAAATTCCTGATACAGCTTTTTAATTTATGGTATGAAGACTGGGAAAAAAATGAACAACCATATATAAGACAATTTGACAATTACATAGCCATATTACTTGGATATCAACCAGAATCCTGTGAACAGCGTGGAACATGTGGGATTCAGAATGTTGTCGAAGCAGATGGAAGCGTGTTTCCGTGTGACTTTTATATGACAGATGATTATTATATAGGAAATTATAATTATGATCAGACAGAAACAATAGATGAAAAGCGAAGAGAAATTGGATTTGTTGCTCGCTCAACAAATATATCCGATGAATGTAGAGAGTGTAAATATATAAAAATATGTAGGAATGGTTGTCAGCGATGCAGAGATAAAGATGATATAACCGGAAAATATAGAAATTATTTTTGTAAAAGCTATAAAATGTTTTTTGATGAATGTTTAGATAAAATGGAATATATTGCTTCATATATTGCAAAGAAACATTGAGTCAGTACGCTTTATTTAATTTAGATGAGAAAGCTTCTTTAATATTATTGTATCATTTTGTGCATATTCTGGCTATTAATGTCTATGGACAAAATTTGCACAAATATATAAAATTAGTATAGCTGTTAAAGATAAAACAAAGTAATTAATTGGAGGTTTTTCATGGAAGAAAAGACGTACTTAAAGTGGTACAACAAAATTGGTTATGGTTCCGGTGATATTGCAGGAAATGTAGTATATGCATTCCTGACATCCTTTGTTATGGTATATCTTACAGATACTATAGGACTTGCATCAGGAATCGTTGGAACATTAATCGCAGCATCTAAATTATTTGATGGTTTTACAGATGTTTTCTTTGGTTCACTTATTGATAAAACGCATACAAAGCTTGGAAAAGCAAGGCCATGGATGATTTATGGCTATATAGGTTGTGCTTTGACACTTGTAGCAGTTTTTGCAATTCCTACAAGCTGGGGCAGGACTGCTCAGTATGCATGGTTCTTTATAGCATATACATTATTGAATGGTGTATTTTATACAGCAAATAATATTGCATATTCTGCACTTACTTCGCTGGTAACAAAGAACAGCAAAGAGCGTGTACAGATGGGCTCTTACCGTTTTATTTTTGCCTTTTCAACCAGTCTGATAATTCAGTCTATAACAGTTGCATTTGTTGATGTATGCGGTGGAGGTGCTGCTGCATGGAGATTCGTAGCTATTATTTATGCTTTGATAGGCCTTGTAGTAAATACAATTTCAGGATTGTCGGTTAAGGAGCTTCCGGAAGAGGAGCTTAACTCCGGAATAGAGAACGATGAAGAAAAGAAGTATGGTCTTGTTCAGGCATTTAAGCTACTTGTTAAGAATAAGTACTATATGATGATTTGTGGAACTTATATTTTGCAGCAGTTATACAGTGCTATGATTGGTGCAGGTATTTATTATTGTACATGGGTTCTTAAGAATAAAAATCTGTTTGGTGTATTTGCATGGGCTGTAAATATTCCTCTTATAATAGCACTTATTTTCACACCAACTCTTGTCGGAAAGTGGAAAGGAATGTATAAGCTTAATAAACGTGGATATATTCTGGCTACGATAGCAAGAGCACTTGTGATTGTAGCAGGATACATGGGAAGCGTTCCACTGATGATGCTGTTTACTGCAGTTGCAGCATTAGGACAGGGACCTTGGCAGGGAGACATGAATGCAGTAATTGCCGAGTGCTCTGAGTATACTTACCTGACTCAGGGAAAGAGAGTAGATGGAACTATGTATTCATGCACATCACTTGGAATCAAAATTGGTGGTGGAATTGGAACAGCTATTGTAGGATGGCTGCTTGAAATCAGTGGTTATGTAGGTACAAATGCGACTCAGCCGGCATCTGCAATTACTATGCTTCAGGTAATGTATTTATGGTTACCATTTGTATTTGAGATTCTTATTACAATTCTTCTTTCAAAGATGAATGTAGAAGCTGCAAATGAAAAGCTTAGAAGAGAAAAAGGAATTGAATAATTATCGTATAATATAGGAGAGATGATCTGAGTGCATTTAACGTATGAAAATACAAATGAAGAGATTATTGCAGTAAAGCGGAAACCACGGCACCAGCCACCACATCTGCATAATGCAATGGAAATTGTATGCGTTACGAAAGGAACATTAGAGCTTGGTGTAGGACAGGAGCTGTATCACATGGAAACAGGTGATATAGGAGTAGTATTTCCTGATGTTATACATCATTATCAGGTGTTTTCATCAGAAGTCAATGAGGCGGTTTTTATTAATGCTCCACAAATGATTTTCGGTAGATTTGAAAATGTACTGAGGAATAATGCTCCACAATATCCTGTTGTAAAAAGTGATGTTATTCCGGATGAAGTGTACAGAGCAGTGGAATCCATAATAGATACCGGGCAGAATGATATATGGGTTGTTCAAGCTTATTTGCAGATTATACTAGCAAGATGTATTCCGATGATGAAATTGGTGGAAAAGAGCAAAGTTGGCAGCGATGATATAATATACCGTACCGTATCATATATTTCTGCCAATTTTAATAAGAGTATATCACTTGATGGAATGGCACATGACCTTGGCGTGAGCAAATTTTCATTATCCAGATTGTTTTCAAAGACATTTCACAGCAGTTTTAATCAATATGTGAATGAGGCGCGTCTGGGGTATGCCTGTCAGAGAATTGAAACTACAGATGATACCCTGACAGAAATCTCGATGGACAGTGGTTTTGGAAGTCTTAGAACCTTTAATCGTGTTTTTAAAGAAAAATATAGATTGACACCAAGCGAGTATAGAAATAAATTACAAATTTGACTAAAAAGCTCTCTGTGCAATGCACAGGAGCTTTTTATATGCAGACCTCTATTTATTTGTGCTGTCTGCATCAATTACAGACTGAATCTGCTTCATAAGGGCATCATAGTTGTCCTTGTTATCGATTCCGCCGAGCATTGGTTCGCCTACAATATTACCATTTCTGTCAACAAGTATAGTTGTTGGAAATGCCATGATTTCTGAGGCATATTTACCGGCAGCGCTAGAGGAGTCAATTGACAGATTACGATATTTGACACCCTGGCTTTCAAGAACAGAGGCAGCCTCTTTGATAGCTGTTTTATTGCCATCGAAGGTCTCAGTGTTGATGCCAACCACTTCTCCGCCCATTGATTTGATAGCATCATTTAATTCGTTAAGCTTGGATAATTCAGCGACACATGGTTTGCAGCCGGTAAACCAGAAATTGACGACTGTTACTGCATTGCCGGAAAACAGGCTGTCATCCACCTTATTGCCATCAAAATCCTCACCGGAAAAATCACTGAATACAGATGAGGCTTTAGAGCTGTTCTTCTGGTTGTCGTCTGATGATGTTTTTTTGTTTTCAAGCTCTGCTATCTGTTCCTCGATTTTTCGTATGGTTTCAATATCCTCATTAAGTGTTTTAAGCTCATCGTCTGTAAATGAATCCTTGTTTGATTCCACGGTACCGGCAAGATAATCAGCATAATTTCCGTTTGGATCGGCGTCGCTTTTGTTCATCATGCCAAATGCCTTGTTCCATACATCAGCGTGATCTGCAAAAAGCTGATTTTCCTGCTGATATAAATCATCAACTTTGGAATCTGATTTGCCGGATGCTTCTGAGCCGGCTTCAGTCTGAGTGTTCTTAGAAGCTGTGTTGGAAGCTTGCTTTCCACCGCATGCTGTAAGTGATAATGCTATGCAGAGTGTAAAAATAGAAATAAATGATAATTTGTTTTTCATGAGTAATTTCTCCTTTAAAAATAATAGTAAAATGTTTAATAGTTATCTGTTGTCATTTTTTTGACATGATTTTCCCATAAACCGGTAGCAGATGGCGTCCTTCGGACAGGCCTTTATGCAGGCACCGCAGCGTATGCACTCGGGGTGATCCGGTGTCTTACACACATCCACATCCATCTTACATGCCTTTGAGCATTGACCGCATCCGACACATTTGTTGCTATCAACGGTGATTTTGAGCAGGCTGACCTTATTAAATAATGAGTAGATTGCTCCAAGAGGACAAATCCATTTACAGAAGGGTCTGTAAAATAAAATACTTAGCACAATCACTGTAATTAAAATCATACACTTGAATGAAAAAAGCTTTCCCAGCGCCGAACGGATAGCGGCATTTCCAATAGATAGCGGTATAGCACCTTCCAAAACACCCTGAGGACAGATGTATTTGCAGAAGAACGGGTCTCCCATTCCTATAGAGTTCGTTACAAGCATCGGAAGAAGTATAACGAAAACAATAAGAATGACATATTTTAGGTACCTAAGAGGCTTTAGTTTGGCTGTGGATAATTTCTTTCCGGGGATTTTATGAAGTAAATCCTGAAACCATCCAAATGGGCACAAAAAACCACATATAAATCTGCCGAGAGTTACACCGAGTAAAATAAAAAATCCGGTTATGTAGTATGAAAACTTAAATCTTGATGATCCGACGACTGCCTGAAATGCCCCTATTGGACAGGCTCCTGTCGCGGCAGGGCAGGAGTAGCAGTTTAATCCGGGTACACATACTGTTTTTGCATTGCCCTGATATATTTTACCCTTAAATAAATTCGGAATATGAATATTGGTCAGCAGCGTTGCTGCGGCCTGTATCCATCCACGTATTTTTGCCAGCTTTTTTGATAGTAATTTCTTTTTCTTATCCAATTCCGACACACTCCAGACATAGTTTTATTGCTTTACCAAGCACGGTAGCCGCCTCACCTCTGACTGCACCATAGCTTACCATGGATACACCAAGGATAAGCAGAATGATTTGACATGTTTTTTGGTATTTCAACATAATGTTGCTCCTTTTTTGTTGTATTGTTGACCAGCTGACTTTGGTATTATACAATATAGGTTGTAAAATTATTGTTAAGAAGCAGGAGAACATTTTGAGATTATTAATTGTTGAGGATGAGAAACAAATATGTGATATGGTTGCAAAGAGTCTGTATGCTGCCGGTTATGAGGTGGATACCTGTTATGATGGGAAAGAGGCTCTTGAATGTATACTGTCGGAGAATTATGATCTGATAGTTTTGGATCTGAATCTGCCGGGGATGGATGGCATGGAGCTTCTTAAGGAGCTTAGAAAATACAATGATGAAACTAAGGTTTTGATATTATCTGCAAGAGGTCAGATTGCTGATAAGGTAGAGGGACTGGATGCAGGAGCAAATGATTACATGGAAAAACCATTCCATCTGCAGGAGCTTGAGGCACGTATCAGAAGCCTGACAAGAAGGAAATTTGTACAGAATGATATATGTCTTAAATGCGGAGAAATAAAGTTTGATACGATTAAACGCGAGGCATATGCAAAGGGAGAGCCGGTTTTACTGACAAGAAAAGAGAATGGTATTTTGGAATATTTACTTATTAATATAGGAAGACCGGTGAGCCAGGAGGAGCTGATAGAGCATGTGTGGGATGCCACGGCAGACAGCTTTAGCGGAGCCATCAGGGTACATATGTCTTCACTTAGAAAAAAGCTTAAGGCGAAGCTGGGATATGATCCCATTTTGAACAAGGTAGGTGAAGGCTATAAAATACGGGAGGAGTCTGACAGATGAAAAGAATGTCGCTACAGTGGAGACTTACGTGCATTACTACATTGTGTATTGCTATTATATGTGGCTGCCTGACTATGTTTGTCTATAAAAATGGTGTGCATTACATCGATTCTCTGCAGGATGCGGTAGAGTCACAGGGGGATGAAAAAGGAAACAAATCAGATGAAATATATATCAGCATACCGGACGATAAGTGGGATGAGTTTGCGGATGAATTTTCGGTTCAGGTGTACAATAATAAGGCCGACTATAAAAGAAACAGTCTGATAATCACGGTTTTGCTGGCGCTTTTGGGAGGTGTCGTCACTTATTTTATAAGCGGGCATGCACTCAGACCAATCAGGGAGTTTTCAGATAAAATTGAAGAGGTACAGGCTCAGAATCTGTCTGATTCAAGAATAGAGGAAAACAATGTTAAGGAACTGAACCAGCTGGGTATTTCTTATAATAAGATGCTTGAGCGTCTGTCGGATGCATTTGAGATACAGAGACAGTTTACTGCAAATGCAGCACATGAGCTGCGAACTCCATTAGCGTTAATGCAGGTACAGCTTGATTTATATAATTCTGCCTCTCACCCTGGGAATGATGCAGACACTTTGCAGACCATAAAAATGATTACGGAACAAAATGATAAATTAAACAGGATGGTAAAGACTCTTCTTGACATGAGTGAGCTTCAGACGGTGGGAAGGGATGATAAAATTATATTGGATGCTATTGTTGAAGAGGTTTTGGCAGACCTTGAGCCTCTTGCCGTGGAAAAGAATATAAAGCTGATTGGAAAATGTGAGGATGCCACTATGATAGGCAGTGATATCCTTATTTACAGGCTTGTATACAATCTGGTTGAGAATGCCATCAAATATAATCATCCGCTCGGACAGGTTACAGTAACCGCATATCAGAGAAACAGGCATGTTTATCTGTCTGTAGAAGATACGGGAAGCGGAATACCAAAGGAGCTTAGGGAGAGAGTGTTCGAGCCATTCTTCAGTGTGGATAAATCCAGAAGCCGGGAGCTGGGTGGCGTAGGACTCGGACTTGCTCTTGTCCGTGAAATCGTTAGAGTACATGATGGCAGTATTTGTATTAAATCAGGCAAGACCGGGGGAACGATTTTCGAGGTGACTTTTGCACAGCATTCAATGTAGCGTTTCATTTTACACATTTGTCAACGCTATTAAAACAGATTTCTTAAATGAGAAAAATAGAATAATACACCATTTTTATTGAAGTTAAATTATTCATAAATCGTATTATTTCAAGTAAAGTAATTTCAAATTGCGGATTTGCAAGGTCAAGTTGGTAGATGTGATGAATACAAAAATGTATTATAATAATACATAAATATAGAGGAGATGTAAGATACGATATTTGCTGAAAAATTACAGAAGTTAAGAAAACTAAATGGATTATCACAGGAACAACTTGCAGAAAAACTGAATGTATCCAGACAGGCTGTTTCTAAATGGGAGATGGGAACAATTCCTGATATGGAGAATATGCTTAAGCTTGGAAGATACTTTGACTGCTCATTGGATTATCTTATGAATGATGATATTGATACCAATGCAAAAAGTCAACAAAGTCCTAAAATAGAGAATAAAAATTTAGCTTGGAAATGTGTTGCGACAGGGCTCATTATTACAGGTTTAATACTTTTTTTGCTGATGCCATTGTTTGCAAAAATGTATCAGGGATTTGAATTTTCGAATTTTCATCAGTGTTTTACTGATTCGTGGAGATATATTTTTAAATTCCCATTACTGGGGATTTTGTTGATAGCATTGTTATGTTTGTTTACAGGAATAGTATTATTTTTAATGAAGGAGCAAGAATAGCAGACAGACGAAAGGAACTTGGCTTAACACAGGATGAGCTGGCTCACCGTATAGGGATAGGCAGACAGTTAAAATCGTAAAGGAGAACATTTATTATGAGTAAGAGAAATAATTAAAAGACGAAAAGCTTTTGTACAATGTGCGTGAGACGGCAGTGGTAATAGGGGTGAATGTGCATCTGGTATTGACATAGCCGAACGGCTTAGCATATTATAAATATATCAAAAATAAGCCGTTCGACTTTTTTGAACCGCCCCCCAAAGGTTAGACCTAAAATCTAACGATTGGAGGTCGTATGGCTAAATATACAATTTGAATTTAAGAAAAAAGTGGTGCGCATTGGAACACAATAGTAGATGCTACTTCTCTAAACGGTCAAAGGTAACTACTGCAGGAATGTGTACAGGAACGGACTGAGTTGATAAACGACGAGAAAGAAATCCGGATGAAAAAGAATGTTTCAGTGGAATAAATATGAAATTAAAAACGAATATTACGTTTTTAATATTGAATATTTTTTGATATTATGGCATAATGTTAAATGTAATAACAAATATACCGAGAATAAGAGGGTGAAAAAATGAGACTGTTAAAAATATTTATACAGAATATGCCACGTTTTAAAGGAGATATAGATATTGATTTTATTACTAAACAGAGAGTGGCAGAGGATGATAAAGAAAAACTGTTTAATGTCTTTTCTAACAGTAAAACTAGCATTTATACAAATCAGACAATTTCATTTATAGGTCTGAATGCTTCTGGAAAAACAACGATATTGAAAGCAATTTCTTTTGTTATAAATTTGCTTAATAATGAAGCATTGAATAATATTAAATCTAAAGAGATTTTAAATGATTTATCAGAAGGCGAAAAGGTTAAATTCATTAGCTTTTTTTATAATGATAATAATATTTATAAGCTTGAAACAATTATAGCAAAAAAAATAAACCAGGTTGACAATGAAGAAAAATTAATTATTACGGAAGAAAGACTTTGGGAAAAAGATGCTAATAGAGTAAAAACAAAAAAAAATATATTTGATTTTAATGACACGAATATAAGAATTGAAAGAAATGAAAAAGAACAATTTTTGTTAAATGATGTAAGTGTGATGATTGCGATAAATAAAGAAAAACAATCCAATTTTCCGGTAAGAGACATGTTAATGTGGACAAATCATAATATGTTAAATATTCTTGGAAGGTTTCCGAAAGAATTGTTAACTTTTTTAGATCCTAGTATTGAGTATTTTAAATGTAATGTAGAAAAAAAATCTCCTGATATTCGTTTGAAATTTTATGGGTCAGAAGAAATCATACTCAATAGGCCGAGTGAGATAGAAAAATATCTTTCATCAGGTACTATTAAGGGAATAAATGTTTTTATGAGTGCACTTCTTTGTTTTGTGGAAGGTGGATACTTAATTGTTGATGAACTTGAAAATCATTTTAATGAAGAAATTGTAACTACATTAGTTCGATTTTTTATGAATCCAAATGTAAATAAAAATGGTGCTACTCTAATTTATTCTACTCATTATTCAGAGCTACTGGATGAGTATGAAAGAAATGATTGTATTTACATTGTCAGAAACCGAGGAGGAATTTATGCTGAAAATCTTTCACTTATTTTGAAACGCAACGATATTAAGAAGAGCGAAGCATATGAAAGCGGATATTTAGAAGGTACTGTACCAGTATATGAGGCATATATGGCATTGAAGAAAGTCCTTTCTAGTGTAAAAATAGAGGAGGATGAAGAAGAGAATGACTAAGTATACTGCCTGTATTTGTGAAGGAGGAGCTGAAACTGCAATATTGGATTTGTTATTGGATCAAAATAAACTGATTTTTTCAAGAGATGATTTACTTGAGGGTGAAATTCTTAAGACAAGAAAAGGAAAGGATTTTGAAACGCGATATTTGAAAAAGGATTTTTCAGGTAAGATAACAGTATATAGAATACTTGATTCAAGAAGAGAAAATTTTAAAATAAGTAAAGCATATCAGCATAAAGTAGAGGTTGTGAATGTAATTACAGCACCAGAAATTGAAATGTTGATAATTTGTAATGAAGGAAAATATCAGGAGTTTGAGAAGAAAAAGGGTATGTCGCCAAGTGAATATTGCAAATCTATTTTAAAAATGAAAAACGTCAAAAGTGTTTCATTTGTCAAGGAGTATTTTTCTGATATATCAGTGTTGGAAAAAAGTCTTCATGAATATAAAAGATTATCTAAAGTGCGAAAAAGTGAAAAAACAATATATGATTTGTTGGAATCAGAAAATAATAAGAAGTAAATGGAAGGATAAAATTGTGACAATGACATAACGTCCTTTATACAGAAATATGCGGTTTTAAGCCATTTTCGTGGTGAAAAAGCCGCATATTTTTTGGGTAATCAAACTTTTTGAGGGTTTGCCAAAGTTTATGAGGGTCAGTCGTGAGGGGAATTTATGAGGGGCTGATGTTATACCAGACCCTTTTTGTAGTTGTTCTATTTCGTATTCTTCAGGGTATGGGATTTCATGATCTGAAAGTATCTTTTTTAATTCTTGGATATATTTGTATTTACGCTCGATTTCAATCCAGTTTATGATCCATTGAATTACATGAAATGAATCCACAACAGGAACAGCATTGGGAAAATATTTATCAGCGTAATCTATGTATTGGTTGTACGTATCGGAAATAAGATATTTAGGATGTTTAATTTTCCTGCTTTTAACACCGCGTGAATGCATTCTGTATCCACAAATAGGACAGAAATGCGCAATAGATGGCGTTTCAAGAAAAAGTGTTTTTGTTTGAGATTTCCGCAAAAATATCATACGAAAAGAAGGATAAAAAAGAAACAGGATTAATCATTGTAATAATGACTAACCCTTTTCTTATTTGGAACATTTTGCAACTATGGCACAAGTTTTATTTTCATTGAAATCCTATATTGCTTCGGTGTCATATGATAATGTTCTTTGAAGCACTTATAAAAATGTGTTGTATTCGTAAAATGCAGTTCATCCATAATTTCAGATATAGAAGCGGTCGTTTCAAGCAGGAGAGCAGCCGCTCTTTTCATACAGAAAGTCTGACTGTAATCGAATAGGCATGAATTTGTATATTTCTTAACTATAGAGTTTAAATAATTTCCACTGTAATTTAATAATTGTTCAAGCTCTGAACGTGTAATGCGTCCATTGGTGTCCTCTAAAATGTGACTTATGTGTGTGAAAAGAAGAAAATCATTGTCTGCTTCTACATGGACGGGCGTGAAATGAAAGTGTTCTGGATTGGACAGATAATCAAACAATTCTAAAAGCATTCCTTTGATGACATAAGTAGAACCAAGCTTTGGATACATAATGGCACGAAGTATATTGTCAGTTATGGCGTGGAGAGTATGGTGCCAGTCTTTGTTGTTTAGCGATGGCATAAAATCAAGATATTCCTTTGTGTCAGGATTATCGAGATTATCTGAAAGAAATCTAAGAATAGGGTTATGGCCGGGTCTTTCTATATCTGGAAAATAAACTTTTGGTTCATCTTCTGAAAGCTGTTGGACTAGCTCTTTTGACATTCCGATAAACAAAAGAGTTGCATCGGAAGAAAAAATTTCTTTGTGTACTATATTGTGGTTCATAAGACAACAGCTTCCACTGTGGAACACAAAATCAGTCTTTTCAATCAGCTGATGGATTTCGCCATCCAATACAATAAGAAGCTCGTAAAAATCATGAATATGTGGAGGTCTCATATTAAAATGATTGATTTCCTTTTCTGTTTTGAAGCTGTAAAATGTATTTTCACGTGGTGAAGTCATTAAAAAATTCAGATATTTGTCATCGTTAGCTCTGTTACATGTTTCGAGTGTGAACTGTATTGGTGTAAGTATTTTGATGTATGAATTGATTGTACTGTTTATATTATCCTGCTCTATGATGTTTTTGACAGTATATGATGAGGTCATAATGGTATATTTTTCTCCTTATCCACGAATATGATAAAAACTAACTGATATTTTATCACATATGTTATAGAATTGTAAGCAATAATTTATTAAAGTAACAGTATACAAAACATAAGCGTTTATGAAAAATACAATACAAACTATTATTGTTAACAGGAAAAAGGAGGTTGCATTTATTATGCAGGAAACAGAAAAGAAATACCTGAAATGGTATCAGAAGATAGCGTATGGAGCAGGAGACCTGGCTTCAAATACCAGCTATGGACTTGTATCAAGCTTTGTACTTTTATATTTATCTGATACAATGGGGCTTAACACAGGAATTATTGGAACATTAATGCTGGTATCGAAATTTCTTGATGGAATTTCAGATGTGATATTTGGAAATTTAATCGACCGCACTAAGTCAAAGTTGGGAAAGGCAAGACCATGGATGCTGTATGCACAGATAGGCGTGTCACTTTGTCTGGTGCTGTTATTTTCAATTCCGGGTGGAATGAGTGAAACTGCACAATATGCGTATTTCTTTGCATTTTATACAGCACTCAATGCCATTTTCTATACAGCAAACGGAATAGCATATTCAGCATTATCAGCCCTTATTACCAGAAACAAGAATGAAAGAGTTCAGCTTGGATCAATACGTTTCATGTTTGCAGTTGTCACAAATATTGTAATGGGATTTGCAGTAACAGGTGCAGTTGATGCCTTTGGCGGTGGAGCTGCAGGATGGCGTATGGTTGCTATTATATGTGGGGTAATCGGACTTGTTGTCAATACAATAAGCTGCCTGTGTGTTAAGGAGTTACCGGAAGAAGGTAGTGAGGCAGTTTGGGATAAACAAAAACCAAAGGATGATAAAATTGGTTTTGTTGAGTCTTTGAAGTTACTTATAAGTAACAAATACTATATTTTAATTGTAGCAATTTATATTGTTTATTATTTCATGAGTAATCTTACAACAGGTTCAGCTATTTACTTTATGAAACATGTACTTGGAAATGGTTCATTGCTTGGTTTGTTTTCAATGATGAAGATGTTCCCTGTAATAATTGCCCTTATTTTTACTCCGATTCTTGTAAAGAAGACCGGAAGCATGCAAAAGGTTAAATTCTGGGGATATGTAATCAGTGATATCTTAGGAATATTTCTAATTATTTTTGCAATGCAGAAGAATTTACCAATGATGTTACTTTTTATGTTCCTTAAGGGTACATTTGCCGGAACAATGTCGGGAACATTAAATGCTCTTATTGCTGAAATCAGCGGATATACCTATCGGACTAAGGGTGTACATATTGATGGAATGATGTTTAGCTGTTCATCACTTGGAGTAAAAGTAGGTGGTGGAATTGGTACTGCGGCTGTAGGCTGGCTATTGCATGCAGCAGGATATGCCGGAAAAGCTGCAACTCAGACCGCAGCAGCTACAAATATGATTTTTAGTATGTATATCACAATCCCTGTAATTCTTGGTGTTGTAATTACTATTCTTCTTGGTTTAATGAAGGTGGAAAAGGAAAATAAGAGAATTGACATGGAAAGAGCAGAAAAAGCAGGTTAGCAGATTGAAAGAGGAATGAAGTATGCAGTGTCAGAATTTTAATGAGGACTGGACATTTGAAAAAGCTGATCAGGCGGACAGATTGAAAGGTTTTTACGGGAACAGTGATGCAGTTGCTGTTACACTCCCTCACGATGCAATGATTCGTGAAAAAAGAGATAAGGACTGTCCTTCCGGAGCACAGAGTGGTTTTTATCCCGGAGGTGTGTATACCTATGAAAAAAAGTTTATGGCTCAAAATGAGTGGAAAACGCAGGATGTATTTCTGGAATTTGAAGGAATTTATGGAATTGCAAGAGTCTGGATTAATGGAGCCCTTGCGGCAGTGAACCGTAATGGATACATGGGATTTTCGGTTGACTTAAAGCCATGGATAAGCTATGAGCATGAGAATATTATAAGAATAGATGTTGATAACAGTAAACAGCCTAACAGCAGATGGTATTCAGGCTCAGGAATTTATAGAGATGTCAATCTGTGGACCGGAAAAGGAGTATATATCTCACATGATAAGATGCGTATTACAACATTGTCAGTGAATGATGACATGGCGGTTTTAGAGGTGTGTGCGCAGTTAAAAAACATTATTGGACATGGATTAGAGGCAGAGTGTCTGATTGAAATAAAAAAAGATGGGCTGAAAACTACATCGGATACACAAAGAGTAGTATTTCGCTCAGAGCAAATGCAGACAGTGCGTGTACAAATACCGGTTGAACATCCAAAGAAATGGAGTCCAAAACAGCCGTCGTTATATGAGTGTCATATAACGACAAAGTTTGATGATAAAATATGTGATGAAGCAGTTTCTAATTTTGGAATCCGTGTATTGGCGCTTGATCCTGTACATGGATTGCAGATAAATGGTGAGACAGTTAAGCTTCGAGGAACATGTATACATCATGATAATGGCGTGATAGGTGCTGAGACATTTAAGGAGGCAGAATGGTACCGTTGCAGGAGATTGAAGGAAGCGGGCTTTAATGCAATAAGAAGTGCACATCACCCAATGAGCAGAGCAATGCTTGATGCGTGTGATCATATTGGAATGCTGGTTATGGACGAGCTGACGGATATGTGGGACAAGGGAAAAAATACATATGATTTCTCTGATATTTTTGAAGATGAATATAATCAGTGGATTAATCATATGGTTGAAAAAGACTATAATCATCCATCAGTTGTTATTTATTCAGTTGGAAATGAGATACAGGAAGCAGGAACTAAGCAGGGAGCCTGGATAAACAGAATGCTATGCAATAAATTCCATGAGCTCGATAATACCAGATATACAACGAATGCATTGAATGGATTAAACTGTGCAGGCAGGCGTCTTGGCTTTATTATGAGGGATGTTGCAGAAAAATTTGGAATGGATTCACATGGAAGTGGAAGCGGAGGAGGAAGCAATGCCTTAAACAGTTTTATGAGTCTGATGTCAGGTGAAAAAGGAGAGTTTTTTGCAAAGCATCCGCTTGTCTCAGAAGCACTGGAAGAATGTTCGCAAAGCTGCGATATAACAGGACTCAACTATTTAAGTGGAAGATATGAGCTGGAGCATGAACTACATCCTGCTAAAACGGTTCTCGGTACGGAAACATATCCGGCTGACATAGAAAATCTCTGGAAGCTTGTTGAAACTTATCCACACGTAATTGGAGACTTTACATGGACCGGTTACGACTATATAGGTGAAGCTGGGGTAGGAATATTCCATTATGATGGAAATGCCAATTTCACAAGCATTTATCCTGAGAGACTGGGATATATCGGAGATATTGATTTGATTGGAAATCGAAGACCAATCAGCTATTTCAGGGAAATAGTGTATGGTCTGACAGATAAACCATATATTGCGGTCGAGAGACTTGAACACACAGGACAGACAGCTGGTAAAACTGCATGGATGTTTAAGGATAATATCAGCAGCTGGACATGGAAGGGATTTGAAGGGACAACGGCAAATGTGGATGTTTATTCATCAGGTGATGAAGTAGAGCTTTTTCTGAATGATAAATCGCTTGGAAGAAAACCGGCAGGAAGAGAAAATCATTTTACAGCATCTTATGAAGTGCCATATGAACCGGGAACTTTAAAGGCAGTTGCATATCAGAAAGATAGGAAACTGGGTGAATATGAACTTTCTACAGCAAAATCAGTAACAAAGCTAAAATTGTGTCGTGTAACTGAGAATGAGAGGAATATAGCATATATCAAGATATGGCTTGTAGATGATAATGGCACAATTAATTCACAGGAAGCTGAAAAAAGACTGCTTCATGCTAGTGTTGTAGGAAATGGTGTGCTGGAAGGATTTGGTACAGCTAATCCTTCTAGTGAGGAGGACTATTTTTCTGATTCAGTAACAACATTTGACGGAAGCGCTCTGGCAGCAGTTCGATGGAAGGATGTCAAATCGAAGGAGCCGGCTGTTCTTAAAGTATGGACGGATGATGGTTGTCAGGTGATGATAAATATAGAAAATAATTAAATATTAATGGTGTATGTTATACTTAGTGAGTATGGCATACACCATTTTTATTGGACTCAAATAAATGTATCAGGGCTTTGAATTTTCATCAGTGTTTTACGGATTCGTGGAGATATATTTTTAAATACCCATTACTGGGAATTTTGTTGATAGTGTTGTTATGTTTGTTTATATGAATAGTATTACTAAAAAAGGTATTGACAAAATAAAATGAACGGTGTATATTTTCAACATGAACAATGTTCATTTAATAAAATAACTAAATGACATTACATTGAAGAGGAGTGAATTCGTGAACCATCTTGCAACTTCAAAAGAAGACATATTAGCTGCAAGCAGAGAGCTAATCAAAGAAAACGGATGGACTGCTGTAAGCATACGAGCTGTTGCATCCCGATGTTCTGTTTCGGCGGGGACAATCTACAATTACTATGAATCCAAGTCAGATTTGCTTGGGGATACAATTGAGAGTATTTGGCGTGAAATCTTTTTTAACCATGAGGATGAGCAAGCATTTAAAGATGTTGCTGCCTGTATCTCATGGATTTATAAAAGACTCGAATATGGAAATGAGCAATTTCCGGGCTTCTTTTCACTGCATTCGCTTGGATTTATGAAGGATGAAAAAACGGATGGAAAGAAGAAAATGCTGCAGACATGGGGACATATTCTTCATGAATTGTGTGTTATATTAAAGAATGATCCCAAGATTCGTTCAGATGTATTTGATCAGCAATTCACAGAAAAGCAGTTTGCAGATATATTATTTTCTTTAATATTAGTATCAATGATTCGTCAGGATTATGATCCGTCTGCGATATTGATGTTGATCAATAAGACATTATATTAAAGGCAACACCGCACAATTCCCGCCTTACGGCTTAAGCACCGCTTCGGCGGCTGC
>ERZ772881.553-NODE-553-length-41169-cov-5.803960_pt1 | contig 41169 bp, 32 predicted proteins | sample MGYA00580581_ERZ772881 | MGnify/ENA primary metagenome ERZ772881 (study PRJEB29015, sample SAMEA2737668) | human gut metagenome | biome: human gut; feature: human-associated habitat; material: faeces | place: China | collected 2012 ...
GGGGGACTGAACGCTATCTTAATATGCGGCCGCTGTACCAGCCTGCCTTTTAATAATTCCGCGCCTGCGGGGCATTTGGAGGCGCGGCCACGGCGCGCCGAAAATGATTCGCAGACGCGGAATCCTCATGAGACGAAGTCTCATGAGCGGACAGAATTCTTAGTTACCAGAAACCAGGGTAAACATCCGGACCGCGGGTGCGCGAAAGCCTCCCATGATGACCGGATTTCAGGCAGAGGAGAACTTGACCGAGCGAGCCCCAAAAAAATGTACGAAAAATTCTGGACGTTATCCTTGTCAGAAGAATTTCGTCCGCTGCTTCAAAATAGCTCAAAGTCATGCCCCGCAAAGTATTTCCCAAGCAAGTTTCTAACAGCTCAGAGAGCGCTCTGCCCCACAAGGGCGTACACATGTTGAAAGCCCTGGAACCGGGCGAACTCCGGGCTGTCAGAAACGTTCAACTGCCGCTTAGTCAGTTTAAGGCTGGAGGCTACCGAGTCTCCAGCCTTAAAAGATAATTTTCATTTTTTCAAAAAATAATTTGTGGCTAATGTCCCTATCAGACCACCAAAGGCTGAGAGAGAGATGTTCTTTATCGTGTCGACTTCTACCTCTGTGAGCCAGCGCCAACTTGCCGGCAGTATGAGATGCAAAACATAAACAATGAGGATGGCGAGACAGAGAACGACAAGAGAACCTAATATGATTAGGCGCTCTGAATAAACAAAACGTTTTTCTCTCTGTTCAAGTTTTTTTATTAGTATTGCGCCTTCTTCATCTGGGTCTTTTCCGTGGTTATCCCCATTGGAATCGGGAATAAGCCCAGCTGTTTCCAACTCAAGAATTGGCTGGTCATCAGGCATTTTTTAGGACCTTTTTCTGGAAGTAGTCTTTTATGTATTCATCTGGGATGAAACTATTCCAATTCGCGTTTTCCTGTTTTGCTCTATCCCATGGAGAACCTTCAGTATGGGACCATGAGGACAGAGACGTTGCATCATATTTCCCAAAAGCATTCAAAACACTTTCTATCACTTCTTTATTTTCAGGAGTTGAAACTTTGCTGATGTCTGTAGAAAAGTTAGCGATATCTCCATATTTATGGATATAGTTGAACACTTTAGGGAATACAGGGCCGTACGGCCATAAGCGGGGGTATTCATCGCAAATACGGGCATTTTTCCACGCGAGCATAACCCCATAACAGCAATAAAGAAGTTTCTGAATTTTTGTATTATTATAGGAGATGCCTTTTTTTTTGCATTCTTTGGCAATTAAAGCGGCAATTTCTCTGCTGTCGGATTCAGCCATAGAACACCTCCTTTTTGTTTATGTTGGCCATTACCAACTGTCGTAATTTACAGAATTAGTTACTCTTTTTCAAGAGATTTCGCGCTGTCGGGCAGGGCTGACGCATCAAACTTTTGTTGGGTTATAACCCAAAACGGAGTTTCTCCAGGAGAAGGAAAGGAGAGAGGAGGAGAACCTTACAAGGGCAGGGTGGGCGGATGCGGAAAAGAACTTCTGCAGGGATGGCCATCCCTCGAGATGGGAGGTGTATGCAATGCGGCTGGATGTCCGGAGACATCTCCTGCACCCCAGGAGAAAAAAGAACGCATCCTTCATATGGAAAAATAAAAAATTCCACATGGGAAACGGCGACAGCGGCGTCATGGAATCTTGAGGCAGATCAGTTTTTTGTCTATATAGTTAAGGATAAGAGTGGTATATTTAAATGTCCCATAATGGTAATTATGTAAACTTTAAATATCCAAAGAGGGGGCTCAGCACTCTCTGACACCTTGACGGAGTCTGCTTCATTGTCCACCATATGGGGATATGGAGGCAGCAATTAATGGAAGAAACTCTCCGTCTCAATAAGGTTATTGCCCAATCCGGCATCTGCTCCCGCCGCAAAGCGGATGAACTCATCGCCCAGGGACGTGTCCGCGTCAATGGCGCCCCTGCCGAAGCCGGCATGCGCGTCACCCCCCGCGACTCTGTTACGGTGGATGGCAAACCTCTCGGGCACGCTCAGGAGCATGTCTATCTTATGCTGAACAAGCCCGTGCAGGTGGTCTCCACTGCCTCCGATCCCCAGGGACGCGAAACCGTCCTTGATTTTGTCCCGAAGAAGTTTCGCGGACTGCGCCTCTACCCTGTCGGCCGCCTGGACTATTTTTCTGAAGGACTCCTCATTCTGACCAACGACGGCCCCCTCGCCCAGCAGCTTATGCATCCGAGCTGCAGCCGGGGAAAGACTTATGAAGTTCTTGTTCGTGGGAATGCTCCAGAAGAAGCGCTCGATATCATGCGGCGCGGAATGGTGCTCGCCGAAGGAGACAGAACGGCTCCTGTGAAAATCACTGCCGGCTCCACGCCCCGTGGCAATACCGCCCTCACCTTCACGCTCCATCAGGGCCTCAACAGGCAGATTCGCCGCATGTGCCGTGATGTGGGCCTCACCATCCTCAGGCTGCGCCGGATCTCCGAAGGCCCTCTCAGGCTCGGTAATCTCGCTGCCGGTGCTGTCCGCGAACTGACGCCGGAAGAAGTCGAACTGCTGCGGAATAGCCCTGAATCCGGTTTCCGGAAATCCTGATCCCTTCCGCCTGGAAGGGCCAAGCCACCTCTCCGCCTGATCCCGGCCCTCCTTTCATTGCTCCGGAAACTGTCCCGTGACTGAGAGCTGACGGAATGGACTCTGGAGCAATGTTCTTCTGTTTATCCCGTCAGACGGCTTTTTATACTTTTTTGACTCGCTCACTATTTTTTATGATAAACACATTTCTCTCTCCATGCTTCCCTCCTCTCTCTTTCCTCTCCTGATTCCCCAGCCCGCTCCTTTTTCATGTTCCCAGCCCGCCCCTGTTCGTTACCGCAGCAAAATCACCAAAGTGAGTCCTTGCGGATTGCCGGATTCCGATACCACGATAAGCTGCGGCTCCGTTGCAGGCCGCAGCCTTCGCAGCGCCCCTCCTTTGGCTTCCCATGGCCGGCACGGCAAATCCGCCGCCATTGTGCACCGCCGGTAAGGCTGACGGCCATCTGATGATATTGCGGCTGTTGAAGCCCCACCCCGACATGTGTCCATGAAACGGTATCCACACGCTTTCCCCGTGCAAAATCGCTCTGACCAGACGACGTTCATGGTCTGAAAACTCCTGGCTGCCGTCCCTTTCCGCACATTAAAGCCCCCTTGCCCTTTCACTCTTTCTCCATTGTGTGTGCGAAGAAATCGCACACGCACCCCCCTCCTTTTTTGTCCCCTCAGAGCGTTTTCCGGCCCTCCTGCATCCCTTCTTCTGTCGTGTTTTGTATATAAAAAACACGACGTTTCCCCCACTGCCCGCTCAATCTTGACCACTATTACTTCATAGGTTTTTATCTTTATAAATATTTTTTATACATGCATATAAAGATTACATAGAACAAAATTGTAATATTTAGTATGGAGTATTACGAAAAAATTTTTAAAAAAGCGCAAAAAAAATCCGCAAAATAAGTGTTGCTGATAACATAAATCCTAAAAATAAATTCTTATTTTTGGATACTTGTGTAAAAATATAATAGTTTTTAATTGTATTGTACTATTATATAATTATATAATTTTTTAATTTCGAGCGAGTAAAAATATTTCCTATTATATTAAAATAAATTACATCGCTATTCCATAATTCGGAATAAATCTTCGTGTTTTCCATTCATCTATCTGAAAAAAGAGACTTTTCTCTTTTTCCACGGGTTGGATTTTCGTTTACTTAATTGAGAATGCTTCCTGTTTACTATCCCCAAAAATATGGTAATACCCAAGCTTGTGACTGTGATTTTGGCTGCCCATGGTTGTTAAGTAGCAGGAAATACACACATATTTCTCTCTGCTGGACGAACCTGGTGTTTCTTTTTGGCCGATCCTCATCATCAGGCCAGTTCTCAAGTTTATTTAGGGTTTATGTTATGCAAAATCAGGAAAAAACGAGATTCGAAAGACGCAATAGGAGAAAAAATCTCTTTAAGTTTGAAAACGAGAAATCGACCGGATATCTGGAAAACAGGCATCTTTTGCGCAAGGCAGTAAAGCACACGCCATGGCTTATCAGCGCCTCCGCAGCCTGGCTTGCCCTGTTCCCCTGCGGCCTGGCCTTTGCCGCTGACCCGAACCCGCCGCTTACTGATACAAATACCAAGTACGACATAAAAGGCGAAACAGCAGGAGCTACTATCAGAGGCGGCAGGCTCTCCATTTCCAGCGTTGATACCACAACGGTCTGGTATGTCATTGCCAACTGGGCTGCTGCTGGCAGCGCCGTTGATGGTCAGACGACGCTGCCCGATGGCGCGATAATCGGACAGAGTTCCACAGACCATGTGTGGTACGCCGTTGGCAGCTATGCTCCGAATGGTTTAGCCAATCTGAGCTCTGTTTCTGCTACAAACGCTACTGTCTACGGAGACATAATTGGTGGCGATGGCGCCGGGGGCGCGCTTGACAATACCGTGACGGCAACGGGTACGACAATTACCCGTTACGTGTACGGTGGCCGGTGCGATGACAATCAGACTGATAACGATTCGGCATCCGGCAACCAGGTGATACTGCTCAACAGCAGCGTCGGCCGGGCGGTCGCTGGCGGCTTTACAAACTATGGCAATGTGCAGAGCAATACGGTAACACTCACAGGAAGTACTGTTACTGATTACGAAGGTGTTTACGGTGGCCACACTTTGCGCGGGAATGCTACCAGTAACGTCGTGGAGGTGCTTTCAGGGAGCACGGTTCAGGGCTATTGGCCCGTTGCAGGTGGGTATGCGGCTTATGGTACTGCCAATTCCAATACTGTAACAATATCAGGAAACAGCTCTGTTGCACCGACAGTATATGGCGGCTATGCCAGCGCTGACGCTTCTTCCAATACTGTGATTCTGTCAGGCAGCAGCGCTGCGATTTCCCTTTATGGCGGCTATGCCTACCAGGGAACGGCAAACTCAAATTCCGTGACCGGAACGGACAGCACTGTTGGCTGGGACGTTTACGGCGGGTATGGAACCACAGGCGCTTCTTCCAACACTGTAGACCTGAGCAATGTTCAGGTCGCGGGCAGTGTCGGAGGAGGCGATACGACATCCGGGGAGGCTTCAAACAATAAGGTATCCCTCTCCAACGGGACGACGTTCACCGGCAATCTGTACGCAGGCTATACTGAGGATGGCAACGCTACAGACAACGAAGTATCCCTCTCCGATGTTACCGCCCCCCAGTATGTTTACGCGAGCTACACGACAGAAGGTCAGGCTGGCGGCACTGTGACGCTCTCTAACAGCTCGGTGACGAATAACGTTTACGGTGGATTCACGCATGACGGCGTTGCTGACGGCAGTAAAGTAACCGGAACGAACAGTAAGGTCGGCGGCAGTGTCTATGGTGGGCAGGGAACCACAGGCGCTTCCTCGAACACAGTGGATCTGGATAATGTTCAGGTTACGGGCAGCGTATCCGGCGGTTATACTGACAGCGGAGACGCTTCGGATAATGCGGTAACCCTTTCCAATGGGACGACATTCACCGGCGATCTGTACGCAGGCTATACCGAAAATGGTAACGCCACCGGCAATGCACTGACTCTATCCGGGATTACCGCCCCGGGCAGCGTCCGCGCAGGTTATACGCTGAGCGGAAATGCAAGCGGCACTGTGACGATCTCGGACAGCACGATCACAGACGACGTTTACGGCGGTTACACCGAGTCGGGTACAGCCAATAACAGCAGCGTGACCATCATCGACAGCACGATTAGTGACAGCACTGTCAATGAATACAGTATCGGCAGCAGCGTGTACGCGGGATACACAAGGAGCGGCGAATCCAGTTACAACCAGGTGACGGTGTCCGGTTCCAATACCTACATCCAGGGCAGGGTCTATGGCGGCTACGGCTCGCTCGATACCTCTTATAATACCGTGGTGCTGTCTGAAGGTGCCTATGTCGGTGATGATGTCGTTGGCGCCCATTCCGCGGGAGACTCTGCGACCAGCCAGAATGTGCTTTACAACGAAGTAACCGTATCATCCGGCAGCCGTGTGGAAGGCGGGCTCTATGGCGGCGTGATCACGGAAGGCCTGGGGACAGTCCAATATAATACCGTGAATCTCAACAATGCCTCCGTCGGTTACGATGTGGTCGGCGGTGGTGTGCTCCTGGACGCGCCAACAGGCAATGTTGAAAATAACGCCGTGAATATCTCCGCGGGCACAGTTGAAGGCAGTGTCTACGGAGGCGCCTTTGAATACAGCCTCGCCATAGATCCCGGAAACAGCGACATCAGGAATAATACCGTCAGCCTTTCTGAAGACACGGTCGTCAGCGGCTCAGTATTCGGCGGTTATGATTCTGGCATCGGCGATGTGACAGGAAACAGCGCCTCTGTTTCCGGCAGCAGTGTTGATGGCGATGTCTACGGCGGGCTCCTGGACGCGCAAACAGGCAGTGTTGAAGATAACCACGTGGACATCTCCGCTGGCACAGTTGGAGGCAGCGTTTACGGAGGCGCTTTTCAATACAGCTCCGGCACCGATTCCGGAACCAGTGACAGCTTGAATAATACCGTCAGTCTTTCTGAAGGCACGGTCGTCAGCGGCTCGGTATTCGGCGGTTATGATTCTGGCATCGGCGATGTGACAGGGAACAGCGTCTCTGTTTCCGGCAGCAGCCGTGTTGACGGCGACGTCTACGGCGGTATGGTCAAAGGCAATGACGACAGCAATCCGGGCAGCGCCTCCCAGAACAAAGTACGGATAGAAAGCGGCAGCACGGTCGGAGGCAGCGTCTACGGCGGCTGGAACAGCAATGGCGAAACCACCGGCAACTTCATTTACGTCAACGGCACAGTCAGCGGAGGCGTGACAGCCGGTTATACGCTTTCAGGCAACGCCGCCGGCAACGAAGTGCTCGTTGAGGGCGGTACTGTTCTTGACCATCTGTACGGCGGCTACACGGCACTCGGCAGCGCCACAGGCAACGTGATCACGGTTAAGGGCGGTACGGTGAACGCCGAAATGGTCGGCGGTTATGATGACGGCACGGCCACAAACAACACGGTGACCCTGTACGACAGCGCCCGTTTCACCGGATCCGACATCTATGGCGGCAGAAGCGGTGGTTCGTCCTCCGACGTGTTCACCGGCAACACCTTCAACGTATACGGCCAGATCGACGCCGCCAGCCTGCAGAACTTCCAGAACCTGAACTTCTACGATGTGGCCGAAGACAAGGCCAGCGTGGACCTCTCCCGGTCCGCCGTCATCGGTGACGGAAAGGGTTCCATGACCAACGTATTCATCGGGAACCTCAGGAATCAGGAAGGCGATATCGCTGAGGAATACGTTCTGATCCATACTCCGACGGCCTCGTCGAGCTACACCGGCACGAACCTCTACGTGAACGGCGACACGGTGGTCACCATCGGTCCCGACGGCTCTTACGTCCCCTACTCCGGGATCGTAGCCAACGACGGAACCATGGACAACGCCACCGGATCGACGGGCATGACGAAATCCCAGACGCTCACGAAGGGCTTCCTGACGTTTGAGGTGGACTACTTCATCAAGAACGGACAGGATCTCATCGCCCGCTGGAAGAAGGACGCTCCCGTTGAGGTCAACAGCGAAACAGAAGAATTCACGGCTTCCCGCCAGGCCAGCGCGGCTCTCATGGACGAAGGCGCTGACTTTGTAGCCGGCGAAGGCATTGACCGCGCGCTCCAGGCCAGCCAGTGCCTGCCGGGTGAGCCCTGCGGCGCCAAAGCCTTTGTGGCCGTGAACGGCGGCTACTCCACATACAAGGCCGGAACGACCTTTGACATGAGCTACGGCAACATGCTGGCCGGCATAGCCCGCCAGTGCAAAATCGGTCCCGTGGGCTACCTCGCCGGCGTCTTCTTTGAAACCGGCCTCAGCCGTTTCCACTCCGAGTACGAGCCGGATGACAGCAGGTCCATAGACAGCGAGGGGCACGACTACTATTACGGCGCCGGCGCCCTGGCGAAGGTCTTCCTGAACAGGGATCTTCTGAAGGGCCTGTACGCCGAGGGCTCCATCCGCTACGGCCTCATGATGGGCGACTGGCAGAGCCATGATATTCAGGCTGACGGACAGACGGCAGACTGGGATGGCCGCGCCCCCTACCTCACCGCTCACGGCGGCCTCGGCTATATGTGGAATGTGACGGACAATGTGACGGCTGACGTGTACGCAAAATACTTCTGGGGCCACCTGTGGGGAGACGACGGCACGATCTGCGGCCAGCAGTTTGAGTTCGATGACATCTACTCGAGCCGCGTGCGCACCGGCGCCCGTCTCAACTTTAAGAAGGATGAGACCTTCAGCTGGTACCTGGGCGGTGCCTGGGAACACCAGTTCGACAGCAAAAGCCGCGGCACCATCTACGGCTATGATGTGCCTTCGACCGATTTGAAGGGTAACACGGCCATCGCCGAGGCCGGCGTGTTCTTCAAGCCCGCTGCCGATTCCGACTTCTCCTTCATGCTCGGCACCACTGGCTACTTTGGCGAGAAGCGCGAAGGCGTGACGGGCCATCTCCAGGTCAGGTACGAGTTCTAGTCTGACCTTCCATTAAAATAAAAGAAGCCTGTCCGAGCCGGTTATTCCGGAACGGACAGGCTTCTTTTCATATAGAGTGGAACGCAGGCGGAGGCTTTTCCCCTGCTTTTCCAGCAGGCGGGCTAGCGTTCGCCGGGGAAACTGTTCACGTACTGAATGGTAAAGTCAGGAAAGTTATCCACGAACTGTACTGTGAAATCCGGGAAGTTATCCACGAACTGCCATTCACCACACCTGTCGGGAAAATTTTTTACCCTCTTCACTTTGAGATCAGGAAAATTACTCACGCGCTTGACCTTAAAGTCAGCGAAGTTTCTGACCACCTTTACTTTTCCATAAAGTTTCTGCCCTTTGCACATACAATCAGAGACTCCGCCGGCATAGGCGCCGGGTGCGGAGAAAGCAACCGAAGCGCAGAGCGCCAGAAAACACATGATTTTTTTCATGGATTCACCCCTGAGGATATTCTTTCCGGTCATCAGGGCCGCCGGCGAAGGCCGGATGGACGTCAGAAATCAGTATGGAACCATGCGCTGGGATCCGAAGCGGCCGATAGGTTTTCTCAGCGTCTGATACGGCCCGAGTTCTCCGTATAGAAATACGTCGGACCGCACTCGCCCGTGAAGGTATCGAGACTGGTGAAGGTACTGTACCTGAGCGAAACGCGATCCCCCCTGCGCAGCCCTTCGAATTCCGGGACATCACCGTTTCCGGTGAGGATGTCGATGGTTCTTCCGGAATCGTCCCGGAGCAGAATGCCATGGGCGTCGGTATGATCGGTCTGCGGGTCGACAACGACACCGCTGACGCTGGCGTCCCCGGCTTCGCGATCCGGACAGACCGGAGCCCTGTCCCCGCCCACGGCGGGAGCGGAGACACCGAGGGCACGCAGTTTTTCTGCAGCGCTCCCGCGGCCGTATCTGGCAGCTTTTGTGTACCAGGCGGCAGCGGCTTTTTTGTCAGGATTGAAAATACCCTGATGAAGCATGAAGTCGCCCATGCCCTCATAGGCTTTCGCGTCACCCTGCTTTGCGGACTCGTAGCAGGCCTCAAAACTGCTGTATTCCCTGAAAACATTATGTCCGCTTTCAGCCGGGACGGGGCGGGAGAAGACGAAGACGGAGGCAAGCATGAAGAGACCGGCGATACTGCAATAACGATTCATGTTCTTCCTCATTTTGTGACAGTTGTGAAGGAGATCCCCTCTTATGGGAGAAGGCTGAGCTTATTCCCGGAACCTGCTCTCCAGTGAGACCAGATGCCATCCGCCCTTTCCATCAGTCCCGGCGGGGCGGACAACGGCCGTAAACGTGCCCGTCCGGTCCTTTTCATCTTCGGAATTGTAGATATACCCGGTCAGAAGGAGCTGCCCGCCGGAATTCCTGAACACTTTTTCAACCCGGGCGTAGTACGTGGCTTCCCCGTCAGCTGCGGGAAAATGGTAACGCGCACCGTCAAAATGGGCGGCCATCAGGATGCCGTTATGATCGCCGGCCTTCATATCTTCCCGGATGAAATCGTCGTCGATGGAGCTGTCCTGAACCGTCAGCCCGAAATATTTTTTTACGGAGGCCCTGACGTACTTCGCGTCGATGGTGCTGTCGCCGTACGGGCATCCGGGAGTGGTGCACTCTCTGATACGGGACTTGAAGTTATTGATGAAGTTATGCCGGATGCCGAACGCGATGAGATTCTTCTGTCCCCTGGCGCTTTTAAGATGCAGGACGCCGGGATCGCCGCTTTCCGCTGTGTCCGCGTTGTAGAGGCTGAGTTCCGTGAAGTTGCTCAGGAACGTGCTCAGTTTCTTCAGTTCTCCGGACTCGGGCGTGACCATCTGCCAGTCATCCTCAGCATAGGCCGGGCCGGCGGAAAGAAAGAGAAGAGCAGTAAAGAGGAGAAGGATCAGACAACGGGGGCCGGCATGAAGCATGATTCTGCTCGTCATGTGGATGACTCCTTCGCAAAGGGTGAACTCTCCAAAAAACTCTGAGGCGGCCGGAAGCGCCCGCTCAGCCTTTCAGGATCAGAAATAGCATTCTCTTCAGAACGCTGTCATCCGGCGCAGAGGACGGCGCCGGAAAATCCGGAAGCCGGCGTTTCAGGACCTTTTACAGCTGGCAGGATACGGATCCGGAGAGAGCGCCGGGATTCCTCTGCGGATCTTATTCCCGGCGCATGTGGTCTGAAACACAAAGGGGGCAGCGGGATATACCCGCGCCCCCTGGTTTTACTTTCCGAGAAGCCGTTCAACAAAGGAGCCGGCGTCCTTCTGAATGGACTTCAGATGATCGGCCCCGCGGAAGCTTTCAGCATAGAGCTTGTAGATAGCTTCCGTTCCGGAGGGACGTACGGCGAACCAGCCGTCCTTTGTGACGACCTTGCAGCCGCCGATGGGCGCGTTGTTGCCGGGCGCCTCGGTGAGGATCTCCGTCACGGGCTCGCCGCCGAGCTTCTTCAGATCCACTTTCTTGGGGGTGAGGCTCTTCAGCGTGGCGCGCGTCACGTCATCCACAGGAGAATCGATGCGCTGGTAAACGGGGTCGCCCAGCTTTTTCGTGATTTTCTTATAGAGTTTGCTGGGGTTCATGCCTTCTTTCGCGGTCATTTCCGCGGCGAGCAGGCAGAGCAGCGGGCCGTCTTTGTCCGTAGACCAAGTACTGCCGTCGAAGCACAGGAAGGAGCCGCCAGCGCTTTCCTCGCAGCAGAACCCGCATTTCCCGCTCGTGAGGAAGGGGACGAACCATTTAAAGCCGACCGGCGTCTCCACGATGCCGCAGCCGATGTGATCGGCGATACGGTTCAGCATGTTGCTTGTCACTACGGTCTTGCCGATGCCGCATTTCTTTGGCCAGTGCTTCCTCGTTTTCATGAGATACCAGGCGCACACGGACAGATAGTGGTTGGGATTCATGAGTTCTTCGCTGGTCACGATGCCATGGCGGTCAGAGTCGGGATCGCAGGCGAAGCTCAGGTCGAATTTATCGCGCATCCCGAGAAGCACGCTCATGGCCCAGGGGGAAGAGCAGTCCATGCGGATTTTTCCGTCCTTGTCACGGGGGACAAAGCGGAAGGTGGGATCAACGCATTTGTTCACGATGGTCAGGTTAAGGCCGTATTTGTCGGCGATGGGCTGCCAGAGTTCGAGGCTGGCGCCGCCGAGGGGATCGACGCCCAGTTTCAGACCGGATTTGGCGATAGACTTCATGTCGATGATGTCGGCAAGGCCGTCGACGTAGGCGCTGACAAAGTCAAATTCCTCGGTCTCGGGGGAAGAGAGGGCTGCCTCGTAGTCAATCCTGTGCACTTCCCTGTTGCCGCCCGCGAGAATTTCATTGGCGGCCTGCTCGATGCGCGAGGTCACAGCCGTGTCAGCCGGGCCGCCGTGGGGGGGATTGTACTTGAATCCGCCGTCCGAGGGCGGGTTGTGGGACGGAGTGATGATGATGCCGTCGGCGCGGTCAATGCCCTCATGGGTTCTGTTCCAGAGAAGGATGGCATGGGACACGCAGGGCGTGGCCGTATATCTGCCATCTTTGGAAACGCGGGTTTTGACATGATTGGCGGCAAGCACGCACAGGGCCGTACGGTAGGCTGCCGCTGACAGGGCATGGGTGTCAAAGCCGATATAGAGCGGCCCGTCAATGCCCTCGGCGGAGCGGTAGTCGCACACGGCCTGGGTGATGGCCTCGATATGCGCCTCGTTGAAGGTGCGTTTGAGAGATGAGCCGCGGTGCCCGGACGTGCCAAATGAGACACGCTGGCCAGGTACGGACGGATCCGGCTTTTCCGTGTAATAGGCGGCCATGAGGGCCGGGATATTTTCAAGCGTTCTGGGATCGGCGAGTTTGCCCGCCTCAGGATGAATGGACATGGCGCCTCCTCTGCAAGGATCCGGGTTTTGTATAAAAAACGGTATACACCTCAAAAGACTATACCCCACTTCCGTCCGCAATACCATAGCGGGCATTCTCCCCTCCCGCAGCCCGGCTCAGGGCACAAAAAAAGGGGCCGCGCCCGGATGACGGACACGGCCCCTGACGGAGTCTTCTGTAAGAGGAAGCTACTTGCCGAGCTTCACGGTGCGGAAGATGAGGTCTCCGCGGCGGTTAATCTGAAGGAGGATGGCGCCGCGCTTGGTGCACTCGCTCACCTGCTTCGTAAGGTCAGCCACGGTGGAGACAGGCTTCATGTTCGCCTTGACGATGATGTCGCCTTCGCGCAGGTCAGCGGCAGCGGCGGGCTTGTCTTCGTCAACGCTGAGGATGGCGAGGCCGCCGTCCTTGATCTTGAAGGCCTTGGCTTCATCCCTGGTGAGGGGACGCACGGAGAGGCCGAGCGTGCCTTCGGACTTCTTCGCTTCGCTGCCATCCCTGGTCTGGATGCCGTTTTCAGCGGAGAGGTTCTCGCTGCGGTCGCCGAGCTTCACGGTGAATTCCTTCGCGGCGCCTTCACGCCACACGGTCACCTTCGCGTCGGAGCCGGGAGCCTTCTTGGCGATGGCGGCGAGCAGTTCAGCGGTATCCTTGATGTTCTGGCCGTCAACAGAGACGATCACGTCGCCTTCCTTAATGCCGGCCTTGTCGGCGGGCTGGCCTTCCTGGACACTGGCCACGAGGGCGCCATGCGCATCCTTCATATCCAGGGCCTTGGCGGTGTTTTCATCGACATCCTGGATCACGACACCGAGCCAGCCGCGGCTGATCTTCTTGCCGCCCTTGAGCTTGGAGATGATGTCGTTGGCGAGGTCGCTGGGCACGGCGAAGCCGATGCCCTGGCCGGAAGCGATGATGGCGGTATTGATGCCGATGACCTCACCCTTCATATTCAGAAGGGGGCCGCCGGAGTTGCCGGGGTTAATGGCGCAGTCGGTCTGCAGGAAGTTGTCAAAGGCGCCGGCGTTGATGCGGCGGCCCTTGGCGGAAAGAATGCCGGCGGTGACGGAATGGTCAAGACCGAAGGGGTTGCCGATGGCGAGGAGCCATTCGCCGATCTTCAGGTTTGCGGAGCTGCCGAACTTCAGGAAGGGCAGCTGCTTGTCCACGTCAATCTTCAGGAGAGCGAGGTCGGTTTCCTCATCGGAGCCGATGAGCTTCGCCTTGACGGGCTCACCCTTGTACACGCTCTCGTCGAGGGTGACACGGATGGAGTCGGCGTCGGCAACCACGTGGTTGTTGGTGACGATGTAGCCGTCAGCGGAAATCAGGAAACCGGAGCCCAGGGACTTCTGCTTGCGCTTGGGAGCCTTCTGTCCCCTGTTGTTGAAGGGACCGCCGAAGAAGCGGTCGAATCCGGGGGGCATGTTGCGGAACATATCGCCGAACATGTCTTCAGGGCCGCTCACGTTGGCGGTGCGCTCGGTATTGATGTTGACGACGGCCGGACCGCTCGCGGCGGCGAGCTCGGAGAAATCGGGAAGATTCTCAGCCCTGGCTGTCTGGGCCAGAACGAAAGCCGTCAGAACAATGACAGCGGTAAAAGCTTTTTTCAGATACATACAGTCTCAATCTCCTTCAAAGGTGTACTGAGAGTTATGCAATTAGTGTGCCAAAAACATAGCAGGGGGAGGAAAAGCCGTCCGGCCTCGCCTCCCCCTGCATACATTCTTTCTCAGTCAGAGAGTGTCGTTAGTTCTTCTTGGCCTTGAGGGCTTCCTGAAGAGCCTGGAACATCACGCTGTTGTTGCTGGAGCCGGACTTCTGGTGCTGGCGCCAGGAGTTATCCTCGGGCTCACGGCCGGGCCTGCCGCCCTTGCGTTCGGGCTTGCCGGAAGAAGCTTCCTTTTCCTTGGGAGCGGGCATCTCGACGCCCTTGGGGGCGAGGGTGATGCGGCGGGCGGCGGGGTCGACACGCTGGATTTCGAGCTCGACCTCGGCGTCCTTCTCAAGGTTCTGGAACTGGGCAGCGGTCTTGGTGGCGCGCATAACGCCTTCGGGGAGCAGACCGGTGATGCCGGGGGCGAGGGTCACGAAGAGGCCGAACTTGGAGTGGTTCTCAACCTTGCCGGTGACGCTGGCGCCCACGGGGAAGCGGGTCTCGACGTCAGCCCACGGATCGCCTTCGGCGTCGCGCATGCTGAGGGAAACGCGGTGATTCTCAAGGTTCACGTCCTTGATCTTGACCTTGACGGTGTCGCCGGGTTTCACAACCTCTTCGGGCTTGTTCACGCGGCGGCCCCAGGACATCTCGGAGATGTGCACGAGGCCTTCGATGCCGGGCAGCACTTCGACAAAGGCGCCGAAGGGAGCGAGGCGCACAACGCGGCCCTCAACGATATCGCCGATCACCAGCTTGGAGGCGGCGTCATCCCAGGGGTTGCCCTGAGCCTGCTTGAGGGAGAGGGAAATGCGGGTATGCTCGCGGCCGTCGCGGCCCTTCTCCTTGGAAACCTTGAGGAGCTTGACCTTCACTTCCTGACCCACGCTCACGGCCTCGTCGGCCTTGACCACACGGGACCAGGACAGCTCGGAAAGATGGATCATGCCTTCAACGGCGGGAGCGACTTCGACGAAGGCGCCGAAGGGAGCGAGGCGGGTGACCTTGCCTTCGATGATATCCCCTTCCTTCACTTCGGAGAGGAACTTCTCGAGGCTGGCTTCGCGCTCGCGGTCAACGAGGGCGCGGTGGCTCACAACGATGTTGCGGCCGCGGCTCTCAACGCGGGTGATGAGGAACTGGAAGGTCTGGCCGGGCAGGCTCTCAGGCTCGCCGGCAGCCATCTGGCTTCCGGGGCAGAAAGCGGTCTTGCCGAGAATCTCGACATGGTAGCCGCCCTTGCAGGCGTCGATGACCCTGCCCTCAACCGGAATGCCGGCGTCCTTGGCGTTCTCGATGGCAGCCATGCCGGCGCCGTTCATGGAGCGGGAAAGGACGATTTCCTGGGAAGTGGCTTTGGTGACGTAGGCTTCGACTTCGTCGCCGACCTTCACCGTGAGGTTGCCCTCATTGTCGATGAAGTCCTTGCGATCCATAATGCCGTCAATCTTCACACCCACGTTCACGAAGACGCTGTCGTCGGTCACATCGATAACGGTTCCGGTAACCTTGTCCCCCTGTTTTACCCGTCCCTGAGCGTTTTCCTGGCTCGCCTTAAACATTTCGGCAAAATTCTCGCCAGAATCCTCAGTCGCGGTTACTTTCTCATCAGCCATATAAGATGTCTCCTTAAAAAGAGTATTTTGTCTGTTTGAGCAGTTCTAGGTAATGTATATTCTTTGAAAAATCAAGGGCTGGCACAGCGGTTTCGGGGACTCTTTGCGCAAATTTTTCCGGGCGCCTCCCGCCCTGTCCAGCTTCTGTTCTCAGGCTGTCCAGAAATCGGCCTGCCCGTCCAATTTCTGTACGGCGGACAGAAAGGCGGAGCCTCCGGAATCTTTTTTTCGGAAATTTTCAAAAAAAAGCTTGCAAAGCCCTTCTGATGTGCGTATACATGACCTCGCACCGAATGAGAGTGTCACGGCAAGGTAGCTCAGTTGGTCAGAGCATGCGGTTCATACCCGCAGTGTCGAGAGTTCAAATCTCCCCCTTGCTACCAGAAAGCAGGACCCCGGAAGCTCACAGAGCTCCCGGGGTTTTTTGTTGTCCCCGCCTTTCTCTTTCCCTCCGAACCCCGCCCTTCCCCATCTCTAAAGGATCGCGGGCTCAGGGACATCCCGGTCCGGGTCAGACAGGGGATTTCCATTCAGTCCCGTCTCCGGCCGGGGGGAACAGCTCTCCCCGGTTTCCCGTCAGGCTTTTCATCTCCGGCCGCCTGTGTGAGAATACCATTCCTGTACAAAGGCTCTTCCGCCGTTCAGCGCGCGGCATGCTGTCAGGATGCCGCGCGGCCGGAAACTCAGGACACGGATCTTTTCCGGCGCGCGTCCATGAACGGCCGGGATCCCTTCCCGGAATGTGAAGCACCAGACAGGAACCGGATGCTCCGGATCCCCCGCAAAGGAGGAAGCCATGAAGAAAACGGTGTTATTTCTCCTGTCCGTCGTCTTTCTGCTGGCGTCTAAGCTGGCCATGGCGGCGGAAGATACGTCTTCCCCGGGAAGGGGAAGCAGCAGTGAGGCAGATATGGAAAAGAAGACAGCCGCCGCGTCCGGGCTCAGGGACGTGTACTTCGCCGGAGGGTGTTTCTGGGGAGTGGAAGAGTACTTTTCACGGATTCCCGGGGTGAGCGGAGTTACGGCAGGATACGCCAACGGCAGGACGGAAAACCCGAAATACCAGGAAGTCTGTTCCGGGGACACGGGCTTCGCGGAGACTGTGCATGTGCGCTACGATCCCTCGCTCGTCAGTCTCCGGACACTCGCGGAGCACTTTTTTAAAATCATCGATCCCGTCAGCGTAAACCGGCAGGGCAATGACACGGGGAGCCAGTACCGTACGGGCATGTACTTCGTGGACGGGGAGGACGAAAAGATCCTCGCCTCAGTCATGGCCGCCGTTCAGAAGGAGTACGACAGGCCGCTCGCGGTCGAACTCATGCCCCTGAAAAACTACTATCCGGCCGAAGAATACCATCAGGATTACCTGAAAAAGCACCCTGGCGGCTACTGTCACATCAGCTTTGACAGCCTCAGGGATCTTGAGGGGAAAAAAGCAGGCTCCCTGGATCCCGCCAGATATGCCAGGCCTTCCGACGGAGAGCTGAAAAAACAGCTTACGCCTGAGGAATATGATGTCACGCAGAACGCCGGAACGGAGAGACCCTTTACCGGGAAGTACTGGAAGAATACGCGCCGCGGTATTTATGTTGATGTCGCGACGGGGGAACCCCTCTTCTCTTCCTCCGATAAATTTGAAACCGGCTGCGGCTGGCCGGGCTTCGCGAAGCCCATCGATCCGTCCGTGGTCACGGAGCATGAGGACAGAAGCCACGGCATGGACCGGGTTGAGGTACGGAGCCGCAGCGGCAGATCCCATCTCGGGCATGTCTTCACTGACGGTCCAAAGGACAGGGGCGGGCTCCGTTACTGCATCAACAGCGCTGCTCTCCGCTTCATTCCTTATGAGGAAATGGACAGAGAGGGCTATGGCGATCTCAAGCACCTGGTCAGATAATAATGAGAGCTGCCCGGGGCGGAATCCATCCCGGGCAGCGGGCGGGATGCTCCGGCGGGCCGGGAAATTTCAACTTCTGCTTCAATAATGCAGTCCCGTTTTTCCCGTCTGACGCCCTGCCCCGCTCAGAATCCGATCCTTTCATTAAGGAAACGCACGGCGCGCTCCTCATGATAGCAGGCCTCCCCCTTCGTGACGAAGCCCATGTGGCCGCCCCAGCGGGAGGCCTCGAACCAGAAGACCGGATTTTTTTCCGCTTCGGAAAACGGGTGGCACGCCGGCGTGCAGAAAGGATCGTCGAGCGCGTTCAGGAGAAAAACAGGCTTTCTGATAAAGGGAATGCGCGGCAGGACGGAAACGCGGCTGTAATAGTCCTCAGCGCTGCGGAATCCGAAGGCCGGGGCAGTCACGAGGTTGTCGAAGGTATGAAAATCCGTTATGCCCCCGACGTCAGCTCCCCCGGCGATATCGGGATAGCGCGAAAGCTTTTCCCGTACCAGGGGCAGCAGCTGTTTCAGAAGATAACGGCGGAACACCGTGTTCCGCGGGGTATCGATGAGATTTCCCGCCGTGACAGTATCGCAGGGATCAGATATGGCGATGCCGCAGACGACGGCCGGGGACACGTTATCTCCCCCGAGATAGCTTAGGGTCTGATGGGCTCCCATGCTGAAGCCTGCCAGAACGATGGGCAGGTCAAAGCGCTCAGCCCAGGCGGCGACGGCGGCAAGATCCCCTGTCTCGCCCATGTGGCTGAAGCGTCTTGCCCTGTTGATTTCACCGGAGGCGCCCCGGTGGTTCCAGGCAGCGCACAGCCCCCCTGCTCTTCTGAAGGCCCTGGCCATGCCGCGCACATACTTGCGCCGGGAATTTCCGCCGAGTCCGTGGGTCAGCACGGCCAGAAAACGGGGGCTTGCGGGAGACGGGTAAATATCGATATCAAGGAAATCGCCGTCCGGCGTGCTGATGCGTTCACGGCGCAGAAGGGAATCCCCTCCCTCCTGCCTGTCAGGGTAATCCACGCGCCTGAAAAGCGTGGGAAAAACAGTATTCAGCCGGCCATTTTGGAAAGGAAAAGGCGGCACATAGAGAGAGGATACAAGAGGCATGGAAGAGACTCCGCGTAAAGAGCAGACAGAAGGTAATCAGTCTGAAATGATACCCCTTCAACAAAAAACAAGTCAAACGGAACGGAAGTATCCGGCGCGCCGCGCTTCCCTTCTGCCGGAAGGCATGCTCCGGACAGCAGCGAAGGCCAGCCCCGGAGAGAGGACGCCGGAACAAGGCCCCGCAGGACCGGCAAACCGTTTTCCCGTGAGGAAGGGCAGTCCGGGCACGGCTCTTCCCGCGGAGGCAGATCCTACACGCGCGAAGACAGAAAGGATTTCTCCGGACGCGGCGAGCGCCGTTTCTCCCATGACGACAGACCGTCTTTCCATCGTGACCGCAGCTATGACAACTCTGCGAACGGGTCAGATCGCGGTTTTTCCCGCGATGAAAAACCGTCCTTCAGCCGTGACCGCCGCCCCGGCAGGCCCTACACGCGCGAAGACAGAAAGGATTTTTCCGGACGCGGCGAGCGCCGTTTCTCCCATAACGACAGACCGTCTTTTCAGCGTGACCACCGCTATGACCGCTCCGGGGATGGGACCGATCGCGGCTTTTCCCGTGATGAGAGGCCATCCTTCAGCCGTGACCGCCGCCCCGGCAGACCGTACTCCCGCGAAAACAGAGAGGATTTTCCCGGACGCGGCGAACACCGTTTCCCGCATAACGACAGGCCGTCTTTTCATCGTGACCGCAGCTATGACAACTCTGAGAACAGGTCAGAGCGCGGTACTTTCCGCGACGAGAGACCGTCCTTCAGCCGTGACCGCCGTCCCGGCAGACCCTACTCCCGCGAAGACAGAAAGGATTTTCCCGGACGCGGCGAACACCGTTTCTCTCATAACGACAGGCCGTCTTTCCAGCGTGACCGCAGCTACGACAACTCTGAGAACGGGTCAGAGCGCGGTTCTTTCCGCGATGAGAGACCATTTTCTGACAGTGAGCGTCATCCCGGAAGGCCGTATATGCGGGAAGACCGGGCAGACAGCACCCCGCTCGGAGAACGCAGCTTCTCCCGCGATGGCAGGCCGTCCTTCAGCCGTGACACCGCGCCGCGCAGTGACTCTTCCCGCGGCGGATACCGCGGGGACAGCCGCCCCGCCCCTTCGTCAGGCGATGACGGCCGGAGCGGGTACGTGCAGCGCAAGCCCTTCGCGAAGCGCTGGACTGTCGATGAGAAGGACGAGCAGGATTTTCTCCGCGGGAGCCAGTTCGACGGCCGCGACGGGTACGATGTGATCATTCTGGGAGCCGGTGCCTCAGGCCTTTCCTGCGCCCTGCGCTGCACCGAGCTCGGACTCTCCGTGTGCGTCATCGACAGGGAACGCACGTCGGCGCGCAAGCTGGCCATCTGTGGTGGCGGACGCGCCAATTTCACCAACTCCTCTCTCACCCCGGGCTGCTACCTCTGCGGAACGCCGGGTTTTGTGGATCCCGTGCTGGACGCCTTCAGTACCATGGGCATGACGCGTTTCATGGACAGCCTGGGACTGCCCTGGGAAAAACGCGAGGGCGGCCGCTACTTTCTGGCGACGTCCGCGCGCGATCTTGTGAGCGCCCTTATCCGCGGCTGCAAAAAGGGACGCTTTGCCCTGCGCACAGGCCTGAACGTGCCCGCCGACGGCGTCCGTGTTTCTGACGGAAGCGTGACGCTGACCGCGAAGGACGGAACTTCGGTAAAGGGCAGACACCTTGTGCTGGCCCTGGGCTCCCCGGCCTGCCCCGCCGTGGGCGCGACAGGTTTCGGCTACGCCCTCGCCCAGGCGCTCGGCCACCACGTCATCACGCCCGAAGCGGCCCTGACACCTTTTATCCTGCCTGAAGATTCCGCTCTTTTCGGACTGCAGGGGGTGAGCCTGCCCGTGGAGCTGACTGTCGGAGGGGAAACAAAGCGGACCTTCCGCGACGATCTTCTTTTTACCCATGAAGGCCTCTCCGGCCCGGCCGCGCTCAAGGCGTCGCTCTTCTGGCACAGGGATGAGCCGGTCACCATCGACTTCTTCGCCGGCCAGGATCCCGGCCCCATTTTCAGCGATGAACAGTGCGGCAGGGGCACGCCGCGCTCCATCCTCTCAAAACGCATGCCCCAGAGCCTCGTGGACAGCCTCGTGCCCGCGGAGCTCCTCGACCGCCGCTGCGCCGAAATAGCTAAAGCGGAACGTGAAGGTCTCCTGCAGAACCTGAGAAAGTACACCCTTGTTCCCGCGGGCACGGCCGGCCTCAGATTCGCGGAAGTCTGCCGCGGCGGCGTGGACACGTCCGAAGTGGTGCCCATGACCTTCTTCAGCCGCGTCGTGCCGGGGCTTTCCATTATCGGCGAGCTCCTCGATGTCACCGGCCTCCTCGGCGGCTATAACCTGCACTGGGCTATCGCGTCGGGCCGCCTCGCGGCCATAGCTCTGCGCACGCGTCTCGGCTAGAAAAAACAGGCCAGAAAAAACAAAGCGCCGGGGAAGAGCGTTTTCCGCCCTGCCCCGGCGCTTTTTCAGTCTGTAAGCCTTTTATACTTCAAGCAAAGATTTAATTTCCTTCTTTTTTCCGCCGCGGGAGATGCCGGGGCCTTCCATCGTGCTGACGCCGTTATTGCCGCGGCTGACCCTGACCTGAACGTCGATTTTTTCCTTCAGCTCCTCCACGTGGGAGATGATGCCGACGAGGCGGCTTCCCCCCTGCCGCAGGGCAGCGAGCGCGTTCAGGGCCGTTTCCATGGCCTCCGGATCCAGGGTGCCGAACCCTTCATCGAGGAACATGGTTTCGATATGCGAGCTTCCGTGCGAAAGCGAAGACAGGGCCAGAGCCAGGGAAAGGCTCACGAGGAAGGATTCGCCGCCCGAGAGATTGCGGGCGCTGCGCCGCTCGTTTTCCTGCCAGGAATCAATGACGTCAAAGTCGAGGTTTAAGTTTCCTCCTGTCTCCAGCGTGTAGCGTGGGGCGAGATTTTTCAGCTGGAGGTTGGCCTCCTGCGCCAGTGTGGCAAGAGTCAGGCTCTGGGCGAAGTTGCTGAATTTATCGCCTGACGAGGAACCGATGAGATTATTGAGATCATCCCAGCGTTTAAGCTCATCATCGGCTTCCCCGCTCTCCGCAATGAGCGCGTTTTTCTGCCCGTGGATCGCCGCGTCGCGGGCGAGATCCGCGCTAATCGTGCCGCGGCGCCCGAGCTTCTCCGCGAAGACGCGTTCAAGTTCCTGCAGCCGCGCTTCAAGTTCGGCGATGCTCATGTCCGTGGCCCTGGAAGCGGCGAGGGTGTCGTATTTCTTCTTCGCGGCCTCCTCCAGCGCTTTCTGACGATCCAGTTCCCGCTGCAGGGTCCGTTCCTGTTCCTCAAGCTTTTTGTGTTCGTCCCCGGGAAGCAGGTCACGGGCCCAGGCTGCTTCGTCCGCGTAGCCGGTCTCCCTGAGAGCCTGGCTGAACGCGGCCTGCGCTTCGTCCCGTGATGCCGTGAACGTGGCGAGCCCGTTCGCGAAGGCCTGCCGCGCGCGCCCGAGAGCCTCTCCGGCCGCCGCGAGCGCGGATCCGGCGCCGGCCGCCGCTGTCTCCGCCGTTTTTCTCCTGCCTTCGGCGTCTGTCTTCTTCAGGCTGAACGTGTGCCCGGTCTGCCGCGCCTGGTTCAGGAGCGACTGCGCCCTGTCCCGCTCCGCGGCCAGTTTCCGGATTTTCTCCAGGAATTTCTTTGCCTTTTCCGCGTCCGCCTGCCACTTTTCCGCAGCGCGGGCAAGGACGGAGGCGGCATCAGACGCGGACGCGCTTTCCGGAAGAATGACCTGGCACGATCCCGCGCGGGCGAGGCATTCGGCGCGCCCGGCGTCAAATCCGGCGTTCAGGCGGGCGAGCTCCTTTTCCCCTGTGGCGATATCGCGGCTGAGGGCCTCTATGAGCCTCTGGCTGCCCGCAATATCGCCGTCCAGACGGGATGCCCTGTTCTGCAGTTCCCTGAGCTTCTTTTCCGCTGCGCCCATGGCCTCCTTTCTGAGGTCCGGGAGCGGCGCGCCTTCGGCATAGGGATGAACCGTGGAGCCGCACAGGGGACAGGGCTGGCCGGCAGTGAGCCTGTGCCGCTCTTCCTCGAGATCGGAAACCCTGCGCGCGAGCAGGTAATTGTCCTTCAGAAGGTCGTATTCCTTCTGGCTGAAGGGGATATCCTTTTCCCGGAGTTCACTGAGAACACGTTTGTCCTCCTCCGCTTTCTTCCCCGCTGCCCTGCGCTGCTCTTCTTTCTGCTCAATGCCGCTTTTCTGGGTGGCGATGGAGCCGCATGTGACCTGAAGGGAGCGGATGGCGTTTAACGTGGACGAGGCGAGCGTGGCGAGGTCATCCCAGTATTCCGGACTTTTGCCATCGAGCGCGGCGTCAAGATTCTTCTGCGCAAGGGTAAGGGCTTCATCCTTCTCTCTGACTGCCCTGTCAGCTTCTCCGGCCTGCCGGGTGGCATTTTCCTCATCGAGGACTGCTTTCCTGAGATTTTCCGAGGCCCGGGCGGCATCCTGTTTTCTGGCCCCGAAATCGGCGAGCGCCGTTTCAAGGCTTCCACAGAACCCGTCCAGACCTGCCTTCAGCTCCGCGCTGCCGCTCCGCTCACCTGCGGCGCGCATGGCCTGAATCATGGCCCCTGTCCGCTCCTCGCCGGATTGCGTGCCGCTTACGCCGGATCCGTCCAGTTCTTTCAGAAGAGTCTGGGCGTCGTCGGCTATCCTGCGGCGGTTCTTCAGAACGGCGTACCCCTCACGGAGCCCCGCGGCTTTTCTGCTCCGCTCAAGCCTCTCCCTGGAGGGCTCAAAATTGCTGATCTCTGCTATAAGAGCCTTTCCCCTGGCTTCGGCCTGCGCGCGTTCCCGTATGGCGCTGTCCATGCTGACGGCCCACTCACGCGCGCTCCGTACGGCCTGCTGCTCTTTCTGATTCGCCGCGCAGTCAGCATCGATGGCCTTCTGCTCTGCTTCGAGCGCTGCCCTTTCCCCGCTGCTGAGCACCCGGCAGTCGGCGAGCCGCTGGTGTAAGAGCTCTGATTTTTTCGCGGCTTCGCCTCTCATTCTGAGGCAGCGCCGGGAAATGGCGGAGTAGAAGTCCGTACCCGTAATTTTTTCCAGGATGTGGGCGCGGTCAGCCGGCTGGGCGTTCAGAAAGCGCGCGAACTGCCCCTGGGTCAGCATGACAGACCTCGTGAAACCGTCGAAATCCATGCCCACAGCCTCAAGGACGGCTCTGCTCACTTCCCTGATTTTATCGATGGGCTTCCCCGGAGCGCCGGTCATGTCTTCGAATTCCCTGTACGGCGCCTGGAGCCTGCCATCCGCTTTGCCGCGGGCGCGGCGCTGGGACCAGAGGGCCCGGTATCTTTTTCCTCCGGCCGAGAAAATAACCTCGGAAAAACAGTTTACCTGCTGCCGGCTCATGATCTCGTTGCCGCCCGTGCTGATGCTGGAAAGCCTTGGCGTCTGGCCGTAAAGGGCGAGCGTGATGGCGTCAAGAATGGTTGTCTTGCCCGCGCCCGTGGGGCCGGTGATGAGAAAGATGCCTTCGTCGGAAAGTTCCCTGTCCGTAAAGTCGATGACCCACTCCCCGGCAAGGCTGTTCAGGTTACGGAAACGCAGCTGCTCGATTTTCATGAATCTCCCCCTCAGTTCTCCGTCTCCGTGCCCTGCCGCGCTTCAGGGGCGCCTTCGGGATGTTCCTCGAGATCCCGCAGGACCTTCTGGTAGTACCCGCGCAGGGGGCCGCGTTCCTCTTCCCTGACGCCGCGGCTGTCGAGAAGCTTCTCGAAAACCTCGTCCGGTGTGAGGCTCGCGAGATCTTTCTCCCTTCCTTCAAGCCCTTCGGAAACCTTTGGCGGAATGGCTTCCGTATGCAGAATAACGGGCCTGTCTTTCGGAGAGACGCCCCGCTTTTCAGCCTCTTCCGCGATGACACGATCAAGATTTTCCCTGAGGGAGCGGCTCGTGCCCTCCGCGCACCGGATGTCGAGCCACATGCCGGGGTGTTCCCAGACGTCCTTCCGGAGCATGCCGCGCAGCTCCTCTGTGCCGCCCGAGAGACGCTTCAGCTCCCGGAAGCGCGGAACGGGAACGGGCTGAACCCCGCAGGATCCCTCCTCTCCGATATCCAGGATGACGACCTCTTTGCCGGCCGTTTCGTCGAAACTCATGGGGAGGGGTGAGCCGCAGTAGCGCACGTTTTCCATCACTTTGCCCCCCACCTTCAGCTTCTGCGGGGAATGAATGTGCCCGAGCGCCACGTAGGCGAAGCCCCCGGCAAAATTCTCCGTCGGGATTTTCCCGAGCGTGCCCACAAGGATGGGACTTTCTCCGTCACGGGCTGACGCTCCGCCCGCGAAAAGATGGCCCATGGCGATGAGAGGGAGTGCGGGATCCATTTTTCTGGCTGCTTCACGCACGGCAGCGTAATGGGCGGCCACGCCTTTCGCTATGGCCGACTCCCTGTCTTCGGGATCGTCGCCCTCACGGCAGACGCGCACATCCCTGTCCCTGAGATAGGGCACGGCGCAGACAAGGGCCGCCGTTCTGCCGTTTCTGTCCTTAAGCGGGATCACTTCCTCCTCCACACTTTCGGGCATGCAGCCGATGACGCGCACGCCGATCCCTTTCAGCACATCGGCCGGGGCGTTGAGCCTGGATGGCGAATCATGGTTGCCGCCCGTGACGACGGCCTGCCGGCAGCCGGCGGAGCCGAGGCCGGCCAGGAAGGAATAGTAAAGTCCGGCCGCGTCGTTGGGAGGCATGACCTTGTCGAAAATATCGCCCGCCACAAGCAGGGCGTCGATGTGTTCGCTGGCGATGAGATCCGTGAGCCAGCCGAGGAACGCTTTGTGTTCCTCGTATCTCGGGGCGTCGTAGAGGGCTGCGCCGAGGTGCCAGTCGGAAGTGTGCAGGAGCTTCATAATGACTCCGGGGAAAAGGGCGGGCCTGTTTTTGGCAGGGAGACGCGGTCCGGAAACAGACGTAGGGAGGCAGGCGCCGCGTTCAGAAAGACAGCCTCCCGGAAAAGACGCGGGAGGAAAACGTGTCTGCGCGGGGCGCGGGACACATTTCAGCGCCGCGCTGCCAGAATAACAGAAAGCGCGCCGTACGTTTTTTTCTTAAAATTCCGGCGGCCCTGACCGCAGAGACAAAAAAGCGGGCCGGAAAGGCGTCCGGTCCGCCGTAAAAAGCGTGGGAAGGGAGAGCCGGCTCAGGACAGATCCCCGCTCGTCATGAGCATGGCAAAAAGTTCGGTGCGCGAGCGGGCGAGCCCCCTGAGGCTTCCCTCGATCATGGCGTTGAGGGAGCCCTTGGGCGTGTCGCCGCAGACGCGGAAGTCAGTGCGCACGCCGAAGACAGGAATTCCCTTGGCGTAGGCGTAGCCGATTTCAAAGGCCGTACCGTCGTCCACCTGGGGGCCGTCAAGAAGAGCCACCACGGCTTTGCAGGAGATAATGCCCTCGAGATCGCGCTGAAGAATCCGGGCTGGCGCCTCATCGCCCCACTCCGCGATCTCTTCCTGGGTGATCAGATCGCCGGGCCAGATGACTTCGTGGCCGGCGGTCAGAAGACGTGCCTTGAGAGCCTTGTGCCATTCGCGTTCGGCTTCGGAAAAAAGCGGCCCGGCCTGATAGATTCTCATGATGCAACCCCCTTCAGAAAACGATGAGCCATGATACCGCATTTGCCGGCTGTTGGCGATAGCCGCGAAAAAAGCCGGCCCGCCGCGTTGCGGACACGGCCGCGGGCGTTTAGGGTAAAGGGAAAGAGACCGGCATGGCGCCGGGCTCCCACTGCCCTGAGGCAGAAAGGAACGGCGCGTTTTCGCGCTCCTGAAGGAGACGGCATGAACCGGAAGAAAGAAGAGACGGGGTCGGCGGCAGGACCTGTGTGCGGAATCATCCTGGCGGCCGGCTTTTCCACGCGCATGGGCCGTTTCAAGCCCATGCTTCCCTTCGGAGGAAAAAGCGTGCTCGCCCACGTCATAGAGACGTGGCACAGGGCAGGCGTGCGGCATGTGGTCGTCGTGGGCGGTTTTAAGAAGGAGCTTACCGGGCGCTGCGCCAGGGCGTGCGGCGCTCTTTTCGCGGAAAACCCGAGGCCTGAAGACGGCATGTTTTCCTCTGTGGCCGCGGGGCTTGCCTGTGCCCTGAACGCTTTTCCCCAGGCCGGATGGTTCGGCGTACAGCCTGTGGACATTCCCCTGATCCTGCCTGAAACCATCTCCGCCGCCGTCAGGGCCGCTGAAACGTCAGAGGCCGGCTACGTGATTCCCGTCTGCGGCGGATTCAGGGGACATCCTCCCTTCCTGAGCCGGGCCGCGGCCAAAGCGGCGCTCACCATGAACCCGGAGCGGGGACTCCAGAGCGTGCTCGGAGAACTTTCGTGCGGGGAAGTGCCCGTAAACGATCCGTATATCAATATGGATATGGACAGGCCGGCTGACTACGACAGGGCCCTCGCCATACTGCGGAAACGGGAAGAGGATTCCGCGCGCAGGGAACAGAACAGAAAAGTGACTGCCTGGGAGTATTTCCCGGCGGATGCGGCAGCGCTGCCGGACCATGGCAGGCTGCCCCGCGAAACGCCAGAAAATGTGCAGCGGGTGAGGAAAGGATATGAGAAAGGATTAGTCAATGGCGGAAACGGAGCTGGAAACGCCGGCACAGGAGCCGGAGAAAGCTCTCGCGAAGTCAGCGCACTTCTGGCAGCGGTAATGCCCGGTCACCTCGTCGCGTTCCCAGCCGTGCGCGGCAAGATGCTCACGCAGGTGTTCGGCGTCGATGTCGGATTCGGTGCGGCCGCAGATGGCGCAGGTAACGGTATGAATGCCATTGATGCTGGTAATGGAATGATGCATAAAAAATACTCCTTTTATGATGATACTGATGAAAGATGAAATAAGCGGAAAAGCACACGCGTACACAAAAGAACGCCCGCGGAAGAACTCCGCGCTTCTTTCATGTATTTCGTATGCCACCGGTGAACAGTTGCTGCACAGCGGACCTGCAACGTTTTTATGTCCTTTCTGTGCCGGAGAGGGCGGTCACACACCTGCCCTCATGATGTAAAAGTAGTGCACCCTGCGGCAAAAGTCAATGCATTTTTGTTAAATGATGAAAAAAGCCACAGTTTTTCGGTTTCCTGGCCCGAAGTATGCATAGAAAAATGGCAGAACCTGTGCTATGGAGTAATTCTATGTTCAGAAAATATATGGCTGCCTTACTTCTTCTGCCCATCCTTTCCGCCGCGGCCTGCGTGAGCGCCTCCGCAGGGGAGCATCCGGACGCCGGAGGCGCGGCTGTGCCCTGCCCTCCCGGATACGGCCCCCAGATACCCGGCGGCATGGGACAGGCCAGGGACTGCCTTGCCGATCTACCGGCTGACAAGCAGAAACGCGCGGTACAGATAATGGAAGAGGCCATGCCCGCCCTGCGTGACCTTGACGGCCAGATCGGCGCCAAGCGCAGGGAACTCGAACAGCTCAATTTCAATGACGGCAGCGATCCCGAGCAGCTGGCGCGCCTCGGCCGCGAACTCCAGGAACTGCGTGACAGCATGAAGGAAAAGCTCAGCCAGGTGTCCGACCGCCTCAGAACGGAAACAGGGCTTGACCTGCGCGTTCCCGATACGAGGGGATGCCGCAGCATGCAGCGGGTTTACATGCGCGGCAGAATACACGGCCACGAATAGCCCCCGGCCTGTATGAAAACCATGCAGAAACAGTTACTGTGGACAATAAATAAACACCTGTCATGTCCGGTATATTTTAGTCCGGACTGCCGGAAGACTTCCTCCCCCGGAGGAAAGGATGAAAGCCGGAATTTCTGACTGCACGGCAGCCCCGCGCCTGCGGGGAAAAAGAAGCCTCTCCCGGTTCCCGCCTTTACACGGGGGAGAACGTCCACCAAGCATGGCCGCCGGTTCTTCCGGCGGTTTTTTGTTATCCCTTTCTTTATGGAATGAGGCCCGTCCACGGCGGGGCAGAGACGAAAAAAGCCCTCAGGACCGGAGCGGTCCGGAGGGCTTTGCAGCCTGTGTTGCGGGAACAGGGCTACTCGTCCCCCTCCCCGCCGGCGGAATCGTCCTTTCTGGCGTTCTTGCGGCGATCCCAGATGTGCATGTCCTTCATTTTCTGACGGCGCATGCGCTGCAGGGATTTGCAGGCAAGAGAAGAATTTTTGCGAAAGCCCCACTTTTCCTTGTACTCCTCGGGTGTGAGATTGTGGATCCTCAGGTGGCGTTTGGTGATCATCTTGAACTTCTGGCCGCACTCAAGACAGGTCACGGAATTTTCCCTGATGGATTTTCTGGGATCCAGGCCTTCCGTATCAACTTTTTCTTCGGCCTGGCCGTCGTCTTCCGTGTTTTTGTCCAGTGTGCTGCGGATAGCGCGAACAAGATCATTGATGTAGGTAACAATCTCCTCTGCGGACATGGACCTAACGCCGGCCTGGGCTTTGGTAATAGCCAGGGCCTGGATCATGGCCTCATCATGTTGAAGAGTGCTCATCCTCTCTCCTTCGCATGACTGCTAAAAGCAATCCAGCTTCTTTTTTTTCTTTATTGGTTCTACACAGGGTTTCATACTTTGTAAATACTCAATGCAGGAAAAAACGTAATTATTTTTTTCTTTAGCCAGGATGCCCCATGTCTTAACGCACAACGTAATGATAATGCATTCAAATTTCTGTATAGAAATAAACGATTTTTCGATTTTGTATATGGTAAAAAAACAGGGTACCTGCGGATCCCCTGTCATTTTGCGCAAGTCATTTCCGGACACTATGCCAGCCTGGCCGGACTATATGCCGGCCCGCGCCCGACTCCTTGTATAGATCTGATCAGATATGCAGCATCTATCCCCCGTTTCTTTGCTATACCACGCTTTCCCGTCTGAGCATCTTGGGGAACGGGGTCAGCCGAATGTTATTCTTTTCTGTACAGCGGCTCCACCAGGCTCTGTTCCGCGCCTCTGCCCGCGCAGGGGGAATTATCTTCTTTAAAGAAAACCGGACAGGATAACAAGCCTGACCGCGTATTCCTTTTTCCGGAATGCAGGCCCGCCTTTCCCTCTTCCCTCCGCCCTGGTTCGTGACGGGAACCGCCCGGGAGGGGCCCTGCTGCTTCTCCTGATCCGGCCCCGCGCGCGGCAGCAGCCGGCATGACGTCATTTCCGGACCCCGGCCTGGACGTGACACGTGACCTTGACACAGGATAGCTTTTTTCGCAGGGATTATCCCCCTGCACGGAAAAAAGTTTTTTTTGCCCGATAATTATTGACTTTGAAATCCATTTTCAATTATACCAGCCCTGTACCACGGGATGGGACAGCTGCGCGCTGCGATCTGCCTGTCCCCGCGTGCCGCCGGCAGGCCTGAACGGGGTCCGGCGCAGAAGAAGCAATGGAGGTTTCGGATGAACGATAAAGAAAACGCTAGGACGGCCGCGGCGGGCAATGCCTCTCCGGCCGGGAAAAAGGGATACCGCATAGCTCTGGCCGGCAACCCGAACTGTGGCAAGACAACACTTTTCAACGCCTATACGGGATCGCGCCAGCACGTGGGCAACTATCCCGGCGTCACCGTGGACCGCAAGGAAGGCACGATCAGCGTGGACAACACGCCGGTCACCCTGGTCGATCTGCCCGGCACCTACTCCCTGACAGCTTACTCCCAGGAAGAACTTGTGGCCCGCGACGAGCTCAGCCTCGGCAGGGTGGACGCTGTCATCGACTGCGCTGACGCCTCGGCCCTCGAACGCAACATGCTGCTCACCGTGCAGATGATGGAAATGGGCATGCCCGTGGTCCTCGCCTGCAACATGATGGACGAGGCCCGCAAGGCCGGCATCCATATTGACATGCAGAAGCTGTCCGAACAGCTCGGCACCCCTGTCCTGCCCATTGTCGCCCGTAACGGCGAAGGCATCAGGGAAGTGGCCAGAGCCGCCCTCGATCTCGCGAAAAAAGGCCGGAAGGAACCGCTTCACATCAATTACGGCCCCGAGCTCACCGAAGCCGTGGAGGCTCTTGAGAAACGTCTCAGCGAGGAGAAGATCCTCATTGACCGTTATCATCCCCACTGGACGGCCCTGAAGCTCCTGGAAGGCGATACCAAGGTACAGGAAAGCGTGCGCGAAGCCCGCCCCGACCTCGCTCCCGAAATCCTGTCCTACTGCGAGGGCATCGAGGAAAAGGTCAAGGCCGCCACGCAGGCCACCTGCGAATCAGTGATTACCGACGCCCGCTACGGCTATATCCGCGGCCTGCTCGCCCAGGGCGTCGTCAAACAGGACCTCGGCAAGGATCGTCTGGCTCTCTCGGACCGTCTGGACAAAATCCTCACCAACAGGTTCCTCGGCCCGCTCATCATGATCGGCGTTCTCTACCTCATGTTCGTGATCACCTTCAACCTGGGCGCCTATCCTCAGGAATGGCTTGAGGATTTCTTCGCCTGGATGGGATCCGAGCTTGGCGATCATATGGATGACGGCCTGCTCAAGTCCCTCATCTGCGACGGCATCATCGCCGGTGTCGGCGGCGTGGTCAGCTTCGTGCCCCTCATCGCCATCATGTTCGCCCTGATAGCCTTCATTGAAGACAGCGGCTACATGGCCCGAATCGCCTATATGATGGACCGCATCTTCCGCTTCTTCGGCCTGCACGGCGCCTCGGTCATGCCGTACATCATTGCCGGCGGTATCGCCGGCGGCTGCGCCATCCCCGGCGTCATGGCCACCCGGACCCTGCGCTCCCCCAAGGAAAAGCTCGCCACCCTGCTGACCCTGCCCTTCATGTGCTGCGGCGCCAAGGTCCCCTGCTTCCTCCTGCTCATCGCCGCCTTCTTCCCGAAGAGCCCTGCCCTGGCCTTCTTCCTCGTTCTCTGCTGCGGGTGGGTCGGCGCCCTGCTCATGGCTTCCCTCCTGCGCCACACCATTATCCGCGGCGCAGGCACCCCCTTCGTCATGGAGCTCCCGCCCTACCGCCTGCCCACTATCTTCTCCATTCTGATGCACATGTGGGAACGTACCTGGATGTACCTCAAGAAAGCCGGTACCATCATCCTGGCTATTTCCATTGTCATCTGGGCTGCCATGACCTTCCCGTCCCTGCCTGATTCCCAGAAGGCTCCCTTCGAGGAGAAGGTTGCCGCCCTTGAGGGCCAGCAGAAGGGGCTCCAGGAAGACAGCGAACAATACAAGGCCCTGCAGGACCAGATTGATGAGGCGAATAACGACCTCGCCGCTGCCCAGCTGCGCTACTCCTACGGCGGCCGCATCGGCGTGGCCATCGAGCCTGTCACCAAATACCTCGGCTTCACCTGGCGCACCAATATCGCCCTTGTGGCCGGCGTCGCCGCCAAGGAAGCCGTTGTTTCCACCCTGGGCACCGCCTACTCCATGGGCGAGCAGGATCCCGAAGACGCAGCGCCTCTCGGCGAGCGCCTGAAGCAGGATCCGGACTTCACCCCGGCCGTTGCCCTCTCCCTTATGATCTTCATCCTCTTCTACTCCCCCTGCTTCGTCTCCCTTGTTGTCATCAAGTCCGAGGCGGGCGGCTGGAGATGGCTCTTCTTCAGCATGATTGTGGATACAATTTTCGCCGCAATCCTCGCTTTCATCGCCTACAACATCGGCCGCTTCGTATGGGGCTGCTGACGGGATTATAAAAGCTGCCTTCAGCGGCCGGGTTTTCCGCCCGGCCGCCGGCGGCGGAGGTTTTTTCAATGACCCAGAATATCATTGTCGGTCTTATCCTGCTTGTCGCTGTTGTCTTCCTCGTTCTGACCGCCAGGAAGAAAATCAAGAGCAAGCGGTGCGCCTGCTGCGGCGGCCCCAACTGCTGCTGCGGTAAAAAGAAGTTCTAGAAAATCCTGCCGGGCCTGGCCCGGCAGGATTTTTTTCTGTCACGTCCGTCTCATCTCCCCCGGAGCCCGGCCGGTCTTCAAAACGCCGGAAAACAGAAGAAAATTTTTTCTGTTTCCCCCTGACAAAGTTTCCGGCCAGCCCGGAGACATCCGGAATTTCCCGCTTCCGGCCGGGATGGTCCCGGACTCCCTATTGACAATCACTCTGAAATAGTCTTGTGCTCAGCGCAGGAAAGAATCAACAAAGGGAAAAGGGGGATCAGACTATGAGCAAAGCAGAGTGCAGCCTCAGAGACCTTCACGTGGGGGATAAGGGACGTATAGAGCGCGTCAGCGTGAGCGGTGAACTCGGCCGCCGCATCCGCGATCTCGGACTCATTCCGGGCACCAGCATCACTGTCGTGGGACGCGCTCCCCTGCGCGATCCTGTGGCCCTGCGCCTCGAGGGCGTGACTATCATGCTCAGAAACAAAGAGGCGGATTACATCACTGTCACAAAGCAGTAGCGTCAGACGGCGGCTTTTCCTGAGCCGCTTTTTTATGAAAAAAAATTGAAATTGATTTTCCTTTTCTTGACAAAAGACCCGAAATGTCTATTGTGAGGCCAAGGGGGAGCCCCTCCCCCGGCTTTCGAGTTTTTTCAGGAGGAACATCATGGAAAAAACCTGCAGCCTTCGCAACATGGCCGTTGGTCAAAGAGGTCGTATCTCAGCAGTTAAAGTTTCCGGTGAACTGGGCCGCCGCATCCGCGATATGGGTCTCGTCCCCGGCGTCACGGTTTCCGTTGTGGGGCGTGCTCCGCTTCATGACCCCGTGGCCCTGCGTCTTTCCGGCGTGACCATCACACTCCGCAATAACGAAGCCGATTACATCAGCATCGTCCAGTAGCCACGTTCTTCTGTGCAGGGCAGGCTCCCCGTTATGAACCTGCCTTTCCCTTCTCTGCCTCTGCCGGCGGTAAAAAAAGGGCGGAAATTCCGTAAGAAGTTTCCGCCCTTTCGTGTTCCCGGCATCAAATCAGCGGACGCCGTGCCCGGCCAGCCACGCTTCCCTGAGCCTGTCGAGATCCGCGCGCTTCAGGTAGCGCTGGTTTTCGCTCCCGCGGTAAAGGAGATCAATGTTCCTGAGCTTCTCTATATAGGGGCCGTCCACAAGGGCGTCCAGCTCATCCAGGAGCCCGCGGATGGGGGGATTCTTCAGGCTTTTCTCCATGAGCTGCTCAAAGGTGTATCCGGAGAACGACATGACATTCCTGCCCCTGGCGTGCACCTCCCGGGCCAGCCAGAGCAGGGGCTCAGGCTGCAGAAAAGGCTCGCCTCCGGAAAACGTGATGCCGGCAAGAAGAGGATCAGCGCAGAACTTCTCAAGGATGTCTTCAGCAGCAGCCTCCGTTCCCCCGTTCAGATCGTGGGTCTGCGGATTCTGACAGCCGGGACAGCCAAGCAGACAGCCCTGCACAAAGACGGTCATGCGCAGACCGGGACCGTCGACGATGCTTTCTTCCTCAATGCCAGCGAGACGCAGAATATGTGCCATGGTATTTTCAGCCTTTATGATATTTTGGCGGGACGCCTCTGTCCGGGACAGGGCAGAACTGAGGGCAGACTGCCGGGGCCGCATCCGCCGTCCGGCGCGCCGGAAAGAGAACAGCCAGGCTCCGCTTCCCGCGGCCGGGTAAGCCGGGGAAACGTCTCTCCTGCCTGCTCTCTTATATCCCATATCGCCCTGCAGGTACATGCCGCCCCGGACGGAAGAGAGGGACTTCCGGACTCAGCCCTGGCCGGAAGCGGTCCGGCTTTGGGTACCCCGCGGGCAAACGCGTCAGGGAAGGGCTCACTCAGGCCCGCATGCACTCCCCGGCAGAACATTTTTGCATTTTTTTCCGGTATTATCTGCCGTATGGCATTCGTCTTTCACCGGTCTTTTCTCTGTGTTGGCCTTCTGTCAGCATCGCCGGATGTCACACTGCCGCGTTTCCGGGGAACCGGCCCTTTCCATTTCCTTTGAAAATCAGCGTATATTTTGTTTTCAGCAGCCGGGACTCAGGGAACTTTACCTCTTCCGATTGCTTTGACCATCTGATCCGGATTCGGACTGCGAAAGAAGGAAGGGCGCAGGATGCTTCCGGATTGCTTTGGCTTTTCTTCTTAATCCGGAACATTTCAGGAAAGAAACCGGATCACGGGATAAAAACGGTATTTCTTGACATAAAGCGCATACAGGCTTTAAGTTGTGTATGAATTTATGCAATTCTCTGATAAAGACCACAAAAAATTCCCTGCCCCGGCAGGATAGCACTGGAGGTTCGTTTATGACTAAGGCTGAGTTGGTTGACAAGCTGGCTTCCGAAGGTGGCATCACCAAAGTTCAGGCTAACAAAGTCCTGGGCGCTCTCGTTGAGGCTGTGATCGCGGCGATGACCTCCGGCGAAGCTGTCATGCTGGGCGGTCTTGGAACTTTCAAGGTTTCCAAACGCAATGAGCGCAAGGGCCGCAATCCCCAGACTGGCAAGGACATTGTCGTGCCTGCCAGCATGGTTCCCAAATTTACCCCGGCCAGGGCTCTCAAGGAAGCCGTGGCCAAGATGCCTCTGAAAGAAGACGCTTAGTTCCGTGCGCCTGAAGGCGCGGTAAACGGAGATATGAAAAGAGCCGGAAGCAGACGCTTCCGGCTCTTCTTTTGCGTCCTGCATGAGCGCGTTCTGACGGATGCAGCTCCCCGGAACTGCCCCGGGCAGCGGAAAAGTCACAGCCGGGCACCGGAAGCCCGCCGCGAGACGGAAACCGGGAAAGGTGATGGAATACTTTCATCACGCCGGCAGAGACAGGCGGGAATGCGGAACAGGCAGAAGGCTGGTACCGTCCTGATATTTTTACAGGATAAGGAACGCGCTGCCCCTCGGAGATCCCATGATGAAGAGGAAGCAAAAACACTCCCACGGAGGGCTGTCCTCCGGTTCAGGAGAGAAAACAGCGCCCCTTTGAAGATCAGAGCCACGGTGCGCCGGTGTGAGGGGCGGGAGAGTTCCCGGGGCCCTTCCTGCCCTCTTTTCCTGTGGGAAAGCCGCTACTTTTTTCTGCCGAAACGGCCCACTACTGCCGCGCCGGGGAGGCCTGCCCTTCCCGGCCTGACGCCGCCGAGGACACGGGCTCCCTCGCCAAAACTCTTCAGCCAGGCCCTGAACGGGGTGCTCCCTTCCTTCATATTAAGGATGATTCCGCCGTCGCCGCACCTCTCTACCGCGTAGCCGGGGATAAGGTCCTGCATTACGCGGCCGGCGTATTCCCTGCCGAGATAAACCCGGACGGGGCAGGATTCGTCAGTCGAAAACTGTGGCAGAAGAACCCTGCCGGAAGCGGCGCTTTCCGCCTCCGGGCGGCCTGCGGGTGTGACAGAGCTGATGAGATGCACGGGCAGAAAAGCCGCCTCGGGATGCCTGTCATCAGGATCCGAAAAGCGCCATCCCGCAAAATACAGAAGCCCGTCCCTGAAGAGAAGCCGTACAGGAAGGAGCAGCGCCGTTTCTCCCGGAACAATGCCAAAGCGGCAGAGACGGCCTTCCCCGGCGGCATGCAGAAACGTTCTGATGTGCTCAGCGTGCGCCGCGTAGGAAAGCGCGCCGGTTTCGATATCGAGAATATCCGAAACGGCGATGCGCGGGATTCCTTCCTGCACGGTCTGCCCTCCCTCAGCCTCTCCGGCACCGGGCAGGGAGCCATCCTTCTCAAGACGGTACCAGCGGCGGTTGTTGTCCATGCCTGTGGTGAAATCTCCGCCAGTGACCGCGGCAATACTGTCGGTCATGCGCAGGATCGTCTGCGGCGAACATCCGAGAGCCCGTTTCAGGTCCGCGAGATAATGCTTTCTGCCATCGCGCAGGAGAAGAATAAAAAGACGCAGCAGCCGGGTTCCGGGTACGGATTGCTGGGCTGAATGACGCGGCATATTTTCCTCCTTTTCCTGTCCGGCCCTGTCTGCCAGGCCGGATTCTCTTCTCAGGTTACGGAGAAGGTCTACCAGCACGTCTTTCCAGATTATGAACAGTGGAAAAATTTTATACGGCCTGAAAATTTTTTTCGTTTTTCCGGAAAACCGTCCTTTCTGCTTCAGACCGGATCACGGGAAAAGAAGGCTGTCAGCCGGAAGAACAGGACGGCACGGGGCACAAGAGAAACATGGCCTGTCCTTTCCGGGATAAAATCCGCAAAAAAAACGCTTTTTACCCTGTATTGGTTTTCTGACACGTCCGGCGCCGGATCCTCCGCGCCCCAGTGACGGACCGTCCCCATCTTTCTTCATTTTTCCGGGGTGGCTTTCTTCTGTCCAGGAGTCCAGAAAAACAGACAGACGCAGGACAGAAAAAAATTACTGTATCCGGCTTATTTCTGTATGCTTTTTATACAAGTATCCGGAAAGTGTCTGAATGCTGGACAGAAAAACGCAGCCCGGCATGAGCGCCCCGGCACCTTCCCGGTTCCGTCCGGACAGAACAGCCCTCAGGGTAATGGCACACAATTTGCTTTGTACTAAGCAGAAGGCTTTTGAAAGCCCAGCCTCATGAAAAGAACCTGAACCAAACACCGAAACTCCCGGACCGCCGTCTGCCACGGCGGTCCACCCCGGCCGGAGGCCGTGCTCCGGCAGAAAGCAGCACGGCAGTTTTCCCAGCTTCCAGTCCTCCCTGACTGAAAATATACAGCCTTCCCCTCCCTGACAGTAAAACCCGGAACATCCAGAACTTCTTCCTCGAAGACCGCCGCCTGCCACGGCGGTCTTTCTTTTTGCCCGCTTCCGGGCGGAGTCCGTTTTCTGAACATGTGTATTGCCGGCCGGCGGATGAAAATTAAACAGACACCGGATTCATGCCGGCAGGGAATGAACGCAGCCGGCTCTCTCCGGAACACCGGCCGGGTGGTGAAGGCTTCTGCGGCGGTCTCCGGAGAAAAATCGGTTCTCCCGGCAAATCCGGATAAACATGGCACGCTTATTGCTTAATACTTACTGAAAGCGGACAGACTCCGCCTTCCTCTTCATGAAAGACTCCCCAACCAAGTAACCAACTCCGAAACCTCCTCCGGACCGCCGCCTGCCACGGCGGTCCGCCCCGGCCGGGGGCCGTGCCCCGGCATAGAAAAAAACACGGCAGTTTTCCCAGCCTCCAGTCCTCCCTGACTGAAGATATACAGCCCTCCCCTCCCTGACAGTAAAATCCAGGATATCCCAACTTCCTCCTCTGAAGACCGCCGCCTGCCACGGCGGTCTTCCTTTTTGCCCGCTTCCGGGCAGAGTCTGTTTTTTGGGCATGTGTATGGGCAGCCGGATAAAAAGTGAACGGGTATGTCTTATGTTTCCTTATATGCCGGGAGACCGCAGAATCCGGCGGGGAGAGACAGAAAGGAAAACTGTCCCGGGCTTTCCGGCGGCAGCGGTGGTTCCCGGAACGTCTTCCGGACGTGCCGGAAATAAAAAATCCCGGACACGGCCTTCCATCATCTCTGACAGGACATCATGTCAGGCAGAATTCCCAGCTGCCCTCAAGGATTTCCACGTCCTGCCCCGCTCCTGTTTTCCCGATGTCAGTCCCTCTGCTGTCTGATATTCCCGCAGGTGTATAGGGCTGTGCCCAAAAATTGAACAGCCGCTGCCTTTTCCCCCCTGCCCGATGCGTATCACCCTGATGTCCATAGGAGGGATTGCGGACGCAGCCTTTCCCCGGGGCCCGTGCCACGGCATCATGACCGCCTCTACGCTCCATGCGATCCTCTCCTGTTTTCCCCGCGTCTTCTTCCAGGATCGTTTTCCAGGTATTTGATGCGTATGGCACGTGTTTTGCAGTGTACCAGGTATACGCGGTGACCAGCCGTAGCAATCTTCGTGAATAGACCTCAGACAACCAAGACCGAATCCTCAACAAAGACCGCCGCTACCCCACGGCGGTCTTTCTTTTTGTCTCCGGCCGGCTGCCCGTGAATGTATCTAAAATAAATACACCCTGTTGGACACATGTAAAAAAAGTAATCATGTACGGCTGTTACGGGCGGAGGGGCAGAGCGGATAGGGAGCCCCGCCGGCGGCAGCGCAGCCAGTTTACGGGGAGGATGCAGGGATGGCACGCTGTTTGCTTATATAGAAGTGGAACACACAAAGACCGAGTTATACATCTTCCATATCTTACTCCACTCCTTGCCCAGAGACCGCCGCCTGCCCGGCGGTCTCTCCTTTTTTGTCTGCCCCTGAAAAACAGAAATTTTCACCCGGAGTGAAAGATAAACGGTTTTATGGCACGCGTTTTGCATAATCAAAAAGTGAACATCCCTGAAAACTCCCTACCCCCTCTGTCAGAAAGGCCGCCGGCGTTCCCCGGCGGCCTTCGGCGTATCAGGAGAGGGTGAAGAAACCGCCCCATTCCTGGCACGGCAGGGGTAAACCGGAACTTTTTCCTGCGCAGCCCCAGAATCCTTTTTTAATGGCACGCTGTTTGCATATTACTAAGCGGAACACATAGAAAACCAAGACACATCTTCCAAACTCTTCTCCACTCCTTACCCAAAGACCGCCGCCTGCCCCGGCGGTCTTTTTTTACCTCCGGCTTTCCAGGGCAGGAGAATTCCCGGCCCTGTGACGGAAAAGGATCAAAGCAGATCCGTATTCTGCTTCAGTATACAATGTTCCCCTGACCTCTGCCGGAAAGCCGGCAGCGTTTCAGACGGCCTTTAACGCCCCGGGAAAAACGAAGGAAACACAGGAAACCGGCTCTCTGCCTCCCAGGCGGAAGTTCCGGATATCTCCAAAACGAATTTTACTTACCCGCCTCTGTTCCGTATCTTTCCCTTGTGACCTGCCACGTCAAGGGCAAACGGTGATACTTCTTATTCGCTCCGCGCTTTCATTCCGCCCGGTCGAAATTCAGGCGTGGAGCGGATAAGGAGAATCCCTTTCATGTTTGCCCCGGCAGACCCTTGCCGGACCCGCCCAAGCCGGACCCTTTTCTACTTCGCTTCCCCTGCATTTATACAGGCAAAGCCGTACTCCCTTTTTACCATCATATTTACCGGTCTGTTCCGGTCTCCTCTCTGCCGGTGTCGTCCGGTTTGCCAGATGCAAAGGTCGGCTGCCATGCTTGATCCGGCGGCTTGAAGTGCATTCCCCGCAAATTCTTCCTTTCCATGAAAGCGTAATTGGCCGGGAAACCCGCCGTATGAAGCCCTGTCGGCAGCCGTGTTCCGCATCTGTAAAATCCCGGAACGGTTCAGACAGAGAGAAGAATCGAAAAAAGGGTAAAAAAGCAGATGTTTCACGGCATAAAAGACAAGTGATGGACAAGAAAAATTGTAAAACAGGCAAACGCATGAAAAGGCAGGTTGAAAAAATCCTGATGGTTATCAATGTCAAATGGGAAATCATAGATATTCTTCAAATAACCAATCGGCGTTTTATGTACAATCCGCAAACGGGAACTTTAATTTTAGGAGACGAAATCTACGGTAAAACCATTTGCAGTTCCCATTCACAAGAGTTCCATGCGTCAAGAGCAGAAGGCTGTTTCGATGATTATTTGCGCGGGTGGATTGGCACATCGAAAAGCTACCCTCACGGGATTATCCATTTTGCCCCCGCCGTCATCATGGAACAGTTCGACAGAGGGTTTGACGCATTACAAATGTTCGCCGGACTTGAAGGCGTAAACGGAGATACTATCGTCAGAGGGTTTTGTACTTTGCCAGAACAAAGGATGGGCGATTTGCTGCATTCCTCCCTTTGAGATACCGGTTCTGACAAAATAAGCTATGATAAGGTATCGTGCCTATGACAACATCGTCGGTGAAGGGCACGATACCCGTTTGTAAATTACCGCAACTCCGTTGGCGGTTTCCTTTTATACCTCTCTCTTTTCCTCTGCTCTTATACTTGGGCGAAGCCCTCTTCCCTTTATATCAATTATATGTATAACCTCTACGGTCTCCTCTCTGCCGTCACCGTCCGATTTTTCAGATGCAAAGGTAGGCTGCCGCGCTTGATCCGGCGGCTTGAAGTGTATTTCTTGCAAATTCTTCCTTCTACGAAGAGTAATTGGCAAGAAAAGCCGTCGTATGAAGCTGTACCGGCAGCCGGGTACCGCATCTATAAAATCCCGGAACGGTTCAGGCAGAGAAAGGAACCGAAAAGAGGGAAAAAATAAACAGTTAGGTAACGGCAGGACCAACCACCTTGCCACAAACAATTTTCTATTATGTTACATGTTCACACTATCGGACGCATCGGCAAAGATTGCCAAGTAATTTCAGGAGCACACGGCTCATTCATGGCTATGGACATAGCCGTTGACGATTATTCAAAGGGGCAAAACATCACCACTTGGATAAGGGTACGCAGCAACAAGGACAACCATATCCGCTTGTCCGAATATCTGACGAAAGGGAGACTCATACTTGTTGACGGCACGCTGTCATCTTCCCTGTGGAAAGACAAGAACGGCGAGAGCCAGATACAGCTCTCCATCACGGCAGAGAGTATTGCCTTTATCAATACCGGAAGGCGGGAAGGCGCGGCAGCCG
>ERZ772881.554-NODE-554-length-41122-cov-50.264860_pt1 | contig 41122 bp, 37 predicted proteins | sample MGYA00580581_ERZ772881 | MGnify/ENA primary metagenome ERZ772881 (study PRJEB29015, sample SAMEA2737668) | human gut metagenome | biome: human gut; feature: human-associated habitat; material: faeces | place: China | collected 2012 ...
TTCACAAAAATCCCGCCCAAAACTGCTGAAAATGGCTGTGAATAATTAGCGCTTGTAAAAAGCCCCTTTAATCAGCGCTTCCCTAGAAGCCCCCGCACGAATGACTCTATCCGTAAGCATCGCCCTAACAGCTCGATAAACTGAAATATTGGGGAATATTCTGATTCTATTTATTCTTCGCTATCTATCCTTTCGTCCTGTACCCAATCATGGTAAAATAGGTTGGTATGCAAGTTGTCGTATACAGTAATAAAGGAGCAGTACCTATGGATATGGATTTTAATATTCCCGATATTACGGAAAATGCGGATAAAGCGGCAGGCGGTGGAAAACACCGGAAGCCGAGACGGGCAGGAAAGATCCGCCTGGGAGATACGATTCGCAGTATTTCCAAATGCTATACGGCCACGGAAGAAAAGAAGGATGAAGATCGGGGCATTACCTTTTATTCTCTCTCCGAAGGGGAAGAAACCTTTTCGTTCTACGGTATGGATGTATCCATGATTGGTGTATGCATCCACCATAAAAAGACGGCAGCCATTTATATGGAACTCCCTGCAAAGGATCGGGATACTTTTATCAAATCCCTGGAAAAGTCGGAAGGAAAGGGCCAGGACGCTGCGGGCATGACCATTTTTGCGGATACGGTGACGTCTATTTTCGTGACGAAACCGGAAAAATCGGATTCCGTCATCACCATCGCCCTTATGGACAGTGAGGAAGCAAAGGCTCTCTCAGACAATGAGGCCATAGCAGAGGAGGAAGAAGAGAAATCCAAGGGACTGGGACATAAGATTTTCAAGGTTTATTTCAACCCCATCGGGCGAATGAGCCGTAAATCCTATATTCCCAAAATGCTGGGGGTTGGTATTCCGGCGGCTGTTCTCTTTGCTTTTACCTGCATCAGACCGGAGTTGTTCGTAGGAGATCTGAATCCCTATATTTTCACGTTCCTTGTAGTAGGGACTCTCTGCTTTATTTCGCTCATCAGTCTCGGCATCCGCCGTCTTTCGGACATTGGCCTTTCCCATCTGTATTACTGGCTGTTTTTCCTGATTCTCTTTGCCATTAACCAGCTCGGCGGTGATTATCTCGGGAGCCAGGTCATGGCGACCCGCGTGGTGGCGGTTATCTTCCTGGCAGCCGTTGTGATTCTTGCTTTTTTCCCTGGAGAAAACAAGAAAAACAAGTATGGTCCAGTGCCAAAGGATTGAAAAAGAAGGATCAATCTGTATATAGGAGCAGTACGCAGGATAGGGCGTACTGCTTTTGATATTTCCGCTGCATTTCTACCGCGTTCCACTTTAGTAGATATACCTGTATGAATAGGAGGATTTTATGAAATTGCCTGTTCCTGCGAGGCAGATGCTTCCCCTTTTGGGAATCACGGTGTCTGCCTTTGTATTTAATACGTCTGAGTTCATGCCCATTGCCCTTCTGATGGATATTTCCCGGTCCTTTTCCCAAACCGAAGCGGAAACGGGGATTATGATTACGGTGTATGCCTGGATGGTGGCAGTCCTTTCCCTTCCACTCATGCTGCTGGGAGGAAAACTGTCGCCGAAGCCGCTGCTCCTGCTCACGCTTTCTGTCTTTTCCATCGGTCAGGTGATCTCCGGCCTGGCGCCGACTTTTGGCATCCTCATGGGCGGCCGTATTGTGGTGGCCAGTGCCCATGCCATATTCTGGTCTGTAGCGGCGCCCCTGGCGGCCAGGCTTGTAGATAAGGGGAAGTCTCCCTTTGCCCTGTCCATGGTGGCCACAGGGACGGCGGTGGCCATGGTCTTCGGCCTCCCTTTGGGCCGGGTCATCGGCCTGTCTCTGGGCTGGCGTATGACATTTCTCTCCATTGCCGGCGTCACTATTCTGGCCCTTATTTACCTGTTCTTTGTGTTTCCCCGGATGGAAAACGACGAGTCCTTTTCTCTGGGGGACCTGCCGGGGCTTTTCAGGAATCCCGCCATTTCTATTATTTTTGGAATGACCCTTTTCTTTGCTACCTCCTATTTCACTACATACAGCTATATAGAGCCCTTTCTCCATACGGTGGCCGGATTTTCGGCGGAAGGAATCACAGCTTGCCTCATGCTGGTAGGGGCATCGGGATTCTTGGGAAGCTTTGTATTCTCTAAAATGTTTAATACCTATCCCCATGCCATTATCCTTATCGGGGCGGCGGGGCTCATTGTACCGCTTCTTTTGTTCCTGCCCGCCACCGTTTTCTGGCCCCTGCTTCTTCTGCTCTGCCTGACCATGGGGGTAGTGAGCACTCTTTATGGGGTGGCCATGCAGTCGGAAATTATCCGCCACCTTTCTATCAGTGCTGCGCCGGTGGCCATGTCCATTTATTCCGGTATCTTTAACGTAGGTATCGGAGGAGGTACGTTCCTGGGCAGTACTATCACTGCGGCCGGCGGCCTTCCCTATATCGGCCTTGCCGGAGGCCTGCTGGCTGCCATTAGCGGTGCCCTCTGCTATTTCAGATACCTTCCGATCCTTCGGAAAAAGTAGGAAACATCAAAAAACGGTTTATCCCGGAAAGGGATAAACCGTTCTGTTTTTGGAGGCGGTGCCCGGAGTTGAACACGGGGATAAGGGCCTTGCAGGGCCCACGCCTTAGCGCTTGGCTACACCGCCATAGGATTGACTCATATAGTATATCGCTTTCTTTCGAAAAAGTAAAGAAATTTTATTATGAGTCGCTTGCCGGTTTAGCCGTTAAACATGATGAAAAGAGATAACTTCGTTATTCTGCGGAAGGCTGCCGTACCCAGAGACTGTATTCTCCGGATACATTGATCCGATAGGCCGGCATGGTTTCGTTGTACTCCATAAGGAAAGAGGACCGGTCATTGTCCTTGGTAATGAGAATCACATGGGGATCCTGGAGGAGCTTTTCTTCTGCTGCGAAGGGCATTACATTTTTTGCATTCCAGGACAGGGTTCCAGGTTCCATGGATTCAATTTTATCGCCTTCCACAGCCCGGTAAATGGTTTTCCCGCTGTAGAAGACGGCGGAGGTGCGGTAATCATTAAGAAAGGCAATAGTTTTTCCTTCCGTATCCATATGGGCCAGGGCTTCCCCAATTTCTTTTCCTGAATGGTTCAGCATGATAGAGGGCGCTACGGCGAGAGCCAGTACGCAGTACAGGATACCCAGGGCAAGACTTCCCTTTTCGATGCGCAGGGACAGGTCTTTATAGAGGACGGCGGTCAGGATGGACAGGGAGAAGAGAGCAGGGAATGTGTAGGTGGTGTATTTTGTAGCCACCAGCTCAAAGAAGAAGAAAACCACGAATGCGTAAATCAGGAGAAGCTGGGTGGCATCGTCCGCATTCCGCAGGTCCAGCTTTTTCTGCTTCCACCGGCGGAAGAGGGAATAGGGAATGAAGAAGCTCCAGGGCGCAAAACCGACGAAGTAGATGATGATGTAGAAATACCATTTGTTGTGGGAAGGATGTTCCGACACCGTGGCACGGAGAAAATTGTGGACGCCGATGAAATTCAGGATAAAGTCGCTGCCATGGAGGTAACACATGGTACCGTACCAGGCACCGGCGATGACTGCAAAGATACAGAGTCCGGAAATCAGATGGACATGGGCCATTTCCCGGAAGTCTTTCTTGTAAACGAGGAAGAGGAAGCATCCCAGCCCGGGCAGGAGAATACCGATAGGCCCCTTGGTCAGGGTGGCGAGAGCTGCAAAGACGTAGCAGAGGAAATAGTATTTCCTGTTATCCGTGTATCCCAGATAGAAGAAAGCCACGGCGCCGCTCATGAAAAGGAAGAGGGTGGAGTCGGTGATAACAGCCTTGGAAAGGACCCAGCATTCCACAGAGGTACCAAGGATAAGGGCAGAAAGCCAGCCTACCTTTTCTCCGTAGGTTCGGCGGCCGAACCAGTAGGTAAAGAGTACGGATGCAGACCCCAGAATGGCTGCGGGCAGGCGGGCAGCCATTTCATTGAACCCGAAAAGGGCAAAGGACAGGGCCAGCTCCCAATAGTAGAATATGGGCTTGTCATACCAGTAGCGGCCGTAAATTTGCGGGGAAATCCAGTCTCCCGAAAGGACCATTTCCTTTGCGGTGAGGGCATAGTTCGATTCTGCCGTGTCCGTGACTGCCAGAAGCTGGTTGCCCATGAGGTAGATAATAAGGGTGAAAATAAGTAAAGTCCAGTAAGGATGGTTCCTGAGAGTTTTGACCATAGTATCCTCCAAAATGTATAATCTTTAAATTTAACTCTACAGGAACGGTGTAAATGATTATGTATTAAACCATAAAGAAAAGATAAACTGAAAATTCGGCCGGTTGCATGGGGTGCGGACAATCGGTATGATAAGGGAAAAGGGGAAAGGATTCTCCCATGGAAAATAGCAGGTGATTCTGCCCTTTTCCATGTATGAAAGGGAATACTATGAATATACGGAAAAGTCTGATTTTATCCCATATCGTTGTATGCATACTGCCGCTCCTGATGACTTTATTCGTGCTGGTCTCTGCTTTTGCAGGGCTTCTTCTCTATTCAGCCAGCGGGAACCATGTGATGGCAGAGAGCAGTTTCCAGTTCAATGTCATATCCAATGTCATATCCAATGTCATCCGGACGGCCCTGTTCCATGGCATCCGCCATAAGGAGGGGGTTGAACGGTATTCCTGGGTCATGGAAATTACGGATCCCATCCAGACCTATGTGACCGTGGAAAAGAACGGCAGCCCTATTTACAGCTATGGCAATGAAAAATACCAGACCGATATAGAGGCCCTCCGGAAAAATGGCATCACCGAAGGTGTGGACAGCCGGGAGGGGAGCAGTACCTACAGCATGACCGATGGAGACCGGTACTATTATCTGGATAAGGAAGTCATCCGGGGAGATACGTACCATCTTTATACCATTGCCCGCCATCCGAAGGCCCGGAGCGATGCGGCCATCGAAAAGGCTGTACGGGGGGGGAGCCGGTTTATACTCCTGTCCCTGGTGGTATTTATTGTGCTTACCAGTTATTTCCTGGCCCGGTTCATCGTGGGCCGCATCCTTTCTCCTTTAGGGGAACTGGAACGGGGAGCCGATGAAATACGGAAGGGAAATCTGTCCGTATACCTTCACCATACAAGGCATGACGAATTCACGCCGGCTATAGAGGCCTTCAATATGATGGCCTGGAGGCTGAAGCGGTCCCTGGAAGAAAGGGAGGAGGAAGAAGAAAAGAGGAAAGAACTCATTGCTTCCATTTCCCATGATATACGGACACCCCTTACTTCCATCAAGGCCTATGTGGAAGGGCTGGAGGACCATGTGGCCTCTACGCCGGCCATGCAGGAGCGGTATCTTAAAGTTATCCACAGGAAGGCCGATGTCCTGGATCGGATGATTGAACAGCTTTTCCTTCTGACGAAGATGGATATCGGAGAGAAGGCGCTGCCCTTGGAATCTTTGGACCTGGGGAAAACGGTGGAACAGTTTATCGAAGAAAACCGGCTGAACTGGAATAAGAATGGCGCCGATTTTACGATAACCGCAGATAAGGATATTCGGGTCAGGGGAAGTCCTCTCCTTCTGGAGCGTATCCTGGAAAATCTGGTATCCAACAGCATCAAGTACAAAACGGAAAATCAGGTCCATATGGATATTTCTGTGGAAGCAGAAGGAGAAAAAGCAAAACTCCGGATTTCCGATGACGGTCCCGGGGTGCCGGAAAAAGCATTGGGCCGTCTGAAAGAAGCATTCTTCCGTACGGATAAAGCAAGAAGCCGTACAGAAAACGGCAGCGGCCTGGGACTGGCGATCGTGGAACGGGCAGCCCGGCTGATGGGAGGAACCGTGGATTTTCAAAACAGGAAGCCCCATGGGCTGACGGTAGTATTTACATTACCTTTGGAGGATAAAAATGGCAAAACGAATACTGATAGTGGAAGATGATGATGATATTGCGTCCATTGAAAAGGATTACCTGGAAGTCAGCGGCTATCAGGTAACGGTAGAAGAAAACGGCACCGCCGGCCTGACAGAAGCGCTGACAGGGGATTATGACCTGATCCTTCTGGACGTCATGCTGCCGGGGATGGATGGGTTCCAGATTGTTCGAAAACTTCGGGATAAGGTAGATATCCCTATCATGATGGTGACCGCCAAGAGAACGGACATCGACAAAATCCGGGGACTTGGTTTCGGAGCCGACGATTACATCGAAAAGCCTTTTTCACCGGGGGTGCTGGTGGCAAAGGTGAAGTCCCAGCTGGCCCAGTATGAACGGCTCAAAGGGAAGCCGGAGGATCGGAAGCGGATCACCATCAGCGGTATTACCCTGGAGTCCGATACCCACCGCATTTGGGTGCGGGGGGAAGAAAAGGTACTGCCCAATAAGGAATTCCAGCTGCTGGAGTTCCTCATGGTCCATGCGGATGTGGTGTACAGCCGGGAGACCCTGTACACGAGAATCTGGGGTATGGATTCCCTGGGAAATACGGCCACTGTACCGGTCCATATCAACAGGCTTCGGGAAGCGGTGGAAGAGGACCCGGCGAACCCGAGGCACATCCTGACTATCTGGGGCGTGGGGTATAAGTTTAAACCGTGACAGGAAATATAAAAGGAGCCTTGAGAAATGAATTACATTTCTCAAGGCTCCTTTTATGAAGTGTATTTCCGGGAAGCGCTTTCTTAAATGGGGAACAGCACTCGGGCGGCATATATGGTGCCCGTCATGGTGATGCAGGAGAGGAAGGTGCTCATCATCACCAGCTCCGTAGCAAAATCTTCATGGTTATGGAATTCCACGGCGTAGAGTACCGAATTTACGGGCGCCGGGACACTGGACATGATGAGGATGGTCTGGTTGATGACAGGATCAAAGGTAAAGCCTGCCAGACGGGCCAGGTGGATCAGGATGAATCCGCAGACAGGGCCCACGACCAGACGGATTGTGCAGCCCACCCAGGCGTCAGGATCTGCAAAGGAGAAATGGGACCGGTGAATCTGCATGCCCAGGGTAATCATGACGATAGCCACCAGTGCCTGGGCACAGCTCTGGAAGACAGGCCACACGAAGAGGGTAGTCATATCTATGATGCCTGTAAATTTGATGGTAAACACGGCCACCAGCGTATAGATGACCGGCATGTGAAAGATAACGGAAATGGCGTCCCTGGTAGTCAGTTTTCCTACACCGGCCTGGTAGAGTCCCAATGTGTTGAGGCTCATATTCATCTGGACCAGCATAATGGTGGCACAGGCACTGGCTTCCGCAAAGTATGGAAACTGTCCATTGATTACATAGGGAGCATTGGAAAAGACGAGGGCAATGAGGGCGATACCGATATTCCCATTATTGGAGAACATGGTCCCGTTTTTCAGGGCCGATGTCTTTCCGGCATCCATACCCCGGAATTTACCATATAAGGTGGCTATGGCGCCTATGGTAAACAACTGGATAAAAGCAAGGATGAATACATTCAGCATGGTCATATCCAGTTTTGCCACATAAATGCTGTAGAAAATAAAGCAGGGCAGCACCACATAGAAAGTAAGCTTCGTCAGGGAGGATACGTCCATTTTAAATTTCACATCCAGCACGTATCCGATGGCCACGAAGACGAGGAGGGGGACAATATTATCAGTAATAATCTGAAGAAAAGCTTCGAGCTGCACAGAAATTCCTCCTTACATCGGAAACAAAACCGGCATGAGATAAATGGCGGCGGTTACAGTGATGATGGAGACGAAAAAGTTGAAAATAATGGTCTGGTTCAGATGGTCCGATTTCTTCTTGAATTCTGCACCATAAATGATGAGAGACATGGAAGAGGGAATGGCGGAAGCGAGGAAGAAGACCTGGCGGGAAATGAGGGAGAGCCCCGGCAGGAAGAGGAGAATGGCCCAGGCAAGGAGAGGGCTCAGGATGAGCTTGATGAAGGCGGCGCCTATGGTATAGGTGTCGGGCTTTGTAAAATGGGTACGGTGCAGTTCCACACCAACGGTGACCATGATGAGTACGAGGAAAGCGCCGTCCATATGGCCCAGTACGGACTGGATAAAGGTCCCTTCAATGGAAATCCCGACCCATCGTACCAGCACTGCCAGTAGTGCAGCATAGAGGGAAGGCATTTTCCCCAGGTACGAGAGAATATCGATGAGTGATGATTTCTCGCTCCGGATCATGGCTGCGCCGAAGGTATTGACAGCAAGGTTCATGAGAATCATGAGAAGGGCCATGGAACCCATGGCTTCCTTCAGATACACCGCTTTTCCGTCTACCAGGAAGGGCATGTGGGAATAGACCATCATAACGATGGCAATGCCTATGTTACCGAAGTTGGAAAATGTGGATACCGCTTCAAAATCGGAGACCTGCCGGCGGTTATAGGTGAGGTGGGGACCAGCGATGGCAGATACGATATAAAGAAGTACCATGAGCAGTATCGCTGCCGGAATCAGCAGAAGCCCGTCCGGAGAAAGCTCTGCCCGATAGAGGGAGTAGAAAATAAAGCAGGGCAGTATGACGTATACATTCAGCCGGCTGTAAGTGGGAAGGTCGATCTTAAAGCGGCTGTCCAGAAACCATCCGCACCCCATGAAAGCGAAGAGGGGCAGGATATCGTACCAGATAATGTGGAAAAGTGTCATAATCAGGGTCCTCAAGAAATCATGCAGTCATTTTTGAATCTGCGTAATCATTATTATTTTTTAAGTATACACCGAATGGAAACGGGGCGAAAGAGAAAGACCAGGGCAATATAAAAGAGGCTATGCAGCCTCTTTTATATTGCCGGTGAGTGACCATTGGCGGTCAGATTACCATTTTCTGAAATTGAAGGGCAGTCCCAGGAGATGGGCTACTTCGTCAGCCCGGTAGAGTTTCTTATCGGCCATGTAGCCCCAGAGGCTGTTTTCCCTTCCCATTCTTTTTACTGCGTCCATAATTTCTTTATTCAGTTTCTTTGCCATAATAAATCCTTCTTTCTTTACAATCTGTATTTTCTTTCACGAAGAATCGGAATACCGGGGAGGAGACCTGTGAATTGATTCTGCCCCTCCAGAGCTCCTTACTCCTTCGTTCTGTACGTAGTATAGACTTTCTCATAAACAATATCCAACTGTATATATTAGTTAAATTAACAAAAATATCCTGTCAATCGAAGAAGCATTTCCTGCAATAAAAAAGCCCCGGAGGGGGCTTGGGGGCTGCTGGGATTTACGGGATTCAGGGCAGTAACCTCGAAAAAGGCTATGACGATCCCCATCCATGTATGGGGATAAAATTCCCAGAAAAGCACTGATCAAATCTGAGCTATTTAAGGAGGATTATGACGCAGTATTGCATGAAAATACATATATAATCGGACTCTGCGAATTAATCAGCGCTTCCCTAGCTCTGTGACTTAATCAGCGCTTTCCTGAACCCGTTCCGGTTCACTGCAGGGGATAGGCCGCTTCTTTTATTGGCCATAACTCTCTGCCTGCTGCAGGAAGGCTTCGTGGATGCGGGTGTCCTTTCCCAGTTCCGGATGGAAAGCCAGGGCGGTCTGGTTCTTATACCGCACGGCCACGATGTGGCTGTCAACGGCAGCAAGGATTTCTACCTCCGGATCCGCCTCTGTAATATAGGGGGCCCGGATAAAGTTCATGCGGAAGGGACCAATGCCTTTGATATCGGCGGTGGTGATGAAGCTGCCCAGCTGCCGGCCGTAAGCATTCCGGCGGACCGTGACCGGCAGGGTACCGAAACAGGGATTGTCATCATTATCCAGGTGCCGGGCCAGCAGGATCATGCCGGCACAGGTAGCCAGTACAGGAAGGCCTCCTTCGATGGCTTTTTTCAACGGATCAAACAGTCCTTCTTCCTTCAGGAGTTTCCGCTGGGTGGTGCTTTCCCCACCGGGGAGAATGAGTCCATCCAGATGGGTCAGGTCCCCTTTATTTCTGATTTCCACCGTATCCGCTCCCAAAGAGCGGATCATTTTTTCATGCTCAATAAATGCCCCCTGGAGGGCAAGAATACCAATGACTGCCATGCTGTTACCTCCATGAAAGATGAATCAGTTCTGCAGTGGACGATAAGGGAATGGGTATCCTCTTATTACGGGCTGCATGATGCCTGCCTGTCTGCGGCGGGCATGGCTTTTTTACTTTCCTCTTTCCGCCATGAGCAGTGCAATTTCATCTTCATTGATACCCACCATGGCTTCGCCCAGGTCGTAGGACAGCTCGGCAAGGATATCGGGGTTGTTGTAATTGGTGACCGCTTTTACGATGGCCGCTGCCCGCTTAGCCGGATTTCCGGACTTGAAGATACCGCTTCCTACAAAAACCCCTTCGGCGCCGAGCTGCATCATGAGAGCGGCATCTGCCGGTGTAGCGACACCGCCGGCGGCGAAATTGACAACCGGCAGTTTCTTATGGTCATGGACATAGAGGGCCAGGTCGTAGGGAACTTCCAGCTTTTTGGCTGCTTCGAAGACTTCATCGCTCCTCTTGGAAGCCAGTTCAGCGATCTGGGTATTGATTTTACGCATGTGCCGCACGGCCTGGACAATGTCGCCGGTTCCCGGTTCCCCTTTGGTACGGATCATGGCAGCTCCTTCTGCGATGCGGCGAAGGGCTTCACCCAGGTCCCGGGCACCGCAGACAAAGGGGACTTTGAACTGGTGCTTGTCGATATGGTATACATCGTCTGCAGGAGAAAGAACTTCACTTTCATCGATATAATCGATATCGATGGCCTGGAGAATCTGGGCTTCCACGAAGTGGCCGATACGGCATTTGGCCATGACCGGAATGGAAACGGCTTCCTGGATGCCCTTGATCATCTTCGGGTCACTCATGCGGGAAACGCCGCCGGCCTTTCGGATATCTGCGGGGATCCGTTCCAGTGCCATGACGGCAGCGGCGCCGGCATCTTCCGCAATCTTTGCCTGTTCCGGTGTGGTGACGTCCATAATGACGCCGCCCTTCAGCATCTGGGCCAGCTGTTTGTTCAGTTCATACTGTTCTTTTGCATTGTTTTCTGTCATGATTAGGACTCCTTTACTGGTAAACTATAGATATTTCAGGGAAAAAAGGTATAGAAAAAGCAGGGCCCTGGCCCTGCTTATAAACAGAGGCGGCTCACTGGCAAGCGATAATGGCTTTTCAGTATTTCCCGTCAATCATCTTTTTGACCATTTCATCGAGCTTCCACTTCCATACAAGGAAGGGACCGCAGATGACGCCGAAGAGGGCCTGCAGGATTTCATAGGGCAGCTTGATCCAGGCATAGGCAGGGGTACTGTAGATATAGGCCCGGCCCAAGGAATAGCCAACCACCATGATGACAGCTCCCACAAGGACAGCAATGAGGGTAGCAATTTTCCGGTTTTCCTTAAAACAGTTGTGAACAATGTAGGAAATGGCCATGGCCTGCAGCCCGTGGGTGACAAGGGATACAAACATGGGGAGAGGATAGAAAAAGAAATCCCCCAGAAAAGCACCTACGCCGCCTACGAGGAAGGCACCGGCTGGGTCCAGTATCAAAGCCGCCGTGACGATGACGATGTCATTCAGATATAGATGGCCCCCGGGCACGGGGAGGCCAAAAGAGGAAAGGCCCACATTGATGGCCATGAAAAGGCCGCAGATGGTGAGCCAACGGGTATTATGTTTTGTATGGGCAGCCGGCATGGTTTCGGCTGCGGATTCATGAATCATGGGAGTTCTCCTTTACACTGCAGTTTAGCTGCATTATAATATGAATCTGAACTTATTAAAATTACCAGAACTGGAATAAAAAATATGACCAGATAAATTGGGCGATTTTACGTTACAAGAATTGAAAAGTAAATCTGCCGGATGATGTTTTCGTCTAAGGAAGCACTGATTAAATCGTTGTCAGATTTTATTCTTGGATTTTTATGCAATGCGAGGAATAGCTCGACGCGAATAGCGAGCTATTTAAGGAGAGCTATGACGAAGCAGTGCATAAAAATCCTTATGAAATCTGACTCTGCGAATTAATCAGCGCTTCCCTAACTTCAGGAGACATTGCCATGACCGCATATATGAAACTTTATCTTTCCCTTCGGGAGAAAATCACGGACCATATCTATCGGTTCGGCCAGAAACTGCCATCAAAACGGCAGCTGGCAGAGGAGTCGGGAGTCAGTGTAATTACCGTGGAACATGCCTATGACCTCCTGTCGGAAGAAGGCTATGTGGAGAGCCGGGAACGGAGCGGCTATTTTGTGATTTATAAAGAAACAGATGCCTATCCAGTAGGAAGGGTGCAGGCATCAATTGACCGGAGTATCATTGGCACCGTTCCGGTGGAGCAGCGGGAAGAAGGGGAACGGGATCTGTTTCCCTTTTCCCAGTTTGCCAAGACCATGCGGTATGTGCTGTCCATGTACGGCGAGAAAATACTGGATCCCTCTCCCCGCAAAGGGTGTCTGGAGCTCCGGGAAGCCATTGCTTCCTACCTGGGTCGGAGCCGGAACATGGCGGTCTCTCCTGACCAGATTCTCATTGGCTCCGGAGCGGAGTATCTCTACGGCCTCAATGTACAGGTACTGGGGCGGGACCGTATCTACGCCCTGGAAAATCCATCCTACGAGAAAATACGAAAGGTCTATGAAGCCAGCGGGGCGAAGGTGGAGCTTCTTTCCATGGGTCAGGACGGCATCCGGACGGAAGAACTGGCACGCAGCCGGGCTTCCGTACTCCATGTGACTCCCTTCAACAGCTACCCTTCCGGTATTACAGCCAGTGCTTCGAAGCGGGCAGAATACATCCGCTGGGCGAAGGAACGGGGCGGCTACATTATCGAAGACGATTTTGATTCGGAATTCACACTCCTTTCCAAACCGGAGGATACCCTTTATTCCCTGGACCCTGGAGGTTCGGTGATTTACATGAACACCTTCTCCAAGACCATTGCCCCCTCCGTGCGGGCAGGGTACCTCGTACTTCCCCGCCCATGGGTGGCGGTATATGAGAAAAAAGTGGGATTTTATTCCTGCACGGTGCCGGTTTTTGACCAGCTGGTACTGGCGGAATTCATGAACCGGGGTCACTTTGAGAGGCACATCAACCGGGTTCGGCGAAGAAGAAAGAAAAGAGAACAGGAGGAACGTTAGATGTCCCATCACAAAAGGCTGCAGGATTCTGTCCTGCAGCCTTTTGCGTGCTGTTAGAAAGAGTGGACTGATACATCCATTCAAACAACGCAGGCTTACTGATTGGTCCGGTCCATCCACCGGTTGCGGTCGAAGAAGGTTTTGGCCACTTCGGGGAAGGAAATGTAACTCAGGAGGTCTTCCATGCTGGCATGGGGGTATCCTTCTTCTGCCAGTCTGGCCCGGTATTTTTCAAGCTGCGGAGGAATCAGGTCCGCCGGCCGGCAGGTGATGGGCTTTTCAGCGCCGATGCAGAGGCGCTGTACCTCGGGATCAATGGGGCCCGGTGTACGGCCGTACTTGCCGGCTACCAGGTTTCTTACTTCCGTAGGAATCATCTTATACCGGCCCAGGGCCCGGCCCAGGGCCCGGCCCAGGGCCACATTCATGACAGCCATGGTGCCTACAATCTGGCTTGTGGGGGTAACCAGGGGCGGATAGCCCAGTTCCTTTCGTACCCGGGGCATTTCTTCCAGCAGTTCATCGTATTTGTCTGCAATGCCTAGTTCCTTCATCTGCCGGAGCAGGTTGGACAGCATGCCGCCGGGAATCTGGAAGGTCAGCACCTTGGGGTCGATGGGAATGTTTGTATTCAGGTGAAAATCTTCCACCAGGTCTCGTTTTACCCGTTTGAAGTAGTCCGCCAGTTCATGGAGCCGGTGCATGTCGAGGCCGGTGTCGTAGTCCGTGCCTTCCAGGGCAGCCACCAGGGATTCCGTGCAGGGCTGGCTCGTGGAACAGGAGAAGGGGGAAATGGCGGTATCCACAATATCGGCGCCCGCTTCAATGGCCTTCAGGTAGGTCATGTCTCCCAGGGCGGAGGTGAAGTGGGTATGGATATCGATGGGTACGCTGATTTCTGCCTTCAGTGCCTTCACCAGCTTATAGGCGCTGTAAGGACGCAGAAGCCCTGCCATATCCTTGATGCAGATGGAATCGGCGCCCATCTGTACCAGCTCCTTGCCCAGTTTTACGAAGTCTTCGTCCTTATGGTAAGGGCTGATGGTGTATACGATACATCCCTGGGCATGGCCGCCGGCTTCTTTGGTGGCCCGGATGGCGGTCTCCAGGTTCCTCGTGTCGTTCAGGGCGTCGAAGATGCGGATGATGGAGACCCCGTTATCCACGGACCGCTTGATGAATTCTGTCACCACGTCATCGGCCATGTTGGAGTAGCCCAAAAGGTTCTGTCCCCTAAGGAGCATCTGGATGGGGGTATGGGGCAGATTTTTCTTCAGCAGCCGGAGCCGCTGCCAGGGGTCTTCATTCAGGTAGCGGAGGCAGACATCAAAGGTGGCGCCGCCCCAGGCTTCAATGGCGTAGTAGCCGGCACTGTCCATTTTCTCAAGGATCGGCAGCATGTCGACGATGCGCATACGGGTGGCGGCGATGGACTGGTGGCCATCGCGGAGTACGGTTTCTACAATTTTTACAGGTTTTTTGCCATTTTCTTTTCCTCATTTTTTATACTGCCTGCCACAGGCTTTTACCCTGTGGCAGGTGGTTTATCTGTACTTGGAACTGCCTACAATATACCATTCCCACTTGAATTAATAAAATTTATGAATTTAATAGTGAAATAAAATAAATTTATATTTCAGAAGGGAACCGCGGGGTTCTGAGCTCATATAAAAAAGCAGGCTCCGTAAAGAGCCTGCTTCGGAAGACGGATATGGTCTCAGGGTTCCATAAGTCTGATAAATTCCTTTACCGCTGATGGGGTATAAGAGCGGTGGGGAAGGAGGAGAAAATAATGGCGCTGGGCATAGGGGGACTGGAGTTTGAAGAAGCGGAGCCCCTTTTTCCGTCTCGTGACCAGGCGGTCACTGATGAAGGCAGCACCTACGCCGGAGGCGGCCAGGGAAAAAGCAGTGACCAGCTGGGGAACTTTGATGCGGACCCGGGGACTGACGCCGGCCTCTTCGAATATCTTCAGCGTCCGGGCACCCAGGTTTACGTGGGCATCGATGAGGATGAAATTGAAAGCGGGAAACTCCTTAAAGTTGACGGCCAGTATATCTTTTGCCCTGTGGCGGCCACTGGCAACGTCAGAAGCGGTAAGGGCCAGGTCCAGAAGTCTCTGGGGGAGGAAAAATGTTTCCGGTACCGCCAGGAGGATGGTGTCGCTGAAGCTGGGAAAACTTTCAAAAGAGCCGATGACCTCTTCATCACAGCTGAATGTGAAGTCCAGCTTGTTTTCCTTCAGAAGGTCTATGAGCTGGTCGGAACTGGTTTCGGACATGTTGATGGAAATGTTGGGGTATTTTTCTGTAAATCGGCTAATATAGGGCGGCAGCAGGTAGGCGTTCATATAGTTCGTACCGCCGATGAAAAGTTCCCCGGTCTTCAGGCCGTGGAGGTCATCGAGCTGCTGCTTCAGTTCCTGCTCCAGCAGCAGCTCCCTTTTTATATGGGAAATATAGATTTTTCCTACGTGGGTCAGGGTCAGGGGCCGCTGGCCCCGGTTGAAAATGGCGGCGCCGATTTCTTTTTCCACTTTTCGGATGGCGATGCTCAAAGCAGGCTGGGTGATAAAAAGAGCCTCAGCGGCCTTGGAAAAACTGCCTTTCAGGTAGACCTGGTATATGTATGTCTTTTCTAATTCCATTGTATAAATCTCCTTTATAGAACCATTAATCCTATAAAATTTATTATATGCTTAGACGGCGGTATAGTAAAGGCACGTAAATAAATCTTTTCTGCAGCCCTGTGATGGGGCAGGTTGTCATCATCCTGCTTCCGGCAGGTAAGAAATACCAGGTGAAACTATGAAACAGATATTGGCCGTTGTAGTGCACAGCCGTCCCGGTGTGCTGGCAAAAATTTCCGGGCTTATTTCCAGAAGGGGCTTCAATATTGAAAGCCTCATGAGTGGTACCACGAAGATTCCGGGCTATGTCCGCCTTACGATTACGGTGGATGCCGATGATGATACGATTCGGCAGATCTGCAGCCAGGTGGCGAAGATCAGCGAAGTAGAACGAATCAAGGTACTCCACAAGGAGACGAGCACCCTTCGAAGCATGCTGCTCATCAAGGTCCATGCCGGAGACCGGCAGATGGAAGTACTCCAGCTGGCGGCAGCTTTCCGGTCCCACGCCGTGGATGTGACAGGAGACAGCATTACATTCATCAATACGGGAAGCGAAGAAAAGCTGACGGCCTTTGCCAAAGCTCTTGGCCGGTATGGGGTGGTAGAAATGATACAGACCGGCATCATTGCCCTGGAACGGGGCGATGAAGGGATGACCGTGGACCATCCTCGGTACGAATGGCCGGATGAAGAAAACCGGAAAGGAGGGGTATGATTATGAAAATGACAGGTGCCCAGGTGATGGTGAAATGCCTGGAAGAAGAGGGAGTTTCTGTGATTTTTGGATACCCCGGTGGAGCCATCCTTCCTTTCTATGATGTTCTTCGGGATACAAAGGATATCCGTCATATCCTGACAGCCCATGAACAGGGAGCTGCCCATGCTGCGGACGGCTATGCCCGGGCCAGCGGAAAAGTGGGCGTATGCTGCGCCACCTCCGGCCCCGGCGCCACGAACCTGGTCACCGGGCTGGCCAACGCGTTTCTGGACTCTGTGCCCCTGGTGGCCATTACGGGCCAGGTGAAGAGCAGCATGATCGGCCACGACGCATTCCAGGAAGTGGATATCACCGGCATTGCCATGCCTGTCACCAAGCAGACATTCCTTGTTACGAAGCCGGAAGAACTGGAACAGACCATGCATCTCGCCTTCCTGATTGCCAGAAGCGGCCGGCCGGGACCGGTGCTGGTGGATGTGGCTAATGATGTGCAGACCGCTCTCATCGACTATGAACCTTCCCCCAAAAAGGAGATGCCCATCACGGTTCCGGATCAAGGGGAAATAGGAAAAGCCATTGCCGCTTTAAATGGCGCCCGCCGGCCGGTGATGCTTGTAGGCGGTGGCGTGGCTATTTCCGGAACGGAACAGGAAGCTCTCCACCTGGCGGAAAAACTGGACATTCCTGTGGCCAGCACCCTGATGGGATTGGGATGTATCAGTGCATACCATAAGGAATTCCTGGGCATGAGCGGTCTCCATGGCCATATCCGGGCGAACCGGGCCCTGGCGTCGGCTGATGTGATTCTTGCTCTGGGGACCAGATTCAATGACCGGGTTACCGGAAATCGGGAAATGTACAGTGCCCATAAGACCATTATCCATATCGATATTGATCCGGCGGAGCTGAATAAGAATATTCACAGCGCCATTTCCATTGCGGGAGATATGAGAGAAGCTCTTCGCATGCTTGACGAAGGGGTAAAGCCCCAGGACCTTGGCAGCTGGTGGGACAGAATCAGGAGCTGGCCGGGGCCGGATAAAGATTTTGGACCTAACAGCACACCCCGTTTCATGGAAGCCCTGAATCCGATTCTGAAAGGGAAAGGATATATTGTTACCACCGATGTGGGGCAGCACCAGATGTTTGCTGCCCAGCATCTGAAGCTGGAGTACGCCCGGGAGATGATTACCAGCGGCGGCCTCGGCACCATGGGGTTCGGCCTTCCGGCAGCCATGGGAGCCAAGCTGGCCCGTCCGGATACGAAAGTTATCTCCATCAGCGGGGATGGGGGATTCAAAATGACGGGAAGCGAGCTCTTCACCCTGGCCAGCAACCGGATACCGGTGGTAGCTATTGTTTTCAATAACAGCGGACTCGGTATGATCCGCCAGCTCCAGGTGGCCAATTACCATGGCCGGTTTATGGCCAGCAACCTGCCGGGATATGTGGATTTTGTAAAGTATGCGGAAGCCTTTGGCCTCACCGGAGAGCACGTTTCCACGCCGGAAGAGCTGGCAAGGGCCGTAGAAAAGGCGCTTCCCCTGGACCATACCCATGTCATCGAAGTGGCCATGGATCCAAGGGACATGGTGGCACCCATGGTGGCTGCAGGCAAAGGGATTGATGATTTTGTAGAAGGTTTAGGAAAGAGATAAATCATCATTTGTCTTTGGCGATACGTTAAAAAGCCCTGCATGTCGGAATTCAGGAGTTCCGGCATGCAGGACTTTTTATATATTCTTTCGAATCAGGCGGAAGCACCTTTGCTGGCAAGGGCTTCATCCAGGGCTTTAGAAAGCTGGTCCGCACAGGATGTACCTTTACCGGCACAGTCATTGCCTCGGAGAATATCCGCTGCTTCCCGGGCATCCCGCCCTTCCAGAAGCCGTCCGATGGCAGCCAGGTTTCCGGGGCAGCCGCCCTGGAACTTCAGGCTGTGGATTTTTCCTTCTTCGTCCAGGTCGAAGGTGATGAGCCGCGAGCAGACACCTTTTGGGGTAAAACGATAACTCTTCATTTTGAATTTCCTTTCCGGGACATCAGTATCCCTCTCCATCAGGCATCCATAAATTCTTTCAGGTGATTCCGGTACAGATGGAAAATACCGTACACATACTGCTGCTTTTTGACCAGGGTATCGTGGGCGTACCAGTCTTTGATGAGCTTGCCCCCCACCAGGACACTGCCGAAGGGGACGAGCAGGGCCACACAGAGCATACCAATGAGCTGCATGGCGTCCGGCCGTTTCGGGCTTTGGATGATATCCTCCAGGGAGCAGAGGGACTTCAGCTCTTCAAGAAACCGGTCGTATATCTCGTGGTCTTTTAATGCTTTTTCATTGACCGTGAGGAAGGCCCGGTGGCCGTCAAATCCGTAGCGGATACCGTATTTGTGGAACCGGATGCGGAATGCGTCGGAGGGCTGGGAAATTGTTTTTACCGGACCGATGAAGAGCACCCTTGTTTCCGGACGGGCCGCATTCCGATGGAGATTCCACTGGTCTTCATTCATGACGATGATTCGCAGGTTTTCTTCTGTGAGACCATCGATCCGCTGCTTTTCGTCTTCCCTGATGAGATGCAGGATTTCATTGGAAAGTCCGGCATCCGGCTTGGCCGAAACTACAAATAATGTTTTTCGCATGGCCGTCCCTCCTTCCCCGGTTCCATGGACACTGTTCTTATATCTATCATATCACGGAATATTAAAGAGGAAAATGAGAATTTTAAAAATCGGGAATCCATGATTACCATGGATTCCCGATTTTCAGCAGACTCCGGGGAAGGAGTCTACAAACTGGATGCGGATGTCCGGAAAACTGTCTACGAACTGGATGGTGAAATCCTCTCCGTAGTCCACGAACTGCCATTCCCCGATATCATCGGGAAAGGCAGAGACCGCTTTCACCTTGAGGTCCGGAAAGGAATCCACCACCTGTACCCGGATGTCAGGGAAAGAATCCACCACCCGCACCTTACCGGCGAGGCGGATATTTTTAAAATATCCGTCTCCATTGATGGGGCCTGCGGCAAAGGAAGAAACCCCGGCGAAAAGAAAGAAGAATAACGCAGTTAAAAAGACAATGATTTTTTTCATGGCAGCCTCCTGGGGAATAAAACAGAAATCGAGCTGTTGGAGTGAAGCTTACGGATGGAGTCATTCGTGCGGGGCTTCCAGCTCCTGGCTTCTAGCTACTAGGAAGACTCGACAGCCTACGGCACGAATGACTGGCGGAAATGTCGGGTGGAAAGCGCCGCAGGCGAATCAGCTTTCCTAGCCGCTAACAGCTAGAAGCTAACAGCCCCGTACGAGTGACTCTACCCGTCAACACCGAATGCCAACAGCTCGATAAACTGAAATTGGCAGTACTTTCCCGTCTGGCGATGAAACCTTGAACCTCAACCATCACTTCTTTAAATTCATTGTACTTCTTTCCTGTGACAAAAGTTGTCTTAAGAGAAAAATTCAAAAAATGGAGTTTGCAAAAAGGAAAAAGTTGTGGTAGAGTATTCCTAACTTCAGAAAAGCATTGATGGGAAGCAATAGAAGTCTCCACTTACCCCCAGAGAGTCATTGGATGGTGAAAAATGACGGAAGCAGATTTCGAACTCGTCCCTGAGCTGCAGGATTGAACGTATAGCAGTAGATCCTGCCGGCACCTGGCCGTTATCAGCATGAGTGCATGCCTTTGGCATGAATAAGAGTGGTACCGCGAGTCCTTCGTCTCTTGGAGACGAAGGATTTTTTTATTGGAAAATTGGGGAGGCATTCCTATGGGTATGACAATGACACAGAAAATCCTGGCAAAACATGCCGGGGTAGATTCCGTTAAGGCGGGAGATCTGATTTACTGCAGCCTGGACCTGGTAATGGCCAATGATATTACTGCGCCGCCATCGATTGCAGAGTTCAAAAAAGTAGGCCGTCCGGTATTTGACAGGAACAAGATTGTCCTTGTGCCGGATCATTTCCAGCCGGCCAAGGATATCAAATCCGCAGGCCTCGCTAAAATTGTAAGAGACTTTGCCCGGGAGAACGGGATTGTCAATTACTTTGAACAGGGCCGGGTAGGCATTGAGCATGCCCTCCTTCCGGAAAAGGGCCTGGTCGGACCGGGCATGGTAACCATAGGCGCCGATTCCCATACCTGCACCTATGGAGCCCTGGGCGGCTTTTCCACGGGCGTAGGCTCCACGGATCTCGGCGTTGCCATGGCCACGGGGGAGGCCTGGTTCAAGGTCCCCGATGCGATTAAGGTGGTGCTGACCGGAACAAAGCCGGAAGACATCACCGGCAAGGACGTCATTCTTACACTCATCGGAATGATCGGTGTCGATGGTGCCCTGTACAAGTCTCTGGAATTCACGGGCCCCGGTATTTCTTCCCTTTCCATGGCGGACCGCTTCACCATTGCCAATATGGCCATTGAAGCGGGCGGCAAGAATGGTATTTTCCCGGTGGATGAAAAGACGAAGACCTATATTGAAGGACGGTTCCGGAAACCCTATGAAGTGGTGGAAGCTGATGAAGACGCTCACTATTGCAGGGAAGTGACCATCGACCTTTCTTCCGTGAAGCCTGTGGTTTCATTCCCCCACCTGCCGGAAAATACAAAGGTGGTCGGTACATTCGGGGACATTCCCATTGACCAGGTGGTTATCGGTTCCTGTACGAACGGCAGGCTGGAGGATCTGGCCATTGCAGCCCGCATCTTTGAAGGCCACAAGGTGCACCCGCGGGTGCGGTGCATCGTGATTCCTGCCACTCCTGCCATTTATCTGGCTGCCATGCATGCAGGATATATTGATACATTCATCAATGCAGGCTGTGCCGTTTCTACGCCCACCTGCGGTCCCTGCCTTGGCGGTTATATGGGCATCCTTGCCAGTGGGGAACGATGCGTGTCCACTACGAACCGCAATTTCATCGGCCGCATGGGGCCCACGGATTCTGAAATTTATCTGGCAGGTCCCCAGGTGGCCGCTGCCAGTGCCGTCATGGGACGGATTGCTGCTCCTAAGGAGGTAAAATAAATGGCTGTATTAGAAGGAAAAGTCTGGCGCTACGGCGATAATATCGATACGGATGTCATCATTCCGGCCCGGTATCTGAATACATTTGATCCGAAGGAACTGGCTTCCCACTGCATGGTGGATATCGATCCCACCTTTGCAAAGAATGTAAAGGCCGGGGATATCATGGTGGGTGGTAAGAATTTCGGCTGCGGTTCTTCCAGGGAACACGCACCGGTGGCTATCAAGGCATCGGGAGTGCCGGTTATTATTGCAGCCTCCTTTGCCCGTATTTTTTATCGGAACGGTATCAATGTGGGACTGCCGCTTCTGGAAATCGGAGAAGATGTGGAAAAAATCCATGCCGGTGACCGGCTTTCTGTGGACCTGTCTACAGGAAAGATTACAGATATCACCACAGGAGATACGTTCCAGGCGCCGCCGCTGCCCGGATTTATCCAGGACATTGCAAAGGCCGGAGGCCTTATCAATTACGTAAAGGAGTACAGGTAATATGGCAAAGCACATTGTAGTCATCCCGGGAGACGGTATCGGAAAAGAAGTCACCGACGGTGCCGTGGAAGTACTGAAAAAAGCAGATGAAATCTATCATATGGACATTTCCTATGAATGGAAAGATGCCGGTGGCACGGCCTACGACAAATACGGTGTGCCCCTGCCGGAGGACACGGTGGATGCCTGCCGGAAGGTGGACGCCATCCTGTTTGGCGCCGTGGGAGGAGACCAGTGGGATCACCTGGAACCGGCGCTGCGCCCGGAAAAGGCTATCCTTGGCCTTCGGAAATCCCTGGGACTCTATGTGAACCTCCGCCCCGTGAAGATTGCGGATTCCATGATTGAATATTCTCCGATGAAGCCGGAAATCGCCAAAGGAACGGACATTATGATTGTCCGGGAACTGGTGGGAGGCATTTATTTCGGGAAGCGTTGTGAATCAGAAATCGTCGATGGTGCAGAACAGGCCTGGGACGTGGAAAAGTACTCAGTACCGGAAGTGGAGCGGATTACCCGGTTTGCCATGGAGGCGGCAAGAAAGCGCCATGGCCATGTAACCAGTGTAGATAAGTCCAATGTTCTGGCGTCTTCCCGCCTTTGGAGACGGACAGTCATTAAAGTACAGGAAGAGGAATATCCGGATATCCGGCTGGACCACATGTATGTAGACAACTGTGCCCAGCAGTTTGCTATCCACCCGTCCTTCTTTGATGTGGTGGTGACAAGCAACATGTTCGGCGATATCCTGTCCGATGAAGCTGCTGTCCTTTCGGGCTCCGTAGGCATGTTGCCTTCCGCTTCCATCGGCGAGGAAACAAGCCTTTATGAACCGATTCATGGGTCTGCTCCCGATATCGCAGGCAAGGGAATCGCCAATCCTATTGCCACTGTCCTTTCTGCGGCCATGATGCTCCGCTATTCCCTGAACGAAGATAAAGCAGCAGAGGCGATTGAAAAAGCGGTAAATGAAACCCTGGAAGATGGTTTCCGTACCGGAGACATTTACAGGGATGGCATGAAAAAGGTCAATGGAGAAGGCATGACAGAAGCCATTATTGACCATCTGAAATAATTCTCCATAAAAAAGAGCGGTAAAAATGGATTTCCATTTTTACCGCTTTTTTCATGGGACGATTACTTTTCAAACCCCTCCTTCAGCTGCCGGAGACCCTGCTCCAGAGTTCTTCTCGGGCAGGCCAGGTTGAACCGGAGGAATCCTTCCCCCTCCTTGCCGAAGACGTAGCCCATATCGAGCCACAGGTGGCAGTCATAGAGAACCTTATGCTCCAGGGCTTCATTGGACAGGCCGTAGGCGGAAGCGTCAATCCAGATGAGGTAAGTCCCCTCTGGCTCTATGAGTCTCATCTTCGGGAGATTTTCCTTCAGGTACTGTCTCGTGAAGTCCAGGTTATTCCGGATATATTCCCACACCAGGTCCAGCCACTCCTGTCCCTTTTCATAGGCAGCCCGGCAGGCGGTGAGGCCCATGACGTTGAGCTGGTCATAACCGAAGGCATCGAGCTCTTTCTGGAAGGCTTTCCGGATGGCGGGATTGGGGATGAGAATATTGGAATTCTGGAGGCCGGCGATGTTGAATGTCTTCGACGGAGCGGTGCAGATGATGGCATTATTGGCCGCCTCTTCACCGAGTGTGCCGAAGGCAGTATGGGGATGGCCGGGATAGGTGAAATCTTCATGGATTTCATCGGCCACGATTTTCACGCCGTGGCGGAGGCAGATATCCGCATACCGGGTGAGCTCCTCCTTCGTCCACACCCGGCCCACCGGATTGTGGGGAGAGCAGAGAAGGGCGAGCTTCACATGACCCTCTACGATTTTCTTTTCCAGGTCCTCGAAGTCCAGTTCATAGCGGCCGTCTTTCAAGACCAGGGGGCTGTTTACCAGTTTCCGGCCATTTTTGATGACCGCATTCAGGAAGGGATAGTATACGGGCTGGTTAATAAGGATGCCGTCTCCCTCTTTCGTAAGAGCCTTCACGGCCAGGTTGATGGCCGGCACCACGCCGGGAGTCTTGATGAGCCATTCCGGACGGATGGTCCAGTGGAAATGGCGTTCCTGCCAGCCTGCCAGGGCTTTGAAGTAGGCGTCCCCGGATTCGGAATAGCCGAAGATGCCATGGCGCACCCGGGCTTCCAGAGCTTCCAGGATAGGCTCGGCCACTTTGAAATCCATGTCCGCCACCCAGAAGGGCAGCACATCCGCCGGTTTTCCCCGCTGCAGGGCAAAATCATATTTCAGGCAGCCGCTTCCCCGGCGGTCGATGACGGTATCTAAGTCAGAAAGTTTCATAGGATACTCCTTACAGGTAAATAATGGGTGCAGGCGGGTAGAGCCGCTGGGGCAGTGCTTCCTTAGCTTTTGGCAGTCAGAAGCTAAAAATTGACTGCTCCGTGGAAGTGACTCTACCCACCAACAGGTCCGATTCTCAGCCCAGGGCCTGGGAGAGGTCGGCAATGAGGTCGTTTACGTCTTCGATGCCTACAGACAGGCGGAGGAGGCAGTTTGTGATGCCCCGGGACTGCCGTTCTTCTTCGGAAAGGTCACTGTGGGTCTGGGTGGCGGGGTAGGTGATGAGGCTTTCTACGCCGCCAAGGCTTTCGGCGAAGCGGATGAGTTTCACGTCCTTTAACACCTTCAGTGCCGTCTCATGGGTGTCGGTGTAGAAAGAAAGCATAGCGCCGGCGCCCCGGGACTGGCGGAAGTGGACGTCCCGGTTCGGGAAATCCTTGAGCCCCGGGTAGAAGACCTTGGATACCTTCGGATGATTTTCCAGCCATTCTGCAAGGATTCCCGCATTTTTCTGGGCTGCTTCCATACGGATGGCCAGGGTCTTGATGCCTCTGGTGACGAGCCAGCTGTCAAAGGGAGCCAGGCAGCCGCCGACGGTTTTGTAAAGGAAACGGACTTTGTCCGCAATTTCCCTGTCTCTGCAGACCACGAATCCTGCCAGGGTATCGTTGTGGCCGGCCAGGTACTTTGTGCCGCTGTGGAGGACAATGTCAGCACCGAAGTCGATGGGATTGCAGAAGTAGGGGCTCATGAACGTATTGTCCGCAATGAGGAGAGCGCCGTGGGAGTGGGCGATGTCCGCCATCTTCCGGATGTCCGTCACCTGCATCATGGGATTCGTGGGGGTCTCGATGTAGAGGGCCTTCACTGTATCATCAAACGCTTCTTCCACCTTATCCGGATAGGAAGTATTCACGAATTTGAAATGGATGCCGTTCTTTTCGTTCACGAAACGGAAAAGACGGATGGAGCCGCCGTAGAGATCATCGGAAGAGATGATGGTATCCCCCGGCTTGAAGAGTTCCATAACCATGGAAATGGCGGCCATGCCGGAGGAATAGCTGGTACAGTCACAGCCATGCTCCAGGGCGGCTATCACCTTTTCCGCGCTTTCCCTGGTGGGGTTCTGGACCCGGGTATAGTCGTAGCCCGTAGATTCACCGAGTTCCGGGTGGCCGAATGTGGCACTCTGGAAAATGGGAACAGAAATGCAGCCGGTGGGATCCTTCCAGTCGCTTCCATGAATGCAGATTGTTTTGATATCCATATGAATGACCTTCCTTTTTGTTGAAATAAAAAAAATCGTCCCTCAAAAATGAGAGACGATATATAACCGTGTTACCACTCTGTTTCTCCTTCCCGTCGCCGGGAAAGACTTATCAGGTACGCCGGACGATGCCATAAATACCCTGCTGCTGTAACGGGCAGTCCCGGCGGGCTTCATGATTCGGCCCGGAAGCTCAAAGTCCATCTTCTGTTCTTCTCTCCGCACTGCTTTTACCATACGCAGCTCTCTTTGCCAGTTCAAAAAACGTACTCTTCTTCTCATCGCTTTCTGTGAAATTAGAAGTATGATAACACGGAAGGGAAGAGGTGTCAAGGGAACTTACAATCGGCGTATGGAGCACAATAAAAAATGAGGAATGAGGAATCAGGAATGGTGGTGCGGCGCACAATTCATATAGCGCCGCTTTTGGATTTATCATTATTGACACTTTGACCGGCGGTAAGCGGAGAAGTGGTAATGAAGTTACAGATGACTGAAGTTTTAGGGATTGGGGAAGTCTTTTCTGGGTCCAGAAATGCGGGGCTTTCGCAGACATCAGCCACTTTTGGCTGATGCCCCGGGCAGGAGGGGTGCCTCAGTCTTGATCTTCCTTTTCCTTGCGCTTCTTCCATTTCCTATCGTACAATGAAGGAAAATCGTTCACCCGTTGTACATAGGAGGCTATTATGGAAGGATTCTGCCTTGTTTCTTTTATGGAAATGTGGAAGAAAAAACTCCACGCTCCCGGGAATGGGATTCTGCTGGAATCGGGGGAATCCTACGGCCTTTCCGGCTGGGATGCCTTTCTGGATACCATGAATGGTTTCATCCGGAGCCAGAAAGCGGAGTGGGGAGAACGATATCCTACGAATGAGGACGTATTCCGCGGGCGAGACAGGGCGGAAATCAGCGGGGAAACGGCTATGGAAATCCTGTGGGCCTGGAATTTTCCTTTCCTGGTACGTCTGGCCAGGCGGTATCCTAAGGAAAGTCCGGAGGGACTCATTGTCTCTTCCTTTGAAAATTTCCGGCGGGCCGTGGACCGGTATGATGAAAGGCAGGGGGTACGATTTCTTTCATTCTGCCGACTCTCCCTGGAAGGAGCCATGAAGGAGGAGTATTTCCGAAATAAGACCTACCGGGAAAGGCAGGTGCTGTCCCTGAATACGCCGGTGGCCAATCCCATGGATGAGGAACTGGAGACCATAGATCTCACCGCCGATGAATCCCAGGGAACCCCGGAGCTTATGGAAGAGCGGGACCGGCGGTACAGGGAACGGGAACAGATCCGCCGCCTTCTTGCGGTGGTGGTGCTCACGGAGCGGCAGTCGGCGGTTATCGAAAAGGTATACTTTGAGGACAAGAGCCAGGCCGATACGGCCCGGGAGCTGGGCATTACGCCCACCTCCGTCCGCGATGCCCTCCAAGGGGCCCGGCGGAAGCTGAAGCGGGCCTTGGAAAAGGAGTCAATGATTTGAATCCCGTAAACGTTTTGACGGATGGAGTCACTGGGGCGGGGCTTCCCTGGAATCTGACAGCCAGCGGCTCCTGCCCCGATGACTCTAAGGAAGCACTGATTAATTCGCAGAGTCCGATTATACATGTATTTTCATGCAATACTGCGTCATAATCCGGCCAAGGATAAAAGGAAGGCGCTTTAATGTGCAGAGAAAGCGCCAACTTACCTTGGCTCAGCAGTCCTATGCAGGACTGCTGCTTTAAATAGCTCGCTATTCGCGTCGGATTATTCCTTGTATTGCATGAAAATACAAGAGTATAATCGAACAACGATTTAATCAGTGCTTCCTTAACCGCAAAATCACCTTCAAGCCAAAGCCCTGCGCCCTGTGCTATAATTGATGGAGTACATACCGTATTCATAGGGAGGTCATACATGTCACAGAGTGCTATGCAGGAAATTACCTGCCCCAAATGTGGGAAGAAACATGCCTTTACCGTTTGGGACAGTATCAATACCATGGAAAATCCGGAAATGAAGGAAAAGGTCAGAAATGATGAAGCCTTCCGGTACCGCTGCCCGGACTGCGGTGCCACATCCCTTCTGAATTACAATTTCCTTTACCACCAGCAGGAAGATAAGATTCTCATCTTTGTCGATGCCGATGGTTCTTCTCCCAAAGAAATGGAGTCCATCCTTTCCAGGCGGGGCAATGCCTTCGACAGTTATCTGAAACGGATTGTCCTTTCCTACAATGAATTCAAGGAAAAACTGCTGATCCTGGATGCAGGCCTGGACGACCGGATCGTGGAAATCATCAAGAGTTCCATTTGGGACAACGTGGACGAAAAGTACAAGGATAAGCACATCGATGAAATCTACTTTGCCACCAATGAGGACGGGGAGCATGGATTTCTCTTCCGGAAGGAAGGAAAGATGATTGCGTCCATGGAGTTTGATATGTCCCTGTACAACACCATCAAAGAGGCGGCGCTGGCAAGGATTGATGTTCTCTCCCAGGGGGATCTCATCATCAACCGGGCCTGGGCGAAAGATATGATTACCCGCATGGGTTGATTCAGAAATAAAAGGAGCATTGAAACCGAGGTTTCAATGCTCCTTTTTTATGGGAAATGGAATATTTATAGCTGGTGCCATTTTTGTGGAAGCCTCCGGCACCTGGCCGCTGGTTCCCCCGGATTAACCGGCTTTCTCACAGGGCGGTTTTGGGATATCCATGCGAAAGTAGATGACGAATTTTACACGGCCGCCTTCCTGGGTGAAATCTTTGTATCCTTTATATTGTTCGATGAATTTCCGGATGGATACCATGCCGATGCCATGGCCTTTTCTGGTGGTCCCTGGGAATCCATCTTTATCAAACGCAATGGGCTTGGAGCAGTAATTCTCTACAGCCAGGATGGCCTGTTGTCCTTTCACCTGCAGGTGGACATCGAGGAACCGCTTATCCTTTGGCTCCCGGGAGGTGATGCGGATGCCGTTTTCCAGGAGATTTGCCAGTACCACTGCCAGCTGTTCTTCGAGGATGGGCACCTTTTCGGGAAAATTGATATGGACGCTTACTGTAAATCCTTCATCCTTCGCCCTGTTGACGTACACGGACAGGATGGCGTTGATATAGGGGTTCAGGGAATAGGGGCGGATAGCGGTTTTATCGAGCTGGGTATCGTAGGACTCCAGGGCTTTCAGGGCTTCTTCTTTTTTATCGTCATGGATGAGGGCGTACACCAGTTGGATATGGTGGCGCATGTCGTGGCGGAGAATGGAAAATTTCTTTGTTCCCTGCTGTACGAGGAGGGTGTAGTTCTGGAGGAAATGGATGGTCTTCCGCTGGGTGTCGTTCATGCTGCGCAGGTGGATTTCACTGGCCAGGTTCTCGTCTTCCAGGCGGACCCTTTTATAGAGGAGGAAAAAGCATACTGCTGTGATGATGCGCATGGAAATGCGGTCGGCCTGCCAGAAATAGGGGTCCATGTTCAGGTTCTGGGGGTACTGGATAAGAAGAATGACCAGTGGGAGAGCCGCCATATAGTAACCGTAGGGTTTATCGCTCATGAGGAGAGATGACGGCCGCATGCGGCGAAACAGGTAAATGCCTGCCGGCAGCAGGGCCGCATTTATGAGGGGATCCATGGCGGCAATGACCAGGACCTGGTCGTAGCTGCTCTCGATATGGAAGAAATGGTAAACCAGGATGGCCGTTATGGTGTGCATGGTACTGGCCCAGAGTCCCTGCATGCCGCCGGTATAGAACTGTTGGGCAATGCGGGTGTGATACCAGAAAAAGGTGGCCGCCACATATGGGAAGGCCCCCATGGAATGGGCGGTCTTCAGGTAGGGCACCTGGGTGTCGGGATCCTGGAAAACCAGCACATACACGGGAAACATGAGGACAGCAATGACCGCATAGGACCAGAAGAGTTCTTTCTTTTTGCGCCGGGAAAGGACGTCATGAAATGGTTCATACCGGATCAGGGCGCCCACGAGGTGCATAAAAGTCACGCTGCCGGCCAGGAGGAATGCAAGCTCCATGGATTCACCACCTTTCCTGTAATCGCTGTTTATGGATAGAACTGTCTGCGCCGGTGGCTTCTCCGGACTCTGCAGACGTCAGGCGATGGGACTGCTGATTTCAGGCAGGAAAAGCGGTGAAGCTGAAGAATGGCAGTGTTTCCATTTCCCATCTTTATTTTTCGCTGCAGGCGCATCCGCTATTCCGGAAGCCTCCGCACCGTGGATTCCGGATGAAGGGATACCAGGGCATCAGTCATCCTTTTGGTATGGCGACTCTGTGACGTCCATGCGGAAGTAAATGATAAACTTTACACGGCCATCGGTCTGGCTGAAATCTTTATATCCCTTATAATGCTCGATAAACCGACGGGTAGAGACCATGCCGATGCCATGGCCCTTTTTCGTGGTGGAAGGAAATCCTTCCGCATTGAAAATGATGGGCTTGGAGCAGTAGTTATCCACTTCCAGCACCGCCTGTTTTCCTTTTGTCTGCAGGTGGACTTCCAGAAACCGTTTTTCCTTCGGCTCCTGGGAAGTGATACGGATGGCATTTTCCATAAGGTTTGCCAGTACCACGGCCAGCTGCTCTTCCAGGATAGGAACACTTTCGGGAAAATTAATCTGGGTAGTGACGGAGAACCCTTCTTCCCGGGCCCGGTTAATGTAAACCGACAGGATGGCGTTGATATAGGGGTTCAAAGAGTAAGGCCGGACGGCGGTCTTATCGAGCTGGGTATCGAAGGATTCCAGTGCCTTCAGGGCTTCTTCCTTTTTATCGTCATGGATGAGGGCGTACACCAGCTGGATGTGGTGGCGTATGTCGTGGCGGAGGATGGAAAACTTCTTTGATCCCTGCTGGACGAGGAGGGTGTAGCTCTGGAGAAAATGGATGGTCTTCCGCTGGGTGTCGTTTACACTTCGCAGGTGGATTTCGCTGGCCAGGTTCTCGTCTTCCAGGGTGACCCCTTTATACATGATGAAAAAGCAGATACCCGTGATGACCCGCATGAGGATGCGGTTCGAATTCCAGAAGAACTGGTCCATATTGAGGTTTTGGGGAACCTGGATGAAAACGATGGCCAGTGGGAGGAGGGCCATGTAGAAGCCGTAGGATTTATCGCTCATGAGCAGGGAGGAGGGACGCATCCGGCGGAACAGGTACAGGCTGCATGGCAGAAGCAGCAGGTTGCAGAGGGGATCGATCACGGAAATGGTGAAGAGCTGGTCCTGGGCCGTATCGATGTGGAGCACATAGTAGATGAGAATACCCGCAGCGGTGTGGATGGTACTGACCCAGAGCCCCTGCATGCCGAAGATATAGAGCTGCTGGGCCAGACGGGTATGAAACCAGAAAAGCGTGGCCGCTACATACACGAAAGCGCCCATGGTGAAAGCAATCTTCAGGTAGGGTACCCGGGTGGCGGGATTTGCAAAAATATGCATGTATATCGGAAACATGATGACCGCCAGGACAAGGTAGGACACAAGCATACCTCGCTTCTGCTTTCTGCTGAGTACGTCACGGAAAGGAACGTACCGGAGCAGTACCCCTATGAGATGGGTGATTGTCACGGTGACAGGCATCAGAATCGAAAGATCCATTCACTGGCCCCCTGAAAGGAAATGAATACAGGCTGCTTTCCTTTGTTATTTTATGGAAGGCAGCCGGAAGTAAATTTCAAAACGGACGATTCCATCGTTCCAGGTAAAATTCTTGAAACCATCGTAGCGCTTAATAAACCGGTGGACCGAAGCCATGCCGGTACCCCGGCCGGGCTCCGGGCCCTGGGGATAGCCCTCGTCATCGAAGTGGAGCGGTTTCTCACAGTAGTTTTCCACGGCAAGGATGACCTGGCTCCCCTTCTGCTGCAGGTTCAGCCGGAGAAAACGATACTTCGGATTTTCTTTCTCCGATACCCGGATGGCATTCTCCAGAAGATTCGCCAAAAGGAGTCCCAGATCTTCCTGGAGACCGGGGATGTTATTGGGAAAACTGATGCGCTGGGATACGGGGATACCCGCATTTTTTGCTTTATGAAGATAGACGGACAGGATGGCATTGATGTAGGGATTCAGGCAGTAGGGATGGATGACCGACTTTTCCAGGTCATCATCGTAGGTTTCCAGCAGGGAGAGAGCCTCTTCCTGCTTTCCTTCAGCAATCAGTTTATAGATGGTATGGATATTGTGGCGCACATCATGGCGCAGGATGGAGCCCTGTTTCATGGTGTCCTGTACGAGAATGGTGTAGTTCTGGAAGAATCGGATGGCCTTATCCCTGATTTCATCGGCACTCCGGAGGAGCACCATGCCCTCCAGGTCCCGGGCCTCCAGGTATACGTAGCGGTACAGGGCGTAGAAAGCAAAGACCGAAATGAATCGGGCCGCCAGTTTGTCTATGCTCCAGAGCCGGTCGTCCATGCTGATGGGAATCAGCATGAGGGAAATGATGATGGGCAGGGAGGCAATGTAGTAACCGTAGGATTTTTCATTGATGAGCTGGGGAGAGGGACACATGTGGCGGAAAATATGGATGCTGATGGGGAAGGTCAGGATAAAAGCAACCATGTATCCGATGAGTTCCATATTCAGCTTATCGATGAGGGAGAGGTCCTGTACCATGGCCATGACGGAAATCATACTCAGGGTGTGGAGGAAAGAAATCCAGAGCCCCTGCATGCCCAGGACGAAAACCTGCTGGGCCACCATCTTCGGCAGCCACAGGAAGGATAGCAGGAAATAGGGCAGCCACCCCAGGACGAGGGCTGTCTTATACATGGGAACAAGCCTGCCGGGCTGGGAAAAAAGATAGGTAAAAATCAGCAGGTTCACAAGGCCCAGGATCAGAAAGGACAGGGCGGCATAGTTTCGTTTCTTTTTGGAAATGTAGTCGCGAAACGATTCGTACCAGATAAAACGGCCGGCCAGGTGAATGACCATCGTACACAGGGCCAGAGAAAAAGCATTTTTTATGATGAAACTCCTCGATTGGAAAAACAGTATAAAACTGGCATAAAGGGTTCATGGTTTGACAAAGTCCGATCAGGGTGGAGAAGGGCAGGACTTTGGCAGATGGGGAAATTGCAGTCAATGGCCGTTGAAAAGTGCAAGGGAATGGAATGACTGTAGAAAATAATATAATAAAATCCTCTATTTGGATAGCAGGTACTGCATATAGTGATTCTTGACTTCCTTCTTTTTCCGGCGGCTGATGGGGATCACCGTGCCATCGGTGAGGCGGAAGGATTCATCGTCCATGGATTCGATGAAGTCCATGTTAATGAGCACCTTATGGTAACATTCAAAGAACCGGCGATCATCGGACAGGGTTTCTGCCACTTCCTGGAACATTTCCCGGGTGGGGGCTTCCTTATCCTTCATGTGGATAGTGGCAGTGCGGCTTTTGTTGCAGTCGATATACATGATGCGGCTGAACGGAAATTTCAGGGTTTCGTTTCCGGGAATCCGGAGAATAAGGGCTGCCGGTTTCAGGGCACCCGGCGGCAGCGCCCGGTTCAGTGCAGAGAACAGGTCATCTTTGTGGCTGATGAGGGGTTTCAGGATATAGCCCAATGCGAAGACCTGGTAGCTTTCCAGCGCATGTTCCCGGCTGGTGGTAAGAAAGAGAATTTTTACATCTTCATCTTTCTGTCGGATATTTTTTGCCGCCTCTATGCCATCCATACCGGGCATATAGATATCCAGGAATATGAGGTCGAATTTGCCTTCTTCAAATTCAGACAGGAAAGAAGGACCATCAAGATAGGTGGAAATAGAGATTTCCATATCCCTGGCGTCCTCACGGGATTCGAAATAGGATTTTACATAGCGCTGTCCGATTTCAATATCCGTCGGGCTGTCGTCGATCAGAGCAATTCGGATCGTGGTAGAAAGTTCCCCCGGAAACAAAAGAACAATCTTTAAGGAAATACTGATACAATCTGATTCTGCGAATTCATCTACGCTTCCTTAAATACAGTGAATTTTCTCTATTATACTTCATCGAAAAGTAGCGTGACAATGGGGAAAGGCAAGCTCCTTTCGGGGCGGAATCATCGGCCCAGGGACACAGGCTTTTCAACAGATTGAAAGTTTTCGTATCATGAATTCCATCCATCCGTATAAAAAACATTGACGGGATTGCGACATTTTTTTATAATAGATTCAGTACTGGAAAAACCAAATTAGTACTGGAGGTAACTATGAAAGACAGACTGGTGAAAGCGACGCTGGAGGAAATGAAAGCCCGGTCCCTCAAATTTACGATGGATGACCTGGCGAAAAAGCTTCATGCCAGCAAGAGTTCCATTTATAAAATCGTGGATTCCAAGAAAGACCTGGTGCATCTGGTGATGCACTGGACCATGGAACGGTTTGACAGCCGGGCAAAGTCCCTTGTCCACGGGGAGGGACCGGTGAACAGCCGGCTCATGGCATTCTGCGGCCTTTTCTTTGAGACCTTCTGGTACCTGCCGGAAGCGGTGAATGAGGACCTTCAGAATCGGTATGAAGATATATGGCAGGAGTGGAACCAGTTCCGGGAAGCCAAGTTTGATGACATGATGGCCCTCCTGAAGGAGGGCGTGGAAAAAGGGGAATACCGGAATGTGAATCTTCCCGTGGTGCGGCAGTGTGTATTTTATGCGGCCCAGGGGCTCACGGATCCGGCATTTCTGAAGGAAATGAATATGACCGGCCAGGATGTACTGGAACTTCTGGAAGACATCATGCTGAAGGGGCTGGAAGCCCATAAGCAGGATGGTGAGGATAAGAAAAAGGGAGAGGGAAAATGATGAGAAATTGGAAGAAATGGATTGCGGCAGGCCTTCTTGGCACATCCATCCTCATGGCGGGCTGTGGCCAGCAGGCGGCGGTTTCCCACCAGGCGCCCCTGGTGAAAACGGTGGTGGCCGGGGAATCGGTAAAAGGGGAAAAGACCACATTCTCCGGCACGGTCCACGGCTATTTTGAGTCGCCCCTGGCGTTCCAGACCGGCGGCCGTATCATGGCCCGGTATGTGGATCAGGGCCAGCGGGTTTCTGCCGGGGACGTGCTGATGAAAGTGGACTCCAAAGATGCAGAAGAGCAGGTGGCTTCGGCCCAGAGCGCCCTTACCTCCGCCCAGGCATCGGCGGACCTGGCCTATTCCACGGAAGCCCGGTACAGGCAGCTCCATCAGGCCAATGCCATTTCGGATCTCACCATGGATCAGGTGAGCAACAAATCGGATCTGGCCAGGGCCCAGCTGGACTCTGCACAGGCCGCCCTGGCCCGGGCACAGAATAACCTGGGCTTTACTCTCCTCACCGCTGACCGGGACGGAGTCATCGGCTCCACCATGTATGAAGTGGGTCAGGTGGTCTCTGCCGGTACACCGGTGGTGACCATCATCGATGATTCGAGGAAGGATGTCCATATTTCCCTCACAGAAAAACAGTATAAATCCTATGCTGTCGGCACGCCGGCTACGGTGACCTTCTGGGCCCTCCCGGGAGTGACGGTGGAAGGGACGGTGCGGGATATCGCAGCTTCTCCGAATACGAATACCGGCACCTACGATGCGAAAGTAACGCTGATCGACCCGCCGGATTCCGTGGTGGTAGGCATGACGGCGGAAGTGAAATTCGGCAGCCGGAAGGAAGGGGAAGGATTCATGGTGCCCCTCTCCGCCATGGCCACCCAGAGTGAAAAGCCGGCGGTTTGGGTAGTGAAGGACAATAAGGTCCATCTCCAAGAAGTAACCACCGGCCGCTACGGTGAAGATACGGTAGAAATCACCGGAGGCATTGATAAGGGGGACCGCATCGTTTCCGCCGGAGCCTCTAAGCTCACGGAAGGGGAAGAGGTGAGAACATGAAAGGGGTGAACCTGGCGGAATGGGCGATCCGCCACAAGCAGATTGTCTATTTCTTCATCATTTCCATCATTATCGGCGGGATCTTCTCTTACTTCCGTCTGGGCCGCAGCGAGGATCCGAATTTTACCATCCGTGAAATGGTCATCGCCGCTGCCTGGCCCGGCGCTACGGCGGAGCAGATCACGGACCAGGTCACCTATCCCCTGGAGCGGAAGCTGCAGGACACAAAGGGCCTGGACTATATCAAGTCCTTTACCCACGACGGGAAGACCGTCATTTACGTGGACCTGAAGGACAGCGTGCCGAAGTCGGAAGTCCAGCAGCGGTGGCATGACGTGCGGAATGCGGTCACCGATGTATGGAGCGATATGCCCTCCGGTGTGCAGGGACCGGTCATCAACGACCGTTTCGATGATGTGTACGGATCCATTTATGCCCTGACCGGCAACGATTACAGTTACGAAGAAAAACGTAAATATGCGGAAGATATCCGCCGCCGCCTGGTACTGGTGCCGGACGTGCAGCAGGTGAAGCTCCTGGGCGTGCAGGAACAGATGATTTACGTGGAAATGGACCAGAACAAGCTGGCATCCTTCGGTCTGTCTCCGTCTGATATTTACGGTATCATCAAACAGCAGTCCGCCATGATGCCCGCAGGCACCATCCACACGGATTCCCGGAACGTGGCTATCCGGGTGGAAGGGCTTCTGGGCACCACGGAAGCTTTGAAAAATATCCCCATCCATGTGGGTGAACGGAATTTCCACTTAGGCGACGTGGCGAAGGTCACCCAGACCTATACGGATCCGGAAACCTCCCTCATGTACTTCAACGGCAAGCCGGCCATCGGCATCGCCGTGGCCATGGCAGATGGCGGCAATAACCTCACCCTGGGGAAGAACCTCCAGGCCGCTGTGGACAATATGAAATCGGAACTGCCGGCAGGCATGGACGTGGACCTGGTGGCTGACCAGCCGAAGGTGGTCAATAACTCCATCGCTGAATTTACGGAAGCCCTCATCGAAGCCCTCATCATCGTCATGGCGGTGAGTTTCCTGTCCCTGGGCCTTCGGAGCGGCATGGTGCTGGCCATGTGCGTCCCGGTGGTGGTGTGCGCTTCCTTCCTCTTCATGAAATGGTGGGGCATCGACCTTCATATCGTATCCCTTGGGTCCCTCATCGTGTCCCTGGGGCTTCTGGTGGATGATGCCATCATCGTTATCGAAATGATGCAGGTGAAGCTGGAACATGGATGCGGCCGTATGGAATCGGCAGAAGGGGCCTACAAGGCCTGCGCCGCCCCCATGCTGGCGGGCACCCTGATTACAGCGGCCGGCTTCATCCCCGTAGGCCTGGCGGAAGGGCAGGTCACGGAATATACGAATTCCCTTTTCTGGGTCATCGGTTCTACCCTGCTTCTTTCCTGGATTGCTTCTATTTTCGTGAGCCCGGTGCTGGGGTACCAGTTCATTAAACTGGGCAAGCCGAATCCTATCAAGGTGAAAATCCAGGACAAAGCCTACGGCGCTTTCCGGAAGGCAGTGAAACTGTTCGTCCACTACCGGAAGACCGCCATCATCGGCGTTGGGGCCCTCTTTGTATTTGCCCTCATGACCCTGCCTCTGGTGAACCATGAATTCTTCCCCTCCTCCGTGCGGCCGGAAATTATCCTTGATGTGAACCTGCCCTCCGGGGCCTCCATCAAGGATACGAAGAAAGTCATGTCCGCCGTGGCAGACAGTCTCTACGGCGATGACCGGGTGTCCTCCTTCTCCACTTACATCGGTGATACGGCGCCCCGGTTCATCCTCCTCTTCAACCCCCAGGCGGCGGAAGATGACCATGGCCAGATGATTATCGTGGCCAAAGACACCACTTCCCGGGATACCCTGCGGAAAGACGTGGAATCCATGCTGGCCGACCGGTATCCGGAAGTCCGGGCCCATACCCGGCTCATCCAGACCGGCCCGCCGGCGGAATATCCGGTGATGCTCCGCCTTCGCGGGCCTGATGCGGGCAAGACGGCAGCCCTGGCGGAAGAAGCACTGGCCCTGGTGAAAGAGCATCCGAATGTTACCAATGCATCCCTGGACTGGCCCCAGCAGACACCGACCATCCATCTCAATATCAACCAGGATAAGGTGCGGGAACTGGGCATCGACAACTACGCCGTATCCCAGGACCTCTATGTGAAACTGTCGGGTTATAAAGTGGCGGAATCCTACCAGGGGGACCAGCTGGTGCCCATTTCCTTCCGCCTGGAAGGGGACAATACGGCCCGCATGGCAAGCCTGGCTTCCCTGCCGGTGCATGTAGGAAACGGCCGTTACGTACCGCTCGGTGAATTTGCGGATATTTCCTACCAGAATGAAACAAGTACCATCTGGCGGAGAAATATCGAGCCCTGCATTACCATCCGAAGCGATGTGACCGGCGGCGTGACCAGTGACTCCGTGGCCTCCGCCCTCTACGACAAGACCCTGAAGGATTTCCGGAATAACCTGCCCGATGGCTATACCCTGGAAAAAGATGGCACCCTGGAACGAAGCGATACGTCCATGGGCCAGATCATGGCTACCGTGCCTATTATGATCTTCATCATCCTCATGGTGCTCATGTTCGAGCTGAAGGACCTCCGGCTCATGGTGATTGCCGCCATCTCGGCTCCCCTTGGTATGATCGGCTGCATTCTGACTCTGGTGGTAACCCAGAAGCCCATGGGCTTCGTGGCCATCATCGGTATGCTGGCCATCGGCGGCATGGTGGTGCGAAACAGTATCATTCTCCTGGACCAGATCCGGCAACACCTGGAAAGCGGTATGGACCCCTACCATGCGGTCATTGAGTCTGCGGTCCTCCGCTTCCGCCCCATCATGCTCACATCCTTTGCGGAAGTGCTCGGCATGATTCCCTTGCTCCCGAATCCTTTCTGGAGCCCCATGTCCGCAGCCTTCATCGGCGGCCTTTCCGTGGCAACGCCCCTGGGTCTCCTCTTCGTTCCTGCCCTCTATGCCTTCTGGTTCAAAGTTAAAGAACCGGAAGAAATTGTAGAACAGTTTGAAGAAGAAAAGGAAGAAAAAGCGGAACGGAAGGAAGCAAAGAAAAAGGCGAAAGAAGCTCATAAGAAATAAAAAGAATCCCCATCCGGTAACCCCGGATGGGGATTCTTTTGTTTAACCAGGGGGTTGCAGGAATCCTGTAAATGAGGCATAAGGGTGGTGGGTCGGACTGCGCTTCGCTGGTCCGACCGGGTTGTGGGTGCTTTGCACCGGGGGCATAAGGTACATCAGCCACCTTCGGTGGTATATTGTCTCATTTTCCACGGTTGCGGCGTAGCCGCTGAACCTCAACTCTCTTACCTCAAATCTCAATTCTGCCTTTTAAAACCCCTTCAGCCGTTCCGACAGTTTTTCTGCGTGGGCTTTGCAGTCTTTAATGACCCGATCCTTTACGAAGTCAAGGCTTACGCCGGGGATGTAGGCACAGCCCAGGGTATAAATGGGTTCCTCATATTCCATACCGCAGAGGGCTGCAATCTGCTGGAAATTGTAGAGAAAATCTTCAATAGGATGGTTGTTGGGACCGCCCACGCGGTAAGCGCTGGCGGGGCTGCCGGTGGTGAAGGAAAGCTGGAATTTCTTTCCCTTGAGCGCTGTGCCGCCGGTGCCGTAAGCAAAGCCATGGGCAAAAACATCTTCCACCCAGTGCTTCATGAGGGCCGGATAGGAATACCACTGGATGGGGAACTGGAAGACGATGACATCGGCGTCCTTCAGGAGCTCCTGCTCCTTTTTCACATCGAAGTCCCAGCCCGTTTCATCGAGACGGTGGAGCGTGAAATCGGGTCCCAGACCTTTCAGTGTTTCCAGAATGGTGCGGTTCGCGAGGGACTTATCCAGGTGGGGATGACCGGATACAACAAGAATTTTTGCCATGGTAAAGACCTCCTTACAGGGAAATGTAACAAAACCCATACTATCCCTATTGTAACACAGGGAAGTAAAGGAAAGATAAAAAGAAGGTCGGTTACGGTGCTGATGGAGTCATTCGTACAGGCGGCCCAGGCAGTTTCTACACAGATGACTCTATCCACTGGTATATGACATTTACATTCTGTTTTCACGGACGTCGGAAATTGTGAAGACCAGGAGGGAGATCCATATGGTGGAAAAGCCGAAGAGCTGGATGGCTGTAAAGGGCTCATGGTACAGGAAAAGGCCCAGGAGGAGGGACAGGCTGGGGGAGATGTACTGGCAGAATCCCAGTACATTCAATGGCAGGTGGTTGGCTCCGGCAGAAAAGAGGAGGAGCGGCAGGGCCGTCACCGCACCGGCACCGAGAAGGCAGAGGGTGAATTGGGTATTTCCCGTAAGGAAATGGCCGCTTCCGCTGTGCCACAGGAAAAGGATGTATCCCAGGGCCAGGGGCAGCACGATGAGGGTTTCCAGGGTAATGCTGACGAAAGGGCTGATGTGGAGTTCCTTTTTGGCGGCGCCATAGAGGGCAAAGGTCAATGCCAGCCCTAAAGACACCAGGGGAAAATGGCCGAGAAAGGAACTCATGCCCAGAATGCCGAAGAAGGCAATGCCGATAGAAAACCACTTCAGCTTCGAGAGACGTTCATGGAAGAGGAGAACTCCCAGAAAGACGCTGACCAGGGGATTGATGTAATAGCCGAAGCTGGAATCCACAATGTGGTCATGGGTGACAGCCCAGATGAAGATACACCAGTTGGCGGTGATAAGGAGGGCAGCGGAAACCATGAGGAATCCCCGCTTCCCGTGGGCCATGAGCTCTCTAACCGTATCCCGGAATTCCCTGCCTTTTCTGAGAAAAGCAAGAACCAGCACCATACAGGCGAAGGACCACAGGATACGGTGGGCCAGGATTTCATAGGCACCCACTCCTTCCAGCAGTTTCCAGTACAGCGGCAGTATGCCCCAGAGCAGGTATCCCGAAAGGGCTGCCAGAAGCCCTTCTTTTCTTTCTGCCATCGTATAGACCTCCTCCTTTTGATGAAAGCTATCATACCATTGTTTCCCGCAAAAAGACAGGTGGTTTCTTTAGGGTTACAGAGAACCGGGCTGGGAAAAGGGATAAAAAAAGAGCTGCAGTAAATTCTGCAGCTCCCAGGGACACAGGGGACTCCATTATTCTCCCATGAGGACTTTCTTATTGTCCGGTCCCGGTGTGGTGACGACGATTTTGTTCGGAGTAATGATGAGGGCCCCTTTGGCATCGCAGGCACCATGGAAAAGTTCTTTGGCCATGGCCTTGAATTTTTCTACCACCGGACCTTCGGTCACATATTCTGCGCTGCCCTTGACCTGGTAACCTTCTGATGTCTTCGGATCATAGGCGGAAATGGCGATGCGGTGGTTTGCTTCCACATTAGCCAGGGTCTGTTTCAAGAATACATCGCCCACGGCCAGCTTCCCGTCATCCAGGACAGCCTTGAAGCCCACAGGCACTACATTCGGGAATCCTTTGCTGCAGACCGTAGCCACTTCCCACAGATTGTTTTCCAGGATCTTTTTTACATTTTCATCCATCTGAAGAGCCTCCTTATTATTAAACGACTGTATATATTATAATTCCTTCGAAAGCCAGATGAAAGGGGACAGAGGGGAAAAAGGAAATGGGGGCACTGCCAATTTCAGTTTGTCGAGCTGTTGGTATTCGGTGTTGACGGGTAGAGTCACTC
>ERZ772881.562-NODE-562-length-40829-cov-6.898857_pt1 | contig 40829 bp, 29 predicted proteins | sample MGYA00580581_ERZ772881 | MGnify/ENA primary metagenome ERZ772881 (study PRJEB29015, sample SAMEA2737668) | human gut metagenome | biome: human gut; feature: human-associated habitat; material: faeces | place: China | collected 2012 ...
GGGGTGCTCCGCCGTCATCTGCCAGGCGCAGGCCTGCCGGGCGGGCACCACGTAGTTGGTGTAGTCGGGGTTGGTGACCGCGCTGTCACCGTCGGTGATCTGGCTGCGGATGGCGGTGAACTCCTCCTCCGTGAACTTCTGGCCCAGGATGAACTTCTCACCGGAGGGGGTCAGCAGCGTGGCGGCCTTCTCCTCCTCGTAGATGACGGAGAGGGCGGCGGGGTCGTCGATGGCGGACACGTCCTGCAGGTTCTTCAGCTGGGCGTTGTCCACGAAGGACAGGCAGACCAGCGCCACCGCGGCGATGAGGGTGCCGATGACGATGAAGGGCGTCCGGCGGCCGTGGCGGCTGGTACACTTGTCGGAGATGTGGCCGAACAGGGGCAGCAGAAACAGCGCCAGCACGTTGTCCAGCGCCATGATGACGCCGGACCAGGTCTGGCTCATGCCGAATTTGTTGGTCAGGATCAGGGGAATGGTGTTGTCATAGGCCTGCCAGAAGGAGCAGATGAGGAAGAAGGCGAAGCCTACCATGACGGTGCGCTTGTAGTTGAGTTTCATAGCGTTTCCTCCAGTTGGCGGTACAGTGCCGCGATGTCAGAAAAGATCCACGTGGGATGGATGCCGTATTGGGCGATGTCCGCCTCCGTGCCCTCGCCGGACAGGACGAAGATGCTGTCGATGCCGGCGTTGATGCCGCAGGCCACATCGGTGTAGAGCCGGTCGCCGATAATGACGGCCTGCTCCGGCGAAAAGCCGGTGCGGCGCAGGGCCAGCTCTGCCATGGCGGGCTGGGGCTTGCCCAGAAACAGGGGCTTGCGGCCGGTGGCGGTGGTCAGCATGCGGCAGACGCTGCCGCAGTCGGGGACGGAGCCGTACCACGTGGGGCAGACCCAGTCGGGGTTGGTGGCCAGCCACGTGACGCCGCGGTTCAGCAGGATGCAGGCGTCCTCCAGCTTCCGGAACGTCAGTTCCCGATCGAAGCCGCACAGCAGGATGTCCACATCGTCCTCCGGCCGGTCGGTAACGGGGATGCCGGCGGTTTGAAGCTGCCCGTAAAACGCGCGGGTGCCGAACACGTAGCACTTTTCTCCCGCGTGGAAGCGGCGGAGATGGTCGATGGCGGCGTCCACGGAGGTGAGGTAGTCCTCCGGCGCGGTGGGGATGCCCATGCGGGAGAGTTTTTCCATGTAGCCCTCCACGCCGCGGGAGGAGTTGTTGGTCAGGAACAGATAACGGCCGCCGATGCGCCGGACGTGGGACAGGAACTCCGGAACCTTGTCGAAAAGGCGGTCGTCCAGATACAGCGTGCCGTCCATATCCAGCAGGAAAAGCCGCTTGTCCGCCAGCGCCATGCGCGGCACCTCCCTTCGTATGACGGTTCATGCGCACCTTATAGAATATCACAAAGTATGGCCGCTGACAAGCGCGGGGCGCAAAGATGCGCAAATTTTCGCGCAGGGAAAATGGCGGCGCCGGCAGAACGGTGCCGAAAAGCGGCGGATGTCGTTAAAGTTGTATAAATTTTACAAATTTGTCGGAGGAGGTCGTGTAAAAGATTGGGCTTATCGACAGAAAAACCTTGCATACGATGTCTTTTTGTGCTAATTTTTATAGCGGGTCACCGATAAATGTTGTATTAACGTGAAACGGGGGCCTGTACGCGAAAGTGAGGAAAGGAGCAGGGGGAAGAAAATGGAGGCAAAAATAAGCGTATTGCTGGCGGATGCCAGCGGGGACCTGCGGCTATTGCTGCGGGAGACCCTTGAGAGCACGGGAGAATTTCAGGTCGTAGGGGAAACCGGCGACGGCGGCCAGGTACTGGCTCTGGTGGAGGAGACGCATCCGCAGCTCCTTCTGCTGGACGCCATGCTGCCGGTGCTGGACGGCATGGGTGTCCTGCGGCAGCTCCGAGAGAGGGAGGAGCAGCCGCGGACCATTGTGACATCCGCCTTCTACAACGACCGGATGGTGGCGGAGGCGGTGAGCCTGGGCGCCTACATCTTCCTGCCCAAGCCGGTGAGCGAGAGCTCACTGATGGAGCACATGCGGCGGGCCGTGAAGCCGCCGCAGGAGCGGGAGCCGTCACCCCAGCTGGAGGCCATGGTCACGGCCATTATCCACGAGATCGGCGTGCCCGCCCATATCAAGGGCTACCAGTACCTGCGGGAGGCGATCATCATCACCGTGGGGGACATGGAGGTCATCAACGCCGTCACCAAGGTGCTGTACCCCGAGGTGGCCAAGCGGTTCAGTACCACGCCCAGCCGCGTGGAGCGGGCCATCCGCCACGCCATCGAGGTGGCCTGGGACCGGGGCGATCTGGAGACGCTGCAGAAGTACTTCGGGTACACGGTGAACTCCGCCAAGGGAAAGCCCACCAACAGCGAGTTCATCGCCATGATCGCCGACCGCCTTCAGCTGAAGCTGAAGAAGCGGCAGGCATGAGAACGGCAGACAACAAAACAGGGACGGCGCACTGGAGGGGGTGTGCCGTCCCTGTTTCCGCATAGGGTCAATGGATGTCCGTCACCGTGTAGCCGGCGTCGGCCACGGCCTTCTTCAGGGCCTCGTCGCTGACATCACCGGTGACAACGGCGCTGTTGCCGGCCAGGTCCACGGCGGCGGTGACGCCGGGCAGGGCGTTCAGGGCCTTTTCCACGTGGGCCGCGCAGTGGGCGCACATCATGCCTTCAATGCTGAGAGTCTTTTTCATCGTTGGTTCCTCCTCGTTATGTTGTGCCGCAGGAGCGGCGGGTTCACTTTGGGTATTGGCAGGGGTCTCGCCGCGTCTGACAGGGGCGGAGCCTTTCCAGCCCCGGAGACGCAGGGCGTTGGACACCACGCACACGGAGCTGAGGCTCATGGCCGCGGCGGCGATCATGGGGTTCAGGGTGATGCCAAGGGCGGGGTACAGCACACCGGCGGCCACGGGAATGCCGATGGAGTTGTAGAAGAACGCCCAGAACAGGTTCTGCCGGATGTTCCGCAGGGTGGCGCGGGACAGGGCCGCCGCGTCCACGATGTCCATCAGGCTGCTGCGCATCAGCACCACGTCCGCCGACTCGATGGCCACGTCAGTGCCGGCACCGATGGCAAGGCCCACGTCTGCCGTTACCAGCGCGGGAGCGTCGTTGACGCCGTCGCCCACCATGGCCACCAGCCTGCCCGCCTTCTGGAGGTCCTCGATACAGCGGGCCTTATCCTGGGGCAGGACCTGGGCGATGACGCGGTCCACACCCACCTGACGGGCAATGGCCTCGGCGGTGCGCTGGTTATCGCCGGTGAGGAGCACTACCTCACAGCCGCTGCGGCGCAGGGCGGCGATGGCGGCGGCGCTGTCGGGCTTCACCACGTCGGCCACGGCGATGACGCCCAGCAGCTGCCGGCCCTCGGCGAAGTACAGGGGCGTTTTGCCCGCGGCGGCCAGCATCTCCGCCGCGGCGCGGAGGGCGGCGGTGTCGGCGCCGATAGATTCCATGTAGCGGTCGTTGCCGGCGTAAAGGGTCTTACCGTCCTGCACGGCCTGTACGCCGCCGCCGGCCACGGCGGCGAAATCGGACACGGCGCACAGAGGGATGCTCCGGCGCTCCGCCTCCTGCACGATGGCGTCAGCCAGCGGATGGCCGGAGGGCTTTTCCAGACTGGCGGCGGCGCACAGCAGCTCCTCCTCGGTGACATTGGCGGCGCACAGCACGTCGGTGACCCGGGGCTTGCCCTCGGTGACGGTGCCGGTCTTGTCCAGCACCACGGTGTTGACGCGGCCCATCAGCTCCAGACTGGCGGCGGATTTGATGAGGATGCCCTTTTCGGCGGCCTTGCCGGTGGCCACGGTGATGGCCACGGGGGTGGCCAGACCCAGAGCGCAGGGGCAGGAGATCACCAGCACGGCGATGCCGATGGACAGGCAGAAGCGGACGCCCATGCCGCCCGCAGCGGCCCACAGCAGGGCGGCGGCGACGGCGATGGAGATCACCGCCGGTACAAACACGGCGCTGATTTTGTCGGCCAGACGGCTGATGGGCGCCTTGGTGGAGGCGGCCTGCTCCATGAGCCGGATGATCTGGGACAGGGTGGTGTCCGCGCCCACACGGTCGGCGGTCATCTCCAGATAGCCGCTGGTGAGGACGGTGGCGGACACGGCCTTGCTGCCGGCGGTCTTTTCTACCGGCATGCTCTCGCCGGTGAGGGCGGACTCGTCCACGGAGCCGCTGCCCTTGACCACGGTGCCGTCCACGGGGATGCGGCCGCCCTGCCGGACGATCACCGTCTCACCGGCCTTGATCTGGTCGGTGGCCACGGTGACCTCCGTGCCGCTGCGGCGCACCACCGCCACGTCCGGCGCCAGCGCCAGCAGTGCCGTGATGGCTCCGGTGGTCTTGCCCTTGGAGCGCTCCTCCAGATACTTGCCCACGGTGACGAGCGTCAGGATCATGCCGGCGGACTCGAAGTACAGATCCGGCATGCCGGTGACCTGTCCCGCAGCCAGCAGGCCCATTTCAATGAGGCTGTACACAAGGCCCGCGGCCGCACCCAGCGCTACCAGCGAGTCCATGTTGGGCGCGCCCTTGAACAGGCGGGAGAAGCCCACGGTGAAGTAGGCGCGGTTGAGGATGAGGATGGGTACGCACAGGACCAGCTGCACCAGCGCCGCCGCCAGGGGCTGGCGGTGCATGAAGGCGGGCACCGGCAGGCCCATCATGTGACCCATGCTGAGATAGAACAGGGGCACCAGACACACCACGGACCACAGAAGCCGGCGGCCCATAGCCCTGGCGGATGCCTCCTGCTCCCTGCGGATGTCGCGCTTGGCCTCGTCCGCCGGAGCCGCGCCGTAGCCCGACGCCTCCACTGCGGAAATGATGGCCTGCGGCGTGACCTTGTCCGCATCGTAGGAGCACACCAGTGTGCCCAGCATCAGGTTCACGGCGGCGCTGTCCACGCCGTCCAGCGAGTTCGCCGCCTTTTCCACGTGGGCGGCGCAGGCGGCGCAGGTCATGCCGGTCACCACAAATTTTTCGGTCATTACGCTCTCCTCCTTTATTTCATCATCTTCTGCAGCGTGGTCACCAGCTCGTCGATGACTTCGTCATCGCCCTGCCGTATCCCGTCGGCCACGCAGGTACGGATGTGGGTGGCCAGCAGCTCCTTGCTGAAGCTGTTCAGCGCGGCGCTGACGGCGGACACCTGCACCAGAATGTCGGGACAGTAGGCATCGGCTTGCAGCATGTCCCGCAGACCGCGGACCTGTCCTTCAATGCGGCTGAGACGGTTGGTCAGCTGCTTCTGCTCCTGAGGAGAGCGGTGTTTCGTTTTATGGCAGCAGCATTCGTTCATATCGGATACCTCCCGGGGGTATTTTTTAACGGCTGCATTATATACCCCTCGGGGGTATTTGTCAACGCTTTTCTTTGGGCCGGCACAAAATTGCCATCAGGAGGCCGAACACCACGGCCGCGGCGATGCCGCCGGAGGTAGCGGTGAGCCCACCGGTGATGACGCCCAGCAAGCCCTTTTCCGCCACGGCCCTGGCGACGCCTTTGGCCAGCGAATAGCCGAAGCCGGTGAGGGGCACAGTGGCCCCCGCGCCGCCCCAGTCCACCACGTACTGGTACACGCCCACGGCCTGTAAAAACACGCCGGCCACCACATAGCCCGTCAGGATACGAGCGGGGGTGAGGTTCGTGCGGTCGAGGATGATCTGCCCCACGGCGCACAGCAGGCCGCCGCAGAGGAATGCGTTCAGGTATTCCATTTATACCGCCTCCTTTGTGCGGGAAAGTACCACCGCGTGGCAGATGCCGGGCACGCTCTCACCCTGAAAGGAACTGGTGGGGCTCAGCAGCGCGCCGGTGGGGGCAAAGACAAGACGCTGCCACCGGCCGGTGCGCAGGCCGTGGAGCAGATAGCCGTTGAGGACGGCGGCGGAGCAGCCGCAGCCGGAGCCGCCGGCGTGCATGTCCTGCTTCATGCGGTCGTACAGCAGGAGGCCGCAGTCGGTGCAGTTGTCCCCCAGCTCTACGCCGTCGCGGCGGAACAGCTCCGTCAGCAGGGCGTGGCCCAGATAGCCCAGGTCGCCGGTGACGATGAGATCGTAGTCCCGAGGCGTTGTGGCGGTGTCGCGGAACAGGGCGGTCAAGGTATCGTGGGCGGCGGGGGCCATGGCCGCGCCCATGTTGGCCGCGTCCGTGACGCCCAGATCCACGATGCGGCCGCGGGTGGTGTGGGTGATATAGGGCCCCGCGGATTGGGCGCCCACCACGCAGCAGCCCGCAGCGGTGGCCGTCCACTGGGCGGTGGGGGCGCGCTGGCTGCCGTAGGGCACGGGGGCGCGGTACTGCCGCTCGGCGGTGCAGAAGTGGGAGGAGGTCTGGGCCGCGGCGATGCGGGCAAAGCCGCCGGCCACCGCCATGGCTGCCAGCGACAGGCTCTCGCCCATGGTGGAGCAGGCGCCGTACACCCCGTAGAAGGGGATGTCGAAGTCCCGCAGGGAGAAGGTGGCGCCGATGTTCTGGTTCAGGAGATCGCCGGCAAAGATGCAGTCCACGTCCTGCGGCGTCAGACCGCCCTTTCGCAGGGCGCGGCGCAGGGCCAGGGCCTGCATCTCCGCCTCCCCCTGCTCCCATGTCTTTTTGCCGAAGAAGGAGTCGTCATCCGTGATGTCAATGGAGCCGCCCAGAGGGCCCTGACGCTCCAGCCGTCCGGCCACACTGGCCCAGCTCACCACGCCCGGAGGGTCCGTGAGCCGGCAGGTCTGGCGGCTCAGTCGTTTGATGTCCATAGTGTTCCACCTCGCACATGATTTGCCCTTAGTCTGCGCGGGGATGCGGGAAAATATGAAAAAGGACGCCCCGAGGGACGTCCTTTTCGCTGTACGGTACGGCTTACACGAACACCAGCTGCACCAGCAGCATGTATACGGCGGTGCCCGCTAAAATGGACAGCAGGGTGCTGCGCCTCCACAGGTGGAGACCGGCGGTGACGGCCACGGCGATGGCCTCCGGCAGACCGTGACTGCCGGAGAGGATGTCGGTATTCCGCAGACTGTATACCACCAGCAGGCCCATCATGGCCGGCGGCAGCAGGCGGCCCAGATCCTCCACCACCCTGGGGAGCTTCCGGCTGCCGGAGAACACCAGAAACGGTGTCCAGCGGGTGATCTGGGTGGCCAGCGCCACCATGGCTACGATGATGAGAGACTGGATGAAATTCAGGCGCATAGCTTTTTCCTCCCCAGCAGAAGTGCGACCAGCGTCAGGACCATGGCGGGAATGACCATGCTGTCCGCGCCGAAGGCGGCCAGACCGGCCACGGAGCAGGCAAGACCCATGAAGCCGGCGGGGCGGTTCTCCCGATGGACCGCCTGCTCGAGGAACAGCACCACGAACAGCGCCGTCAGGGCGAAGTCAATGCCGGTGAGGTCAAAGGTGATGAGCTCGCCGATGAGTCCGCCCAGCATGGAGAATACGATCCAATAGAGCCACGTCAGCAGGCTCATGGCGAAGTAGAACAGGGTGGGATCCATGTTCTCCGGCGGCTCCACGGTGGAGCTGAGGGAGAAGTTCTCATCGCTGAGGGTATAGATCAGGAAGTACCGCAGTTTGCCCAGCCCCCGGTATTTGGGCAGCAGGGCCAGCGCAAAGAACAGGTGACGGGCGTTCACCATCAGACTCAGGAAAAAGGCGCTGAGGGGGTCGAAGGCGGTGGTCAGCAGCGTGATGGCCACGTACTGCATGCTGCCGCAAAAGGCGAAGGCGCTGACAAAGCCGGACCACAGGAAATGGTAGCCCTTGGAGGCCATCAGCAGGCCGTAGGCCAGACCCACCGCCAGATAGCCGGTGAGGATGGGTACGGTGTGGGGGAAGGCCGCTTTCAGCGCGGCGGGGAAGGATTTGCGGGGCAAACAGACCACCTCCGGGAAAATGTGTCGGTATTATACCCGAAAACTCTTTTTGGCGCAATACTGGAAAAGCGCAGAAAATGTGTGTATAATAGGCCCACTGAGTTTCACAAGAGAAAAGGAGCGTGTGTTTCAATGGAGGAGATGCGCAGCTTTGGCTATATCTGCCCCCGCTGCGGCAAGGCGGTGCTGCACCAGCGCAGTGTGTTCGCCCTGTCCGCTGCTGCGGCCCGCATGGAGTGCGAATGCGGGCAGGAGGCGCTGGAGGCGGAGACGGACGGTGTGAAGTTCCGGCTCTGGGTACCCTGCGGTGTGTGCGGCGGACACCATCAGGCGGAGTGCAGCGCCGATGCGGTGCTGCACGGGCGGGGCATCGGCCTGGCCTGCCCCGAGAAGCAGGAGATATGCTGCTACATCGGCGGGGAGCAGCAGGTGCGCCGCGCCATGGAGGAGCTGGCCCTGCGGGTGGAGAAGGAGAAGGCCGGCGGTGAGGAGGCCTTCACCGACAACGTCATCATGTACGAGGTGCTGTCGGAGCTGAAGGACATCGCCGCCCGGGACGGCATCTCCTGCACCTGCGGCAGCCACAAATACAGCATCGCCGTGCGGAGGGGTGCAGTGGACCTCATCTGCGCCCGGTGCGGCGGGAGGCTGCGGCTCAATGCCGCCACGGACCGCGATCTGGACGACCTGTGCTGCCAGATGAAGCTGACCATCCGCAGCACGGAGCAGTAACGCGGTGGGCAGCATCGTATGCTTCGCCCTGTTTTTAGGGGCGGTGGGCGTCTGTCTGACGGAGGGCTGGCAGCTGATGTGGGCCATCTGGGCGGGCATCGCGGTGTTCGCCGCGCTGGGTCTTGCGCGGCATGTGCCGGTGCGGGTCATGGCCGCGGGCGCATGGCGGCAGGGACGGAAAATGTGCTCCGTCATCGACATCTACCTGCTGATCGGGGCCATCACGGCCCTGTGGCGCAGCGCGGGTACCATCGGATTTTTCATCTATCACGGCCTGCAGATCATCACGCCCCAGATGTTCCTGCTGGTGGCGTTTCTGCTGACCAGCTTCATCTCCTACGCTCTGGGCACGTCTTTCGGCGTGGTGGGCACCGTGGGGGTCATTCTGATGGCGCTGGCACGCTCCGGCGGCGTGGACGCCGCCGTGACGGCGGGCACCATCATCGCAGGGGCCTATTTCGGCGACCGGTGCTCTCCGGCTTCCTCCAGCGCGGCGCTGGTGGCGGCGGCCACGGGCACGGCACTGGAGCGGAATCTGCGGCGGATGCACCGCACCGGCTGGCTGCCGTATGCGGTGAGTCTGGCGGTGTACGCGGCGCTGTCTGTGACCCACCCGCTGGCGGCGGTGGACGGGCAGGTGCTGACGACGCTGGCGGAGACATACCGGCTGGGCTGGTGGACAGCGCTGCCGGCGGCGGCCATCATCGTGCTGCCGCTTTGCAGGGTGTCCATCCGGAGGTCTATGGCCGTCAGTGTGCTGGCGGCGCTGGCCGTGACCCTGTGGGGTCAGGGAGGGCAGCTGTGGGACGTGCTGCGGGACACGGTGCTGGGATACCGTCCGGCGGGCGGGGCTTTGCAGCAGGTACTGGCAGGCGGAGGCGCGGTGTCCATGCTGACGGCCACGCTGATGGCCATCAGCGCCGGCATGTACGCGGGGCTGCTGGACAGCGTAGGCGTACTGGACGGCGTGCGGCACCACGCAGCGGCACTGGCTCGCAGGGCGGGACGGTTTCCCGCCTGCGCGGCGGTGTGCGCCCTGGCGGGCATGATCTTCTGCAACCAGTCCGCGGGCCCTGTGGTGGCCGACCAGCTGCTGGAGGAGACGTACCGCGCCCGGGGGCAGGGCGGCGAGGAGCTGGCGCTGGACATCGAGAACTCCGGCATCGTGATGGCGCCGCTGATCCCGTGGAACATCTCGGTATCCATTCCGCTGGTGATGCTGGGGGCAGACGCCTCCGCCATCCCCTATGAGGTGCTGCTGTACGCCATCCCCCTGTGCTATCTGCTGACGAAGCGGCGGGTGTTTGCCGCGAAAGGAGAGAGAATATGATCGAACTGCTGGCCCGCTGGTGCATACCGGATCGGGACAATGTAACATCGCCGTCGGTGCGGCGGGCCTACGGCACGCTGTGCGGCATCGTGGGCATCGCCCTGAATATCCTGCTGTTTGCGGGGAAGTTCTTCGCGGGACAGCTGTCCGGCTCCATCGCCGTGACGGCGGACGCCTTCAATAACCTGTCGGACGCGGGCTCCTCGGCCGTGACGCTGTTGGGTTTCCGGCTGGCGGGACGGAAGCCGGACACGGACCACCCCTTCGGCCACGGGCGCATCGAGTACATCTCGGGCCTTGCGGTGGCGGGCTTGATCCTGCTGATGGGCGTGGAGCTGGCCAAGTCCTCCGTCGATAAGATCCTCCATCCGGAGGAGGTGACGTTCTCGCTGCTGGCGCTGGGTATCCTGGCGGCGTCGGTGTGCGTGAAGCTGTACATGTGGCTCTACAACCGGCGCATCGGGAAGAAGATCAAGTCCGCGGCCATGGAGGCCACGGCCATGGACAGCCTGTCCGATACCGCGGCTACGGCGGCGGTGCTGCTGGCCATGCTCATCGGCAGGTGGACGGGACTGGCGGTGGACGGCTATGTGGGCCTTGTGGTGGCGCTGTTCATCCTGGCCTCCGCCTGCAAGGCGGCGAAGGAGACGCTGTCGCCCCTGCTGGGGCAGGCACCCGACCCGGAGCTGGTGCAGGAGATACGGGATATCGTCATGGCCCACAGCACCGTACAGGGTATCCACGATCTGGTGGTCCACGACTACGGCCCGGGGCGGTGTATGATCTCCCTCCACGCGGAGGTACCGGCCCACGGGGACATTATGGAGATGCACGACGTCATCGACAACATCGAGAAGGAGCTGGCGGAGCGGCTGCACTGTCAGGCAGTGATCCACATGGACCCTATCGTCACCGACGACGCATCCGTGGGTGCGCTGCGCCGGCAGATCGCCGAAGTGGTGAAGCAGGTGGACCCCCGTATGACCATCCACGATTTTCGGGTGGTGCGGGGTACCACCCATACCAACCTGATCTTTGACGCGGTATTGCCGTTTTCCTCCGGCAGGACGCCGGAGCAGGCGGCGGAGGAGATCCGGAAGCTGGTGCGGGAGCTGGACAGCACATATTTCGCCGTGGTGACGGTGGAGCACAGCTATACGGATTGAAAAAATCCCGCGCCGGTGGGCGCGGGACGGGACGTTATTCCCAGGTCTGCCAGATCTCGGGGTGATAGCCCACCGTGGCCTGGCGGCCGTTGCGGACGATGGGGGCGGCGAACAGCTCAGGGTAAGCCAGCAGCTTTTCCTCCGCCGCATCGGGCGTGATATAGGCCATGTGCTGGTCCTCATAGGCGCGGCAGGTCTTGTCCACCAGCGCATCGAAGCTGCCCACGGCGGTCTTGATGGAGCGGTACTCTCCGGCGGACACGCCCTTGCTGGCAAGGTCGATGTACTGGTACTTGATGCGGCGCTCCTTGAACCAGCGCTCCGCTTTTTTGGTGTCGAAGGATTTGGATTTTCCGAAGATCTGAATATTCATAGACGGCTCCTTGTGAATGAAATGGAGGATATGCCATGGATGAGAACATCCGTAAATTGAAGGAATTGGTGGATGGCTCCGACAACATTGTGTTTTTCGGCGGGGCCGGTGTGTCCACGGAATCGGGTATTCCCGACTTTCGCAGCGTGGACGGGCTGTATCACCAGAAGTTCAGATACCCGCCGGAGACCATGCTGAGCCATACGTTCTTTGAGCGGCACACCGGGGAGTTCTTCGACTTCTACCGCGCCAAGATGCTGGCGCTGGACGCCCAGCCCAACGCGGCCCACCGGAAGCTGGCCCAGTGGGAGCGGGAGGGAAAGCTGAAGGCGGTCATCACCCAGAACATCGACGGCCTGCACCAGAAGGCGGGGAGCCGCGAGGTGCTGGAGCTCCACGGCAGCGTGCTGCGCAACCACTGCACCCGCTGCGGGAAAGCCTACGGCGTGGAGCGTATCGTCAGCAGCACCGGCGTGCCGCGGTGCAGCTGCGGCGGCGTCATCAAGCCCGATGTGGTACTGTACGAGGAGCCGCTGGACGAGGACGTGATGGCCCGTGCCCTCCATTACATCCGGCAGGCGGACGTGCTGCTCATCGGCGGCACGTCGCTGGTGGTGTATCCGGCGGCGGGACTCATCACCTACTACCGCGGGCATAAGCTGGCGGTGGTGAATAAGGGCGGGGCAGGCCCCGCGCAGGCCGCCGTTACGGTGGATGGACCCATCGGACAGGTGCTGGAGCAATTGTAACATAGGAAGCTGCGGGGCGCAAGGCGGGGATTTTTCCGTCTGCCCCTTGACAAACAGGGGCATTTTGTTATAATAGCAAGGTGTTCCGCATGCGAGCGTGCTGGAATCGGCAGACAGGCAAGCTTGAGGTGCTTGTGTCCGTAAGGTCGTGTGGGTTCAAGTCCCATCGCTCGCACCAGAGAATAAGAGACACACGAAGGTGTGTCTCTTATTTTTCTGCACAGAGCCGACCGTCTGCGGGCGTCTGTTTGCGCCCGATCTGACCTTTGGTGAGCATATCGAGATGGACGAGCACATCTTCTTCTATATGGGTGAGACACAGGAACGCTGCGTCTTCTGCTGACTGGACGCACCGGTAAGCAAGTGAATACGAACAGCGCCGGCCGCGTTACCCACACGCGGCCGGCGCTGCTTTTGAGGTCTCCCTCATGGAAAAGAAAAGTAAAAAGTATGGCCTGGCTGGACCACGGCGCTATGATATCACAGAGAAAAAGATTTGGGAAGCGCATGTTTGTTCTTGAAAACATGAGAAGATGTATAGTACAATGACCGCAGGGCGGCTGCTCTATTGCCCGTCAGATACCGCGTGCCCGCCTGCGGCGGGCGGTCGGTACCGGCGAATAGCAGACCGCAGAAGCGAGGTGCGCGATGAATATTTCCAAATACCAGATATTTCTGAAGGTCGTCTCCTGCGGCAGCTTTTCCAAGGCGGCGGAGGCGCTGAGCTTTACCCAGTCCGGCATCAGCCACGCCATCAACTCGCTGGAAAACGAGCTGGGCGTCATGCTGCTCAGCCGCAACCGCGGCGGCGTGGTGCTGACGGCGGACGGACGGGCGGTGCTGCCCAAGATCGAGGAGCTGTGCGCTGCGCACCACGCCCTGATGCAGACGGTGGAGGGCCTGCGGGACATGGACAGCGGCCTTGTGAAGATCGCCACGTTCTCCAGCGTGTCCGCCCAATGGCTGCCCCGCATCCTCAAGAGCTTCGGCGAGCTCTACCCCAACATCGAGTTTGAAGTGGTCACCGGCGACTTCTACGACCAGATCGAGGGCTGGATCGTCAGCGGCGCGGTGGACTGCGGTTTCCTGCGGCTGCCGCCGGTGAAGCGCTTGCAGACCTACGCCCTGCACCGCGACGAATTGCAGGTCATCGTCCCCTGCGACCACCCCTATGCCGACCGCGACCCGTTCCCCGTGTCCGCGCTGGCCACAGAGCCGTTCATCCAACTGGAGGAGGGCGATGACTACGAGATCATGGCGGCGTTTGATGAGATGGGCATTCGCCCCAACGTGAAGTACATCGCCCGGGAGGACAGAACGATCCTTGCCATGGTGTCCGAAGGGCTGGGTATCAGCCTCCTGCCGGAGCTGATGGTGCGCCACAGCCCCACGCCTATCCGCATCTGCCGCGCGCCGCTGCACTTCTATCGCACCATCGGTATCGGCATCAAGGACAAGAAGGCGCTGTCCAACTCCACGCGGCTGTTCGTGGACTATGTGCGGACGTGGGTGGCGGAGAACGGGGAACGGTGACGCGCCCGCAAAGCCCCGAAATCCCGCGATTTTCCGCGGATCTCCGACAGGCGGATATTGACAATGTGAATAAACTGGGATATACTGACATCCGTCAGGTTTTGGACGTTTTCACAAGCCTTGATGGTCTGAAAAAAACAGCGTCCGGACTTCATGAAAAACTGGATAGATCAAGCTCGGGGACGCCGCGCGGCTGTTTGTTGTAACGACGAGACATCGTCAGACAGCAGCTTAGAAGGAATTTTGGGTCAGAAACCCACCGCGGACGGCACTGTGAGCGCAAGGAGATGACCGAAGCAGCATACGCTGCCGGGGTAACACCGCCATTGGGAGCATCGCTCCTGAGAAGGTAGGTCATGTACGTGGAAACCGTTGGGACACAAGGGATTCCGTGGCGCGAGGACAGTAGAATTGCACGGCTGAGAGCTTACTTGCAGCGGCGCTTCTTCGTTGTGACATATCAGAGGGTGGACTATGCGCCGATGGCTTCCGAAGGGGAGCGGTCGGCGTTTTTGTTTTACCCGATAAGCCGCTGGTGGCTCCGGAACGGAGCGCCGGCGTTTTTTATGCGAAAAGACCGCACATCCCCTGTCAAGCCGAGACGGCCCGCAAAGGCCGCCTGCTTCCCATAAGGGATGGAGAGGGTGCCGGCCCTCTCCATCCCGTACCTCTTTCCGGCAGGGCCGAGACGGCCCGCAGCACACCTGTACAGCACGCGCGGCTCCGCGCCGCGGCGTTTGAGAGAGAACACATGAGGAGGAAACAGAACTTGAACACCAAGAGAACGCACCGGCTGCTGCCGCTGGCCATCGCGCTGGTCATGGCGCTGAGCCTGCTGCCCACGAAGGCGTGGGGCTACTACGACGTCCTGCAGGGCTCCGGCACCGAGGCCAGTCCCTACCTGATCTCCAGCGCCCAGGCGCTGGAATCTCTGGCGAAGCAGGTCAACGACGGCGCACTGAAAACGGAGGGCGTCTACTTCCGGCAGACCGCCGACATCGACCTGTCCGGCTTCAAGAACAACTCGTGGGTGCCCATCGGCAACGCCACCGGCTCCGGCGGCACGGGCCGGACCTTTGACGGTATCTACGACGGCAACGGCTTCCGTATCAAGAACTTCGTGTTCGAGGATACCACCCGCAAGTATTACGGTCTGTTCGGCCTGCTGTCCAACACCGCAGTCATTAAGAACCTGACGCTGGACAAGAGCTGCTCCGTCACCGCCCGCACCTATGTGGGCGGCCTCGTCAGCCGCGCCGCAGGGGCCACCCTCATCAACTGCACCAGCTACGCCACGGTGTATGCCGCCGGTTCCGCCGGTGAGATCCCGTATCCCCGCGTGGGCGGTCTGGCGGCGGAGGGCCACACCTTCATCAACTGCACCAACTACGGCAGCGTCAAGGCCAACCCCGACTCCAGCGGCTTCAGCAGCCCCGGCGGCTATGGCGCCGGCGGCATCGCGTGCATGGCGCGGGTGATGATCGGCTGCGCCAACTACGGAAGCGTGGTGGCCGGCGGTCAGGCCGGCGGCGTGGTGGGCGAGATCAGCTGCTATGGCAGCACCGAGGAGAAACCCGTGGGCGTCATGGTGGGCTGCGCCAACTACGGCACCGTGGAGGCCCGGGAGTGGGCCGGCGGTCTGGCCGGCGATGCCGAGGGCATCATGGAGGACTGCTACAACCTGGGCACCGTGAAGGTGGAGAAGACGAAGGCGGGCGGTCTGGTGGGCCGGTACAGCACCAGCGACTACAACGCCCTGAAGGTGGGCATCCACAACTGCTACCACGCCGGCTCCGTGCAGTACGGCGCGGAGGAGGCGGAGCCCGTGGCGGGCCATCTGGTGGGCCTTGTGCAGGGCAGTGCGGACGAAGCCACCGCCAAGGCATACCTCAGCGGCAACTACTATCAGAACATCGGCCTGCTGCCGGCAGTGGGCAGCATGGACATCGGCGACAGCGCCGTGGCCATGGAGCTGGCCGATATGCAGAAGCAGGAGTTCCTGGACAAGCTGAACAGCTACACCCATGTGGCGCTGTACGGCGCCGCGTGGCAGTTCAGGTATATCACCGGCCAGGGGCGGATGCCTGTCTATAAGGAGTATCAGGAGCTGCTGGACTACTCCTGCAAGCTCAAGGGCGTGACGGTCAACGGCATGCCCGCCATCGCCGCCGACGGCGGCTACACCTGGGTGCTGCCCTACGGCACCGATCTGACACAGATCAAGGTGGTCACCAGCATCAGTCCCCGGGCCACGGCGGAACCGGCGGACGGCACGCTGGACTTCTCCAAGGGCCCCGTGACGTTCACGGTGACGGCCCAGGACGGCGTCCACCGGCAGAGCTATCCCGTGACGGTGACGGCGGCAGCCAGCCCCAACGGCCTCAGCGCCCTGCGGGTGAAGATGAAGTCTACGGGCGACGTGACTCGGGACGATTATCTGCACGGCCTGACGCTGGTGGGGCCGGAGGACTTCCAGCAGGATGTCACCACCCGCGACTACACCGTATACGACTATAACGCCGCACAGCGCGGCGCCTTCGACACGAACAGCTGGAACGGCTACTATTTCTGGGCGGTGCCCGCCGAGACCGGCGCAGCGATGGTGGCTGCCACCCCCACGCGGACCAGCACCATCACGGCCTGTGCGGACATGATGGATAAGTCCGGCCAGTACGTCTACTACGGCGACAGCATGCACCTGGGCGACAACACCATGACCCTCACCGTGACACCGCCCTCCGGCGGCAGCGGCAAGGAGACGGTGTATACCTTTCATGTGAAGGTCCTGCCCTCTCTGGGCAGCGTCAGCTTCAGCGACAGCGGCACGGAGCTGGCGGGGACATTCCACCCCCTGACCTTTGCGTACAGCATCAAGGCGCCGGACTATCTGACGGGCCTGACGCCCACCGTCACCACCACCCTGAACGAGGGCGAAACGGTGACGTATAGCCCCGCGCTGGAGGACGGGAAGATCCCGCTGGACAAGCTGACGGACGGCAAGTTCACCATCACCGTGTCCGACGCGGAGGACAGCACCCTCAGCACCACCTATACCTTCACGGTGGAGCAGGTAGCCACATTCACCGCCAGAATCGTCACCAATGTGGCGGATGCCCACATCCGCGTGTATCAGGGTACAGACCTGATGACTCCCAACGCCGGCGGAGCCTACGAACTGCGGGGCGACAGAGACTACCGCTTCGAGGTGGCGGCCAAGGGCTACGTGTCCGTCAGCGATGCGCTGACGGAGGACCTGCTGAGCGACGGCGTGCTGGAGCTGTATCTGGAGGAGGTGCCGAGCGGCGATCTTCCCAGATATGACTCCTCGTGGCCCAGCTTCCGCGGCAACGACGAGAATATGGCCATCACCACCGTCAGGACCCCCATCGGGCCCTACGCGGAGGAGGACGATGTGGAGCTGCTGTGGAACAGCACCAGCGGCAGCGGCTTTGACAGCGGCGCCGTGGGCTGCCCCATCTTCGTGGACGGCTATATGTACGCCTACGCGGGCACCAACATCCTGAAGCTGGACCCCGCCACCGGCGAGACGCTGATCTCCAAGCCCATGGAGGACGCCTCCGACTTCGCCATCATCCCGCCCACCTACGGCGACGGCATGATCTTCGTGGGCCTGAAGAACGGGCGGGTGCAGGCGTTCCGCGCCGACACGCTGGAGTCCCTGTGGGTCTACACCGACCCGCTGGGCGGCCAGTCCAACTCCCCCATCACCTACTCCGACGGCTGCGTGTACGTGGGATTCTGGCGGGGCGAGAGCGGCGCGGCCAACTTCGTGTGCCTGACGGCGGACGATGAGAAACCCAACCGCAAGACGGAGCCCAAGATCCCCCTGTGGAGCTGCACCAACGACGGCGGCTTCTACTGGGCGGGGGCCTACGCCAACGACAAATACGTGATGGTCACCACCGATGACGGGTACAGCGGCTATTCTCATAACACCGGCAAGCTGCTGATCTTCGACAAGCGCACCGGCGAGCTGACGGATTCCAAGACGACCTACACCGGCGACCTGCGGTCCAACGTGGCCTATGATAAGGCGAGCGGCCGCATCTTCTTCACCAGCAAGGGCGGCGCGATGTACAGCGAGATCGTGGGCGCGGACGGCAAGATCGACCGCAGCGCCAGCAAGACGGTGGCGCTGGGCGGTATGAGCACCTCCACCCCCGTGGTCTGCAACGGACGCGCCTACGTGGGCGTGGCCGGTACGGGGGGACAGTTCACACCCTACGGCGGCCACCACATCGCCGTCATCGACCTGACCGACTGGAAGGTGGCCTATACCGCCCAGACACAGGGCTATCCCCAGACCAGCGGCCTTATGACCACCGGCTATGACGATGGCGTGTACGTGTACTTCATGGACAACTACACCCCCGGCGTCATGCGCGTCATCCACGACGCCCCGGGCCAGACGGCGCTGGAGGGCGGCGTCACCGAGGAGTTCACCTCCGACAAGGGCGTGTCCGGTACCTATACGGACTGCGCGCCGGTGGTGTTCACGCCCCGGGGCAGTCTGGCGCAGTACTGTATCGGCAGCCCCGTCACCGATGAGTACGGTACGCTTTACTTCAAGAACGACAGCGGCAACCTCATCGCCCTGACCAGTGCCGTGCGGGAGCTGAAGGTGGCGGAGGAGCCGGAGATCGCCAGGACCGAGGACGGTCAGTGGGAGGTCACCGGCGGTAAGATCGTGGCGGTGCTGGCCAACGGGCTGGAGCGCGACATCACCGCTCTGGTGGAGTACCGCGACGACGGAAGCGGCGGCGTGGAGGCCGTGTATACCTACGGCACCAGCGTCCAGCCCTATACCAAGTCGGTGCGTACCGTGTCCCTCAACGGGGCTTCGGCGGCGCAGCCCGGCATCGGCAACGGCGCCGAGGAGGGCGTCACCGAGAACGGCGTTACCAGCTTCAAGGCCGGTACGTCCGCCGGTGCGCCGGAGATCCGCGTCACCGCGCCGGCCAACGGCTGGGCCGCGGGTGAGAATATCTTCACCGTGGCATCTGACGGCGACGCCGCCTGCACGGTGATGGTGAAGAAGGCCGACGGCACGCTGGTGCGCCTGACGGCGTCCACTGCGGACGGCACGCACAGCTTTACCGCCGTCCTCGCCGAGGGAGACAGTTTGGTGGTGGGCCTGAAGGGAGACGTCAACGGCGACGGTGAGATCAACAGCCGCGACACCGTGCAGGCACAGGCTGCCTTCCTTGGCAAGCTGACGCTGCAGGATCACCGCCAGCTGTGCGGCGCTGTCACCGGCGGCGATGCCATCAACAGCCGTGACATTGTCCAAATTCGAGCAGCCTTCCTGGGAAAGCTGACTCTTAAATGGTAACAAAAATCAGAAAGGAAAGAGAACATGAAGCACATCGCAAAGAGATCCCTGTCCATGCTCCTGGCGTTGGTCATGCTCTGCTCCCTGTGCGTCAACGCACTGGCCGCAGACGAGGTCAAGGTCAACTCCGCGCTGAGCGCCACGGAGCTGGAGAAGAGCGCCTCCGCCCAGACCGTCCGGGTGACGGTGGCGCCCGCCTCCGCCGTGACCGTCTCCAACTATGAGGTGAAGCTGGAGGTGCCCAAGGGCTGGACCATCACCAACATCGAGAACGACGACCCCAACGCAACCCTGACCGCCTCGGACTACAACCTCACCAACGGCCAGATGGGTTGGACCAGCGCGGATACCGAGGATAAAAGTGTGAGTAAGTTCGTTACCTACACGGTGGAGATCCCTGCCAACACCGCCGCCGGCAAGTATGAACTGAAAGTCACCGGCGTGAATGCGTGGAAGAACATAGCTCAGGACGCAGTGCTGACCAAGGGCCAGCACGACAGCACCCTGACCCTGACCGTCAAGGAAAAGACCACTGCCACCGGCTACACCGCCGAGCTGTCCACGTGGTACACCCAGCGCGAGGTGGGCAAGACCCTGACCCTGCCCGTCTACATCACCAGCAGCGAGGCGTCCGTGACCACCTGGAACGCCGCCACCGTCAAGATCAAGTACGATCCCAGGTACGTGTCCTTCTCTGATATGCAGCAGTTCGGCCTGCAGGCCAGCGAGGTCTACGACGACAAGACCAACGGCGTCGTGACCATCAGCCGCTACGGCAAGGATGTGGCCTGCGGCAACGCCAGCGGTACGTTCTTCATGGCGGTCTTTGACTGCAACGCCGTGGGTGTCGCCAACTTCCAGCTGACCGAGGCCCGCGTGGACCTGCAGGACAACGCCAACGTGCAGGACGCCCCTCAGGCCACCGTCAAGGGTGACCTGTTTATCCAGATCGGCACTCCCACCTACAAGGTCAGCGGCGCGGAGCAGGAGCTGAGGTATGAGCCCACCGCCGAGTCCGGTAAGGACTTCGTTATCAACATGCAGGAGGGCTATCTGGCCAAGGGCCTGACCGTCCGCTATAAGGTCAGCGGCAACGACTACGAGGCCGTGCAGAATGATAACACCTTCGTCATCCCCGCCGCCAACATCACCGGGGATATCGAGCTGTACGTCTCCTACCACAGCTACAAGATCACCAAGACCGGCAGCGGCGCCGAGGACGTGACCCTGCCGCAGCAGGTGCTCGACTACAAGGCTGACTACACCTTCACCCTGAATAAGAAGGACGGCTATGCCTACACCGTGAAGGTCGCCATCGGCGGCCAGGAGATCACCTGCACCGTCAACGAGGCCGGTACGGAGTACACCATCCCCGGCGACAAGATCCTGGGCGACACGGTGGTCACCGTGACCCGCACCAAGGAGGCCTCTCAGATCACCTTTACCGGCAGCACCGACGATCTGGTGGGCGAGGTCTCCCGCAGCGCTCCCGTCGGTCAGGACTTCACCTTCACCCTCACGAAGGATGCCGACTATGAGTACACCGTCTCCGCCAAGTACACCGAGTCCGGTGAGACCGTGCCCGTGACCGACAACGGCGACGGCACCTACACCATTGCGGGCAAGTACATCACCGGTGATGACATCTCCATCACCGTCAGCAAGATCTCCCCGCTGGATAAGTTCGACTTCAGCGTCTATGAGTACGTGAAGGTGGACGGCGGCAAGTCCGTGTTCCTGATCCTGGCCAACGTGAAGAGCGGCGAGACTCTGGGCGAGGGCAAGGTCCCCGCCTACGACGGTTCCAACATGTATACCGACATGTCCGGCCGTTATAACTCCGCCTATTCCTGGCTGGTGTTCTCCGAGAGCGATGCTGACACCCTGCTGGCCGATGTGAAGAACCACATCACGCTGGTGACCGGCGAGGCCAAGAGCTACAAGTCCAACAACGATGTGAACTACACCGGTACTGCCGACATCAACGACGCCCAGCTGGTATACAACATCTACAACGCCAAGTATGACAGCTTCGACGTGGTGGAGATGAAGGTGTTCCTCAGCGCGGATATCAACGGCGATAAGCAGGTGAACGCTTTGGATGCCAGCGCCATCGCAAGAGGCACTGTTCTCTTCTGATAAGTAAACCGCATCACGGGCCGTGTGCTGCACAGGATCTCCCCTGCCCCAAGGGGGCAGGGGAGACAGCCCGTTTTTCGGAGGCATGTTTCTGTGGCTCATATCCCGCGTCGTATGGGAAATGGAAACGGGTTTCTGAACAAAACAGGAGGAGAAAATAAGATGAAGAAAGTATTCTGCGCCCTGCTGGCGGCGCTGACGCTGCTGGCGGCGGCCGTCGTCCCCGCCTACGCGGTGGACAGCAGCAAGTCCTATCTCTTCGAGCTGTCCATCGACGGCGGCGACACCAAGCATGCCGCCGCCGGCGACATCGTGACGGTGCTGCTGACACTGAAGCGCACCGACAAGGACGAGGGCTACACCATGTACGCCATGCAGGACGAGATCTGCTACGATCCCGCGTTCTTCGAGCTGGTGCCCAATAGTGCCATGTCGGCGGCGGCCATCGAGACTACGGACATCTCCCTGCGCGGCGGCCTGCGGGCGTTCTACATGAACTTCGTGTCCTTCGGCGGCGGCGAGGACTGGGATGCCGACACCATGATCGGCACGTTCCAGCTGAAGGTCATCGGGACCTCCGGCTCCTCCGTCATCCGGAACACGGAGAATCTGGTGTCCACCGCCGACGGTATGGACAGCTATGCCGCCGAGGCCCGGGACGTCACCGTGGTGGTGACGGACGACTGCACCGTGAAATTCGAGAGCAACGGCGGCTCTTTCGTGCCGGAGCAGGTGGTCAAGCGGGGCCAATACGTGACCCGGCCCGAGGACCCCACCAAGGAGGGCTTCGTGCTGGAGGGCTGGTATACCGATTTCGACATGACCCGGCCCTGGGACTTTGACCGCGACACGGTGACGGCCAGCATGACGCTGTACGCCAGATGGACGGACGGCACGGCCATCGCGCCGGTGGACGAAAACGGCGGCGGTCAGGTGCCGGTGTGGGTGTGGATCGCGCTGGGCGCGCTGCTGCTCCTGCTGGTGCTGTTCCTGCTGCTGCGCCGCCGGACCGTGAGGTTTGAGACCTTCGGCGGCACCGCCATCGACAGCCGCAAGGTGCGCCGCGGCGAAAAGCTGACGCCTCCCATGCTGCCTGTGAAGGAGGGTGCGGCCTTCGGCGGCTGGTTCGCGGATCAGGCCTGCACCAAGCTCTGGAGCTTCGACAGCGACACGGTGGAAAAGAGCATGACGCTGTACGCCAAGTGGCAGTAACCGCAGAAATAGAATGAGGGTGCAGATGAGAAAACGGATCACAGCCCTGCTGCTGGCCTTTGTCATGACGGCGAGCCTGCTGCCGGTGACGGCGCAGGCGGTCTCACCGGAGGCGGAGGCGCAGGCGGCAGTTATCACCACGGCGGCGGAGTTTGCCGCCATGGCGCCGGACGGGAATTACCGTCTGGAAGCGGACATCACGGTGGACGAGCCCTACGGCAGGACATTCACCGGCAGCTTCGACGGCGCCCACCATATCATCACCATAGATCTTCATGCCTCGGCCGGTGGACCGGTCGGGGCATGGGGCCTATTCGGAGAGCTGGACGGCGCGGCGGTAAAAGACCTCCGTCTGCGGGGCGCACTGACCGCGGCGGAGGACAGCGGCGTCCGAAGCCTGGGCGCACTGGCCGGTACGGTTTCCGGCGACACGGCTATCGGCGGCTGCCGCAGTGAGGCGGCGGTGCAGTCGGAGGTGTCCGGCGGCAGCGTGGGCGGCTTTGTGGGCCGCGTCACCGGCGGTACGCTGACCATGACGGGCTGCGCCGGCGCCGGCGCGGTAAAGGCGCTGGACAGCGCCGCGGCCGGCGGCCTTGTGGGCAGCCTCGACGGCGGCAGCATGACGCTGACGCGGTGCTACCGGTACGGCGATGTGCTGGGTGGCCTGTGCGCCGGCGGTTTTGTGGGACAGATCGCGGAGCAGGCGGACTGCACCGCGTCGTACGGCTATGCCGCCCTGCGGCCTGCCGCAGAGGACGCGGCAGCACCGGAAAACTGGGGCGAGCTGCGGACTGTCAGCGCGGAGAAGGCCGGCGCACTGTGCGGTGAAGGTACGTTCAGCGCGGAGAGCAAGGCGCTGTTCTGGTCGGGCAAGGCGTTCGGAACGGACGCTGTCCCTGCCGGTGGGCGGTTCGAGGAGACGGATGCCGCCGCGGTGCTGGCGGCTTTGAATGAGGGCGCGGCGGAGGACGATGCCAACGGCTTTCTGCTGACGGCGGAGAATGGCGGCTGGCCCATGCTGCGCTGGGAGCTGACCCAGCCCCAGACGCCGTCTGCCGCAATAGAGCAGGAGAAGGAGACGCTGCGCACCCAGTTGGCCCAGCTATGGAGCCAATACAGCGAGACGGCCTATGAGCCGGAGAGCTGGGCGGCGTTGACCAAGCTCTATCAGGGCGCGCTGGCCGCTGTGGACGCAGCTGTGTCGGCAGAGGAGCTGCCGCTGCTGACGGTGCTGGCCGCGGCCATGGCGGAGGTGCCCGTCAAGGCCCAGACCTACACCACCCTGTCGGAACAGGCACGGCAGGCGGTGATCCAGCGGCTCCAGACAACGTATGAGACATATTTAAAGCAGATCGAGGACAAGGCATCCGCCTTTGCCGAGGCCAGCCGCGGCGTGTGGCTGAAGCGCACGGCAGAGGGGCGGGAACAGCTGGACACAGCCCGCCAGACGCTGGTCCGGCAGCTGACCACGGCGCTGACAGCGCTGAAAGACTGCCATACCACGGCGGACGCTCAGACGCTGGAGGATGCCTTCGCGGCCTCCGCCCAACAGACGGCGGAGGGCGTGGATCCCACCGTGGCGGATAATCGCGTGCCGCAGGGGGACAAGTGGGACGGCACGTCCCGTACCCGGCCTGCGGAGGGCAGCGGCACGGCGGAGGACCCCTATCGCATTACCACTGCCGCGGAGCTGGCGTGGTTCGCAGACCAGGTCAACGGCGGCCAGCGGACGCTGTGTGCCCGTCTGGCCTCGGACATCGACCTGAACGGCTATGTCTGGACGCCCATCGGCAGCACCGGCGGCAAGAGCTATCAGGGGACGTTTGACGGCGGCAACAGCGTCGTCCACGGCCTGCGGGCGGAGAGCGCCGCCTACGCCGGACTGTTCGGCGTCATCGGCATGTCCGGCACGGTGCAGCGCCTGTGTACGGCGGGCACCATCGCCATCACCGCCGCTCAGGGCAACAAGATCTCCAGCGTGGGTGCGGGCGGCATCGCCGGATACAGTATGGGCATTATCTTTCAGTGCTTTTCCACGGTGTACGTCACCAACGACCGCACCAGTTACAGCGCGGTGGCCGGGGGCATCGTGGGCAAGGCGTCGGCGCAGGCCGTGGTGGACAGCTGCGGCAGCTACGGCGCCGTGGGCGGCCGCAGGAACATCAACTACATCGGCGGTATCGCGGGCGTGGCCCAGAAGGGAGCCGTCATCCGCTACTGCACCAACTACGGCGCCGTCACCGGCAGCCGCGGCGTGGGCGGCATCGTGGGCCTGCTGACGGACTACGCCCAGGTGCGCCTGTGCGAGAACCAGGGCGCTGTGGACGGCGAGAGCCGCGTGGGCGGCGTCGTGGGCTGGGTCTGCGGGGCGGACTACATCTCCGGAAACGTGCTGGACGTGACCATCCGGAACGTGGGAAGCTACGCCGATGTCACCGCCGATGGCTCCCCCGCTCTGGGCTACGGCGCAGGCGGGATCGTGGGATACATCGACACCGCCGATGATACGGGCCTCACCGGCCCCTGCACCCTGTCCTGCGCCTACAACACCGGCACGGTGACGGACAACGGCGGCACCACGTCTCAGGGCGTGGGCGGCATCGTGGGTGAGTGGCACGGCGGCGTTCTCAGCCATGTGCAGAGCGCCTCCGGCAACACGCTGTGGGGCGTGGTGGACATGGCGGTCACCGCCAGCCACGACGCGGCGCGGGTGTCCACGGTGACACCGGCCTATGACATCACCGGCGGTGACCGCTGGGACAAGGTCAGCGCTGCGGTGACGCTGCTGGCGAAGCTCATCCGGCCCGAGGCCGGCGATGAGGGCTACGCCGCCTACGGCAGGGACCAGAGCATCCTCTATAACGGCGTGATCCTGTCCTATCTGGAGCGCATCGAGTCCGCCGCAGACAGCGGCGAGACGGAGACGCTGCTGCGGGAGTGTCAGGAGCAGCTGGACGCCGTCCTCACCGGCACGGATGCCAGCGGCCAACAGCTGCTGGAGGACCTGCGCGCTTACGCCGGAAGCCGCGTGTACGCGGCGGCGGAGCAGGCGGAGGCGGATGCCCTGCTGGCGGCGGCGGAGACGGAGATCGCCGGCGCCGCTACCATCGCGGACATCAGCAATATCCGACTGAAATATCTGGGCGACAACGGCCTGCTGACCAGAATCACCACCTATCAGGCCAAGCGGCAGCAGGACCTCTACAATACCTACGTCTACAACAGGAACTATACGCAGGACGATATGGCCGCGGCGCTGGCCGCCTATGAGAGCTGGCGGGCCAAGTTGGACAGCGCCTCCTCCGTGGAGGAGGTGGACGCCATCTACGCCGACGCCCGCAAGGCGCTGGCGGACCTGACCGCAGGCTTCACGGAGGGTGATACTGCGCCGGACATGGACGCGGCGGCAGCCGCAGCCCTGCAAAAGACACGCGATGAGGCGCGGCAGGCTCTGGATGATCTGGCGCAGCAGCGCATCGCGGCGCTGACGGCGCAGCTGGACGACATCAGCGGTTTCGACGAGACACGGCGGCAGTTGCTGACCCAGGCGCTGGAGCGGGGCGTGACATCCATCCGGGAGGCCGCTGCGGTGGAGCTGGACAGCCTTACCGACTATACCGCCATCCAGCAGGCCCGGCAGGAGGGCCTTGCCGCCATCGAGCAGGCGTACACCGCCGCCGCCGGCAAGCTGAAGAAGCTGCTGGAGTCCTCCCGGGCGGAAAACGGCTGGGACGGCATCACCGCCAGCCGGCCCCACGGCAGCGGAACGGAGGCCGATCCCTACCAGATCGGCACGGCGCAGGAGCTGGCGTGGCTGGCCTATGCGGTGAACAACCAGACGGAGAGCGGCGGATTCAGCGCCGTGCTGACGGCGGACGTGGATCTGGGCTATTGCCAGTGGCCGGTGATCGGCACGCGCAGCAGCGGCAGCCAGCGGCCCTATACCGGCACCTTTGACGGCCGGGGACATACCGTGTCCGGCCTGTACATCACTTCGTTGGGCGGGCGGCAGAAGCTGGGCCTGTTCGGCGTGGCGCAGGACGCGGTGATCCGGAACCTGACAGTGCGGGGCAGCATCGAGCTCACCGGCGTCCGTTCCTACGACGGCGACACGGCGGGCTACCTCATCGGCGGCCTGCTGGGCAGCGGCGAGGGCATCGGCGTCACCATCAGTAACTGCGTGTCGCAGGTGGATGTCTCCGTGTCCTTTGCCAACGACCAGAAGGCGCAGCGCGCCGCCGTGGGCGGTCTGGTGGGCCGCCTCAGCGGCAGCGGCAGCCACACGCTCACCGACTGCCGCAGCGAGGGGCGGGTCTACACTGCCTTCGCGCCCGGCGCCTGCTATCTGGGCGGCTCCGGCGGCGACGGCGGGCAGGCCGGCATCGTGGGCTTTATCAGCGCCGGCGCACGACTGGAGCGCTGCGTCAACGCCGGCGAGGTCTACGCAGGCCGCGCCGCAGGCGTGGGCGGCATCGTGGGAAGCGCGGGCAGCAGCGGCACGGAGGTGACGCTGTTCCAGTGCGCCAATCAGGGCGCGGTGTCCAACGATACTGCGGCGGTGCTGCTGAACAAGGGCGGCACCGGCGGCGTCCTGGGACTTGCCGCGGCGGGGACCGTAACGGTCCGCAGCTGCTACAACACCGGCAGCGTGGCGGGCAGCACCATCGTGGGCGGCATTCTGGGCGGCGAGCGCGGCGAATACTCCGCCAACGCTCAGTACGGCTGCCGGGGCCTGACGCTGGAGAACTGCTACAACGCAGGCGGCCTGCTGGTGGGCACGGCCACCGTTCGGGTGGGCGCGCTGGCGGGCTACCCGCTGGACGGCCGGTACTACACGGGATTGACGGTGCGCAGGGGCGCGTGCCGCTACGTCATGGGCTGGAAGTGCAGCCAGGGAGACAGCGTCCGCGAGAGTACGGTGCTGACGGCGGATACGCTGTTTGAGGGACTGGTGGACAGCATCGGCGACGTCAACAGCGGCTATCCGCTGTTTGACTGGCAGCTTCTGGAGCAGCAGAGCCGCGAAGAGGTGGTCAGCTATCTGAACGACCGCTATGAGCGGGAGATCAAGCCTATCGCCACCGTGGCCCAATGCCAGGAGATCGAAAAGCTGCTGACAGAGACGGCGGAGACCATCCGCACCGCCAAGACCACAGCAGAAATGACTGCCGCCTATGAAAAGATGCTGGCGCGCATGAGCGCGGACGACCTGCTGGCGGCAGCAAAGGAAGCCGCCCAGAAGCAGCTGGATAAGCTGTATGGCAGCGCAAAGAAGAATTATAAGGATATTGCAGAACAGCTGAACAAGCTGTATGAAACACAAAAGGCCGCCATCGAGGCCTGTACCAAGTCCGCGGATACGGACACGGAGCTGGATCGGTTTTCTGCCGGTGTGGCGGACCTGCTGATCGCGGCGCGGGTGAAGTCCGGCGCGGCTATGCGGGAGCTGGCCGCCGCGCTGCCGGAGGTGCGTCAGGTCTATGACGCCCTCACCGCCGCCCAGAAGCGGCTGGTGGTCAACGGCAGGGCCATCACCGATGCGCAGGTGCTGGTAACGGCCTACGAACAGAATTTGGACCTGCTGCGGCAGTGGGAGAGCGCCGACAAGGCGAAATACACCGCCGTGAAGTCCGGCATCGGCCGTCTGGCGGCGGATATCCGCAGCCGGCTGGGCGATTGCGCCGACGCATCGGGCATGACCGCCGCCCTCAACGGCTACGCCGCAGGGGTGGCCCGGCTGCTGCTGGACAAGCTGGCCTTCACCGAGGGTACGACCACACTGGGCCAGCTGCACAAAGCGTCGGAGGTGCTGACCCAGACATCGGAGGCCGTAAAGGGCCTGACCCGGGAGCAGCTGGCGCTGCTGCCTGCGGAGCAGGTGGCGGGCGTCAGCCGCGCCCAGCTGCTGCTGGCGGTCTACACCAGGGCGTCGGAGCAGCTGGACACCTGGCTGAAGAACGACAAAGCGTCCTACGCCGACGTGGCCCAGCGGCTGGAGCGTCTGGCAGACAGTGTCCGGCAGGAGTTGGAGCGCAGCGTGGATCGGGACAGCGCGGCCAAGGCGCTGGACCACTACTGCGGCGGCAGCGTGGAGGTGCTGATCTCCTCCATCGGCACGGTCAAACCCGTCATGCCCCCCACCGAGGCGGCTGCAGCCAAGACCCGCCTGCAGCGTGCCCGCACGGCCTACAACGCCCTGACGGCATCGCAGAAGGCGCTGGTGCCCAACTACGCATCGCTGCAGGAGGGCGAGACGGCCTACCGCACCTACGAGAGCAATTACGCCGCGGCCAAGGCGGCGGAGAGCCTCATCTCTGCCATCGGCACGGTGACGGCAGACAGCGGCGATGCCATCCGCAAGGCTCAGGAGGCCTACGACGCCCTGACGGCGGAGCAGAAGCAGCTGGTGGACGCCAAGCTGGTGCAGCAGATGGAGACTGCCGCCGCCCAGTACCGGCAGCTGCTGGCCCAGAGCGCGGAGAACGGCGGGGAAACACCCTCCGCCGACGAGACAATGTCCGACGGTGTGAAGCCTGCGGACCGGATGCAGCCCACAGACCAGACCCGGCCGGAGCAGGCGCAGCCCTTTGACTGGAGCCTTGTGTGGCTGGGCGGCGGCATCCTGGCGTCTGCGGCGGCGATCGCGTTGATCCTCCGCTGGCTGGCGGCGGTGCGGCGCATCGAAAAGAAAAACAAAGCGTAAGTCCCGCAGGAGGGGGAGGTCTCGTGCCGCTCCCCTCCTGCGGCGGTTGCAGAAGGAGCGTGAAGCGTGAAAAAGAGACTGGGAGGCGTGATGCAGACCGCCATGGCCATACTGCTGTGTATGGCGGCGGTGCTGTGCGTGACGCGGCTTCAGACCGGCCATGCCCCACGGGAGGATGCCCGGGCGGCATCCCGCATGCTGTACTCACCCGGGGAGGTGCTGTACGACGGCGACCGCGTGACGGCCATGGACAGCGCCAACGACGCGGAGGTCCCTGAGGACGAGACGCCGCCGGATCAGCCGGACGCACCGGAAAGCGCGCAGCCTGACGATACCCCCACGCCGGACGCGCCCCCCGTGGACAGCGACACCGCGTCCTCGGACGGGCGGGACGGCATCGGCGACCTGCTGGACATCGCGGATAACGGCGGCGGCTCCGGCGGACAGACACCGGACCACGCCGCGCCGGGGGACGTTACCGTACCGGAGGCACCGGATGCCGCGCTGTATTTTACCACCAGCATCATCGACGGCGAGACCACGGCGGAGGAGACCTATCCCTTTACCATCACCCACCAGCCGCAGCGGGAGCCCATCGGCCTCGCCGTCACCGTCAACGGCAGGGAGCTGCGCTATGCCGCACAGACCACCTCCGTGACGGTGCATCTGGCGGCGGGAGCCAATACCATCGTTGTCAGCGCGGACTATCGGGAGGACGGCGGCACCGTCCGCGCCACCCGCAGCTACACCGTCTGCTACGCCCAGCCCGGGGAGCTTATCATCGTGGCGAAGCGCACCTCGGACGGGCGGCAGCTGGGCGAGCTTGGCACCGTGTCGGAGGGCGCGCTGACCTTTACCGCCTGCGCCGAGCGGGACGGCAGCACCTATCCGGTGCAGTCCGTGGAGCTCAACGGCAGGACCCTCGCCGGCAGCGGCGATACCTACACCGCCCAGCTGAACTCCGGCGAAAACCGCATCCGCATCAAGGCGAGCTATCAGTCCTCCACCGCCGATGTGACCTATACCATCACATACAACGCCCAAGCCTTCCAGATCATAACCAGTATTTCCGATACTGTCATTGACGACAATACGGCACAGAGTTCTGCTTCCTTTGAAAAGGTGACAGTGGACAGCGAACGGTATCGTTTTGGGCTCAAGCTGGACCGGAGCACCGGCAGGGAGGCCATCACGAACGTCCGCGTCAGCGACAGCACCGGCACCCTCTCCCTGACCCAAGACAGCGACGGTCTGTATACCGTGCAGATGGGCCGCGAGGACCGGCAGCTGTACATCGACTACAAGGATTCCACGGGCCGGAGCAAGACCTATAAGTACCTGCTCCACTTCCAGCGGGGCGCGGAGGACACGCCGGAGGACCGCCAGCCCACCATCATCGCCCAGGTGGAGGCGGACGGCACCGTTATCGGTCTGACCAACGGTCTGACCATGAAAACGCCCGACCTCATCGTGCTGGTGGATGGCCGCAGCTGCAACGGCCAGCAGCTCTACGCCAACAACTACACCGTGTCGGTGAACGGCACGGTGGTGTCCGCACCCATCAGCCAGTCCGGCTACCAGTTCGGTTACACCGCCTACCTCTCCAACGAGGGGGCCAATACCATCACCATCACCGCCACCGATGGCGACGGCTATTCCGCCACCCGCAGCTGGACGGTCTACTATGAAAACGGCGACATCACCGTTACCGTCAGCGTGGAGGCCACCACCGTGGGCCTCGGCTATCTGGTGGCGCCCACGGAGGTGACGGTCCCCGGCGGCACGGACGCATGGACCGTGGTGCAGCAGGTGCTGACGGAGAACGGCTACACCGTCAGCGGCAGCGGCAGCTATCTGTCCGCCATCCAGCGCAGCGGCATTTGCAGCGGCTTTTTCATCGATTCCGAACTGATGGAGCTAATCATGGCCGACGGCATGGACGAGAACGGTGCGGGACTGGATCCCCAACCCTTCTCCATGGACAGTCTTGGTGAATTTGACTTCTACCGCTGGTCGGGCTGGATGTATTCCTATAACGGCAGCTATCCGGGCTACGGCTTCAACGTCTGCAAGCCGCAGGACGGCAGCGTCATCCGCGTGCGGTACACGCTGGCCATGGGCAAGGACATCGGCGGCTATTCCAGCGCCAACGGCAATTACGGCGTTTCCAGCGGCAACTACTATAAAGAATGGTAAGAGGAGAAAAGCAGATGAATACCAGCGTAGAAAAGATCCTGCATGAAGTGAAAAAGGTCATCGCCGGTAAGGACGATGTGCTGGAAAAGATCATGATGACGGTGCTCTCCCGCGGCCATGTGCTGCTGGACGACGTGCCCGGCACCGGCAAGACCACCACGGCGCTGGCCTTCAGCCGCGCCCTGGGTCTCCGGTATGGGCGTATCCAGTTCACGCCGGACGTGCTGCCCTCGGATATCGTAGGTTTCTCCATGTACCATAAGGAGAGCGGCAGCTTTGCCTATCAGCCCGGCGCGGTGATGACCAACCTGCTGCTGGCCGATGAGATCAACCGCACCTCCAGCAAGACCCAGTCGGCGCTGCTGGAGGTGATGGAGGAGCGTCAGGTCACCGTGGACGGCCAGACCCACAAGCTGCCGGACCCCTTCGTGGTCATCGCCACCCAGAACCCGGTAGGCTCTGCCGGTACGCAGCTGCTGCCTCAAGCCCAGCTGGACCGCTTCATGGTGCGGCTGGAGATGGGATATCCCGATTTTGCAAGTCAAGTGAACATCCTCCGTGACCGCCAGACCGGCGACCCGCTGGAGGCGGTGGCCACCGTGTCCTCCTGCGCGGAGGTGCTGGCTATGCAGAAGGAAGCCCAGTCAGTCCACATGGCGGACGCCCTGCTGGAGTATGTCACCAGTCTGGCGGAGGCCAGCCGCAGCCACCCGCTGACGGTGCTGGGCGTCAGCCCTCGCGGCGCTCTGGCGGTGTGCCGCATCAGCAGGAGCCGCGCCTACATGGCGGGCCGTGACTACGTGCTGCCCGATGATGTGGCCGCCGTCTTTGCCGACGTGTGCGCCCACCGTCTCATCCTGTCGCCCAAGGCCAGGATCGCCGAGACCACCGCCAAAGACGTGCTGGCAGAGGTGGTGCAGCAGGTTCCGCGGCCCGACCACATCTGAGCGATGGCGAAAAATCGGATCGTTTTTATTGTATGGCTGCTGCTGTGGCTGGCAGCGTGGGCACGGGGCGTGGGCAATATGGCCGGCGGCATCCTGCTGGCCTCGGCGCTCTGCGCCGCGGCGGAGATCGCCGCGGCCTGCGCCCTGCGCAAGCGCCTGACGGCCCAGCTGTCCGCCGCTGTCTCCTGCCGCAAGGGGGAGGAACTGCCGGTAACGGTAACGGTGGCAAACAGCGGCCTTCTCAGCTGCCTGCGGGTGCAGGCAGACGTCCAATGCCGGAATCTGCTGACCGGCGAGGTGACGCATACCGCAGCCTGCCTCCCTGCGGCAGGGCACGCCAAGGCCCAGACGGTATGTACCCTCCGGCCCCGACACTGCGGCAAGCTGGAGCTGACGCTGACGGCCCTGCGGGTCTACGACATGTTCGGTCTTGTGGGGGCGAAGAAGCCGGTGGGGCTGACAGCCCCGTCTCTGGTGCTGCCGGATGTCTGGCCGGTGGAGCTGACGGTGTCGGAGCGCCGGAGCCCCGACATGGACAGCAGCGAATACTCCATGTATCATCCCGGCAATGATCCCAGCGAGACATTCGCCCTGCGGGAATACCTGCCCGGCGACCGGATCAAAAACATTCACTGGAAGCTGTCGGAAAAGACGGATCACCTGCTGGTGCGCCAGCTGGGTCTTCCGGTAAACAACGCCATTCTGCTGGTGCTGGACAACACCGCTGATACCGCTCCCTCTCCGGAGGAGCGGGAGGCGCTGGGCGAGGCGGCTGTCTCCGTGTCTGCGGCCTTATGCGAGGCGGGCCTGCCCCATCAGGCGGCGTGGCTGGACCGCGAGACCATGGAGCCGCGGCTATGTGCCATCGGCGACACGGAGGAGCTGACGCAGGCCCTGTCCGGCCTGCTGTCGGCGGAGACGGAGCCGGACACCCGGACGGTGACACGGCGTCTGGCGGAGACGCAGGGACTGGACTACGCCCACGCGGCGGTGCTGTCTCTGCGGTCGGAGCCGGAGGACCTGACCACCGCCTCCGGTACGCCCGTGACCCACGTGGCGGTCTCGACCGCCATGCTGCGAAGTAAGGAGGGGATCTATCTTGCGCTTTAATGGCGCCCGCTTCGGCGGACTTCTGACCGCATCCCTTCTGACGGCAGGGCTCATGGCCCTGCTCATCACGCTGCTTTCCCTGCCGGTATCGCCCCTGTGGCCGGTGCTGCTGGGCGTTTTAGCGGCGGCCACCGTGTGTCTGACGGAAGGCACGCGCCTCTCGTGGCTGCCTGACGCAGCATGGATGGCGGGCTGCCTGCTGACGGTGCTGGCACTGCCGGGTACTGTGACCAACGGTCTTGCCCAGCTGCTGGACGCGGCGGTGCAGACGTGGCAGCAGCTCCACGCCCGCAATTACACCAGCTTTCTGGCGCAGGACGACGGCGCCGCGGGCCTGACGGCGGTACTGTGCCTGCTGGGCGTGGTCTGCGGCCTGTGGTGCATGGCCTGCGTGCGCCGCCCCAGCGACCTGCGCTTCTGGCCCATGGCGCTGGTACTGGCTGCGGCGGCGGTGCTGTTTGCGCCCCTGACCGCCGTATGGTGGCTGCTGCTGGCGGCTTTGACGCTGCTTTTGCTCTACGCCGTGCGCTTCGGCGGACGGCACGCGTCCTCCGCCCCGCTGCGGGCGTGGCTGCGTCCTGCGGCGCTGCTGCTGGCCTGCGTCACGGCGCTGGGCTGCTGGAACGGCGACGCCGCCCACCCTGCCGCCGTGGATACCGCCGCCCGCTGGACAGCGGCACGGGCGGATATCCTGCGCTACGGCAGCAACGCCGCCGCAGGTCTGCCGGAGGGCGATATGACCGGCATCGGCCCCCGCCGCACCACGGAGGACGCCATGCTGGAGATCACCATGACCCAGCCCACGTCCTACTACCTCCGGGGCTTCGTGGGCGAGACGTATGCCAACAGCCGCTGGAGCACGCTGGACAGTAAGACCCTCAGTGAGGACGCGGATACCTTTTACTGGCTGCATCAGGACGGATTTTACGCCCAGAGCCAGCTGACCACAGCGGCGCAGGCCGGTGTGTCGGACGTGCTGCGCTATGACAACACCGTGACGGTGCAGAACGTCGGCGCGTCGGGGAAGTATCTCTATGCGCCCTATGAGTTGCTGGCGGACAGCGATGTGCTGGACGCAGCCCAGATCGGCGACCGCACCCTGCTGGCAAGCGGCCTGCGGGGGCAGCGGACGTACAGCTTCCACGCCAGCGACAATATCATCACCCAGTACCAGCGCCTGACCGCCGCGCTGGCGGAGGAGACGGAGCAGACCGATGCCTTTCTGAATACAGAGGCGGCCTATAACCGCTTCGTCTACGACCACTATACGGACATCCCTGATGATATCCGCGGTTTTCTGGAGGAGAAGCTGGGCGGCTATCAGAAAGACGAGGGGCAGGTACACTTCGATTACCGGCGGGCCAAGCAGAACATCCTGTTCTATCTGACCACCTACATCACCTATGAGGAGAATGTTCTTCCCATTACCGGCGGCGATTTCGCCCTGACGTTTCTGGACGGCACCCAGAGCGGCTATGACGTCCACTACGCCACTGCCGCGGCCCTGATGTTCCGCTATTACGGCATCCCCGCCCGCTATGTGGAGGGCTTTCTGGTAACAAAGGACGATGCAGCCCATATGACCGCGGGCCAGACGCTGCCGGTGGACGGCAGCCGTGCCCACGCATGGGTGGAGTACTATCAGGATGGCCTTGGCTGGCTGCCCTTTGAGGTCACGCCTCCCTATTTCTCCGCCATGGAAAAGGCGGAGCAGTACCAGAGCATCTCCGGTCTGGTGGGTCAGGCCCCGCTGGAGGACACACCGGAGCAGCCGGACGACACCGACGCCCGGGACCCCGTGACAGAGGCACTGCGGGAGCTCTGGCTGAAGCATGGTATGACCGTACTGCTGGTGCTGCTGGTATCACTGACCGTGGTACTGGCGGCGGTGCTGCTGGGCCGTATCCTGCGGGAGCGGCGGCGGACACGGCAGCGGAAAGCGTCGTTTTTCGGCGCGGACGCGGCGGCCGCCATCGACGCCATCTTCCGCTATACGATGGATGTGCTCCGTGCCCGGGGCATGGCGGCGCGGAACTGCCCGCCGGAGGACTATGTGGCCTATATGGATCAGGACCTGCGGGAGGACTACCTGCAGGCGGCCCGACTGTGGCAGGAGGCCCGCTTCCGGGGCCGGCCCATGACGGAGGAGCAGCGCCGTCGGGTACTGCGCCTGAAGGACGAGATCTGGCGGCGTACCTGGCACAACGCGGGGCTAAGGCAGCGCCTGCGCCTGAAATACGTGGAATTCCTGTAAGGAGGGGATCGGATGAAACAGAGTATAGCGGCCCTGCTGCTGGCAGTGCTGGTGCTGCTGCCCGCCTGCGGCGCGCAGCCTGTGCCGGAGGCCCCGTGGCAGACGGCCTGCCGCGAGACGGGGGCCTATCTCCAGACGCAGGGCGCCCCCACGGCGGGCTCCATCGGCGGTGAGTGGGCGGTGATCGGCCTGAGCCGCGCGGGGCTGCTCAGCGACACGGCGGCCCGGAGCTACGAGCGGAGCGTGGAGGATTACGTGCAGCAGGCGGGCTCCGTGCGGCTGCACCACGCAAAATCCACCGAGAATTCCCGCACCATCCTGGGCCTGACGGCCGCAGGCTGCGATGCCGCCAACGTGGCGGGCGTGGACCTGACGGCGGGTCTGAGCGATATGACCTTCGTCCGTGCCCAGGGTCTCAACGGCCCCATCTGGGCGCTGATCGCTCTGGACTGCGGGGCTTACGATATCCCGCAGTGCGCCGACGGCGAGGAGCAGACCACCCGCGAAGGCCTGGTGGCGGAGATCCTGTCCGCCCAGTGCGCCGACGGCGGCTGGACTCTGATGGGCGACGTTTCCGACGTGGACATGACCGCCATGGCTTTGACGGCTCTGGCATCTTATCAGGAAGATGCTGAAGTCAAGACCGCAGTTGACGCGGCGCTGGCATATCTGTCCGGGGTCCAGCAGGCGGACGGCGGCTTCATGAGCTGGGGCGAGAGCAACAGCGAGTCCTGTGCGCAGGTGATCGTGGCCCTGACGGCGTTGGGCATCGACCCCGCATCGGATGAGCGCTTCCTGAAGGACGGCGCGTCCCCGTTGGACGGCCTGTGTGCCTTTGCCTGCACCGGCGGCGGTTTTCGCCACAGCGCCCGGCAGACGAAGCCGGATGGCATGGCCACGGAGCAGGGCTTCTACGCCCTGACGGCCTACGACCGCTTCCAGCAGGGCAAGACGCGGCTCTTTGACATGACGGACATCGCATGATGCGGCACACCGCCGGTCCCCGCAGGGGCCGGCGTGTTTTTTTATGTGCCGTGATTGCATAAGCACACGCTTTATGGTATGCTAAAAGCACCCAACGGGGCGAAACAGGGGAGCGCCCCCAAATTGCAGAAAAAGGAGAAAGACTATGGGACTTATCAGAGCGGCGATGGGCGCGGCCGGCGGTACGCTGGCTGACCAGTGGAAGGAATATTTTTATTGTGACGCCATTCCCGAGAACGTGCTGGCGGTAAAGGGACAGAAAAAGACCACCCGACGCTCCAGCAACCGTCACGGCGATGACAACGTCATCACCGACGGCTCCGTCATCGCGGTGGCGGACGGCCAGTGCATGCTCATCGTGGATCAGGGCAAGATCGTGGACATGTGCGCCGAGACCGGCGAGTATACCTACGACATGTCCTCGGAGCCGTCCCTGTTCTGCGGCAGTCTGGGCCAGGGCCTGAAGAACATGTTCGGCACCATGGCCAACCGCTTCACCTTCGGCGGCGAGGCCCCCAAGGACCAGCGCATCTACTACTTCAACACCAAGGAGCTTATCGGCAACAAGTACGGTACGCCCAGCCCCGTGCCCTTCCGCGTGGTGGACCAGCGGGCCGGCATCGACATCGACGTGGGCATCCGCTGCTTCGGCGAGTACAGCTACCGCGTCTCCAACCCCATGCTGTTCTACACCAACGTCTGCGGCAACGTCAGCGAGGACTACACCCGCGACCGGCTGGACAGTCAGCTCAAGACCGAGCTGCTGACGGCCCTCCAGCCCGCCTTCGCCAAGATCGGCGAGACCGGCATCCGCTACTCCCAGCTGCCCGGCCACACCATGGAGCTGGCCGACGCCCTCAACGAGGTGCTGAGCAAGAAGTGGCGCGACCTGCGGGGCATCGAGATCGTCTCCTTCGGCGTGTCCAGTGTCACCGCCGATGAAGAAGACGAGAAGATGCTCAAGGAACTGCAGCGCAACGCGGCCTTCATGGATCCCACCCGCGCGGCGGCGCACCTGGTGGGCAGTCAGGGCGACGCCATGAAGATGGCGGCGGCCAACAAGGGCGGCGCGGCCATGGCGTTCATGGGCATGAACATGGCCGGTCAGGCCGGCGGCATGAATGCCCAGGATCTGTACGCCATGGGTCAGCAGCAGACCGCCCAGCCGGCGGCGTCCCAGCCCGCAGGCTGGACCTGCTCCTGCGGCCATACCGGCAACACCGGCAAGTTCTGCGGCGAGTGCGGCGCACCCAAGCCCGCCCCCGCCGGGGAGTGGAAGTGCTCCTGCGGCGCGGTGAACACCGGCAAATTCTGCGGCGAATGCGGCAAGCCCAGACCTGCCGACGAGTGGACCTGCTCCTGCGGCAGCGTCAACAAGGGCAAGTTCTGCGCCAACTGCGGCAATCCCCGTCCCTGACACCGTGTGACATGTGAAAGGAGAAAACCATGCAGTTCATCGATTACTATTATTATGAGTACCAGATGGCCCCCAGCCCCTTCGCCAGCTTCCTCTCCCTGCTGCTGGGCGTGGCGGGCATCGTGGCCTGCTGGCTGCTGTTCAAGAAGGCGGGTAAGCCCGGCTGGGCCTCCATCGTACCCTTCTACAACGTCTATACCCTCTTCGAGATCACCTGGGGCAGCGGCTGGCGCTTTTTGATGCTGCTGATCCCCATCTACAACATCGTCCTGGGCATCCAGACCTGCATCAAGCTGGCCAAGGCCTTCGGCAAGAGCGGCGGCTTCGCGGTGGGCCTGATCTTCCTGCCCTCCGTGTTCACCATGATCCTGGGCTTCGACAGCTCCGTCTATCTGGGCGTCCCCGGGAAGGGCGGCTATCAGCAGTCTGCACCCAATCAGGATTACGCCCCTCGTCAGGACTATGCGCCCCGGCAGGACACCGGCTTCCGGCCCACGTTCTGCCCCAGCTGCGGCGCCAAGCTGGAAAATGACGGCAGCAAGTTCTGCCAGAACTGCGGACGGCCCCTGTAAGGCCGCCCCAGTCAGACTGTGAGAGGGAGGAAAATTATGGCATCCCAAGTGACCAACTATAAATGCCCGGCCTGCACCGGCCCGCTGCACTTTGTGGGCGCGTCCGGCAAGCTGGAGTGCGACTACTGCGGCGCGCAGTACGAGGTGGCGGACATTGAAAAGCTGTACGCCGACAAGGAAGCCGCCGCGGCAGCGGCGTCCGAAAAGGTGGAGGCCAAAGCTGAGGCAAACCGCCAGAAGATGGCGGACATGAAGTCCCAGGGCTGGGACACCTCCGGCCTGAGCAGCGACTGGGGCGCGGAGGCCGACGGCATGAAGGCCTATAACTGCCCCTCCTGCGGCGCGGAGCTGATCTGCGACGCCTCCACCGCCGCCACGTCCTGCCCCTACTGCGGCAATCCCACCGTGGTACCGGGCCAGTTCAGCGGCGCGCTGAAGCCGGACTTCGTCCTGCCCTTCAAGCTCAGCAAGGAGGACGCCGTGGCTGCCCTGAAGAACCACTACAAGGGCAAGCCCCTGCTGCCCAAGGCGTTCACCAATGGCAACCACATCGAGAAGATCCAGGGCGTCTATGTGCCGTTCTGGATGTTTGACGGTCAGGCCGAGGGCACCGTGGACTACGAGGGCCTCATCCACCACGAGTACGAGACCTCCGACTATGAGGTGACGGAGACGGAGCACTACGACGTTCACCGAGGCGGCTCCATCTCCTTCGAAAAGGTGCCCGTGGACGCATCCAGCAAGATGCCCGATGACCACATGGACTCCATCGAGCCGTATGACTACACCGATCTGAAGCCCTTCTCCACCGCGTACCTGCCCGGCTTCCTGGCCGACAAGTACGATGTCAGCGTGGAGGACAGCCATGACCGCGCCGACGGACGCTGCGCCGCCTCGCTGGAGAGCGCCCTGCGCCGCACGGCGGAGCAGTACGAAAGCTGCATCCCCCTGCGGCAGGACATCCGGCTGCGGCGCGGCAAGGTGCATTATGCCCTGCTGCCCGTTTGGATGCTCCATACCAAGTGGAAGGGACAGGATTTCCTGTTCGCCATGAACGGCCAGACTGGCAGGCTGGTGGGCGACCTGCCCACAGATATGGGCAAGTTCTGGACCATCTTCGCCGCCGTGGCGGCGCCGGTGGCGGCCATTACCGCCGCCATCATGATGTTGGTGTAAGGGGGGACAGCGCCATGAAAAAGAGAACTTGTACATTCCTGCTGGCCCTGCTGGCAGCACTGACGCTGACCGTCCCCGCATGGGCGGAGACCCAGCCCGGCGACGCCCTGATCTACGACACGGAGAGCCTGCTCACCGACGGCGAGCGCCAGCAGCTGGAATCTCTGGCCGACCAGATCACCTGGCAGTACGACTGCGCGGTGTACGTGGTCACCATCTACGACTACGAGCAGTATGCCGACGGCGTCTACGAGGCCGCCTGCACCATCTACAACGACTACGACTTCGGCATCGGCGAGGACCGCGACGGCGTGCTGCTGCTCCTGAGCATGTACGACCGCAGCTACAGCCTGTATGTCCGCGACGGCTACGCCCAGAGCATGATCGGCAGCTATGCCCAGCAGCAGCTGGAGGACAGCTTCTTGGACTATCTGGGCGATGACGACTGGTACGGCGGCTTCCATGCCTATCTGACCACCTGCGCCGACATGATGCAGCAGGCGTCGGAGGGCCACGCGGTGCGCAAGCCTCTGGGCAAGGTGATTTTCCCGGCGCTGCTGGTGGGCTGCGGCGTGGCGCTGGCGGTGTGCCTGGTGCTGAAGGGCAAGATGAAGTCCGTCCGCCGCGGTGCGGAGGCGGATGTCTACGTCACCGCCGAGGGCCTGGACCTGACGGAGCGCTCGGACATTTACACCCACACCACCGAGACCCGCCGCAAAAAGGAGAAGAACGACTCCCACAGCGAGTCCGGCGGAGGCGGCTCCGGCCGCAGCGGCCACTTCTAAGCAACAAAAAAAGAGGACTGTCCATCGGACAGTCCTCTTTTTTGCGCTTTTTTGCAAAAAACCCTCGATACTATGCAGCCAGCTTATTGAAATCGCACAAAAACAGGTGTATTCTATCGTTGTAATGACCTGCCGGCACATACCGGCGGAGATCATAAAGAAAAGGGGAGTTTCTGTGAAAAAACGTATCCTATC
>ERZ772881.581-NODE-581-length-40085-cov-5.323083_pt1 | contig 40085 bp, 30 predicted proteins | sample MGYA00580581_ERZ772881 | MGnify/ENA primary metagenome ERZ772881 (study PRJEB29015, sample SAMEA2737668) | human gut metagenome | biome: human gut; feature: human-associated habitat; material: faeces | place: China | collected 2012 ...
ATTGTGACTTAGAGCACGTAAAACAGGAATGAGCGTATGTCGGCCTTGATTTTCCATGTAGTCGGCATTTCGGGGAGGAAATCTATTAGTTTTTTATATCAACTGGCTTATAAGTCGAGAATTTTATCTAAATTTGCCTTTAGAAACAGAAAGCTCATGGAACAACTCTTGCACTATTGCTGGAAACACCGGCTCTTCCCCGTCAGTGGTCTCCACACGACGGAGGGAAGAGAGGTAGAGGTAATAGACCCCGGACTGCACAACCGCAATGCCGGTCCTGACTTCTTCAACGCAGAGGTGAAGATAGATGGACAGTTATGGGTCGGTAACGTGGAGATTCACGACAAAGCCAGCGACTGGTTTCTTCACGGGCATGAAAAAGACGCGCTATATAATAATGTGGTGCTTCATGTTGTAGGCAAGGCGGACACGCAGGTCGTGACTGATAGTGGTATGCGGCCACCACAGATGGAACTTGCCGTACCCGAGCACATTCGTCTGAACTACGAGGAGCTGCTCAAGACTGACAGTTATCCTCCGTGCTATAAGATTATCCCATCGCTCAGCCAACTGATGAAGCATTCGTGGATGAGTGCCTTGGAGACAGAGCGGTTGGAGCGCAAGACGGAAGACATCAAGCGGCGCGCCGACCGCTGTCAAGGTTCGTGGGAAGCGGCTTACTTCGTGACCATGGCGCGCAACTATGGCTTCGGCATCAATGCAGAAGCGATGGAGCAATGGGCTCTCAGTATCCCCCTTAACGATGTGGCGCGCCATAGCGACAATCTCTTCCAGATAGAGGCCATCTTCATGGGGCAGGCCGGACTGCTCAATCCGCTTTCTGTGCCGGAGCGCCACCGCACAGCAGCCCTTGCCGACAAGTATCTCTTCAAGCTCAACAACGAGTACCAGTATCTCGCACACAAGTACTCATTGCATCCCATCGACTTCCATCTGTGGCGTTTCCTGCGCTTGCGACCGCAGAACTTTCCACATATCCGCATCTCACAGCTTGCTAATCTTTATTATCAGCGCAAGGCGAGTCTCTCACAGCTCATCGACTGCAAAGATATCAAGAGCGCGAAGACACTGCTCATGACCAAGGTCACGGACTACTGGCAAACCCATTATGCCTTCGGCTGCGAGAGTAAGACCAGCAAGAAGCATCTCTCCGAGGCTTCGCTCAACCTCTTGCTTATCAACACGGTTGTACCGATTTTCTTTGCCTATGGCCGCTATCGGCAGGACGATGCACTCTGTGACCGCGCTTTCGACTTCCTTGAACAACTGAAGGCAGAGGATAACCACATCACGCGCAACTGGCAGGAGGTAGGGCTCTCGGTGGAAAACGCCGGTGACAGTCAGGCCCTGATACAACTGAAGAACGAATACTGCGACCGGCACGACTGTCTCCGCTGCCGCTTCGGATACGAATACTTGAAAGGGAGGGGGAAAGAGGCAAGATAGACAAAGTAGACAGAATAGATTGGATAGACAGAATAGACTTTAAAAACAATGGAAAAGGATATCCCAACAGTGCTCAGGCAAGGCAATGATTGGCGCAAGCTTTACTTTTACCATAAATCTGACGCTATATATCAGCTCACCTTCATCTTCTGTCGACGGTTTCTTCCCATCAGTGGAGACCGCACGGTAGATCAGATGGTGCAAGCAGCACGTTCGGGCAAGCAAAACATTGTAGAGGGATCAGAAGACGGCAAATCGTCAACGGAAATGGAACTCAAGCTGGTCAATGTGGCAAGAGGAAGTATCAGGGAGCTCTTGGAAGACTACAAGGATTTCCTTCATAATGGGAAATATACTCTATGGAAAGAAGGCGACGCACGCTACAGCATGCTGTTAGAGTATACGAGAAGTCACAATGAGCCTAAGGATTATTTGTCTTTTGCTGAGAAATGGTCGGCTGAGGAGTTTGCCAACACATGTCTTACTCTCTGCTATCAGGTCGATGCCATGATCAACTCCTATCTTAAGAAGCTCCAGAAAGACTTTGTGACAGAGGGTGGCATCAAGGAGCGCATGTATGCAGCCCGTACCGGCTACCGTAAAGAACAGGATTCCAAGATGAAAAGTTTGGAGGCTGAGAATATCCGGCTCAAAGCCGAGAATGCTCAACTGCTTTCGGGTGTCAGTAATTGGAAAGCCAAGTATGAGGATCTGAAGCAACGCGCCCTAAAAGCCTATTACAGGCAACAAGAGGAAATAGAAAGGCTGAGGAAAGAGATAGACAAGATAGACGGGAATAGACAGAGATAGACAAGATAGACGGGAATAGACAGAGATAGACAAGGATAGACAAGATAGACATTATCTATAGAGTCTATTTAGTCTATCAATTCTATCAAGTCTATACAGTCTATCAAGGTCTCTCCCCAAGACACACACATATTTATGAAAAAATACTTATTCACCACGCGCATGGAAGTGTGCGACTACGAATGCGACATCGAAGGCATTGTCAACAATGCCAATTATCTCCATTACACGGAGCATACGCGTCACCGTTTCATCAACAGCCTTGGCATCAGCTATGCCAAGTTGCATGAGGAGAAGCATGTCGACCCCGTTGTGGCGCGCATGACGCTGAAGTTCAAGGCACCGCTGCGGTGTGACGACTTCATGCTATCCTGCATCAACGTGCGCAAGGAAGGACTGCGCTACATCTTCAGCCACGACATCTACCGTGAGGCAGACGGGGTGCTCTGTTTCCATGGCGACGTAGAGCTCGTGATGCTCATCAATGGCCGACTCGGTGAGAGCGAGGACTACGACAATGCTTTTCTTCCCGTCATAGAGAAGTTCAATCAGGAAAATGCAGAATAGAGAAGAGATCATCAACACCGCTATCCTTACGCGGCTCAGTTATTTCCACCTTAATACCATCGTGGAGCTGTATAGGCAGTTGGGCTCCGCTACTGCTATTTTTCAGCGCCGGAGCGAACTATCGACTCTGTTTCCAGGCATCCCCCGCCGTGTTATCGATGACCTTAACAGTGCCGGCACGATGCAGACACGCATTGAGGACGAGTTAGCTTGGGACGAGGCACACCACGTAAACATACTGTGCCTCAACGATGACGAATACCCGTATCGGCTCAAGGAGGCTCCTGACGCACCGCTGATGCTCTTCTACAAAGGCACTGCCAACCTTAACACGCGCCACATCATCGACATCGTGGGCACGCGTCATAGCACCCGCTACGGGGAAGACCTCATCAGAGCCTTTGTCAGGGATTTGCGTGCCTTGGTACCCGATACGCTTATTGTTAGTGGGTTGGCCTATGGCATCGATGTGCATGCCCATCGTGAGGCTCTTGATAACGGCATGGACACCGTGGCAGTGCTGGCCCACGGTCTTGACACGCTCTATCCGCCGGCACATCGCGATACGGCCAACAAAATGGTGGGACAAGGCGGACTGCTGACCGAATACATGACGCATACACAGCCTGATAAACTCAACTTTGTGCGACGCAACCGCATCACGGCGGGCCTCTGCGATGCTACGATTCTCGTGGAGAGTGCGCGCAAGGGCGGCGGTCTCATCACGACACGCATTGCCAAAGAGTATAACCGCGATGTCTTTGCTTTCCCCGGTCCCGTAGGTGCACCATACAGCGAGGGTTGCAACAATCTTATCCGCAGTTGTGGAGCAGGGCTCATCACTTCCGCCGAAGACTTTGTAGCCGATATGGGATGGGAACACGAAGCTGTCCTTGAGAAAGCGCGGGCTGGCGGCATTGAGCGGCAACTCTTCCCCGACCTGACCGAGGACGAACGGAAGGTGGTCACCGTGCTTCAATGCGCCAATGATCTGCGCCAGGATGTCATTGCCGTCAAGACAGGGCTTTCGTCGGGCATGCTCACTGCTCTGCTTTTCCAATTAGAGATGAAAGGCGTGGTGAAAGCATATGCTGGAGGTACCTACCATCTGTTGGCATAAAGATGATGCCTTTATGCCGTAATCGCAAAGCGATCTTGTAAGCATTACGATGTCACAAGACGTATGATCTCTAAAAATGCCATATTATCCTTGCCAATATGACAAAGATATTGAAAAAAGCTTAGGACATACTGACCTTTGTACTATTTTGCGTAACTTTGTACGAGATATTAATGTGAATGACAATATCGCTTACAAGATGATACGAACAACCATCAACCACGAGGGCCTGAGTCGCGACGAGGTCATCGCTTCCCGTCGGCAGCACGGTGAGAATGTGCTTACACCGCCGAAGAAGATTTCCGTGTGGAAGCTTTACTTCGACAAATATCGCGATCCAATTATTGAGATTCTTCTTGTGGCAGCCGCCATATCCCTCGTCCTGGCATTTGTCAATAACGACTTCATGGAGACCATTGGCATCTTTCTTGCCATCTTCCTCGCTACGACAGTAGGCTTTTATTTTGAGCTTGACGCGGCGAAGAAGTTCGAGGTGCTTACCGCCATGAACGACGATCAGCTCGTGAAGGTACGCCGTGAGGGCAAGGTGACGACGATTCCACGGCGTGAGGTCGTCGTGGGTGATGTTGTCCTGGTGGAGCCTGGCGATGAGATCCCTGCCGACGCGCGCCTCTTTGTTGCCGTCAACCTGCAGGTCGACGAGTCGGCCCTCACCGGTGAGCCGCTCACTACGAAGGGTCTTATGCCCAACGGAAAGGCTGGCGAAGCCTATCCTGCCAATCTTATCCTGCGGTCTACCATGGTGATGAACGGACATGGTGAAGCCATAGTGGAGCGGATAGGCGATGAGACGGAGATCGGAAAAGTAGCGAGACAGTCCACAGAGACGACGCACACCAAGACCCCGCTCAATATCCAGCTCGGCAAGCTCGCTGCGTTCATCTTCAAGGTAGGCTCTGGTGTGGCGGTGGCCGCGTTCGTTATCTTCCTGGTTCACGACATTCTCACTAACAGTCTGTGGCATACCGACAACTACTTAGGTATGGCACAGGTAGTGCTCAGCTACTTCATGATGGCCGTTACGCTCATCGTCATGGCCGTCCCCGAGGGTCTGCCCATGGCGGTGAACCTCGCTCTGGCCCTCAACATGCGGCGTATGCTTAAGAGCAACAACCTCGTGCGCAAGCTGCAGGCCTCAGAAACCATGGGCGCCGTCACCGTGATCTGCACCGACAAGACCGGTACGCTCACGCAAAACAGGATGCGTGTGGGTGCGCTTTCACTCAATCCCGCCTATGAGAATGCAGATCAGTCTGAAGAACAGCTTGTCATCGCCATGGCTGTCAACTCAACGGCTGAACTCGACGGCGACAGGGTAGTGGGCAATCCCACTGAGGGCGCATTGCTGTTGTGGCTCAAAGATAAAGGCTTCGACTATCATTCATTGCGCAAAGCCAACGCGGTGGTCAATCAAATACCTTTTTCCACAGAAAGAAAGTTTATGGCCACGGCAGTCACTGTCGACGGCCGGACGCTCACTTTTGTCAAAGGCGCACCTGAGATTCTGCTGAACATGTGTGATTGCTGCGCTGCTGACCGTGCTGCGTGCGAGCAGACACTTCTCGGTTATCAGCATCAGGCCATGCGCACACTGGCTTTTGCCTATGGCGAGGGCGATTTAACCGGCCGGCTCTCCAGTGGACTGGCCGTCGGCCTCACTCTGCAAGGAGTGTGTGCCATCAGTGACCCTGTGCGCGAAGAGGTGCCGGCGGCTGTGGAGGAATGCCGCACGGCAGGCATTCGCGTGAAGATTGTCACCGGCGACACTTCGGCTACGGCCCTGGAGATAGCACGGCAGATAGGTATTGATGAAGGTGAGGCCATTACCGGTCCGGAGTGGGCGGCTCTCTCTGACGACGAAGCCTACAAGCGGTGCGAGGGCATCTGTGTGATGAGTCGGGCGCGGCCGGGCGACAAGCAGCGCCTCGTGGAGATGCTGCAGAAGCATGGTGAGGTGGTGGCTGTGACGGGTGACGGCACCAACGACGCACCCGCACTCAACTATGCACACGTCGGATTGTCCCTCGGCTCGGGCACATCGGTGGCCAAGCAGGCCTCCGACATCACCATCCTCAACGACTCATTCTCTGCCATCGCTTCGGCAGTGATGTGGGGCCGTTCCCTTTACAAGAATATTCAGCGGTTTCTCTTCTTCCAGCTGGTGGTTAATCTCTCGGCTCTGCTGCTCGTGCTCGGGGGATCTGTCATCGGTACGGAGATGCCGCTTACGGTGACACAGATACTCTGGGTCAACATTATCATGGACACCTTCGCCGCTCTGGCCCTGGCCTCGCTGCCGCCTTCCCACGAAGTGATGCACGACAGGCCACGCAAGCCTTCACAGTTTATCATCACTCGCCCCATGGCACGTGGCATCCTCTTTGTGGGCAGCGTGTTCTTTATCATCATGTTTGTCTTCCTTATCTGGTGTGAGCGCCACGGCAGCGGCAGCATTATCGACGTACATGAGTTGACGTTGTTCTTCACCACTTTTGTTATGCTGCAGTTCTGGAACCTCTTCAACGCGAAGTGTCTGGGCAGCAACTACAGTGCCTTTCGTCATTTCTGGCGTGATCGTGGCCTCATCCTTGTACTGGCATTGACCTTTGTGGGGCAGTGGCTCATCGTCACCTTCGGTGGCCGTATGTTCCGCACTCTGCCCCTGAGCTTCACGGAATGGACTGTCATCATTGTGGCCACAGGCGTGTTCGTGCTTGGAAGCGGAGAGATATATAGGGCGGTGAAGAGGCTTAGAGGTTAGGGGTTAGAAGATCGTTCGGTATTCGTGCAGAGGCGGCTCTTATGTGACCGCGCACTCGGATATTATAATTAATGGCAAATAATATATTCTATACAGTGAGAAACAATGTGTCACCCTGTGTGGCGACCATTGGTTTCTTTGACGGTGTGCACCGTGGCCACCAGTTCCTCGTTGGCAGTGTCATGGAGGAAGCGCGGCGTTCGGGCCTTGCCTCGCTGGTTATCACCTTTGACCGCCATCCTCGGCAGGTGCTGCGACAGGACTATCAACCACGCTTGTTGACTACGCTTGATCGCAAGTTGCAACTGCTCTCGCTTACAGGTGTGGACAACGTGGCGGTGTTGTACTTTGACAAGGAGATGGCTGCGCTCACGGCCAAGGACTTCATGCGGCAGGTGTTGCGCGACAATCTCAACGTCAAGGTGCTTGTCATCGGCTACGACAACCGCTTCGGACATAACAGGACTGAGGGCTTCGACGACTACGTCGGCTATGGCCGCGAGTTAGGTATTCGCGTGGTGCAGGCCATTCCTTATCGTCTTGACGGCATGCAGGTGAGTTCCTCGCTTATCCGCTCATTTCTCGACGGTGGCGAGGCGGAGATGGCAACTCACTGTCTCGGCCGCCCCTTTGAGCTTACAGGGAAGGTCGTACGTGGCTTTCAGGAAGGCCGTAAGATCGGCTTTCCCACGGCCAATCTCGATACCGGTGACAGCGGATTGCTCATTCCCAAGGGCGGTGTCTACGCCGTGAGAGTTGCCATTGGTGACCACGTTCGCCTCATGCCTGCTATGATGGACATCGGCACGCGCCCCACCTACGGCGGTACACGGCTATCCTTAGAGACTAACATCTTTGATTTCCATGGCAATCTCTATGGCAGGCAGTTGCGTGTGCAACTCATCAAACGCGTCAGGGATGATCTGAAATTCAGCAGTGTCGACATATTGGCGGAGCAATTGAAAAAAGACAAAGAGAAGATTAGAAAGATATTAGACGAAGAATGAATACTACAACAAAAAACATCCTCGACATACTCTGGTATGTTATCCTTTTTATGCTGATACAGATAGGTTCCGGACTGTTATTGAGAATATTCCATCTCTCATTGACCACGGCATCCATCATCACGACAGTCATCAGCAGTGTGATCACGCTCTTGCTGTTTCTCAAAATGAGATGGACTCCTGTGTCAAGGACTTGGATGCAGACGCGCCCCTGGGCTGTCTTTGTGTGGGTGCTGGTTGTCGTTTTGGGCACCCTTATCCCCTCACAGTGGCTCTCCGAAGTGATGAATATCGACATGCCGAAGGATATGATGAAGATGTTGGAGAGTTTGATGAAGGAGCCTGCCGGATACATTGTTATCGGCATTCTGGGGCCTTTAGCTGAAGAAGTCGTCTTCCGTGGCGCCGTGTTGCGCAAGTTACTTGGCATGATGCCGGAGCGGTGGCACTGGGGCGCTATCGCCATTTCGGCGGCATGTTTCGGCCTTGTCCATCTGAACCTTGCACAAGGCTTCCACGCCTTCCTCATTGGGCTGTTGCTTGGCTGGATGTACTACCGCACGGGCTCCATTCTCCCTGGCATTCTGTTCCACTGGGTCAACAACAGTGTGGCATTTATTGTCTACAACCTTATGCCACAGTTAGCTGATGCTAAGCTCATCGACTTATTCCATGGCGACAGCCGCATGGTGACGCTCTCCGTCATCTTTTCCTTCTTTATCCTGGTGCCTGGTATCTACCAGCTCAATGTCAGGATGAAGAAGGCGGCGTGAGTTGTGCCTTTGCAGCAGCGATGTAGCCTGTGTGTAGACACGGGCTGCCAGGTCTTTTCCGGTCTTCCTCTACCACCTGCCCGCCGGCATACCTTTACCGTGAAGGTACGCATTGCCGTGGGTTCAGGAGACAGGTGAAAGAAACTTGAGTTTAAATAAACGTTAAATTCAATCGGCCTGCTGTAACAATTCCTGAGACATGTCGTCATCTTAATAGTAATACCAAAGTAATGGACTACAAGTACATCAATCAGCTTCTGGACCGCTATTGGCGGGGTGAGACCTCGCTGGAGGAGGAAGACATCCTCCGTGCGTTCTTCAGTCAGGAAGCCATTCCTGCTGAGCTGAAATGTTATGTGCCGTTGTTTCGCTACGAAGCCACGGAGTCAAAAGCGGATGTATTAGGCGCTGACTTTGACGCAAAGCTCTTTTCAGCCATTGCGGACCGTAAGCCGGTGAAGGCGCGTGTCATCCCTATGACCCAGCGTTTGAAGCCGCTTCTCAAGGCCGTTGCTACTGTTGCTATTCTGCTGACATTGGGTAACGCCATCCAGGTACCGTTCTCACGGACAAACGATGATCCTATCAGCAACTACGATGGCTATTACAAGCCTGAGCTTGATAACGGCACTAATGTCGCTATAGGCGACAGTGCAATGGTCGATACGCTTCAGCAGAGCCTTGCAGAGCCCAGTAACACGGCAGCAATGTCGGATATAAAATGATTATTTCTATGCTTTCTCTATAAATCACTGTTTAGTAAAACAACAAAAAGAAACTGTGAAGTTTCGATTCTCTCAAATTTTTCATAACATACTAACGTAGAAAGGACCGCAGCTCTATCGAGAGCACCGCGGTCCTTTCTTATTTGTTTTTATTGTCCTGCATGTGCCGGACGATTCTCCGCCACGTGCCGAACGATTCTCCGGCACGTGCCGGAGACTTCTCCTGCACGTGCCGGACGATGAGAAACCATTTCTGGATTTATTTTTCCACCAGTTCCACTGCTTTTCTGACAATGTCGCTTTGTTGGTTCATCACTTCAAAGTATTCGCCCGTATCCCAAATGTCACGGGCGATAAGTGCCTTGAGCTGCGTACGCAGATAATTGAGGGTGCGGTCAAGCTCAGCCTTGTCCCTGGGCTCAATCTTCTGCTTTCTGCCATCGCTGAGAATGCTGTCCACCAACTGTTGTGGCACGGTGAAATGGTTAAGATACTCCTTGAAATGCGGATACTTTGCCTGAATTTGCCTGCGATGGTTGTCCATGTATTTCAGGTCATTGTCCATGACGATGCCTTTCGCCATCAGTCGCCGGTGGAAGTTTGTAAACTGAGTAGTGTCGAGAGGTACGAAATAGTCTGGCATGATGCCGCCTCCACCATACACTGTGCGGTATTTTCGGAGTGTGTGGTATTTTAATGAGTCGGCGAAATGAATGCTGTCTGCGGAATAAAGCTCACCATGCTTGAAGCGCGTGTCGAGCTCCATCTCATAGTCTTTTCTGTCACCTTTGACATAAGGCTTCTGTATGCACCTGCCGGAAGGTGTGTAGTAATGTGCGATGGTGATCCGCATCATTGATCCGTCAGGGAAGTCGACAGGGCGCTGTACCAGGCCTTTGCCGAAGGTACGCCTGCCCACCACAGTGCCGCGGTCCTGGTCTTGCAGTGCTCCGGTAACGATCTCTGCAGCTGAGGCCGTGAATTCATTGACCAGTACAATGACCTTTCCATCCATCAGATGGCCGTTGCCTTTAGCCACATAGTCGTAGCGGGGTACCTGCCGCCCCTTGGTATATACGATGAGATCACCCTTCTTTAGGAACTCGTTGGCGATTTGTACGGCAGTCTGCAGATAGCCGCCGCCATTGTCTTGCAAGTCAAGAATAAGGTTTTTCATGCCTTGTTTTCCCAACTCGTTAACCGCTGACATGAACTCTTCGTAGGTTGTGGCGCCGAAGCTGCCAATGCGGATGTATCCGGTGGTGGGTTTGATCATATACCATCCGTCAAGGGTCTTGACGGGGATTTTATCGCGCACGACGGTGAAATAGAGCTTTTCGGCTATTCCTCTTCTGATGATGGTCAGGTTGACTTTGGTGTCTTTGGGTCCCCTGAGTCGCCGCATAATTTCCTCACGACTCATCTTTACGCCGGCGATAGCAGTGTCGTTGACGGCGATGATACGGTCTCCGGCCAGGATGCCCACCTTTTCAGAAGGTCCTTTTGCTACAGGCTGGATGACGAGAAGGGTATCTTCCTGCATATTGAACTGCACGCCGATGCCGTCGAAGGAGCCGTTAAGCGACTCGTTCATGGCCTTTGTCTCTTTGGCGGTGGTGTAGGTGGAGTGGGGATCAAGCTTTTCAAGCATTCCGCGAATGCCGTCCTCCACAAGTTTCTGCTGGTTTACGGAGTCAACATAAAGATTGCTGATGGCAATTTCAGCGATTTGCAGCTTTCTTAATGGGCTCTCTTTGCCAAAGTCAAGACGCAGCTGAGCAGATAAAGGTAAAAAGGTACATAGGAAAAAAGGTAAAAAGAAGATTACCTTTATACATAACTTATGTTTCATACTGATACTGTCTTTTCCAATCGTTATTCCATGGGTTCCGTGTCTTCCGGTAAGTCTTCTTCGATAACCAGATTGTCGATAATGAAGTTTTGCCGCTCCATGGTGTTCTTTCCCATATAGTATTCGAGCAACTTCTGCACTTGGTCGTTTTTGTGAAGTGTGACTTGTTCGAGTCGCATATCAGGCCCGATGAAATGGACAAATTCGTCGGGAGAGATCTCGCCGAGGCCCTTAAAGCGAGTAATTTCAGGGTCAGGTCCCAAGTCGCGGATGGCATTGACGCGCTCTTCTTCGGTATAACAATAACGTGTGATGAAATCGTTTTTCTTCTCGCCTTTCGCCAGTTGTGCATCAGCTTCAGCAATGACTTTCTTGCTCTTGATCTTCGTACGACGGTTACGGACACGGAAGAGGGGCGTCTGGAGCACGTAGACATGTCCTTTCTTGATGAGCTCCGGATAGAACTGTAGAAAGAAGGTGATGATCAGCAGACGGATATGCATGCCGTCGACATCGGCATCTGTGGCTACGATGACTTTGTTGTAGCGCAGGTTGTCGAGGCCATCTTCAATGTCGAGTGCGGCCTGCAGCAGGTTGAACTCCTCGTTCTCATAGACAACTTTCTTTGTCAAGCCGAAAGAGTTAAGAGGCTTGCCGCGCAGTGAGAACACCGCCTGTGTGTTGACGTCGCGGCTCTTGGTGATGCTTCCGCTGGCGGAATCGCCCTCGGTAATGAAAATGCTTGAATCCTCCTTGCGGTCATCTTTGGTGTCGCTGTAGTGCACACGGCAGTCGCGCAGCTTGCGGTTGTGCAGGCTGGCTTTCTTGGCACGCTCGCGGGCCAGCTTTGTCACGCCTGCCATGGCCTTACGCTCATGCTCGCTTTCCTTGATTTTGTTTTCCAACACGTCGGCCACATCCTCCTTATGGATGTGGAGATAGTTGTCCACCTCGCGCTTGACGAAGTCGCCGATGTATTTGTTGATGGTCTCGCCTCCGGGCTCCATGAGTGTGGAACCAAGCTTGATCTTGGTTTGTGACTCAAAGACAGGCTCCTCCACATTGATGGCAATGGCCGCTACGATGCCATTGCGGATATCCGTGTACTCGTAGCTCTTGTCATAGTATTCCTTGATGGTTTTGGCAATATGCTCTTTAAAGGCACTCTGATGGGTGCCTCCCTGGGTGGTGTGCTGGCCGTTGACAAAGCTATGGTACTCTTCGCCATACTGGTTGGTGTGTGTAAAGGCAATCTCTATGTCCTCGCCTTTAAGGTGAATGATGGGATAGAGTGGGTCGGTGGTCATCGTGTCGACGAGCAGATCCTCCAAGCCATTGCGGCTCTTGATGCGGCGTCCGTTGTACATGATGGTAAGCCCGCTGTTCAGGTAAGTATAGTTGCGGAGCATGGTTTCCACGAACTCATCGTGAAACGAATAGTTCTTGAAGAGCGTGTTATCCGGCTCAAAGAAGATGTAAGTGCCGCTCTCGTCATGCGTTGGCTCAGTCTTGTCGCTCTTGAGCTTACCTCTCTCGAACGCAAGTGAGCGCACGTTCCCCTCCCGGTAACTCTTCACCTCGAAGTGTGCGCTGAGGGCATTGACCGCCTTTACACCGACACCGTTGAGTCCTACGCTTTTCTTGAACGCCTTGGTGTCGTACTTTCCACCGGTATTGAGCATGGACACGGCCTCAACGAGCTTGCCCTGCGGAATGCCGCGGCCATAATCGCGTACAGAGACGCGCAGATTGTCCTCTATGTCCACCTCAATACGGTCGCCGGCATTCATCTTGAACTCGTCGATGGAGTTGTCGATGACTTCTTTTAGCAGTACGTAGATGCCGTCCTCGGGCAGATTGCCGTCGCCCAGACGGCCGATATACATTCCCGGTCGTGTGCGCACGTGCTCCATGTCGGACAGGTGCCGGATATTGTCGTCGGTGTATGCCACCGTGTTATTAGGTGTTGTATTATTTTCCTGATTCATTTATTTCTTTTCGATAGCACCGTCTTCTTTTATGGTTGATATGTTCTAAGGAGTCCCATTGACCCTGTACGCCGTTGTTGGTCTCCATCTCTACATTGGTCTCACCCCATTTGAAACCGTAGTTGATGTAGCGCGGGATGAGGTCGGCGAAGAGCAGGGCGTTGGCGCCTTTGGTGCGGTACTCGGGCAGGAATCCGATAAGCAACAGGTCCACGCCGTCAGTCTTGTGCCATTTCAATGCCCTGAGTACATACCACCAGCCAAACGGAAGCAGCCGTCCGCGGTGACATTTCTGCATGGCCCGTGCCATGGAGGGCATGGTGATACCCACGCCGATGAGCTTGTTGTCTTTATTTCCGTCGACGACAAGTGTGATGAGATTGGGGTCAAGCATGGGCAAGTACGATTTTACGTAGTCGTCAATCTGTCGCCGAGTGAGTTCCACATAGCCGTAAAGATCTTTGTAGGTATCGTTGATAAGCTTGAATACTTCGTACGCGATAGTGCCTTTCTTGATTTCTTTTTTCGTTATTTTCCTAATATGAAGGTTATAACGGTTTTCAATCAGAGTGGCCAGCTTGGCAAACTTCTCCGGTGTCTTCTCCGGCATGGGGAGATAGTATTCTACGTAGTCGTTGTCCTTGACCCATCCGCCGAGCTTCTCCATGTGCTCGGGATAATAAGGGAAGTTGTAAATGGTTGGCATGGTGCCGAGCTTGTCGAAGCCTGCGATGAGCATGCCCTCAGGGTCGAGATCGGTGAATCCTAATGGCCCTATCATGGCCGTCATGCCTTTACTTCTTCCCCAGTTCTCTACGGCATTGAAGAGTGCTTTTGTTACATCAATGTCGTCAATGAAGTCGATCCATCCGAATCGTACATCTTTCTTTCCGAACTTTTCATTAGCGCGCTTATTGATGATGGCTGCAATGCGCCCGGCAATCTCCCCATCTTTGTAGGCGATGAAATACTCAGCCTCACAAAAATCGAAAGCTATATTGCGGTCGCGACGAAGCGTATTCATTTCGTCAAGAAACAGAGCTGGAGCATCATAAGGATTGCCTTGATAAAGATCGTAATGGAAATCAATGAACGTGGCAAGGTCTTTTTGGTCTTCTACACGTTTTATTTCTATTGACATAGTTTTCTTATCCTAATTAATTGAAGTATAATCTATTAATAAGCAAAAGTACTCAAAAACGGGGAAAGGGCAAACGAGAAAAGCGTTTTTATTTAAAAAAACAGTTCGATGGTCTTATTTAGCCTCAAAATCATTCAATTGGTTGAATCGCTCCTTAATGGTCTTTCTTCCTCGGAAAATGTTAATTTTCACCTGCTCTTCGGTCATGCCAAGGAGACGCGCGATATCCCTGTAAGGCTTGCCCTCAAAATCGCGGAGCTGAATGCATGCTTTCTGCTTTTCAGGCAGGGCATTGACAATACGCCGGACCATTGTTATCTGATCGTTGGCTATAGTTTGTTGTGACGGAGTGTAAGAATTGTCGGGTCGCTCATTCTGAGTGGCGTCGAGACTCTCGCTGTGTGAGCCGCAGCTCTTGACGAAATCGAGGGCTTTATTACGGCAGATCGTATAGCAGAAGGCCTCAATATTGTCGATATCAGTCCATGAATCGCGGCGATCCCATACCTTGATAAGTGTTTCCTGCACAATATCCTCCGCCTCGGCACTGTCGAGCGTAATGCGCAATGCCAGGCGATAGAGCTGATTTTTCAGCGGAAGAATATCATTTTGGAAATTAATCATTCAGTATTTACCATCCTTCACCTGTCTTTAACATCTGACGACCGTACCTCTGTCGGTGCCCAAATACTCAGCTTTTGTGATGATGACACGCTTTACACCTGCCTCTACAGCGATGAGCGCATTTTCTATCTTTGGTTTCATGCCTCCACTGATAATGCCTTCAGCGGTGAGTTTGGAGAAGTCACTCCTTGTGATAACGGGGATGATGCTGCCGGTATCATCAGGATTGGCGAGCACTCCTGGCTTTTCAAGACAGAAGATCAAGCTGACATCGAAGAAAGGAGCCAACGCTTTGGCCGTTTCAGACGCGATGGTGTCGGCATTCGTATTGAGCAGAGACCCCTTGCCATCGTGGGTGAGTGGAGCTATGACTGGGGTCAATTGGTGCTCCAACAGGGAAGCCAGTTGCTGGCCATCAGTGAAGTCGACATCCCCGACGAAACCATAGTCTATTCCATTGCGTAGTGGTCTGCGGTGGCTCAGCATGACGTTCATGTCGGCCCCCGTCAGTCCGAGGGCGTTGATTCCGCGGGCTTGAAGCTGGGCCACAATGTTTTTGTTGACCAGTCCGCCATAAACCATCGTGACCACTTCAAGCATGTTCGCATCGGTGATGCGGCGGCCATCTACCATCTTTGTTTCTATTCCCAAGGCTGAAGCCATCTTCGTTGCCCTGCGGCCGCCACCGTGAACAAGCACTTTGCAGCCGTCAATCTGGGCGAATCGGTCAAGGAATTCATTGAGACGTGACTTGTCTTCCACTATGGCGCCGCCGACCTTTATAATCGTTAGATTCTGCATATCTATAATTTATTGATTGGAATAGGGAATGTTGATGATCGAAGGGCTACAGTAACTACTCGAGATAGGTATAGCCGTAAAGCCCAGACCGATAAGTTGCGAGGAACTCTTTGCCTTCTTCCAGTGGGAGCTTGCCTTCCTTGACGCTTTTTGTGACCCATTGCTCCAATTGGCGTACCAGCTTCTTGGGATTGTACTGTACGTACTCAAGCACTTCCTCCACAGTCTCTCCATCGATGATCTGGTCGATGTGATAAGTGCTGTCTTTCACCGAGATGTGTGCGGCTGTGGTGTCACCGAAGAGGTTATGCATGTCGCCAAGTATTTCCTGATAAGCGCCGACAAGGAAGACACCAATATAGTAAGGCTCGTTCTTACACAATGCATGTACGGGAAGCACATTGCTTTGCGATCCCCTGACTGCAAAGTTGGCCACCTTTCCGTCCGAGTCGCAGGTGATATCCTGCAGCGTACAGTTACGTGTCGGCGCTTCATTGAGCCGCTCTATTGGCATGATAGGGAAGAGTTGGTCAATGCCCCAGCAGTCTGGCAGCGACTGGAAGAGTGAAAAGTTACAGAAGTACTTGTCGGCCAGCAGTGTGTCGAGGCCGCGCAGCTCATCGGGCACGTGTTTCATTCGCTTGGCCATAGAGTCTATTTCGTGGCATACGCTCCAGTACATGGCCTCTACTTCCGCACGGGTTTTTAAGTCAACCATGCCGTGAGCGAACATGTCAAGGCAATCTTCGCGTATCTGGTCGGCATCATGCCAGTCTTCTAACATTGATTTTGGACTGATGTTGCACCAGATATCATAGAGGTCGCGCACCAGTTGATGGTCAGTCGGCTTTGCCTCAAACTCCTCCGGCATCTCCGGCAAAGAAGCGACACCAAGTACGTCAAGGATGAGTACAGAGTGGTGAGCTGCAAGCGACCGCCCGCTTTCGGTGATAATGTTAGGGTGGGGGATATCGTTCTTGTTGGCAATATCTACGAAGGCATATATACAGTCGTTAATGTATTCCTGAATGGAATAGTTGACCGAACTTTCTGAGTTGCTGGACCGTGTGCCATCGTAGTCCACGCCGAGTCCGCCCCCACAATCCACATATTCTATATTATAGCCCATCTTTCTCAGGTTGGCATAATATTGTGCTGCCTCGGTAAGCGCATTCTGCATGCGGCGTATCTTTGTGATCTGTGAGCCTATATGGAAGTGGATAAGCTTCACGCCGTCGTGCAGTCCGTACTCGTCAAGCTTGTTTAAAGCCTCAAGCAGTTCAGAGGGGGTGAGGCCGAATTTCGACGCGTCGCCGCCGCTCTCTGCCCATTTGCCAGAGCCTGACGAGGCGAGTTTGATGCGGATACCGATGTTTGGCATTACCTTCAACCGCTTTGCAGTCTTGGCAATGACGTCTATCTCGTTGAGCTTTTCCACGACGATGAAGATGTGCTTGCCGAGTTTCTGCGCCAGGATGGCAAGTTCAATATAGCTCTCATCCTTGTAGCCATTGCAGATGATGAGAGAGTCGCTTTTGCACTGTTGGGCAATCACAGCGTGCAGCTCCGGTTTGGATCCAGCCTCAAGGCCAAGGTTAAACTTACGTCCGTGTGTGGTGATTTCATCAACAACGGGCTGCATTTGGTTGACTTTGATAGGATAGATGATAAAGCTATGTCCCTTGAAATCGTACTCTTTCCTTGCCTTATCATAGCACGAAGCCATCTTTTCGATGCGGTTATCGAGAATGTCAGGGAAGCGAAGCAATACTGGAGGTGTGACATCTCGGAGTTCCAATTCGTCCATCACCTCACGCAAGTCAATCTTGACATCGCTCTTTACAGGCGACACGTAGACGTGCCCTTGCTCATTGATGCCGAAATAAGAGGTGCCCCATCCCTTGATGTTATAGAGTTCCTCAGAGTCTTCAATCGTCCATTTCTTCATTCTAATTCCAGTTCTCTTCGAATTGCGTCAACAGTAGTTTTAATCTTTTCCCTGCTGTCCATCAATGTCACATCAATGATATACTTTGCTTTTTTGTAATATGATTCCCGCTCTTTGAGTTGTGTCTGGATAAAGCTTTTCACCTCATCGGGAGTTTTGTTCAACAATAAAGGTCTGACTGTTTTTCCCATTTTGAGGTGCTTGTAGAGCACCTCGGGTGTGCATTTCAGATAGACTGTCTCGCCTTGGCGGTTGATGTAGTCCATGTTGTCGAAGAAACATGGTGTGCCTCCCCCGCATGAGATGATGACATTCTCAAACTCAGCTACCTCATGAAGCATGTTGTGCTCGATCTTTCGGAAGCCTTCCTCGCCATCCTCGTCGAAGATTTGCTTCACCTTGCGCCTCATTCGGGTTTCTATATACCAGTCGAGGTCGTAGAACGGTAATCCTGTTGCCAGGCTCAGGTCATGGCCTACGGTGGTCTTCCCGGAGCCCATATAGCCGATGATGATGATTCTCCTCATAAGCAGTTGTCAGCTCTTACGTCCTCGGCGAGGCTTTGGTTCCGGCGCATTCTTGACGATATCCATACATTCGTCGTATGAAAGGTCGCCGGCAAGAGCGCGTTCGTGCAGTTTCTTATCAATGTGATAGTTCTTGCCATCATAGGCGATGTAGGGTCCGAACCGGCCTTTGAGCAGTTCCAGCTTGTCGTCCTCGCTGAACGTCTTGATATGCCGTTCTCTCTCTGTCTTTCGTTTGGCCTCAATGAGTTCGATGGCACGCTCAAGGGTTATCGCCATTGGATCCTCACTCTTCGGGATTGACACATATTTCTTATTGTGCAGCACATACGGTCCAAAGCGCCCTGCGCCGATGGTCACGTCGGCGCCCTCATATTTGCCTACCTTGCGGGGTAGCTTGAAGAGATCGAGGGCCTCGTCGAGCGTGATAGTCTCAATGCTCTTGTCCTTAGGCATCTGTGCGAACAGCGGTTTTTCATCCTCGCTGGCGGCACCAATCTGCACCACAGGCCCAAAGCGGCCAATCTTTACAAAAACAGGCTTGCCACTCTTCGGATCGATGCCTATTTGCCGTTCACCTGCCTTATGTTCAGACCGTTGGCTGATGACTTCTTCCACTTGTGGTTCAAACTTGTTGTCGAACTTGTGGAGCATCTCTTTCCAGTCCTCTTTTCCCTCAGCAATGTTATCAAACTGCCCTTCTACCTTGGCGGTAAAGTTATAATCCATGATCTCAGGGAAGTTCTTTTGAAGGAAGTCATTGACCACAATGCCGATGTCTGTCGGTATGAGTTTTCCCCGCTCTGAGCCTGCTAACTCTACTTTCTTCTGCTGGTTGATGGTCTCGCCCTGCAAAGTGTCAATGGTGTAGGGGCGTTCTTTACCGGGCTTATCACCTTTGACGACATATTCGCGCAGCTGGATGGTTGAGATCGTTGGCGCATATGTTGACGGGCGGCCGATGCCAAGCTCTTCCAATTTGTGTACGAGGCTGGCCTCGGTGTATCGTGCGGGAGCTTGGGTGAAACGCTCTGTGGCGGTGATTTCTTTACGTTCAAGGTTATCGCCGACTTGGAGAGCAGGCAGGATGTTGGTATTCTCTGTCTTGCCGTCCGCTTCCTCGTCGGTCGATTCATGGTACACTTTCAGGAATCCATCAAAGACTACAACTTCACCGTTGGCTGTGAAATGCTCGGCGCTGTTGTCCATATCGATGATGACAGTGGTCTTCTCTATCTTCGCCTCCGCCATCTGCGAAGCGATGGTGCGTTTCCAGATGAGATCGTAAAGGCGGCGTTCCTGTGGGCCCCATTCTCCTTTTTCGGTATTGGCAAAGGTCGGGCGGATGGCCTCGTGGGCTTCCTGTGCGCCTTTCGACTTGGTTTGGAACTCACGTGGATGGCTGTAGTCGGCGCCATACTCTTTGATGATCTCCTCCTTGCATGCGTTCAAGGCGAGTGTAGAGAGATGTACGCTGTCGGTACGCATGTAGGTGATGCGTCCACTCTCATAGAGCCGTTGCGCCACCAGCATCGTTTGTGAAACGGTGAATCCGAGTTTGCGTGCGGCTTCCTGCTGCAGGGTAGAAGTCGTGAACGGTGGTGCCGGCATGCGCTTGAGAGGCTTCTTTGAAATGTCGCTTACTACAAACGAGGCGGCCTTACACTTCTCTAAGAAGGTCTCAGCCTCTTCGTAAGTCTTGAAACGGGAGTCGAGCTCTGCTCTCACCTCGCTGCCATCGTGCATGGTGAAGATTGCATTCACCCGATAGAACGGTTCGCTGTTGAATTGCTGAATCTCGCGCTCGCGCTCCACGATGAGCTTTACTGCCACGCTCTGCACTCGTCCTGCAGAGAGAGCTGGTTTTACCTTGCGCCAAAGCACTGGTGAGAGCTTAAAGCCCACAATGCGGTCGAGTACGCGCCGCGCCTGTTGGGCATCGACAAGATTCATGTCTAAATGCCGGGGGTGCGCTATGGCTTGCAGAATGGCGTTCTTGGTGATTTCATGGAAAACAATGCGTGATGTCTTGGCCTCGTCGAGGCCAAGCACCTCACACAGATGCCAGCTGATGGCTTCTCCCTCGCGGTCTTCATCGGATGCAAGCCATACCTTCTTGGCTGCCTTGGCGTTCTTCTTCAGTTCGGCAACGACTTTCTTCTTATCCTCCGGTATTTCGTAAACAGGGCTCAGCGTATCTTTGCCGATGCTGAGCTCTTTCTTTTTCAAGTCGCGGATGTGTCCGTAGCTTGACATTACTTTATAATCCTTGCCAAGGAACTTCTCAATAGTCTTGGCTTTGGCGGGGCTCTCTACTATCACTAAGTTGTCTTGCATACAATAGCGCGTTTATTAATGGTCGGACTATGTCCACATAGTCGGTCTATGACAATTTGGGAGGCAAAAGTAAGCATTTCACTTGCCAATACATTATTAGATAGGCAAGAATTTAGGTTTTTTAATATCTCCCTATGGTCTCCACCTCACTAACAGCTCGTTAAGTGCCTGGCGTATAGAGCGCATGCCGAAGAGCTCGGTGTGGATGTCCTTCAGCGGAATCCATTGATAGGACGCGGCATCATCGCCGGCACTGAGACGGGTAAAGTCCTGGACTTTACATAGGAAGAAGAAATCCATTGTGGGGATTTGGAATCCCGAATAGTAGTAGACGTTGGGGAAGCTGAAGAGATATTTCGTCTCCGTTACTTCCAGTCCGGTCTCTTCTCTGACCTCTCGTTTCATGCCTTCCTCGGCAGTCTCGTCCATGTCGACGAATCCTCCGGGAAGGTCGAGCGTGCCTTTTGCAGGCTCTTTCTTGCGGGTTAGCACAAGCAACTCGTTGTTGTCATTGAGGATGAATGCGGCCGTGGCAGCGCTGGGATTGAGATAATACACGAAGCCGCAATTCTTACATTTCTTGCTTTTCCCGTCATTGTTGACGAAATGTTTGCTGCCGCAAACCGGACAATAGCTGAACTTTTCTAATGGGTGCATATGAATAATTGGAAGTTATTAGGGGTGATGTGTTTAAGAGGCAAGAGTTACAACAAACTCTTTATCTCTGCGTCAATGTTTTTAATCTGTACGTCGCGCTTCTGCAGCACGTTGTTCTTATCGATGAGGAAGAATGTCGGCACTTGCTGTACGTTGTAGGCTGAAGCGGCCTGTATGCTGCCGTTCTCGTCGCGGACGCAGATCCAAGGCAGCGCCGCTACCTGCTCTTTCCAGAAGTGCTCATCGGGGTCGAGGCTCACCTGATAGATTTCCAGGCCCTGTGCATGATACTTGTTGTAAAGGTCGCGCAGCCACATGATGCGCTGTGTGCTGTTTTTGGAAGCGAAGACATGGAAGTCGAGTAGCACCACCTTTCCCTTGAGGCTGGTCAGCTTTCTCACCACGCCCTCATGGTCGGGCAAAGCTATTTCGATGACTCCGGAGACCGAGACTTTGTTTGCAGGCAGAGTCTGGGCCTGTTGCGCCTGCACGATACGGAGGTCGCGCATGCCGGCCAGGGCGATGTTGTGGAGGTTCTCGCCACGCTCTGATTTCGGGTAATAAGTGTCCCAACTGGTGGCTACGGCGGCGTAGACCTGTACGTCGGCCTTGCTGCTGTGCGCGTCGAAGATGTTTAAAGGCCGGCCTCCGAGCACGACGGTCTGGAAGAGCGCGAAATAAGAGTACGCTTTCATTGGCGCTTTGAAGATGTAATCGTTCTTGACAGTATTCTTGTAGTTGTTGAGCACCACTTTTATGCTGTCAGTCTCTTTCTCGTAGGGCACGCTGGGATTGTTGGCGATGGCGTTGATCTGTGTCTGTAAGTTCATCTGCATCATGGCAAGCTCCTTGATTTTCGCGCATTCTTCCGAACCTTCCACATTATATTTATACGACATGGTGGGATAGGAGGCATTGATCTTCACGTCCTCAGTGGAGTCGATGGCGACATTGATGAGCTGGCGGTCAATGCGCAGGCGGTAGAACTCGGGGTTGCTGGGAGCCTTGGCGGCAAATGAGAAAGAGCCGTCGGCGCCGAGCTTGACGGAGTCGACGGTGACGGGACCGTTCAGCCCCATGTTCTCAAAGTAAAGCAGTGAATCCTTGGCATCGGTGATAGTGCCGGACACATGAAACTTCTTTTGCGTGCATGACGTGATGCTCATTGCGGCAAGTGCCAGAACGGCTGCCGTGAATAAATGGCGTATCTTCATAATGATTTTTTTATTTTTTCTGCAGGATTAGCTTAATCAATTGTAAAGACAAAATGACAGTTCTGTTTTTTTAGGGGTGGTCCGGCACGTGCCGAACGATTCTCCGGCACGTGCTGTATAGTTCTCCGGCACGTGCCGTACGATTCTCCGGCACGTGCTGTACGATCTATTTCTTTTGTTTTTTCTTCTGTTGTGGCTTAGCCAGCGGCTTGGCAGCAGGTTCGCTTATGGGTTGTGGCTTGAGGATGCTGTCATATTTAGTCTTGTCGGCCAGGAGGTCGAAGGCAGCCTTCACCTGCTTGTCGGTGCGCAGCATGTTTTCCACGGCGCCTCGCTGGAAATAGTAGGCCGTAACGATGTCGTTGGTAAGCACCTGCATGATGCTTTCCTTGGCAAGGTCCAGGTCTTTGGCGAGATTGTGATGCAACTTCTTGCGCAATGCTTCAAATTCCGGCTTGGCATCCTCGTAATAGCCCTCAAACTTTGCGAGTTTCTCCAGTTCGTTCAGCTGTTTGTCGCTCATGGGGTCGTACTTGAATGAGCTTGCGAGCACTGTCTGCTTGAAGTCGTTGAAGTCTGCATCGGTCAGCTGGAAGTCGGCAGGCTTGGTGATAGTCGGGTGGGCGGCGATGTATGTCTCTTCCCATGAATTGACCAGCTCGTTGGAGTCGCGCACGGCTGCAAGGTAATAGGTGATATTTGGCATGGAATCGGCTTCCACCTTGATATCGGGCATGATGCCGCCTCCGTCGCGCACGGTGCGGCCGTGAAGTGTCTTGAAGGCGCGGGTGAGCGAATCGGCCACGACCTCCTCACCACCTGTGGCCGTGTGCTTGTAGTTGATCTTCTGTATGCATCGTCCGGAAGGGATGTAGTATTTGTTGGTGGTGAGTTTCATCTGCGTGTTATAAGGCAGATTTATGACGGTCTGCACGAGGCCTTTCCCATAGGTCTTTGTACCCATCACCACGGCGCGGTCGAAGTCCTGCAGCGATCCACTGGTGATCTCAGCAGACGAGGCTGTGTTGCCGTTCACGAGTACCACAATGGGTAAGACGGTATCCACAGGCTCCACCTGAGTATAGTAGTCGTGGTTGGCTTTCTTCAGTTTTCCGCGGTTGCTCACCACGAGACGTCCCTTGGGTACGAAGCTGTTGACGATACTCACAGCCTCATATTCTGATCCGCCGCCGTTGCCCCGCAGGTCGAACACCAGGCCTTTCATACCTTTTTCCTTCATGTCGATGACGGCGTTGCGTACGGCTTTTCCACAGCCCTCGGTGAAGGAGTTGAGGTTGAGATAGCCGAAGCCGTTTTTCTGTACGCCGTAGTAGGGCACTGCCGGCATTTGGATGACGCGGCGTGTAATCTTGAATTTCATATCCTTTCCTGTTGACGGGCGGTGGATTTTCAGTTCAAAGGTAGATCCTGCATCACCCCGCAGATGGCTGCTCACGTAAGCGTTGTCCTTCTTTGTCATGTCTTCTCCATCAATGGTGAGGATGATGTCGCCCTTCTTCAGCCCTGCTTCGGCGGCGGGGTTATTTTCGTAAGGCTCGTCGATGCATACTCGGCCAAGCTTGAAATTGTAGCGTATGAGGGAGCCTATGCCGGCATACTTGCCGGTAAGCATCATCCGTAAGTCCTGGCTTTGGCTGGTGGGATAGTATTCGGTGTAGGGGTCAAGGCTGCGCAACATGGCGTTGATGCCAGTGCCGACGGTGACATCGGCGTCGAGCGTGTCGACATACATCATGTCGAGATTCTTGTAGATGGTATTGAAGATGTCGAGGTTTTTTGCCACCTTGAAATAATGCTCGTCCTTGTTTTGCGCATAACCGAGAATGCCGGTGAAGAGGCAGAGCAATAACAAATATGTCTTTCGCATGTATGATGAAGTATTTACGATATAGAACTTGATCAAGTATTCCTTTTGCTTTATGCTGTGCAAAGATACGAATAATCAAGCCCTTTCAGCCTAAAAGAAGCACAAAAATAACATCTATGAAGAAAAAAGATAAAAAACTTTCGAAAAAGTTTGGTCGGTTCGAAGATTGTACGTACCTTTGCAACCGCAAATCAGAAATGATAAGCACACTGCTTCAGTAGCTCAGTTGGTTAGAGCACCTGACTGTTAATCAGGGGGTCGTTGGTTCAAGCCCATCCTGGAGCGCAAAGAAGAGCAACTTTAGGTTGCCCTTTTTTTTATGCTCAAGCTTTTCCTGAGCGTGTGTCCTTGTGTCATGGTGAACGTCGTTGGATCGCAGCTTTTTTCATCTTTCTGAGAATCTTGATTTTTGTTTACCAATCTATTTCAAGAGTGAGGAAATGATGATGTGGAGGTTGGTGAACTGTAGAATAATCATCCAGAAGGAACGGAAGAAGTGTGCAAAAAGCCGGTAAATACTTGTAGGATTGAAATAGCTGCTTCACGGTGTCGGGTTCATTGAAGGCATGTTGTCCGGTCTCGGTCTTCCCGGTTTTATTGCTTACGGATGCCTGTTGGCCGAGCTTGTGGGTGCCGCTTTCATCCTGGTGGGTTTGTGGACACGTGCCGCCTCGGTGGTAGTGCTGTTCAACAGGATTGTGGCCATTCTTATGGCTCATGCCGCTCAGCTCTTCAGCCTTGACCCTATGACAGGTGGTCTGATGATTGAAGACCCGCTGCTTTTTCTTCTTGGTTCCGCTGCTCTCTGCTTCACTGGAGGCAGCAAGTATGCCATCACCAAAAACAATATTTTCAGTTAAAAGAGTGTTTCATGCCATCAGGGGTCGCGCCGGAAGTGCGACCCCTGATGGTTTTGTTAGATCTTGTTCAGAATGTCATTGCATAGCGAGTAGCATTTTGTCATCATGCGTGGGATGTGGAAGGGTCCTTTGAAGAGATTGCCCTTTGCCGGCTGTGCCACTGTTCCGTCGCGATGCAGGTAGCCGAACCACTCGCCGAAATCCTTGTCAGGGAAGTGGGCATAGGTCCATTCGCTGATCTGACGGTGACGGTAGAGATACTCGTCGTCGTCGGTGGCAAGATAGGCATAGAGCGATGCAATGATGGCCTCACACTGCGGCCACCAGAACTTCATGTCCTGTGAGTAGTCCTGTGGCGGCAGGTTCTTGCAGTCGCGGAAATTGATGATGCCGCCGTACTGCTTGTCCCAGCCCCACTCCCATGACCAGTTGAAGACGGTGAGCGCGGTGTCAAGAAGTTGCTTGTCCCAGTTGCGATAGCGGGCTTCTTCCATGAGAAACCATGCCGTCTCGATGCAGTGGCCCGGGTTGATGGCGCGTGTCATATTGGTGTCGATAAACTCACCGTTGGGCCCAACGGTCTCCAGGAGTGCCTTAAACTCCGGGTGCATGAAGTACCGGCGCAGCTTTTCCACACTCTCGTCAATCTGCTGAGTGAGTACTGGGTCATTGATGACGGCGCGGATGCGTGACCCCACGTTGATGAGGATCATCACGATGCTGTGGCTTTGCAATTCTACATCTGGCTCAAACTTCGGCTCCAGGTATCCCGGTGTGTTGAGGAATCGCTGCAAGTCGTGGAAGATATCCAAGGCCCTTTGTGCATAGTGCTTGTCGCCTGTGGCGATGGCATATTCAGACAATGCGATGGCCGCAAAAGTCTCGCTGAACACATAGCGGCGTTTGCGCAAGGGGCGTCCATCCTTGGTGACGGAGAAATACATGTGTCCGTCGGCATCGAAGCAATACTTCTCAAAGAAGTCGATGGTGCTCTTAGCGGCGTCGAGCCACTCCTGACGGTGCTCCACGTTGTTGTAAGCGAAAGCGCAGACGAAGGCAAAGCGCCCCTGGAACCACACGCTCTTGGTGGTGTCCATCAGCGTGCCGTCGCGGTTGAGGCATGTATAGACCCCTCCGTGCTTGCGGTCCCAGCCGTGTTGCAGCCAGAAAGCCATGATGTTCTCCGTAAGGTCATGCTTGTAGGTGTCTGCCCAGCGGCTAAGATATGTTTTTTTATCAATCATAATAGTGATACGTATAGTTATCTCTCAAAGGCGGTGGTGTAGCCGGCGGTCTGCTTGAGTGCGTGATCATTATTCATCGTCGATGTGGACAGCGGCCACAGCACCTTGTAAGCGTCGGCTGTATTCAGGATAGGTCCTTCGCTGCCCATCGCTCCGGGGATGAACGGATAGTTGACCGACGAGTCAAAGACCAGCGACTGCCCGTTGGCATCGGTCATGCGGATGAGATTGAACCACCGCTTTCCTTCGAATACGAATTCCTTGTCGTCTTCTGCCAATATGGCTTTGGTGTTCTCATACTGACTTTGTTTGTTGTAAGGCGTGTATTCACTGCCATGGAAAGCGCGTGCACGGATCTCATTGATATAAGGTGATGGGTCACTGCCTAAGTCGTTTTCCACTTCCGCCATGAGCAGCAACACTTCCGCATAACGGAAGATAGGGCCGTCGGCATCGAGATAATGAGTGCCTTCATTCGTAGAATAGGTACCCGAAAACTTGGGTACGAGCACGCCGAAGTTGGCTCCTGTCGCCTCTTTCTTGGTGTCTGTCTTCACGGCAAAGAAAGTGGCATCGCGCCGCGTGTCCTTCTCGTCGAATGACCGCCAGAAGCTCTCTTTGTACTGATAACGCAGAAGTCCGTTGATCAGGGTGTAGGTGCCATACGTCTGTGTCTTATCCAGCGTGAGCGGTTGGTTGTCGAGCGTGAAGCCGGTGGTAAAGAAGTTAGCTTGTGCCAAGGCTTGGCTAATGTTGGGGAAATACACCTTATCGGTCTGGTTGAACGGCACGGCGAGGATGTTTTCTTTGTTAGAAGCCTTAAAGTCGGGACGGAAGGCCTGATAAAATTCCGGCATGAGCTTGAACTTTCCGCTGCTGATGATTGTCTGCAGCGCGGTCTTTGCAGTTTGCAGATCACTCTGTCCTGTCGCGGCCTGATCACCCGTAGTCACCTTGGCAGCCCATGTGTAGATGTTTGCCTTGAGGATCAGCGTGGCATAGAGGCTCCAGTTGTATTGGTCTTGCCATCCATTGCTGCCGGCTGCGGTATATTGCTTCTCCGACTCGTCGATGTCGGTCTTGAGGAGCTTCATGATTTCAGAGGCATTGGTGCGTGGGCGTGACAACCGCGCGGCCGATACCTCACCGTCGGTGATGGCCACATCGGTCACTAAGGGCACATTGCCCCATGTACGGTAGAGGAAGAAATAGTAATAGGCGCGCATGCCGTAGGCCTGTGCCAGAAAAAGCGCTTTCTGTTTGTCGGAAAGGAAGCTGCAGTTGGGTATCTGTTGGATGGCGAGGTTCACGCGGACAATGTAACTATAGATGTTGTTCCAGTTGTTGAACATGGCATTATCTTCACGCAGATCCTGCTTGATGATGGTCTGATTGTTCATGGATTCTCCAAAGACGGAGACGCCTGTACCGTCGTCGCCGTTGCCCAACAGCCCGCCACGGATCTCGCCCATGGTGAAGTTGTCACCATAAGCGGAGCGGAGATAGCTGTTCAGTCCGGTCATATAACCGCTCACTTGTGCGTTGTCCCGCCAGAAGTTGCCACTGGCAAAGTAGTCGCTCGGTGACTGGTCGAGCGATTCGCAGCTTGTAAATGCTACCAAGGATCCTAAGGCAAGGCTGCTGAAAATGATATGGAATAGTTTCATTGTTTCTTTCTTTTGATTACACGTTTTCTGTTTTCATTGATACTTAGAACGTTACGTTCAACCCTAAGACGAGCATCCTTGGCAGGGGATAACCGCCATAGTTGGAGGAGACTTCCGGTGAGAAGATGTTCGGTGCATCGCAGATATAGCCCAAGTTCTGGCCGGTCACGGAGAGTGTGCAGTTCTCTATGCCTACCTTGCTGACAATGAATTTAGGCAGGGAATAGGACAGTGTGACCTCGCGGAATGAGAGGTAGTCGCCGTCGTAGCAGAACAGGGTGCTGTAACGGTCGTAGTTGCGTGCATTCAGCTGGTCGGCCCAGATGTAGATGGGGTACTTGGCGCTGGGATTGTCTTCAGACCATGTATCCTTGACATTGGTAAGGGTATTGTAAGTTCCTTGCATGTTACCCATGATCCATGGTGTGCGGTAGTCGTAGGTCTTGAAACCGAGTGCGAAGTCCATGCGTGTAGAGAGGGAGAGGTCTTTCCATGAGACAGAGAGATTCATTCCTCCTGTGTACTTAGGCACGGTGTTACCCACTTTCACACGGTCGTAGTTGTCGATGACGCCGTCGCCATTGACATCCTTCCACTTGACGTCACCAGGCATGATGGCAAGTCCGCCTTTTGCCTTTCCGTATTCTGCATAGGCCTTCGGCCCGTAGAGCTTCTTGTTGGAGCCACCGTTGTTGGATGTGGATTCGTCGACGAGGTTACCCGGAATCTCATCATAGCTCTTGTAGATTCCCTCGGCTACGAAGAGGTAAAGGTCGCCCGGCCGTTCGCCTTCGGCATAACCACCGACATACTTCTTGTCATTGCCTTTGCCAGTATAGACATAGAAGCCGCCTTGACGGTTCTTCTCATTGCCGTTGTCCGGCAACTTGATGATCTTGTTGGTGTTGTAGGCAATATTGAAGTTGAAGTCAGCTCTCCAGTCCTTGGTGTTGAGGATGTGATAGTTCAGGTCAAACTCAAATCCACGGTTCCGCAGTGTACCGTTGTTGGAAGTGATGCTGGTGAATCCTGATGATGCCGGAATGGTGATGCTGGCATATTTGTCATAGGTGCGGCGGTCGTACCAAGTGAAGTTGGTTTGAATCTTGTTGTCCAGGAATCCTAAGTCGACACCGAGCTCGAAGGTGCGTGACGTCTCCCACGTCAGGTAAGGATTAGGAATATTGCTCAGATAGAAGCCTGTGGTACCGTTGTAGTTGGTTTGTGCATAGGCTCCCTGAATGGTATAGTTGCCTACCCAACTGGAGTTCACGTTCCCGTTTTTACCATAAGAAGCGCGCAGCTTGCCGAAGCTCAGCCGGTTGTTGTACTTTTCCATGAAAGGCTCTCGTGAGAACACCCAGCCTACGGAAGCTCCGGGGAAGGTGCCCCAACGGTTGTCCTTGCTCAGCTTCGAGATGCCGTCACGGCGGAGTGTGAAGCTTGCCAGATATTTGGAATCGTAGTCGTAATTGATACGGGCAAAATAAGACTCGGTGATGAATTTTGCATGCGAGGTATCAATAGATCGTGCTCCCTCGTCGGTTTTGGTGTACTGTAAGTCCCAGAAATAGTTGTTGTCAGGGTTATAGCCACTTGCTGAAAGTGACTGGTATTTCTGGTTGAAATACTCCCAACCGAGCAGTGCGCTGATGCCGTGCTTGCCGAAAGTCTTGTTGTAGTTCAACAGGGCATTGTAGGTCTGTGTGAGCTGTTTGTTGCTCTCTGACGATGAATCGTGTTTCGAGTTGTAGCTTCCCGGTGAGGACAGATAAGTGTGATAGAAATCCTCGTAGGTATAGTATTCATAATACCAGTCACCCTTAAGATCAAGCGTGAGCCCGTCGTAGAGGTTGAAACGAAAGTCCTGAGAGAGCGTGAACTTTTGTCTGCTGTAGTCGTTCTGCCATGCATTTTCCAGGAACTTCTGGTTGCCGTCGCCTGAGTTCTTACCTAATAGCAGTTCTCCGTCTGCATTGTAAGCGCGGAAGGTTGGAGGATAAGAGAAGTTACGTGAGAAGTAGTTCTGCTCACCGGTGAAGGGAGAAATGCCACGGTATTTAGTGGTTGAGAAATTGAGGTTGGAGAACGATGTGAGCCACTTCTTGATCGTATAGTCGGCGTTCAGTAGTCCGGAGAGACGACGGTTGTAGTTATTGATGGCATTACCCTCACTCTTGTTGTAACCCATGCCTGCATAGTAGTGGCCCTTATCGTTGCCACCACTGTAGCTGAGATTATAGTCTTGAGAGAAAGACGGCGTATTGATGTTGAAGTCTTCCATGTGGTTATTGGCATAGATGAGGGTTTTTCCGGTGACGGGATCCGTCATGGTTTGCCATCCCTCGCCCTTTAATCGCGTCTGTGTTTCAGCGTCGAGGTTGTCGTAGAGATACACTCCCCAAATGCCCTTTGAGGTCTTATTGCCGTCGGCATAAAAGTCGTTTCCGGTGCCGTAGGGCTGTGTGCCAGAGAGCGAATTGAGGTTGGTTGTACCTTTCTCATTAGCGTATTGATAGGACCGGCGCTCATAAAAGAGGTAGTCGCCAGCATCGCAAAACTTGTATGGATTGTTGAAGTAGTTCCACGAGAGCTTAGTGTTGAGGTTGATTTTTCCCTCTCCGTTCTTTCCCTTCTTTGTTGTGATGAGAATGACGCCATTGTTGGCACGTGAGCCATAGATGGCGGTGGCGCCAGCATCTTTCATTACTTCCATTGACTCAATGTCGTTGGGGTTGATGTCGGTCATGTTGCTTCGGATCATTCCGTCGACCACGATGAGAGGAGATCCGGAGCCGTCATAGTCGGTTCCGCCACGGAGCACGATGGTCGGAGAGGCATTTGGATTACCTGAATTCTGGATGACGCGCAGGCCTGAAACAGTGCCGGAGAGTGCCTGCGAGGGATTGGAGAACATGCCTGTAGTTAAGTTCTCGTTCTTGACTTTGGAAATAGAGTTAGTTAGTTTGGAGCGGATGATAGAACCGCTGTAGCCGATGACGACGGTCTCGGAGAGCTCTTGGGCTGACGGTTTCATTTTAATGACCATGGTGCTTCCGTTGATAGAGACTACTTGGTCATAGTAGCCAAGATAGGACACTTTGAGTTGAACGGGTGTTTTCGCCACTGAGAGCGAGAACTGTCCGTTGAGATCGGTGACGGTACCGCTTTTGGTGTCCATGGTCTGGATGGTTACACCCACCAACGGCTCACCATTCTCCGCATCAACCACACTTCCGCCGATGGTCTTCTGGGCCATCACCGAAATGTATGCCAACGCGCTGCAAAGGATAACGAATAGTCTTTTCATACGACATTGATAGTTTTAGTTAAGCATTAAATTATTTAGATTTAGTTATAATGTATCATACCATGCAATTTTGTACTTATCTTATAATTTCGTTGCAAATATACGCCATGATTTTTACAAATACAAATCATTTCGTTGAAATAATTAAGTCATTATGAATTGTTAACATAACTATTTTCTAAACTCTTTTGTTATAATGCTATTATTGCTTAAATTTGCAATCAGATTTATAAATATCACAACCTAATAGAATAGACATAATGAGGATATTCTACCTTTTCCTATTGCTTCTGTTGTCGCAGTGGGGGCAGGCTAAGAGCCGCATCAAAGTGGCTTGCATAGGTAATAGCATCACCTATGGGCTTGGCCTCCCCGACCGCGACACCCAGGCTTACCCCATAAGGTTACAGCAGCTGCTTGGCAAGAGGTATGAAGTACGCAATTTTGGCCACTCCGGCTGCACACTGCTTCGTCGTGGGCATCACCCCTATGTGTCGGAACAGGAATACCGCGAGGCTGTGGACTATGCTGCTGACCTAATCATTATTCATTTAGGTGTGAACGATACGGATCCTCGCAACTGGCCTAACTTCCAAGATGAATTCAATCATGACTATACCCTTCTGATAGACAGCCTGCGACAGTACAACCCCAAGGCTCGAGTGTGGCTGTGCCTGATGTCCCCCCTTACGTTTCGCCACCGTCGCTTTCTCTCAGGTACACGTGACTGGCACGTGCAAATTCAGCAACACATCCGCGAAGTAGCGTCGAGCTGCCACACGGGGCTCATAGATCTCTTTACACCGTTATACGATCGCCCTGACCTTTTTGCCGATGCCGTCCATCCTAATGCCGAGGGTGCGGAAATCATTGCACGGACTGTCTATTCAGCGCTTACGGGTGATTATGGCGGTCTCCAACTCCCACCTTTATATACAGACGGAATGGTGTTGCAACGTGATGAGCCGGTCGTCTTCCAGGGTATGGCCAATAGCGGAGAGCGTGTTCGTGTGAATTTTCTTGGCAAAACCGTAGAGACGCGAGGCGATGACGACGGTCTGTGGCAGGCTGTTTTCCCTGCGCTCACAGCCGGCGGACCTTACTCTGTGACCTTTTCCACTCCCTCAAAACGACAAGAACTCCACGATGTATGGGTGGGTGACGTGTGGCTTTGCAGCGGACAGTCGAATATGGAGCTGCCCATTTCGGCGTGTCAAAGTGCTGTTAATGATGAAAACACGGCGTCCAGCCAGCGTTATCTGCATCTCTTCTTTATGCCATCACGCTTTAAAACATGGAAAGAACAGTGGTCGGCACAAGGCTGCGACTCTGTCAATCGTCTCCAATTGCTGGACATGGGGCCCTGGAAAACACCCAATGCGTCCAGCATAGCCTCCTTTTCCGCGGTAGCTTATCATTTCGGTCGCGTGTTAGCCGACAGTCTTCAGGTGCCCGTCGGCATCATCTGCAATGCTGTAGGCGGCACTACAACCGAGTCGTGGATAGACCGCCGGACCTTGGAATGGGACTTCCCCGACATTCTCTCCAATTGGTATCACGGCGACTTTGGACAGCCATGGGCTCGCGAACGTGCCCTTTACAACGTGTCACATTCCAAAGCGAAATGGCCGCGCCATCCGTTTGAGCCGGCTTATATGTTCGAGGCCGGCATTCTGCCTTTGCAGCATTACCCCGTCAAAGGTGTATGCTGGTATCAAGGAGAGTCGAATGCCCACAACATTGAGACGCATCAACGACTTTTTACTTTATTGGAGAAGAGTTGGCGTCGCTATTTCCATCGGGCGGACCTGCCTTTCTATATGGTTCAGCTCTCCAGTCTGGACCGGCCCTCGTGGCCCTATTTCCGCAATAGTCAGCGGCTGTTGGCTGACAGCTTGCCACATACTTATCTCATCGTGACGACTGATCTCGGCGACTCACTCAACGTCCACTACCCCCGTAAACAGCCTGTTGGTGAGCGCCTGGCATGGCAAGCCCTGCACCATAGTTATGGTCATGGCCTTGAGTCGGAAGGGCCAGTGTGTGTTGGAAAGACTCTTTTGGGCGATGCCATCCGGCTTGATTTCTCTCATGCCAAAGGCCTCCATTCTGCCGGTGAGCGTCTCATCGGCTTCGATGTGGCGGGTGCCGATGGTATCTTCTATCAGGCAGAAGCGCGTGTGGAAGGTACGTCAGTGGTGGTCCACAGCTCTTTAGTACCGACTCCGCAGACCGTGAGATATGGCTGGCAGCCATTCACAAGAGCCAACTTGGTCAACGGTTGCGGTCTGCCTGCAAGCACTTTTAAACGATAAAACGTGGTATCAGGCAATGAGAAAACTACTGTCTCTATACTTCCTGCTCAGTGTAAGCCTCTCCGCAGTCTCCCAGTCGAAGGTCTCTCTCCGGTTGATGCGTGGCTTTCCATCGGCTGAGCAGGGCATCAGTCAAGGCGTCTCGGCGTGCTTTGCGGGACGTATCGGTCGGATGCTGCTTATGGCAGGCGGTTGTAATTTCCCTGGGAAGCCGGCGGCAGAGGGTGGCGAAAAGCGCTATTACCGTGGCATTTACGCTGCGCGCCTGAGCCGGAACGACACGCTGTGCTGGCACAAAGTGGGAGAGCTGCCTGTCGAGGCGGCCTACGGTGTGAGCGTCTCCGCCGATGACGGCATCGTGTGCGCGGGTGGTTGTAACAACCATGAGTCGCTCAACACAGTGCTGCGTATTCGTCTTAGGAAAGGTCGTGCGGTCATTGACACGCTGCCGTCGTTGCCCCATCCAATGGACAATTTCACAGGAGCCTTACAGGGTGGCCGGCTCTTTGTCAGGGGCAAGGATGGCCTGTACACCCTCAACCTGCACCAGCTCTCGCATGGATGGACAAGAGAGCAGGCGGAGACAATGCGTCTGATGCAGCCAGTCAGTGGTTTCTCTCAAGGCAGATACTATGTCTGGGGCGGGTATGTGGCGAAGGATGGAAATCGTCCAGCTCTCCTCTTTTTGGACGGGAAGCGCTACGGACAGACTGAGGTCACAGTGCCTGCCCCGGTGAACAGCAAGGGTGAGAAAGTGTTTCTCGGAGGAGCTTGTGCTGTCAATACAGATGCCGATCGCGTCTTGGTGACAGGCGGTGTCAACAAGGACGTCTTTCTCCAGGCTCTCAACTCCCCACAGCCCTGCTACCTCTCTCACCCCGTGGCGTGGTATCGTTTCAATCCCGATATCTTTCTCTTCGAGCGTGGACGATGGCGAATGATAGGCAGCCATACGGTGACTGCGCGTGCCGGAGCCGTCATGGTGGCAGCTGGAAAACGGGTCTATCTCATCGGTGGAGAACTGAAGCCCGGCATACGCACGCCAGACATTTACCAAATCACCATTCATTGACCGTACACCTTATTATATATATGAACAAGAAAAAGATTTATCCCTGGGTGGTGGTCGCCCTGCTGTGGGTTGTGGCCCTGCTCAACTACATGGACCGGCAGATGCTCTCAACGATGCAGGAAGCCATGAAGGCCGACATTGTCGAACTGAATAAGGCAGAGGCTTTCGGTGCGTTGATGGCTGTATTTTTGTGGATTTATGGCCTCGTGAGTCCGTTAGCCGGTGTCTTTGCCGATCGTTTCAGTAAGAAGTGGCTCGTTGTCATCAGTCTTTTCGTGTGGTCGGGCGTGACCTTTCTGATGGGCTTTGCCACGAGTTTTAGCCAACTTTATGTGCTCCGCGCGGTGATGGGTATCAGCGAGGCCATCTATATTCCTTCCGCGTTGACGCTCATTGCCGATTGGCACACGGGCAAGTCGCGCTCTCTGGCCATTGGCATCCACATGACCGGATTATACACTGGGCAGGCCATTGGTGGCTTCGGGGCTACCGTTGCCGCTGCCTTCTCATGGGAGGAGACCTTTCATGGCTTTGGTCTGATAGGCATTGTCTATTCGATGATTCTCATCCTCTTCCTTCGTGACAACCCTGAACGTGAGTTGGAAAAGAAAGCCACGCCCTCCACAGACAAGGGCAAGCGGCAGGGACTGCGGGGCATGGGCATCGTGCTGTCTACGTGGGCTTTCTGGGTTCTCCTCTTTTATTTCACCGCACCAAGCCTGCCCGGATGGGCTGTACGCAACTGGCTGCCGACACTTTTCGCCCAGGATCTTCAAATCCCCATGGCGAGTGCAGGTCCCGTCTCTACCATTACCATTGCCGTCTCCTCATTCTTAGGGGTCATCATTGGCGGCGTGCTCTCCGACCGTTGGGTACAGCGTAACATCCGCGGACGTATCTATACCAGTGCTATCGGCTTGGCACTCACCATTCCCGCCCTTGTCTTCCTGGGCTTTGGCCACAGCCTGACAGCCGTCGTCAGTGCGGGGGTGTGCTTCGGCGTGGGCTATGGCATGTTTGATGCCAACAACATGCCCATCCTCTGCCAGATCATCTCTGTACGCTATCGTGCCACGGCCTACGGACTGATGAATATGACAGGCGTGTTTGCCGGTGCTCTTGTTACACAGGTCTTAGGGCGGTGGAGCGATGGCGGAGAGTTAGGCTTGGGCTTCGCCCTCTTGGGCGGCATTGTGGCCTTGGCTGTCATCTTACAGCTCGCCTGCCTGCGGCCTATCACCGACAACGTGGAGTAAGTGCTCTGCGCCTATGACGAAAATATATTGTTATTATCATAAATATTTATCCATGGAAAAGATTATCGGACTGATTGACGCTCCGTTTACCCCGTTCCACGCCAATGGCGACGTGAGCCTGGAACCCATCAGAGCCTATGCCGCCATGCTGGCAAAGAATGGCTTGAAAGGTGTGTTCATCAACGGCTCGTCAGGTGAAGGCTACATGCTCACCGTTGAGGAGCGCATGCAGTTGGCTGAGCGTTGGATGGAGGTTGCTCCCGAAGGCTTCAAGGTTATCGTGCATGTTGGCAGTTGTTGTCTGCGCGACAGTGTCTGTCTGGCGGCCCACGCACAGCAGATTGGCGCATGGGGCATTGGTTCCATGGCGCCTCCTTTCCCGCACATCGGCAGGATAGAGGAGCTGGTAGAATACTGCGAGACCATAGCCGCCGCGGCGCCTGAACTGCCGTTCTACTACTACCACATCCCTGCTTTCAATGGCGCTTACCTGCCCATGCTTGACTTACTGAAAGCTGTCGACGGCCGCATCCCTAACTTTGCGGGCATCAAATACACCTTTGAGAGCCTGTATGAGTACAATCAGTGCCGCCTCTACAAGAACAACAAGTACGATATGCTGCACGGACAAGATGAGACCATCCTGCCCTCACTGGCGCAGGGCGGCGCCAAAGGCGGCATCGGCGGCACGACCAATTACAACGGGCGGTGCCTCGTCTCCATTATCGACTATTGGAATAAAGGCGACCTCGAGAGTGCCCGTAAGGCGCAGAACTATGCGCAGGAGGTCATCAACGTCATCTGCCACTTCCGTGGCAACATCGTCGGTGGCAAGCGCATCATGAAGCTCCTCGGCTTCGATCTCGGCCCCAACCGCGTGCCCTTCCGCAACATGACCGACGAGGAGGAACAGCAGATGAAGCGGGAACTTGAGGCCATAGACTTCTTCAGCCACTGCAACATCTTCTGAGCAAGAGCGGCCTAAGGGCCGTCCATGCAATGCGTTTAATACAGGATGAGACTATGATTGCGAATCGTGAATTCGACTTTTCTGTCTCAGCCTACAGCGTGCGTGCAGTCGTCGTTGTAACTTAGTGCTGCCGCCGTGAGGCGCAACAGAGCCCCACAACCTGCATTTGCCTTATCTGACCGACTGCATTCTCTCGCATGACGTTGCCGTGGAGGCTGCTGTGAAGTTGATGTAGATTGAAAGCCTGTCTGTGCGTTTTTTGCTTTTTCGTGCTGCCTCTGCGGCGTAATGGCGATGCCTCTACGGCGTAATGGCGATGCCTCTGCGGCGTAAAGGCAGTGCCACGATGGCGTAAAGGGGGCTGGTGTAGATCGGAAACCGTGTTTTTTCCTGGCATAATGGATTGCGTTAAAATTATTATGTCTATCTTTGCACACAAAAGTAATATCGCTATCATGCAACAGATTATCAATCATTTCACCGACGACGACCTCTATAAGTTCTCCATGTGCTGTGCCGTCATCGATAATTATCCGCGGGCTCAAGTAAGATATACGTTTGTCGACCGCAACGATACTGCCTATCCTGCGGGCTTTGGCGACCTTGTCAAGGAGCAGATCAAGATGCTGGAGAACGTCGTCATCACCGATGAAGAGATTGATTTCATGCGGCGTAAGTGCTACTACATGCCCGAATGGTTCTTCACTTACCTGCGCGGTTTCCGTTACGATGCCCGCTGGACAAGGGTCAGTCAGGATACAGAGGGGCATTTGCACATAGAGTTTGAGGGCGCGTGGAGTGACACCATCCTCCTGGAAGTGAAAGTGCTGGCTATTGTCTCGGAGCTTTACTACATGGTGACGGGCTTGAACAAGGACTTTGACTACGATGATTACTACCGCCGCACGTATGTCAAAGGAGAGAAGTTGCTGTCGGCCGGCTGCGTGTACAGCGACTTCGGCACGCGCCGACGCGCCTCGTTCAAAGCGGAGGATGTTATCGTCCGTGCCTTCCGCGACTGCCAGCAGAGCCGCGATGACTGGAAAGGACGCTTTGTAGGCACCAGCAATGTCTATTTAGCCATGAAATATGACCTTACGCCAGTAGGGACCATGGCACATGAGTTCATCTGCGCCATCGGCGGAATGTATGGCCCACAAATGGCCAACCACATTGCCATGAATGCTTGGAGGCATACCTTCAGTGGTGCGTTAGGCACCTACCTCTATGATTCTTTCGGATGGAATATCTTTTCACTTAACTTCTCTGAAGACTTTGCCAATCTCTTTAAAGGACTGCGGGTGGACAGCGGAGACAACCGTAAGGAGCTGAGAAAGATCGTAGCGAAATATCAATCACTGAACATTGACAGCCGAACCAAGCAGGTCATCTTTTCCAATGCGCTCACTACCGATGAGGCTATTGAGATTCAACAATATGCTTCGAGGTTTGTAATGCCCTCGTTCGGTATCGGCACTCATTTCACCAACGACTTTCCACATGTTGCCCCCATGAACACTGTCATCAAGCTTGTGGCTGCCAAGATTACGGAATCGTGGCCTTTCTACAATGACACCTGCAAGATCTCGGAAGACGACGGCAAGCATACGGGAAAGCCTGAAGTCATAGACCGTTTCATGAAGTCAATCCATTACGGGGAGTGCTGAGCATTGAATGTTAAGGATTGCGCATTGAGCGTTGAGAGGTGAGGGGATGAGGATTGAGAGTTATGATTACAATAAGCGTAAACAGAATGCGCTGAACTAATAAAAAAAGAAAGGGTAAGGCTATGGTTTTAGCAAGGAAAAGGCCGGATATAGATATTTATGATCTGACCAAGGCCTTTGCCGTATGGATTATGCATCTCTACCAGTATTTATCAAGATTGATCACATAAATTACTTTTCCATTTTATATAAATTATTCTTCCATATTATCCCAAATCAGAAATGTATAGCTCTAAAGGTAATCATAACTCTCAATCCTCAATTCTCAACTCTCAACGTTCACCTCTCAACTCTCACCGCACGATGGCTCACATGTCATTGCTGATAGCCAATCTTATCTTTGGATTGGGAGTCCCTATCACTAAACTGCTCCTCGACAACTGGGTGTCGCCGTTGGCGTGGATGGCGACACGGTGCATTGGCGCAGCGGTTATTTTCTGGGCAGTCTCGCTGTTCATGCCAAAGGAGAAGGTGACGCCGCGCGATCTTTTCGTCATTATGATTGGTGGATTGATAGGTTTCCTTGTCTCGCAGACGTTCACGGCCTGGGCCATCGACTACAGCACACCGACCTATGTCTCGTTCATTGCCACGCTCACACCGGTGATGACCATGGCGTGTGCTGCGCTTTTTATCAGTGAACGCATCTCTAAGAAGGGAGTCGCAGGAGTGGTTATCGGCATCCTCGGAGCCATGCTCATGGTCGTAAAGAACTGGCAGAACGGTACGGGAAAGAACGATGTCATAGGCATTGGCTTCGCTTTGCTGAGCCTGCTGACATGGGCCGTCTATCTCATCATTACGCGCAGTGTGTCGGCACGTTACTCTGCCGTGACACAGATGAAGTGGATCTTTCTCGTGTCTTCTGTTGCCATCCTGCCGTTTTCCTGGGGCGACCTCGCCCATTCCACGCTCTACAGCCGTGCCTGGCAGTGGAGTGGGGTGCTGGAAATGGCATATATCGTGGTTCTGGCTACTGTGGTTGGTTTCTTCGCCATACCTTTTGCCTCTCGTTATCTCAAGGCCACGACAGTCAGCGTCTACACAAATCTGCAGCCTGTCGTAGCATCATTCGTGGCGATTGCTCTTGGTCAGGATGTGCTGACATGGGACAAACCTGTCGCCCTCATACTGGTATTGCTGAGCGCTTATCTCGTTAGTAATCACTCGGAGCCGTCAGCGCAGTCATCGAGACACTAATGGTTATGATTGGCTGGCACAAATTCCACCCAGACATCCTTTAGAGTTATCGTCCGGCACGTGCCGTACGTTTCTCCGGCACGTGTCGTACGTTTCTCCGGCACGTGTCGTACGTTTCTCCGGCACGTGTCGTACGCTTCTCCGGCACGTGCCGTACGCTTCTCCGGCACGTGTCGTACGCTTCTCCGGCACGTGTCGTACGCTTCTCCGGCACGTGCCGTACGCTTCTCCGGCAC
>ERZ772881.592-NODE-592-length-39485-cov-3.746741_pt1 | contig 39485 bp, 37 predicted proteins | sample MGYA00580581_ERZ772881 | MGnify/ENA primary metagenome ERZ772881 (study PRJEB29015, sample SAMEA2737668) | human gut metagenome | biome: human gut; feature: human-associated habitat; material: faeces | place: China | collected 2012 ...
CCGTTCAGGTCATCGACGGTGACCCGGACAAAGGCCGACAAAGGAAGCCGCTGACCGCTGGCCAGTTCATAGACCACCCCTGCCGTTTTCACCTTGTTGTCGTTTCCCTGGGAACGCAGATCGCTGAGCACCAAGGAAACCAGCTGGGTATCCTCATATTTGGCTTCATACCAGGTGCGGCCAGCCGTGAATTTCCGATCTACAAAACCAGCCCGGAAATCATCCATAAAAGATTTGATATCTTTGTTGATCAAAGTATCCGCTTTTTTGTTCTTGGTATGGACCACCGGCCAGGTCATCTCCAGGTTCCCCACCTGGGCTTGTTCGCTTTCCACCTCAGCAAAGGCCGGGATGGATAAACTGAGACAAAGGGCCAATGCTGTCAGAGTCGCTTTTTTGAACATGGTTCCACGCTCCTTTTTGTGTCTTTTAAATCTTAGTATAACACAAAAAAAGGGACTGTTGCACGGACAACGGTCTCTTTTGGGGGTCGCGACTCGCGACCCGGCTAAGAGCCGCGCTGCGGCTCTTAGCCTTTCACTTCCTTCAGTTCTGCTCGGAACTCACTGGCCATCCGGTTCAGGCTGCCGTCCTGGTTCAGGATGGGGTTGGTGGTAGCACCGTTCTTCAAAGCGGTGTAAAGGATCTTGGCGAAGTCTTTCCGGGTCAGGAGAGGATTCCCTGCCACCTGGAGCCCCGCAAGGCCTTTCAGTGCCCCAGCCTGTTCCAGCTTCAAGGCATAGGCATAGGCCCAGTGGTTTTCCGGCACATCAGTGAACAGATCATCCCCGCTCACTTTCGGAGCCTCAGCCGGTGCTGCCTTCTGTTCTGTCAGCTTTTCCAAGATGGCAGTCTGCCGGGCCAAGAGTTCCAGCAGCTGGGCATTGCTGTCCGCCGATTTCAAGGAAGCGGCCGGTCGCAGGGCAGATACCGGCCGGACCGGAGCTGCCACTGCAATTGCCTCCGGTGCTGCAGCCGCCGTTTCCATAGGCCGTACGGAATTCCGTACCACCGCCGGTTTCACCACCGGTGCGGGTTCCTCAGGACGGACAGCTTCCGCTGGAGCTGTCACAGGCACCAAAGTCGTTGCTGCTGGAGCCGCCTTCATCGATCCCGGCTGGGAAACAGCTGAAGTCCGCCGGCCCATTTTCCAGGTAATTCCAGCGTTCACCATGTTTTCGCCGCCCATGGCGATTCCCATGGACAGGATGGTCCGGTCATCCGGATGGTAATACATGCCCACAGCAGCTGCCCCGGCTCCCCGGTAGCTGCCCAGGCCGGCAGAAAAGTCCACCTTGTCATTGGGGTCATAGGCTCCTGGATGGAGGGCTGCTAGCGCCGCCGCTCCAGCTCCCACCCGGTCGATCCGGGAATCCAGCTTGTCCACATCCCGGCTCAGCTGGCCGATGTTCCGGGCGTTCTGTTCAATGCCCTCAGCCAGCTGCTCATCCGCCGCCCGGACCTGACCCACATTGGCCGCATCTGTGTCATCTGTACCAGCCTGGATGTTGGTGATCTTCTGGCTGTTGGCATTGATTCCATCGCTGGAAATGTAGGTCTTATCTCCCACGTTGTATTTTTCCGCCGTGAAGGTCTTAGCGCTCACAGCTCCGGCAGGGTAGCGTCCAGGGCGGCCAGGTTCTGGGCCGTGGTGCTGTCACTGCTGATATAGTAATAGGTGCCGGCAGATGCAGGACGGAGTTCCGTATACAGAGTCGCGCCGGATACCAAATTGGTATCGCCGATGGAAATGGCCCCGTCATTATTGGCGGAAACGGTGTAAGTAATGGTCCCATCCCCTGTTTCCGATCCGGTAGGCGTTATTGTGACCCGATTTCCTGCAGCCACCTTCACGGCCTGTTTGGCCTGTTCTCTGATTACGGTCTTCCCGGCGTCAGTAATATTGGAAAGATCCTTCAGGCTGGTGATGTCTGAGGTATTTGCGGCAATACTTGTTTTACTGGCATTGATGGCAGTTGTGTTGTCTGTAATATTTGTTTTGTTGGCTGCAATGTTTTGGGTATTGGTGGAAATATTGGAAGCATTGGCAGAAATAGCAAAGGTGTTTTTGTCAATGGCCGTCTTGTTATCCGCAATGGCCGTTTTATTATCAGAAATATTGGCTGCGTTCGTGGCAATATCCGAGGTATTCTTGCCGATAGCTGTCTTGTTTGCAGCAATGGATGTTTTGTTGGTTTCTATATCGGTTTTGTTTGTGGCAATGTCGGCGGTGTTGGTATCCGCTGCAGTTTTATTGGCAGCAATATCCTGGGCATTCTGAGCCACCTGCTTGTCCAGAGCTTGGATATTTTGGGCATCCGTATTCGTATCAGAAATATAAGTGGTATTCCCGCTGTCCGTACTTCCCCCAGTGGAATCCGCCGCATGCCCTGGGGATGCGATCATCATAGCAGTCAGTAAAGAGAGCAGGACTTTCGCCAGGCCTCGGATTCCTCCTTTCCGGGATTCTGACACCGTTTTCCCCTTGTTCCGGGCATATTCCGGCACCACCTGGACCAGCTGCCGGCTTCGGTTGAAAATGACTTTATAGACCCGATTTATACAAACAACCCCTTTACCATTTCTTTACACAAGTCAGCACATGTCTTGACTTTATGGTAGTAAATTATACTCTTTTCCTATGTGATTGCAAGGGTATAAGAAAAAAAGAGCCATTACCTGCCAAAAGCAGACAATAGCTCTTATTTTTACCTATTTTTAAGCATTTTCCAAAGAGATTACATATACAATTCCTTCTGTAATCCGGAACTTCACATTCCACTGTCCAAAGGCCATCCCATAGACCCGGTCAGGATCTTTCTGGTAATGGGGCCGGGGATCCTGGGCCAGGATCCCCAACAAAGCACTCCGCTGGTCTTCCGGCAGTTTTGCCAAAAGATCCGGAGGACAACGGACTTCCAGCGTGCCGTCCGCTCCCTGGGCAAATCCGCTCCGGGCTTCCGGCCTGGCATCAGCATAGGGAACGTAGGGCTTGATGTCGTAAATGGGAGTCCCGTCCATCAGGTCCGCCCCCTTCACCCATATTTCCGGGCCCTGGGGCCCATCCCAAGCAATCTTTTCCAATTCCACTAAAGAAAGACCTAGAGGATTGGGACGGAAGGGAGACCGGGTAGCGAAGACTCCCAGCCGGGTATTGCCCCCCAACCGGGGCGGCCGCACTGTGGGAGACCAGGTGTGATTCCGGGAGAACCCCCAAATCAGCCATACATGGGAAAAGCCTTCCAAGCCACGGAAAGCTTCCCGTTCCCGGAATCCTTCTGCCATTTCCACCCGTCCGGTCAGCTCCAGCACCAGGCCGCTCTGCCGGGGCAGACCGAATTTCTCCGGCAACAGACCCCGGTACCAGGCCACTGGCCGCAAAGTCAGCACTCCGGCAGCTTCTTTGGGTTCCATCAGTCGACCACCGTATCCACGTTCAGATCCTTATCCACATAGAACCGGGTTCCCTTGACAGTCAGGTCTGCAGCCAGGCCCTTAGTGGTCACCTGGTACATCCACATACCTGGAGCCACTTGGAAGGATCCTTCCAGGGCGTCCCCGTTGACCCCATCGCCGGCAGCAGCCACCGCTTCGCCCCCAAAGGTCCAGCCTTTGGTGATGAAAGAATTGAAAGCGTCTTCATTGCCGAACACAAAGATGATATTGGACTGCCGGACCCCCAGGCCCAGGCCCACCTTCATCTCACCCATCTTCATGAACACTTCCCGGCCGCTGTGCTGGTTGATGGCACGGCCCCGGCCGTGGCCGCCCCCCAAAAGTCCCACGCTGTAGCTGGTGTCCACGAACACCGCATAGCCGAAGGCGTTCTGGATGGCCTTCCGGGATTTGGGTTTCTTGTGGTACAAGTCCAGCAGGGCCTTATAGGTCTTGGTCCGCAGTTCCGCCCGTTCCCGGTCCTCTTTGGTCAAAGGGGCCGTCTGGGCCGTTTTTTCACTAGCCGGTTGGGCCGCCCCCGCAGCAAAGCAGGGAGCTGTCAGAGCCAAAGCGGCCAGCAAAGACGCCGTGATTTTTTTCGTGTTTTTCATGATCTGACCCTCTTCACTTTTTACTCTGCATTCTTCGCTCTATACTCTGTACTCTTACTTCTCCGGTTTCAGATAGCCGCCTCCCTGGAGTTCGTAAGTCTTGCCTCCCAGCCAGGTATTGGCCGTATTGCTGCTGTTGTAATAGATGGTATGGCCGTTGCCTTTCAGGTTGGTCATAGCCGGATTCCCGTCCGTAAAGGCATCCAGATGACAGTCAGCCGTAATGGACCAGCTGGAAGAAGCATCCAGGTTCACATCTGCCTTTTTCGCCGTCTTATCCGTATTGATGGCGCCGGACCAGTGGCTTCCATTCTGGAGATCCAGCAAGATGGTGCTGCTGACATCCACGGACACATTGCCGTAGAGTCCTTGGTTGTTGGCCATGAAGGTCAAATCCCCGCCATTGGTCCCTTCATCTCCGAACTGATTGGCTTCCACCCGGATCAGGGTGCCGCCCAGATACTGCATGGTGGTCATTTCCGAATAGATCCGGGCTGCAGTATTGGTCACATAGAACAGGGGCCCTTCCTTCAGGCTGCGGAGGGCAGAACCCTTGGCGGAGAACCGGCCCAATGCCTTGCCGTCGGTGCCGTTGTCCCGGGTCTTGTTCTGGTAGAGCATCACCCCGTGGGTGCCGTTGCCGGACAGGTCCACATATTCCAAATGGATGGAATTATTCCCTTCCACCACGGCAATTTCACTGGCCCCAGCCGTGCCTTTGGCTTCGCTGAGTTTGATGGCTCCCTTGGAATACAGCAGAGGAGACCCTTCCCCAGAAGTATTGATGGTGCTCTTGCTTACGGTGACACTGGCTCCAGAAGGTTCCGTGGCCAGTGCTGCGGACCGGAGGCCGGCAGTTCCGATATTGATGTTGTCCGCGGTGATCTTGCCGCCTTCCGTGGCATCCAGGCCCCGGGAAGAAGCCCCTGTGGTCCGGATGTTGGAATCATGGAGCTTTACGCTGCCCTTAGCTCCGGTGGCGAACACTGCATTGGCTCCGTCCGCTTCCGTACGGATGGTACAGCCGTCCATGGATAGAGCCCCATCCGCTGCCAGGACGGCAGCATTGAGTCCATGGAACTTGCTGCCCAGTACGTCCGTAGTGGATCCGCTCTTGGTAATGGCTCCATGGGACAGGGACACATCCGCTCCATTCTTCACCAGGAGAGCGCTTTCATCCGCTTTCAGGGAAGCATAGCTGTCAGCCAGGGCCGTCTTTTCCCCCGTGACGATCTTGGCAGCTTCATAGGCATCTGCTGGCAGAGGTTCTGCAGCTGCTTCCCCGGTGGCTGCTGGAGTTTCCGTCCCGGCTGCTGCCGTTTCTGTTTTGGCAGGAGCTGCTTTTTCCGTCTGGACAGCTGCTGGCTTTCCTGCCTCCGGTGCCGTTTTCTTATGGGCTGCCCAGGCACAGGGAGTGGACAGTAAAGAGGCCAGGATGGCCAATGTCAAGATTTTGGATTTTTGCATGAGAATCCCTACTTTCCTGTGTAAACTTCTATACGTATAGTATAGCGCAAAAGGGTGCCACCGTAAACGATGGCACTTTTTTGTCACCAACAAAGTCTCTCTTATAGCCCCGTCAACGGTCCCTTTGATTCAGCAGGCAGGAAAGCACCTGACAGGGAATATCGTAGGAAGGCAGACTCACCACATAGGGATTGTCCCTGCCGCTCTTGAAGATCTGGATACCGCCTTCTCCGCTGGTTATGGCATCCAGTTTTGACAAATCGAAGGAAAAATGTTTGCTGCAGCCCAAAAAGCCGATCCGCTGATTGGTGATCCAGAATTTCCCGTCATCTTCTGCGTTCCAATATTCCTGGGTCTCTTTGCCCACTTTCATAGAGCCCACTCGATAATACACCCCTCGGCAGATCCGGAAGCTGTAAACAGGACCTCCATAGCGGACTCTCGTTACTTTCTTCACTTTTTTGACCAGGCTGGCAGGTCCGCAGAAATGGAGGATTTCATCATCCTTGAAGAGCATGCGGATCAGGGATTTGTCATAAACCGGAAGCTGCTGCTTATGCCGGATATTGTAAAGGATATTCTGGATCTGGCTTTCGTAAATATAGTTCTGTACCGTCTCTTTGTGCAGCCTTTTGCAGATCAGAAGAAAAGTCAGGAAGCTTTTCCGATGGAGATCATCCATCAGATCCCCCTGACAGAGCTGCTGCCAGACCATGTCCAGTGCCGCCTCCTGGGCCCACTGAAGCTGCTGGATGCTCAGTTTTTTTGCTTTCTGATACTGGTTCAAACGGCTGATCAAACCATCATCTAATCTGCATTGCACTGTGGCATCGGCAATCAGATGTGCGTATTCCTGGACGTCAGGATTGTCCTTTCCGATATGCAGGAAGCCAAACAAAACAAACCCCTCCTTTGGGTATTTTCTACTTGTCCGCCGTCCTGACAAGATACGTAAAGAAAGAAACGTCCATCTCTCCAAGTCTTGTCAGATGCAACATATTTTGTATATTATACCATAAAAGAAGAAGGGGCTGCTGCCTGCGCAACAGCCTCTTCTTGTTTTACTTTTCATCCCGCTGGATCCGGGATCCATAGATATCCCGATATTCTTTTTTCTCTTTGTTCTCTTTGCTGTTGACCCGGACCCGTTCCACTTTGTGCCGGTCATTGTCCTTCCCGGAAATCCGGTCCACCCGGAACCGTTCGGCTTCTTGGACTTGGGTCAGTTCCGGCTTGAATTCTTCCACGGATCTGGCCATGCCTGCATCCACCGGAGCTCCGTTCTGCAGTGCCCGATAGATGATGGCCGCATATTCGTACCGGGTCATGGTCCGTTCTCCTTTGAATTCTCCATCTGGGTACCCTTGCAGATAGCCCCGTTCCCGGAGGCCTTCCACATACTGGTACGCCCAGTGGGTTTCCGGCACATCGCTGAAGTTCCCATCCAACGGCTTGACAGCCGGTGTCCCCTGGAGTTTCAGGGTCTGGAGGATCTGGGCATTCTGGTTCTTCAGCATTTCCACAGTGGCCCGCAGATCGATGATTTCTTTGGCCATGGCCACTTTGGATCGGGTTACATGGTTGTGCTGGCCCAGTTTGAAGGTGACCCCGGCATTGACCATGTTTTCCCCTCCGCCAAAGCTGCCGCCCACACTGATCAAAGTGTCTTCGGAAGGCCGATAGAAGGCACCGATGGCAGCTGCATGAGCGTCCTTATAATTGCCATATCCGGCAGCAAAATCCCATTTATCATCGGGATCGAAATCCTGAGGGTGGAGGGCCGCCAGGGCAGCTGCGCCTGCGCCTACCCGATTCAGCCGGCTACCCAGCTTATTCACGGAGCTTCCCAGGTTCCGGATATCCCCGGTATTCTTTTCCACGGCCTGATTGGTCCGATACAGCTGTCCTCCGTTGACGGCTTCCTTGGAACCTTCTGCCACGGACCCGTCTCCCACATTTTTGATGACGGTACTGCTGCCGCCCTGGTTCAGGGTGATGGAGCTGTGGGAAGCGTCATCGTAAGAAACCACATTGGCCGTCACGGCTTTCAGCTGGTCCTCCGTCGCCGCCTGACCGGAAACGATTTGGTTCGGATCCCAGGTGGTATTCTGGAGTCCGCCGATGGTCCCGCTGTTTCCCTGATTCAGCTGGATGCCTCCTACGGAAGCGGTCTGGGCCGTCACCGAATCCACCGTGATGTCCTTTTTCAGGGAAACCTGATAGTTGGCCGCTTCCCCGGCTCCGGCCGTATTCTGGACGGAAATGTTGTCTCCGGCAGAGACGACAGAAGGTTTACCGACTTCTGCCGCAGCCTGGAAAGCTTGTTTCAGCTGGGCCACGTTCACTGCGTCCGTATCCTGAGTCCCTGCAGCTACACTGGTGATTTGCCGGGTCAGTTCCGTTCCCTTGCCCACTGACACAGCCGCTCCCGTTGCCACCCAAGCGGAAGAGGTATCTGTGGAAGCCTGCCGGGTAGAAGGATCATACCCAGCAAATCCAGCTTCCACCGCAGCCAGGGACCCGCTGCCCAGGGCCACACCTCCGGCCACTGTGGCATTGGCATTGTGTCCCAGGACCACCACATTCTGCTGATCCGTGGTGGTCACGTTGTCTGCGGAGCCGATCACCAGACTGTTGGTAGCTCCGGAAAGGGTCCGGTTGTCCCCCAGCAGCAGGGCCGTATCCGTATCCTTGACGGTGTTGCCGGATCCGATGACGGACACATGCTGCACATTGGAAGCCGTATTCTTGTACCCGTTCACCATATTGTAGCGGCTGACAGAACCGCTGGTCCCGGTCACTATGTTATTGACCCCGATGATGGAGGTTTTCTGGGTATAATCGGCTTTATTGCCTCCCCCAATGGCCAGTGTGGCCCCGCCGCTTTCAGATTTTTTCACACTGGCCATCAAAGTTTTCTGCAATGCCTGGGCAGAATCACCACTGCTTGTCGGTGCTGAAATATCAGTAATAGAATTGGTGATTTCATTGCCGGCCCCGAAAATCAAGGCACCGTTGGAATTGAATTCCCGGTTGGCCGTACCTACGATACTGTTGGCTACACCCGCATAGGAAGAAGAAGCCGTCGCTGATTCAATGCTGTTCAGGGCACCGGTTATGGTAGCACCGAAATTTTTTCCTGCAGCAAAAGTATTCGTATTGTAATCAGAAGAAGCAATCGAATACGCCCCTGTAACGGAAGAGAACAAGCCGTTTGAAAAACTGTTGGCTCCCAATGTAGTTGAAAACAAACTCATATTATAGGATTTGGTACTGGCCGTATCGACGGTTATATCCCCCAAAGCCCCTTTATAATTATGGGTCCCCAGCATTACACTACCAGATCGGGCATAGGTGTTTTGCCCGATGGCCAGCCCAGTGACCATTTTCGTAGGATCCTTCGGAAGCCCATAGGGCATTCCAAAGATACTGTTGTATCCAGCCTGATTGAAATCAAAAGAACGCTCCAGACCGCCTACCATATTTTCCACAAAGGCATTCATCCCGATGGCGATGCCGCCGCCCTGATCGATATAATTCAGGGTACGGGCCCCTCCGCCGATGGCGATGTCACCGGTAGACGGCTGGCCCACACCTCCCTGATAGCTGATCGTTGCCCCTTTGCCGATGGCCACATTCTCTGCTTTCGGCGCATTGCTCCCTGTACCATATGCTACACCAGCTCCCGCGCCGGTCGCAGTGTCCGCTGCCAAAGAATCTGCTGGAAACGGTGCCAGCAGACTCACCGTTAAAACAACAGAAGCTAACACTTTCGTCCGATTGCCAGAATTATTTTTCACATGGCTCCCGGCCAGTTCCGACACCACCACATAACAGTTCTTTGCGCGGTTCCAAATCACCTTATAAATCTTATTCACAACAAGCTCCTTTCTCCATACTGCTGTATACTTTTGTGTAATTGCAGTAAAAGGCAAACAAAAACCCGTGATTCCTTTTCTTCCTGCTCCTTTCCGGCTATTTTTTCATTTTCTCTTTGAAGTCGCCAGTATTATAGTATATGGCTTTTATCATTACAATCTAAATATTTGTAAACATGTTTACAGTGAGCATAATCACATATATTTACTTTTCGGTAGATTTTATTTCCATTTTTCAAGAAAGTCCTGTCTTTTCCGGTCTTTTTTTCAGGAGTCTGTCCATACTTCAATTATTTTTTACAATTCCATAAGAAAAAATTTCGTGAAAGAGTTCACATTTTTACAGCGGGGCGGCTGTGTTTTTTCCTTGCCGGATTTTTCCTGCTGTATTTTCCTTTTGGCTTTTTCCACACAAAAAAAAGATGCTGACACCTTCCAAAAGATATCTGCATCCTTTTTTCATCGCTGCACTTGTCTGTTCCCAGTTCTATCTATCAGTCTATTTTTCGGCTGGATCTTTCTCTCCGTTCCAGCCAGGTACGGATTTTCCGTCCATCCACCTTCCCTACTCCATTCAAAGGCAACTGTTCCACCCTGATCCAGCGGCCGGGGATCTCTCCTGGGAGCAATTCCCGATGGAGGGCCCGACGCAGTTTCCCCAGTGTCATCCCCTGTTCCAGCACCACGGCTGCCCCCAGTTCTTCCCCTCTTTGGGAATCCTGTACCGGGACCACGCTGGCATCCCGGACCCCGGGCACCTGGAGCAGAGCCTGTTCCACCCGGCTGCAGCTGATGGTCAGGCCCCCTTTGTTGACCACCTGTCCCTGGCGTCCCAGGAAGATCAGGTACCCATCCTCGTCGAAATATCCCATGTCTTCCAGGGTACAGGGCCTGGACATGCCGGCCACGCTGTAAGGGGTATCGATATAGATCAGCCCTTCCCGGATTTCCACCTTCACCCCAGGACAGGGCTTCCCCACACTCTGGGGATGGGACAGCAATTCTTCATAGGTGAGCCAGGTAATATAGTCCAATTCGCTGGCTCCATAATACAGCAGGATCCGGCTGCCCGGGAAATATTCCTTCAGGGCTCCGGCCGTTTCTCCATCCAGCAGCTGGGATCCCGCCAGCACCGTTTTCATCTCCGGATAAGACCGGTCCAGCACTTGGAGCAGCAGCTTCAATTTCACCGGTACCAGGTACAGCAGAGTCACTGGATACCAGTCCAGCAGGGCTTTCCACCGGGTGCTCCGGAGGGTAGAGGCCAGCACCAGTGTGGCACCGGCATGGAGCAGCTGGGCCCATAGGTTCAGATTTCCGGTAAAGCTCATGCTCCCTTCACAGAAGCCCACCGTATCCCGTTCTACCTGGAATTTCCGGTCCTGTTCCGGAAAGAAATCTCCCCAGCTGGCATAGGTCCGGAACATCAGCTTGGGGAGGCCGGTGGAACCGCTGCTCAGGACTCCCATGCACAGGTCTGCAGCCGGTACTGGAGCTTCCTCCCATCCCTGCCGCAGCCGTCCGTCATCGATCCACCCGATTTGGCGCACTCGGGCCAACTGGTCCGCCGCCTCTGCTGACAGATCCGGATGGCCCAGCACCGGCACCCAGCCGGCCTGTTCCGCCCCTAAAAAGGCAGTCAGCTGATCTGCCGGCTTTTGTCGGATGATCAGTACCGTCTGCCGGGACATGCCCTGGCTGCGAAGACTCTCTGCATACTGATGCGCCTGCCATTCCATTTCCCCATAGGAAATGACCTGTCTCTCTTCGATCAGGCAGGCTTTCTCAGGCTGTATCCGGCTCCATTGTTCCAATATCCCTGCATAATCCATCACGGCAAACTTCTTTCTGTCATAAAATTTCCAAGAGTACTCCGGACCCCGTCCCTCCGGCACCGGCAATGGAGCACAGGGCTTTTCCGCCCTCCTGCCCTTCCAGAGCTGCCAGGGCATGGAGCACCAATACTGCTCCGCTGCATCCGTAGGGATGACCGTAAGCCAGGGCGCCCCCCAAAGGAAGATATCGGTCGGTGCAGGTAGGATACTGCCGGGCGAATAGAGCAGAAATCACGGCAAAAGCTTCATTGTATTCAAAGTCATCGATGGCTTCCACCGGCAGCCCGCTTTCTTCCAAGATCTTTTCTCCCACGGCCAGGGCTCCCAGGGGACTGAACCGGGGATCTACACCTGATTCTGTACAGTGGAGGATCCTGGCCAAGGGCCGTACTGATCTTCCCCTCCGGCGCCAAGCGGCCAGCTGCCGTCCGGAAGCCAGCACCAAGAAAGCCGCTCCATCCTGGGTGAGACAAGCGTTGGCCGCCGTTAAGACAGGAGTACAGTCCCCAGCCAGGTTCCGTTCTTCCGGTATCAGCAAAGCTTCCGTCTCATCCTGGCTGAACAGGGTGGGCATCCGCCGAGCCAATTTTCCGTTCATCCGGGGCCGGATGCTCTCATCCCGGCTACTGCCGAATAAGGATACCACCCAGGAGGCCAGCCGGCCTTCTTCCGCCGCCTGGGCTGCCTTCCGGTGGCTGCGCACCGCCCAGCTGTCCAATTCCTCCCGGGAAACCCCATAGACCTGAGCCGTCCGTTCTGCTCCTTCCAGCATGGCCCGAGGACTGTTGGTGTCGGGAGAAAACTGGGCGGTCATGGTCCCTTCCGGAGTGTACCGGCTGTCCCAGGGCTGATACACCCGTCGAGGCTGCATAGAAGAAGATTCCACACCCCCGCACAGGACCACATCCAACTGGCCACTGGCAATCTTTCCCCAAGCCAGAGACAGGGCCTCCAGGGCTGAGGCACACTGCATGTCCAGGGTGATGGCCGGAGTTTCCACCGGGAACCCAGCGATGAGTGCCATGAGCCGGGTCAGGTTCCCTCCGCTGCCCACCGCATTGCCGCCCAAGATCAGCTGAGCTTCCCGGGCTGCCGGGTACCGGATACAAAGCTGCCGGAGAAGGGCAGCGCCCAGTTTCTCCGGCGGTACGTTTTTGAAGATTCCGTTCTGGAGGCCCAGATGGCTGCGCAGGCCTCCCACCAGGAATACCTCCTGGACCAGGCGCTCAGAACCCATAGTGCTGGAGCCGGTTGGCCAGGAAAGCAGCCAGGACCACTTTCAAGGTGTCCCCCACTAGAAATGGGAATACTGCCATCACCAAGGTCTTCCAGATGCCCACTTTGGCCACCAGATACATGCTGATGCAGCCTCCCACATAGATGATGGGCATGCCCACACAGATGCCGATGATTACCAGTTTTTTAAAGGACCGGCTGTTCCCCCGGACGGCGCTCATGGCCACGGCTGCCGCCAGGAAGCCCAGGTTGAAGCCCCCGGTGGGCCCGATCAGCTTGCCCAGCCCGGAGGTCCCCCCTACGAACACCGGCACTCCCACTGCTCCCAGCAGCAGGTAGATCCCCAGGATGATTCCCGCCTGTTTCGGCTTCATGATGAAGGCCACCAGGTTCACCATAATGGTCAGTGCCGTCACCATGGCCGGGGTAAAAGGCAGCGGAAAAGAAATGTACGCCGACACCGCCAGCAGCGCGACACAGACAGCGCTGCCGGTCATGAACCGGATCTGTTCTCGGCTGCCGGTTACGGCCACAGACGGATGCAAATTCTCTCTCGTTTCGCTCATTGATTTTTTCCTCCCTACAGTAAATCATTTCTCCCCCGTGGACAGGGGATTTGAACAACATATGGATGGATTCCGGTTCTCCCAGCCAGGCAAACAGGCTCTGCCACAGGAGCAGTCCCTGGACCACCGGGTAGCTGTCCAGATGGATGGGGTTGGTATCTCCGGTGCGCCGGGAAAATCCCCTCACTTCTTCCGGAGTGAAAGCCCGCCAGGGCCGGTACCCTTCCGGAGGTCCGGGCTCCCGGTTCAGTAAACCTGCTTTTTCTATATAGTTCACCTTCGGCCCGGTAAAAAGCAGTTCCACCTGAAGTGTCCCCACCCGGCAGTTTCCCGCCCAGGCTTCTGCCTGGAGCAGCTGGCTCCTGGTCCGGTCCCACAGGCACACACATTGGAACCGGCAGTCCGGCCCGGCTTTCCGGATCCGTCCATAATGGATCCGGACAATGAAGCTGTTGTCATAGCGGCTGCCTTGGAATTGGCTCAGGGCTCTGATGTATCCTTCAGTGTATTCTGTCATAATGATTTTAGTGTAGCGAATTTCGGCTGATTGTTCAACCATTTTTATAATATGGTTAACGTAAACTTTCAAAAATAGAAATCCATACGTCCTACAGAGACACCTATCTAAGAAACTGACTCTTTCTTGTATTTTGGCAGAGGAAGTTCTATAATTTGTTCATGTCTTTATTTCATACTTAGTTAGGGGGAGTTTTTATGACAACCGCAACCCGGCCGGGGCGCTCCACACTGGCCAACTATCGGGATCCCATCATCCTGATTACCTTCTGCATCCTGGGGGCCATCCTGGGCCTGGTGCTTGGCGACAAAGCCTCGTTCCTGAAGCCCATCGGGCAGATTTTCCTAAACCTGCTGTTCTGTCTCATCGTTCCGCTGATCTTTTTCTCCATTGCCGGCTCCATTGCCAGCACCAAGGATACTGGAAAAGTGGGGAAAATGATCGGGTATACCCTGATCATCTTCATCCTGACAGCCACCATTTCCGGGGGACTGATTCTCCTGGTGACCCATTTCACCGGAGTGCCCACCTCCTTTACAGCGCCGGCGGCGGCAGCAGCCCAGTCAGCAGCCAAACCGGTGACCATTGCAGACCAAATCGTCAATACCCTTACGGTAGGGGATCTGCCTCTCCTGATTTCCCGGTTCCATGTGCTGCCCCTCATCATCCTGACCATTTTCTTCGGCATCTGCGTTTCCCTGATCGGGGAACCTGCCAAACCGGTGGTGGACTGGATGAACGCCATGAGCCTGGTGTGCTATAAAATGGTGGCCATTCTCATGAAGGCGGCTCCCATCGGCCTGGGCGCCTATTTTGCGGATCTCACCGGCACCTACGGCATCGACCTGCTGAAGACCTACGGCAGCGCCATGGTAGTGTTCTACACGGTGGTCTTCGTGTACTTCTTCGTATTCCTGGGCTTCTATGCCTGGCTGGCTGCGGGCACCTGGGGCGTGAAGAACTACTTCCGGGTGATCCTGGCTCCCGCCCTGACGGCTTTGGGTACCCGTTCCTCCGCCGCCACCATCCCGCTCCAAATGGAAGCCTGCGATAAATTGGGCGTTCCCCGGGACATTTCTTCCGTGGTGGTTTCCATGGGAGCTACCTGCCATATGGACGGGGCCTGCATCGCTGTGGTCTATTCGGAAGTACTGGCCACCACGTTGTTTGGCCATCCTCTGGCGGGGTTTGACTTCATCCTGGCTCTGTTCCTGGGCGTGGCCGCTTCCGTGGCTACTTCTTCTGTCCCTGGAGGCGGAGCTGCCGGGGAAACCATGATTGTGTCTGTGTTCCACCTGCCGGAAAACGCTTTCCCCATCCTGCTCATGGTCATCGAACTGTTCGACCCTGGATGCACCCTGCTGAATTCCTGCGGGGATACGGTGGTGTCCATGCTGATCACCCGGATCTTCCACGGAAAAGACTGGTACAAGAAGAACCTCAACGGAGATGCTGCTGGAAAGGAAGCTCTGCCTTATGGAAATTGATGCCCACTATGTATTGGAAGAACCGGATTACCAAGATGCTCCCCTGCCGGATTCCCTGGAGCTGGATCTGCCCATCGAGGGAGACTGGGTGCTGGGAGAAATCTACCTGCCTTCGGGAATCTATGAAGCTCCCCATCCGGCGGTGATCCTCTGCCATGGGATCCCAGGCACCAACAACAATGACGACCTGGCCCAATGCCTGCGCCGGATGGGCTGTGTAGTGATCCGTCCCTACCACCGGGGAGCCTGGGGCAGCGAAGGGACCTATTCTTTCTCTCACTGCATCGAAGACGCAGTGGCCCTGGCCCGGTGGTCCCGGGAAGAAGTAGCCAAAGCCTATGCCATCGATCCTGCCAACATCTTCCTGGTGGGCCATTCCAACGGAGGGAACACGGTGCTGAACGCCTCCCGGACCCTGCCCTTTCTCCGAGGTACCGTGGCCTTCTGTCCCTACGACCATCAGGGGGGCCTGGAACATATTCCCCACTCTCAGCTAAAGGACCTGTTCGCCCAGGCGGCTTCCGTGCTCCATGTGGGACGGTTCGAAGACCTGTGGCAAGACAGCATCCAACATGCCCGGCAGTGGAGCTTCGTCCAGAACGCCCATCGGTTCCAGGATCGGAACCTGCTGCTGATCGGAGGCAGCCGGGATACAGTGGCCCCTCCGGAATGGATGGTGGAACCTTTGTGGAAGGAACTGGAAGCCCTGCCCGGTACCGGACACCACAAAAAAGTGATCCTTCCCAGCAACCATGCCCTGGACACTGCCCGGCTGGAACTGGCACGGGTGATTGGGAAGTGGATCGAGGAAATGGTAAAGGAGGGGTGAAGATTCACCCCTCCGGCCGCGGACCACGACCAAAAGAGGCTGTGAAGAAATGAACTTCATTTCTTCACAGCCTCTTTTTCTATCCACTTTTTCAGCACAACCGCATTGTTATGCTCCTGGTCTTTGGCTCCGTATAATAACGTTACGTTGCCCTGGGCCAGGGCTTTTTTTATTTTTTCCACGAAAGGTCCCGCTTCCGGATTGGCTTCCAGCTCTTGTTCGTAGCCGACGGCAAATTCCGGGAAGCGTTCCGGTTCATGGGCAAAGGACCGGCGCAGCCCGTTGGTGGGGGCGATTTCCTTGTCCCAGCCAGTGAGGGCTGCGTTTTCCTTTTTGATGCCCCGGGGCCACAGCCGGTCCACCAAGAACCGGCCGCCGTCCGTTTCAGCAGGGGCTTCGTAAATCCGTTTTACTTGCAGCTTTCCCATGGAAAAGCCTTCTTTCTTCTCAACGGGCCTGCCGTTTTTCCCGTTGGGCCACCTGTTCACAGGCGGTCAGAGGATATTCCTCCGAATGGTGGTGGAATTCGATGCAGGGCTCACAGTCCTTATAACGAGGGCAGCGGGTATGGCTGCAGGGGCAGGTATCCGGATCGTACAGTTTGATCATATTTCAGGCTCCGAAGAACAGTTTCATGTCGTCTTCCACGTTGGTGATCCCGGCAATGCCGAAGTTCTTCACCAGCACGCTGGCCACGTTGGGAGACAGGAAGGCAGGCAGAGTGGGTCCCAGATGGATGTTCTTCACACCCAGGTACAGCAGGGCCAGCAGGACGATGACAGCTTTCTGTTCGTACCAGGCAATGTTGAAGATCAGGGGCAGTTCGTTGACATCTTTCAGACCGAAGACTTCCTTCAGTTTCAGGGCGATCAGAGCCAGGGAGTAGGAGTCGTTGCACTGACCGGCATCTAGTACCCGGGGAATCCCGCCGATGTCACCCAGATTCAGTTTGTTGTATTTGTATTTGGCGCAGCCGGCGGTGAGGATCACCGTATCTTTCGGCAGAGCCTTGGCGAATTCCGCATAGTATTCACGGCTCTTCATCCGGCCGTCGCAGCCAGCCATGACCACAAACTTCTTGATGGCGCCAGATTTCACAGCATCCACCACTTTGTCAGCCAGGGCAAAGACCTGTTCATGGGCGAAGCCGCCTACGATGCTGCCGGTTTCGATTTCGGTGGGAGCCGGGCAGGTCTTGGCCTGGGCGATCAGTTCGCTGAAGTCCTTATGGCCGTTTTCGTCAGCGTCAATGTGACGGCAGCCGGGGAAGCCGGTAGCACCGGTGGTCCACAGACGGCCCTTGTAGCTGTCTTTGGGAGGAACGATGCAGTTGGTGGTCATCAGGATGGGCCCGTTGAAGCTTTCGAATTCTTCCTTCTGTTTCCACCAGGCGTTGCCGTAGTTGCCGGCAAAGTTCTTGTACTTCTTGAAGAACGGATAGTAGTGGGCCGGGAGCATTTCAGAATGGGTGTATACATCCACGCCGGTGCCTTCGGTCTGATCCAGCAGCATTTCCAGGTCTTTCAGGTCATGGCCGGAGATCAGGATGCCCGGGTTCTTCCGGACACCGATGTCCACGGTGGTGATTTCAGGGTTGCCGTAAGCGGTGGTGTTGGCTTTGTCCAGGAGAGCCATGCCCTGTACGCCGTATTTCCCGGTTTCCAGAGTCAGAGCCACCAGGTCATCCACGCTCTTGCTGTCGTCCAGAGTGGCAGCCAGGGCCCGCTGGATGAAAGCATCCACTTCTTCGTCGTCCTGAGCCAGCACGTTGGCATGCTTGCTGTAGGCGGACAGGCCTTTCAGACCGTAGGTGATCAGTTCCCGCAGGGACCGGATGTCTTCGTTTTCGGTGGCCAGGACGCCTACGGTTTTGGCTTTGGCGTCGAATTCGCTTTCGTCCCCGTTCCACAGAGCTGCAGCAGGCAGGCTGGAAGTGTCATCCAGCTGGGTCAGCAGATCGGCTTTCACAGCCAGGGTTTCTTTGATCCGGGCAATAATGGATTCCCGGTCGAAGTTGGCGTTGGTGATGGTGGTGAACAGGTTCACGGTCACCAGATGGTTCACGTTCCGGCTGACGGATTTGCCGGCGGCACGCAGGGCGGTGGTCACAGCGGACAGACCCTTGGTGGCGTAGATCAGCAGATCCTGCATGGCAGCCACTTCCGGTTTCTTGCCGCAGACCCCGACAACGGTGCAGCCTTTGCAGCCGGCAGTTTCCTGACACTGATAACAGAACATCTTGTTTTCCATTGGTATACTCCCCTTTTCTTATAAAAACTCTCGCAGGTTGTTTTCTTCACTCGATGGCTTTATTATAGTCCGGAGCAGGAAAAGAATCCGTTGTTTAAACAACGAATAGAAAATTTTATGATTTTCCCTACCCCAGTGCCACATCCAGGGTCATCATCACTGTGAACCCCAGGGCAAAGGTGAGGACGCCGATATTGGAATGTTCTCCTTCGGACATTTCCGGAATCATTTCCTCCACCACCACATAGAGCATGGCCCCGGCGGCGAAACTGAGGAAATAGGGCAGCAGGTGGCCGATGACCCCGGAGGCCAGGATGGTCCCCACCGCCGCAATGGGCTCCACGATACCGGAAAGCACGCCTCCCACAAAGGCTTTATGGCTGCCCATCCCTGCCGCCTTGAGAGGCAGAGAAATGATGGCCCCTTCCGGGAAATTCTGGATGGCGATCCCCAGGGACAGGGCAATGGCGCTGCCCAGGGAAATGGATCCGGGATCAGTGAGGAACCCGGCGTAGATCATCCCCACCGCCATCCCTTCCGGGATGTTGTGGAGGGTCACCGCCAGCAGCATCATGGTGGTCCGGGCCAGATGGCTCCGGGGCCCTTCCGGTTCATCGGTGTTCATGTGGAGATGGGGGATCACCACATCCAGCAGCAGGAACAGGATTCCTGCCCAGAAGCCCACCACCGCCGGTACAAAGGCGAAATTCCCCAGCCCGGCACTTTCCTCCAGGGCCGGGATCAAAAGGCTCCAGATGGACGCTGCCACCATGACACCGGCGGCAAAGCCGGTGAGCCCCCGCTGGACATTCCGGTGGAGCTGTTCCTTCATAAAATACACACAGCCGGCCCCCAGACTGGTTCCGGCAAAGGGGATCAGGATCCCTTTCCAAACTTCAGGACTGATCATCATTCACCTCCTTCAAATCAAATCTTTCCCCTCCATGGTCATGGCCAGGTTGCTGAGGGCGTACTGGATTTCTTTTTCCGGATGGACCGCCAGGGCGATATCCGTAGTTTCCACCTTCCGGAGCTTTTTCTTCATGTACTTCCCCGTATCCTTCCGATAAATGTACATATCCGCCCCGGACACCACCCGGAGCAGGGTATCCGGTCCGTCATCGTCCCAGCCTCCCAGGAACATGGGCTGGATGTAGAATTCGTCCATGGCCCGGACCACCAGGAGGGACACCACGGTGGCTCCCGTTTTGTCGGCAATCTTATCCAGGACTTCCTTTTCAATGGGGTACCCGTCTCCTCCGAACTGGAGCAGCACCTCATTGGCCTCTTCCGCCGCCTGGGCATCAGGGAGGAAGACATACTTCGCCCGGGGATAGGCCTGGCGTACCTGGCGCTTCCACACTTCCTTCATGGAGGTTGTGGCTTCTCCCGTATGGTCATAGACCACAAAGGCAATGGTCTTCCGATCCAGCAGGTCAGGGGCGGCCGCCTGTTCTGCCGCCTCTGCCGGCACCATCAGGAACAGTCCCGTAAGGACGAAACAAAGGGTCAACAACATTTTTCTGATACGTCTCATTTCAGCACCTCCTGCATCTTACCCCGTTTCAGTTCCAGTCCCAGATGATGGGCCAGGATCTGCCCCGCATCACTGTAGGTATCCATGGGTTCCAGGGGACCGGGTTTCACTTCCGGCCCGAAGAACAGCATAGGAACGTGTTCCCGAGTATGGTCCGAGCCTTTCCAGGTAGGGTCGCACCCGTGGTCCGCCGTCACCAGCACCAGATCTCCCGGCTGGAGACGTGCGGCCAGCTCTGGCAGGCGCCGGTCGATGGTCATGAGCCCTTCTCCATAGCCCCGGACATCTCTCCGGTGGCCATAGGTGGAATCGAAATCTACGAAGTTGGTAAACACCAAGCTCCTATCTCCAGCAGCATCCATTGCCTCCAGGGTAGCGTCAAAAAGAGCTTCCAATCCGGTGGCATGCCAAGCCTGGGTGATGCCCCTGTGAGCGAAGATATCCGCAATCTTTCCTACTGCATAGACTCCGCCAGCCTTTTCATACACTTCATCCAACAGAGTCTTTTCCGGTGCAGGTACTGCATAGTCATGACGGTTTCCGGTGCGGGTGAATTCTCCAGCCTTCTCCCCTACAAAGGGCCGGGCGATGACCCGGGCAATGTGGTAGGGCTGGACCAGCTTGTAGGCAATCTCACAGAGCTTGTACAGGTTCTCCAGGCCAAAAGTCCGTTCATGAGCAGCGATTTGGAGCACCGAATCCGCAGAAGTATAGACAATGGGCTTCCCAGTGCGCATATGCTCTTCTCCCAGTTCTTGGATGATCACCGTTCCAGAAGCATGTTTTTCCCCCAGCACTCCGGGAAGATTTCCCTCGTGGATCAGCCCGTCGATGATGTCCTGAGGGAAGCAGTGGGGCTTGTCGGGAAAATATCCCCAATTGAACATCACCGGCACTCCCGTCAGCTCCCAGTGGCCGCTGAGGGTATCCTTGCCGCTGCTGATTTCCTTTGCATAGGTATAGGCCCCGGACAGAGGTTCCGGACTGCCGATGGGATGGGGCAGTTTCTCCCCTGTACTCATCTTGTGGGCCCGTTCCAACCCGTACCTTGCCAGATTGGGCAGGATCAGGAAGGACGCTCCCGGTTCTTGTTCCTTCTTCCGGGCAAACCAGCCGGCAATGTGTCCCAGGGTATCCGCCCCAGCATCTCCGAATTTTGCTGCATCAGGGGCTCCCCCGATGCCAAAAGAATCCATCATCAGGATGATGCACCGTTTCATTTCTTTCCCTCCCTTGCCAGTAATTCATTCAATGCCCGGCGGACAATGGTCTGGAACCGGTTCTCCGCCAGCCGGTAGATTTCCGGTGAAGCAATGCTCTCGCTTTCCGTCCGTTTAGCCACCACCCCGCACAGGCTGGCCGCTTTCAGCCCCAAGGCCTGGGAGGTGACAAAGACTGCAGCCGTTTCCATTTCATAATTGGTGACTCCCAGCTGCTGCCATTCCTTCAGGCTGCCCTGGAACCGGCGGAGTACATAGCCGGTAAAGCTGTCGTACCGTTCTTGGCCGGGCCAGAAAGTATCCGAACTGCAGCAGATGCCCACCTGATGGGGCACGTTTTCCACCAGGGCTGCATAGGCCAGCAGCTGGGTCAATTCAAAATCTGCCACCGCCGGGAATTCCAGGGGCGCATAGTGGGAGCTAGTGCCTTCCAGCCGGACGGCGGCCTTGATGATCACCACATCTCCCAATTCCAGGCCTTCCTGGATGGAGCCAGTGGTCCCCACTCGGATCACCCGTCTGATTCCCAGCCGGGCCAATTCCTCCAGGCAAATGGCAGTGGAAGGACCGCCCATGCCGGTGGAGCACACCAGGACAGGTTGGTTCTGGACCTGGGTGAGACAGCTGGTATACTCCCGGTGACTGGTCAGATCCACCGTAGGTCCCATGGCTTCCGCCAAGGACCGGACCCGTCCCGGATCCCCGGGCAGCAGGGCTGTATCCGCTCCCATGAGCAGAGCCCTGGACAGCTGAGTATGATACATGACTTCATGAGGTTCCGCATAATGATGATCCATGGTATCACTTCCTTGGTTGCAGTTCTCTTTCCCTTTATTATACGAAAGAGCAGGACCCCTGTTCAAGGTCCCGCTCCCCCCGTTTTCAGCCCATCAGGCCTTTCCTTCTTCTTTTTCCATGGTTTCCCGTACAGTTTCCTCACAGGACCGCATGGCCAAGATGCTCTGTTCGAACAGTTTATTCAGATCCCAGCCCAGCATATCCGCTCCCTGCTGGATCACGTCCCGGCTGCACCCGGCGGCAAAGTGTTTATCCTTGAATTTTTTCTTCAAAGACTTCACTTCCATATCCTGGACGCTTTTGCTGGGCCGCATTAGAGCAGCCGCCCCGATGAGGCCAGACAGTTCGTCCACTGCATAGAGGACTTTTTCCATTTCCTCTTGGGGTTCTACATCGCTGCAGCGGGGCCATCCATGGCTGGTCACCGCATGGATCAGACGGTCGTCCCACCCCTTTTCTTTCAGGATTTCCGCTTCCTTCCGGCAGTGCTGTTCCGGATATCTTTCAAAATCCAGGTCGTGGAGCAAGCCCACCATGCCCCAGAAATCTTCTTCATCTCCATAGCCCAGTTCCTGGGCAAAATACCGCAGGCATCCTTCCACAGTCAGACCATGCTGGAGGTGGAAGGGTTCCTGATTATACTCCTTCAGCAGTTCCCATGCTTCTTCTCTCGTATTTGCCATTTTTCTCTCTCCTTCCAGCGTCATTAGTCCTAGTATACCACAAGACTTTCCCTTGGGAGAAACAAAAATACAGGATACCGGCACGATTTTCTATAAAAAACGTTCAAACTGTGTATTTTCACAGGTCTTTCCCCTGGCTATAATTTAAAGCTATAAGGAGTTGATCAAATTGCAGGAACACCAAATCAAGAAACTGACCCTGGCAGGAATGTTTGCCGCTTTGGCCTTTGCCTGCTTTTCCTATCTCCGGATCGAGATTCCCATGGGACTGGGACTCACTGGGAAGATCTACGTAGGCCATGCCTTCATCCTGCTGTCCGCTCTGGTCCTGGGAGCCAAATATGGAGCCCTTTCCGGGGCCGTCGGGCTGACCCTGGCGGATTTGTTGGCTGGATACACCACTTCGGCTCCGCCTACTTTCCTGGCCAAATTCCTCTTGGGTTGGTCCACCGCCTGGGCCACCCAGCATCTGTGCCATCTGGACCAGCTGACAGAGGACAGAACCCGTCTGCGGGCTGCAGCCATTGCCTGCATCGTGGGTTCCATCGTAAACGTAATCACCGAGCCCTTAATTCGCTACAGCTTCAAAGTGTCCATCCTGGGCCTCCCCCAGCAGGTGGCCTACGTAAGCGCGGTCAACTGCGCCGTCAGCATGGCCGTCAGCAACGTGGTATCCGTGGTGCTGGCAGTGGTATTGTATCGGGTGATGGAGAAAAGCATAGGGCTGTGAAAGGGAATTTCACAGCCCTATCGCGGGTCACGGCTCGCGACCTGCGCCCCCCAAATAAAAAAGGACTGTTGCCCATGCAACAGTCCTTTTTTATTTCTACTTCGCGTAATCCACTGCCCGGGTTTCCCGCACGATGACCACTTTGATCTGTCCTGGATATTCCATATCCTCTTCAATCTTTTTGGCTACATCGTGAGCCAAGATGGTGGCAGCATCGTCGTCCACCTTTTCCGGTTTTACCATGATGCGGATTTCCCGCCCGGCCTGGACAGCATAGCACTTTTCCACGCCATCGAAGGATTCGGCAATTTCTTCCAATCGTGTCAGTCGTTTCAGATAGGTTTCCAGAGTCTCCCGGCGGGCTCCCGGCCGTGCCGCAGAAATGGCATCGGCAGCAGAGACCAGCACAGCCTGGACGGATGTAGGTTCACAGTCCCCATGGTGGGACATGATGGTGTTGATGACGATATCGGATTCGTGATACCGCTTGGCCACTTCTGCCCCCAGATCCACATGGGACCCCTCTACTTCATGGTCCACGGCTTTGCCGATATCATGGAGCAGCCCGGCCCGTTTGGCCGAGTTCACGTCCACCCCCAGTTCGGCAGCCATCAGGCCTGCCAGATGGGCCACTTCTGTAGAATGTTTCAGCACGTTCTGACCATAGCTGGTCCGGTATTTCAGACGGCCCAGCAGCTTGAGCAGTTCCGGATGGATGCCGTGGACGCCCACTTCGAAAGTAGCTTGTTCCCCAGCTTCCTTGATTTTCTGATCCAGTTCCTTCTGGGCCTTTTCCACCATTTCTTCGATCCGAGCTGGATGGATCCGGCCATCGTTGATCAGCTTCTCCAACGCAATCCGGGCCACTTCCCGGCGCACCGGGTCAAATCCGGAAATAATCACCGCTTCCGGGGTATCGTCGATGATCAGATCGATACCCGTCAGAGTTTCCAGGGTCCGGATGTTCCGGCCTTCCCGGCCAATGATCCGGCCCTTCATTTCATCGTTGGGCAGGGGAACCACCGTTACTGTGGTTTCCGCCACCTGATCTGCCGCACAGCGCTGGATGGCCAGGGAAATAATCTCCCGGGCTTTCTGATCCGCCGTATCTTTGGCTTCCTGTTCCATTTCCTTGATCAGCCGTGCCTTGTCGTGTTTGACTTCCTCCCGCACATTGTCCAGGAGTTCCTGTTTGGCTTCTTCACTGGTCAGACCGGAAATCCGTTCCAATTCCACCATTTGCTGGTCGTACAAGGCATCGACTTTGGCCTGGGATTCCCGCAGGCGGTTGCTTTGTTCCAGAAGTTTTTCTTCCTTCTTTTCATAAGCATCCATCTTTTTGTCGACGTTTTCTTCCTTTTGGACCAGACGCCGTTCATTTTTGCTGAGCTCTGCTCTTCTTTCTTTATTTTCCCGTTCCATTTCAGAACGCAGACGATGGATTTCTTCCTTGGCTTCCAGCAGCGCTTCCTTTTTCTTGGCATCCCCCGCTTTCCGGGCATCTTCCAAGATTTGTTTCGCCGTTTCTTCCGCCGAGCCGATTTTACCTTCTGCAACGTTTTTACGAGCCAGATATCCGCCTCCAACGCCTAATAAACAAAGGACTACAGCAATAACTACACTTATGGGATCTATGATGAGCACCTCCTCTTTTACGAATTTTTCATCAAACCCTACTCATACAAGAAATAAGGCAACCAGAGGTCGCCTTAACACCCAATGAACGCGATTGGACAGAAATATTTTATAGTATTTTCACAGACGTGTCAATAAAAAGGGGCTGCTGCCTGGGCAACAGTCCCTTTTCCAGTCTCTAGTCTCTAGCCATTGGAAGAAACCCTGGCACGGGTTCCTTTTAAAATTCTTCCAATGCAATGGCGATAGGACTGGTTCCAAATCCCCGGCTGGCTAGCATCCGGGCCAGAGCCGCTTTGCCTTTGCGGGGGTCTTCCCGGTACTTCCGGCGGATCTTGTCCCCCTGAGCTTGTGCCAGAGCCAGAGCTCGTTCCGTTTCTTCTTCTTCGGTGACTTCCCCCAGCACCTCCCGGACTTCTTCCCCGGAAAGGCACCGGCGAGTGAGCATCAGCCGAAGGTACTGCTTGCCATAGAACTTTTTCCGCCGCCAGGCATCCAGCACTGAACGGGCACAGCGGGCATCATCCACGAAATGATGGTCCGCCAGCTTCTGGAGCACCTGGTCCTGGAGTTCTTCCGGGCAGTCCCGCTCCTTCAGCTTCTGCCGCAGTTCCTGGGTACTATGGTCTCGGAACGCCAATTTGTCCAGACAGAAATTGTAGGCATCCGCATGGGTGGCAAGAGGCTTTTTTGCCTTATTCCACATGATCTCCGTCCGCTTCCGGTGTCATCACCAGTTCTTCCGGTTCCTGGGCCGTTTTCTGGGCCTGGACCGGTTTGCCGTCCGCCGGCAGGCCGGCAGTAGCCCGGATCTTGGCTTCCACATCAGCCGCCATATCCGGATGTTCTTTCAAGAAGGTCTTGGTATTTTCCCGGCCCTGGCCGATCCGCTGGTCTCCGTAAGAATACCAGGCACCGCTCTTGTTCAGGATGTTGTACTGGACTCCCAGGTCCACCAAGCATCCTTCATGGGAGATCCCTTCCCCGTACATGATATCGAATTCCGCCTGTTTGAAAGGAGGGGCTACTTTGTTTTTTACCACTTTCACCCGGGTGTGGTTCCCGATGATGTCATTGCCGTTCTTCAGGCTCTCCACCCGGCGCACATCCATCCGGATGGTGGAATAGAATTTCAGGGCACGGCCCCCGGTGGTCACTTCCGGATTCCCGAACATGACCCCCACTTTTTCCCGAATCTGGTTGATGAACACCGTAGCCGTACGGGATTTGGCAATGACCCCAGTGAGCTTCCGCAGAGCCTGGCTCATGAGCCGGGCCTGGAGGCCCACATGGGAATCCCCCATATCCCCTTCGATTTCCGCTTTGGGCACCAGTGCCGCCACGGAGTCGATGACGATGATGTCAATGGCACCGCTGCGCACCAGAGCATCGCAGATTTCCAGGGCTTGTTCCCCGGTATCCGGCTGAGAAATCAGCAGGTTGTCGATATCCACTCCCAAATGCCGGGCATATTCTGGATCCAGGGCGTGTTCCGCATCGATGAAGGCTGCGTAGCCGCCCCGTTTCTGGGCTTCGGCGATCATGTGCAGGGCCACGGTGGTCTTCCCGGAAGATTCCGGTCCATAGATCTCGATGATCCGACCCCGGGGAATCCCTCCCACCCCCAGCGCAATGTCCAGGGACAAAGCTCCGGTGGGAATGGTTTCAATATTCATTTTGGCACTGGCAGCCCCCAGCTTCATGATGGACCCCTTGCCAAAGTCTTTTTCAATCTGCTTCAAAGCCGCATCCAGCGCTTTATTTTTATCCGCATCCAAACTCATGTTGTCATCTCCTTGTACCACAATTGCTCTATTTAGTATATAAACATTTGTTCGTAAAGTCAAGAGTTTCTAGGGAGATCTTTCAGTTCCTGCTGGGTAAAGAGATAGGATTTGTTGCAGTACTGGCAGTGGACCTCGGTCTGAGGGTCCTGGAGGATTTCTTCGAAATCCTTTTTGGGCAGGCCGCAGAGCATGCCGGCCACCTTTTCCCGGCTGCATCCGCAGTGGAAGGAAACTGGGTGGGATTCCAAGATTTCCACCGGCAACCCTTTGGCCACCTTCTGGATCATCCCTTCTGCATCCAAGCCGGTCTGGAGCAGTTCCGTCACATAGGGCAGGGTCAGGATGTTGTCTTCCAGGGTCTTGATGGTCTCTTCCGAAGCATCGGGCAGCAGCTGGACAAAGTATCCGCCGGAAACGGCCACGGAGCCGTCCTTTTCAATGAGGACACCCAGGGCCACGCTGGACGGTGTCTGTTCCGAAACGGCCAGGTATCGGGTAAGATCCGCGGCGATTTCCCCGCTTTTTAAAGTAGAGACCCCCGTAAAAGGTTCCCCCTGGAGAGGGCAGCGGGTCACGGTGACCATCCCGTAGTGACCCACGCCGCCTCCTACATCCAGCTTGCCGTTTTTCAGAGGCAGCATCACTTCCGGATGCATCACGAAGCCCCGGACCTGATAATCCCGGGCATCGGCCATGACCTGTCCCAAGGGACCGTCTCCCTTGATCCGGACCGTCACCGCTTCCCCCGCCTTCATGGTTGCCGCCAGCAGGAGAGCCCCGGCAGCAGTACGGCCCAGGGCCGCCGCTGCCAGAGGGCTGCAGTGGTGGATTTCATTCATGTGCTGGGTCAGGTGGGTGGTGGTCACGGCATAGATCCGGGCATCCCCGGCCGTGGCCTTGACTAACACATCTTCCATAGGCACCTCTTACAGCTGTTTGGCCAGATTGACCATTTCGATCACAGCCATGGCCGCATCGGATCCCTTGTTCCCGGCTTTGGTGCCAGCCCGTTCCACGGCCTGTTCGATGTTTTCCGTGGTGACCACTCCAAAAGCAGTGGGCACTTCCGTTTCCATGTTCACCAAGGCAATCCCCTTGGACACTTCGTTGCACACATAGTCGTAATGGCTGGTAGCACCCCGGATCACGGCCCCCAAGGCGATGATTCCGTCATACTTGCCGCTTTTGGCCATTTTCTTGGCAATCAGAGGGATTTCGAAAGCCCCGGGGACCCAGGCCACGGTAATGTCATCTTCATTGGCCCCGTGCCGGCGCAGGGTGTCCTCCGCCCCGCTGAGCAGCTTGCTGGTGATGAATTCGTTGAAACGGGACACCACGATCCCGATTTTCAGACCTTCCGCTAACAATTGTCCTTCCAGAATTTTCATTTTGCATCCTCCACATTTTCATGTAATTCATGGCCCATGCGAACCTGTTTGGTCACCATATACCGATGATTGTAGCAGTTGTCTTTCATGATGATGGGCACCGTTTCCGTAATGGTGATCCCATAGCCGGAAAGCCCTGCCCGTTTGGCCGGATTGTTGGTCATCAGCCGGATGCTGGTGAGCCCCAGGTCTGCCAGGATCTGGGCTCCGATGCCGTAATCCCGCATATCCGGTTTGAAGCCCAGCTTCACGTTGGCGTCCACCGTATCCAGCCCCTGATCCTGAAGTTCATAAGCCCGGAGCTTGTTGGCCAGGCCGATGCCCCGGCCTTCCTGCTGCATGTACAGCACCACCCCGCAGCCTTCCTTTTCAATCATCTTCAGGCTGGTGGCCAGCTGGTCCCCGCAGTCGCAGCGAAGGGACCCCAGGGCGTCACCGGTGAGGCATTCGGAATGGACCCGGACCAACACATCCTTCTTGCCGGCCACATCTCCTTTGATGATGGCCACATGGCATTTGTCGTCCAAGTCGTTTTCGTACCCGATGGCCCGGAAGGTACCGTATTTGCTGGGCAGTGCTACGTTGGCGATCCGGTGGACCATCTTTTCCGTCTTCTTCCGGTAGGCGATCAGATCCGCCACGGTGATGAAGGTCAGGTTGAACTTCTTGGCGAATTCCATCAGTTCCGGAGTCCGGGCCATGGTACCGTCATCGCTCATGATCTCGCAGCAGATGCCCACCGGCTTCAGTCCTGCCAGCCGGCACAGGTCCGTAGTGGTTTCCGTATGGCCCGTACGCCGGAGCACCCCGCCTTCCCGGCTGCGGAGGGGGAACACATGGCCCGGCCGCCGGAAGTCTTCCGGTTTGGCGCTTTCATCGGCGCATTTCTTGATGGTGTAGGCCCGTTCCACGGCAGAGATCCCGGTAGTAGTGTCCTTGTGGTCGATGGATACGGTAAAGGCAGTTTCATGGTTGTCCGTGTTGTTGGCCACCATAGGTTCCATCTGGAGCCGGTCCAGGATGGCACCGTCGCAGGGCATGCAGATCAGGCCCTTGGCATGGGTGGCCATGAAGTTGATGTCGTCCGGAGTCACGTACTCCGCACTCATGATCAAATCCCCTTCATTTTCCCGGTCGGGGTCATCGGTGACCAGGACCATTTTGCCGGCACGGATGTCCGCAATGGCCTGTTCGATGGGATCAAACTGAAATTTTTTATCCATGGTTTTCACTCCTTAAAAAAATCCATTTTCGAAAAGGGTTTCCTTGGTAAGGCCCCCAGTTTTTCTGGTTTCCAACATCCGTTCCACATATTTCCCCAGGATGTCTGTTTCCAGGTTCACCTTGTCCCCGGTCTTTTTAAAGCCCAAGGTGGTGAACTGGACGGTCAGAGGGATCAATGATACGGAGAAGGTGGTATCCGTCACTTCCGTAATGGTCAGGCTGATGCCGTCAATGGCGATGGAGCCCTTGGTGACCATACCCCGGAGCAGGTCCGGGCTGCAGCTGATGGTGGTGACTTTGGCGATTCCTTCGGGACGGATCTTCACAATGGTCCCCACCCCGTCCACATGGCCGCTGACAATGTGGCCGTCCAGGCCGTCCCCTACATGGAGGGTCCGTTCCAGGTTGATCCGGTCCCCCTTCTTCAGGGAACCGATGGTGGTCCGGCGGGCCGTTTCCGGCATCACGTCCACGGTGAACCGCTGGCTGTCGAATTTCGTCACCGTCAGGCAGGCCCCGTTGCAGCAGACGCTTTCTCCGATTTTCAGCAAAGGCGGAATGGTCTGGGCGGCAATGGTCAACCGGTAAGAATCCTGTTCCCGGCGCAAATCTTCCACCTTGCCCAGTTCCGCAATGAGTCCCGTAAACATGGGATCAGCTCCTTTCCAAAAGGCCGGTGACCATCAGGTCCGTGTCAAAGCTCTCATAGTGAGGTTCCTGTAGGGTCACCCGCAGGTCCATGTTCCGGGCGCCCCGGCCCCCGATGGGGCTCAGGTTCCGTTTGCCCCCGATCAGGCAAGGAGCGATGAAGGCATAGATCCGCTGGGCCAGTTTTCCGTCGAAGAAAGCACCGTGGACCTGGCTGCCCCCTTCCACCAGGATGCTGGTCTTTTCCTGCTGGCCCAGTCTATCCAGCAGGATTCCCAGGTCCAGGGCCCCGTGTTTTTCCGGGATCTGCCACACCGTCACCTGGTCCAGGGCCTGGAAGGCCGCTACTTTTTCCCGGTCCGCTTTCAGGGAGGTAACCAGGAGGGTCTTAGCTTCCCCGTCAGTGAACTCCTTCCGGTCCATGGGCAGCTGACAGTGGCTGTCCAGGACGATCCGGAGAGGATTTTTCCCTTCCACCAATCGGCAGGTCAGGGAGGGATCATCATTGAGTACCGTATTCTTTCCCACCAGGATGCAGTCGTAGATGCTCCGGAGCCGGTGGGCATAGGTCCGAGACTGTTCGTTGGAGATCCATTTGGAATCCCCGGAAGCCGTGGCGATCTTTCCGTCCAAGGTCATGGCGTATTTCAGGGCCACAAAAGGGCGGCCTGTCTTCATCCAGTGCATGAACACTTCATTCTGCCGGTTGGCTTTGTCCGCCAGGACCCCCTGTACCACTTCCACCCCCGCTTCCCGGAGCCGGGCGAACCCTCGGCCGGAAACTTTCGGATTGGGGTCATCGGCAGCGGCCACCACCTTTTTGATGCCCGCCTTGATCAGGGCTTCGCAGCAGGGACCGGTGCGGCCATAATGGGAACAGGGTTCCAGGGTCACATAAGCGGTGCAACCTTCCACCTGGTCTCCGGCGTCCCTCATGGCCATGATTTCCGCATGGGGCTGGCCGGCCTTGTGATGGTATCCCTTCCCTACGATTTTCCCTTCCGGGTTGACGATGACACAGCCGACCATGGGATTGGGACTGGTGCAGCCCCGGGCTTTTTCCGCCAAATCCAGGGCCATCTGCATATATTCTTCGTCTGTCACAGTTTCACCCGCTTTCAAGATTGCGAAATACAAAAGCCGTGCCATCCAGGAGGATAGCACGGCAAATACACTTTCCCAGCGCTGTCTTTTCTCATCCAGACTGTACTGTCGGTATCGGAATTCCACCGATTCGTGCCGAGGCTCGCGGACTTTACCGCCGGTAGGGAATCGCACCCCTCCCCAAAGACAAAACTTATACTGTTATTTCTTGTCCATTATACCATATCTGGAAGGGAATGCAAGAAGTCAGATGCGGTGCAGAGCGCCTTGAGAAATCGAATGTCAGCTTTGTTCACTTTCAATGCACACCCGGGCCGCTCATGGATGACAAGCTGAGGTCTGCCATCTGAAGGCCTGAAGGGCTATGTCTGATTTCTTTCTTAGAATGAATATTCCGCCCCGACGATGATCCGACGGCCGGGCATGGGGTAACTGTCCTGACCAGCCACTACACCGCCCTGTTCTGCGTAGGCTGCGTTGTTCAGATTGTAGAAATTGGCGAAGCCGGTCCAGCTCTGGTCAAATTTATACCGGGCAATGAAATCCATGGTCAGGTACCGGTTTTCTCCATATTTGGTTTTGCTGAGCCCATTGGCCGCCCTTGCCCGGAGGTTCAGGTTCCATTTGGTGTCATGGTACCGGACACCGGCCTGGTAGTAGTTGGGCGCATAGTTTTCATCCCGGACATATCCGGTATCGTTCCGGTCGTTTTCTACCTTCACGTAGGTGTAAGAAGCGTCCACATCCCACAATTTATTCAGCTTATGGGTCACTGTCAAGGATAGGCCCCGTTTCTTCTGCCGGTCGATGTTTTCGGCATAGCTGTCATAGTTGGGCATCAATTTCCAATTGATGGCATTGTGGAGATTGCTGTAAAATGCGCTAATCCCCACATCCGTCTTGGGATCCGTCTTGAAATTGTACCCCAGAGTATATACGTTACCCGTTTCTGCCTTCAGGTCCTCATTGCCTACGTATTTGCCCCACATCCCATAATCTACGAAATAATAGAGATCATCGATGGTAGGAGTCCGGAACACCTGGTTCCAGGAAAAGTAGGCATTGCTGTCTTTGCTGAACTTCTTGTTGATGGCAGCACTACCGGTGGTCCGGTTGCCGCTGCGGCTGTGATCATCATACCGGATCCCAGTATTCAGCTGCCAGGTAGGGGCGAATTTCCACTGGTCCTGGAGGAAAATCGCTTTGTTATTATAGCCTTTTTTGCCCCGGTAACTGGTTTCGTTATGGGCCTTGGCATCCCGGTATTCCAAGCCTCCTACCAGGGTATTGGTATCGGACAAGACGAAGTTCTGCTGGCCTTCGATGCCCCAGTCCGTTTCGTCCATGCCCCCCTGGTTGAAATAGCTGTAATAATTCCGGTAGGCCTGGAGATATCCGCTGTTTCCGGCGTCTCGGTTCCAGTCATAGCGCAGCCCTACATTGTTGGTCTTTTTGTTCAAGTGGGAAGGGAAATAAGAAGTCACGCTGTAGGGATTATTCCCTTCCATGATGGAATAGTCGTAATTCAGGGTCATACCATCGCTTGCGGTAAAGTCATGGGTCAGCTTCAGGGAAATATTGTCCTGGGTATAATTGGACTGTCCCGGCCATTTCTTGGTATCCCCATTGGTATCTTTGTATTTGATGTAGGAAGCTTTGTTCCGGCTGGCCGCCACCTGGATACCGTTTTTGTCCACTTTGCCCCCTACGGACAGGCCCAGGTCCTGGCTGCCCCAGGAACCGTACCCCACCCGGATCTTTCCTGTGGTCTCCTCGGGAGTCTTGGTGATGATGTTGATCACGCCTCCTACGGCATCGGCGCCATACAGGGTGGAAGCGCCCCCCTTCACCACTTCGATCCGCTCGATCATGTCCACTGGCGGCAGGGTATGGGCATCAAAAGTAGACTTGGCCATGCTGCCCATACTGTTGTTGAACCGGCGGCCGTCCACCATCACCAGCACCCGTTCATCCCCGTTGAGCATGATATGGGATTCATAGGCTCCCACCCCGTTCTGCATCACACGTGCCCCTGGCACATCTTCCAAGGCATCGGTGACGGTCCGGTAGCCCCGGTCGGAGATCTGCTGGCTGGTGATCACCGTTACATCTGCCGGTGTATCGGCCTTGGCATTCTTCAGCCGATTGGCCGTAATGACGACTTCTTCCGGTTTTCCTTCCGTCACAGACTCTTCTGCCCAAGCCACTCCGCTGCTTCCCAGTGCCAAGGCAGCCAAAACTGCCCCGGTCAGCTTTTTGTTCCAAAGAGTTTTCATTTTCGTACTTCCTTTCGTTTCATGTCCTAGTACTCTCCTAGTGTACCGTATAAAGAAAAATACCGCAAATAGGCGGAAGCTATGGATTCCTATAGATTAAAGTTATAGCAAAAGAAGCTGCTGCAGAGCAGCAACTCCTAATAACTCACGTGCATCAGATACAGCCCCTGGGGCGGGGCAGCCATGCCGGCCTTTTTGCGGTTCCTGGCGGCCAGGACCTGGGCGAAATCTTCTTTATTCCATTGTCCTGTCCCCACCCGGACTAGACAGCCTACGATGTTCCGAACCATACGGTACAGGAATCCGTCTCCGGTGATGGTGAAGGTGTACAGGTCCCCGTCCTGGACCCACCGGGCATCTGTCAGGGTCCGCACCGGAGAGGTATCCTGGCTCCCCTGGTTCTTGAAGGAGGTGAAGTCATGCTTCCCCAAGAGCAGCGCCGCCGCCTGGTTCATGGCCTCCACATCCAGTTTTTCCCGGATTTCCCAGGTGGTATTCCGCTGGGTAGGGTCCGGCAGAGGAGAATAATAGATTTTGTACTGGTAGGTCTTATCCACCGCGTCGAATCGGGCATGGAAATCGTCCCGGACCACTTCCGCTTCCCGGATGGCAATATCCGGCGGCAGGTGAGGCTCTAGAGCCCGACGGTAATTTTCCGGGGGGATCCGTGATTCCGTAGTAAAGGAAATCACCTGGCCCAGGGCATGGACCCCCGCGTCCGTCCGGCCGGCAGCCTTGATCAGGATGGGCTCCTTCAGCACCTCCGTCAGGGCCTTTTCCAGCACCTGCTGGACCCCCACCCCGTTTTTCTGCCGCTGGAACCCCTGGTAGTTGGTCCCGTCATAGGCTACAGTAGCTTTGATGGTCCGCTTCATGCAGGGAGCCCCCATCTCAGGAAGGCCAGCAGGGCAAAGAGCCCCAGCATCACCAGACCGGTGAGGGCATCCCCTTTGCCGTAGACCAGTTCATGCATCCGGGTCCGGCCTTCTCCGCCCCGGTAGCACCGGGCTTCCATGGCCAGGGCCAGTTCGTCGGCCCGGCGGAAGGAGGAGATGAACAGAGGGATCAGGATGGGCAGCATGTTCTTAGCCCGCTTCATGATGTTCCCGGAAGAAAAGTCCGCACCCCGGGACATCTGGGCCTTCATGATCCGGTCCGTTTCTTCCAGCAGAGTAGGGATGAACCGGAGGGCAATGGTCATCATCATGGCCAGTTCATGGGCGGGCACCCCGATTTTTTTAAAAGGCCGGAGCAGAGATTCGATGCCGTCGGTGAGCACGATGGGCGAAGTGGTGAAGGTCATGAGAGATGATACCAGGAGCAGCAGCACCAGGCGCAGTGACATTTTGACACCCAGCACGATTCCCTCTTTGGTAATGGTGAGGAATTTCCACTGCCACAGCACTTCCCCCGGATCCGTGATAAAATGGATCACCATGGTCAAAAGGATGATGATCCACAGCGGCTTGATGGACCGGAGCAGGAGTCCTGCCGGCAGTTTGGCCAGGGCCGCCCCCAGAACGATGAAACCGATGAGGATTCCATAGGAAAGAGGCGAAGCGGCCAAGAACACCATGACCATGTAAAACAGTACCGCCAGGATCTTGGTCCGGGGATCCAGCCGGTGGATGCAGGAATTCCCGGGATAGTACTGTCCCAGGGTAATGTCTGTCAGCATGCTTTCCACCCCTTTGCTTTGTCAATGGCCCGGATCAGTTCAGTTTTGGTCAGGGGCGTCCCTTCAATGGGCAGGCCCCGTTTCCGAAGTTCTTCTGCCAATTTCACACTTTCTGGCACATCCACGGAAAGGGCTTCCAGCTTTTCCTTTTCATGGGTGAACAGTTCCCGGGCCGGGCCGTCCAGCTGGAGCTTGCTGTCGCTCATGACCAGGAGCCGGCTGGCGTACTGGGCCGCTTCCTCCATGCTGTGGGTGATCAGTAGCACCCCCATTTTCCGTTTTTCGAAGATCTTCCGGAGCTGGCCAAAAATGCTGTCCCGGCTGATGGGATCCAATCCAGCGCTGGGTTCGTCCATGATCAGGTAATCCGGTTCCATAGCCACCACCCCGGCAATGGCCACCCGGCGCATCTGTCCCCCGGACAGCTGGAAAGGAGATCGCTGGGCAAAATTATCGAAATCCAAGTCCACGAACTCCATGGCGCTGCGCACCGCTTCTTCCACTTCCGGTTCCGTTTTCCCTTGGTTCCGGGGACCGAAAGCTATATCTTCATAGATGGTTTCCGCAAACAGCTGGTGTTCCGGATACTGGAATACCATGCCCACCCGGTTCCGGGCGGCTTTGGCTTCCGGCGTCTTGGCGGCCAGGTCCACCCCGTCCACCAGCACTTTCCCGGCCATGGGATGGAGCAGCCCGTTGAGATGTTCCGCCAGGGTGCTCTTGCCGCTGCCAGTGTGGCCGATAAGGGCCACGAATTCCCCTTTTTCCAGGGTAAAGGACACATCATCCAGGGCCTTCTTTTCCAGGCTGGTGTGGGTCATATAGGTATAGGAGATATGGTCTACTTGGATGGACATAATGCTTCACACAACTCCTTGTGGGTAATGATGGGAGGCAGCTGGTGCCCCTGTTTGTCCAGGGCATCGGCCACTTCCGCCGCCAGGGGACATTCCAGCCCCAGGCCCCGGATCCGGTCCACCTGGGTGAAGACTTCCTTGGGAGTCCCTTCCAGGACGATTTTTCCCTTTTCCATGGCGATGATCCGGTCCGCCAGGATGGCCTCCTCCATTTTGTGGGTGATGTACACAATGGTAATGTGCTTCTCTTTGTTCAGTTTCAGCACCGTGGAGACGATTTCCTTCCGGCCCTTGGGATCCAGCATGGCGGTAGGTTCGTCAAAGACGATGCACCGGGGTTCCAGAGCCAGCACCCCGGCAATGGCTACCCGCTGTTTCTGGCCTCCGGACAGCCGATGGGGAGCCCGTTTGGCATAATCCAGCATATCCACTGCTGCCAGAGCTTTTTCCACCCGGGGACGGATTTCGGGACCGGGGACGCCGATGTTCTCCAGCCCAAAAGCCACATCTTCCTCCACGATGGCCGCCACGATCTGGTTGTCCGGGTTCTGGAACACCATGCCCACCGTCTGGCGCACCGGCCAAAGGTTTTCTTCTATGGCGGTATCCAGCCCTCCTACCAGGCAGTGCCCGCTGGTCGGGGTCAGGAGACCGTTGAAATGACGGGCCAGGGTGGACTTGCCGCTGCCGTTGGTCCCGATAATGGCGACAAATTCGCCGGGGGCAATGGACAGGTCGATGCCCTGGAGCGCAGTCATTTCCTGATTTTGCCCATCCACATAGGTATGGGTCAGATTTTTCGTTTCAATGATTGGTTCCATAACTTCCTCCATAAAGTTAAATTATAGCTTTGTTTACTGGATTCAGTCAACAACAAAGGGGGTGTGAAGAAATTCACACCCCCTTTTCGGGTCGCAAGCCACGGGTCGCGAGCTTGGACGCTTAATCTTTTTGTTTTTTCAATATGACAATAAGACAAAATCGGTTGGAATCTGAAAAACCAAACCTGCGGTCTTTACAAACAAGCCCGAGACTCGTGGTCCGAGCCCCGAGACCGGGTACCGCCTGGCGGCACACAAAACTTACAGCACTCCGGCCGGCAGGGCAATACCCACGCCCGGTCCAAAAGGCACACCCAGAGTCATCCAGATCACCAGGAAGATGATCCAGGCAATCTGCAGGACAACAGCGATGGGGATCATATTGGAAATCAGAGTCCCGATGGCGCAGTCCGGCATGTATTTTTCTTGGGCCACACTGAGGATCATCCAGATGTAGGGACTCATAGGAGTGAAGCAGTTGCCCGGAGAGTCACCCAGCCGGTACAACAGCTGGGTAAAGCCGGGATGGTATCCCAGCAGCATGAACATAGGGACGAAGATGGGTGCAAAGATGGCCCACTTGGCAGAACCAGAAGAAACGAAGATATTGACGAAAGCAGAGATCAAGATAAAAGCAATGCACATAGGAACCCCAGTGAAGCCCACGCCTTTCAGGAAGTTGGCCCCGCTGATGGCCAGCAGGGTTCCCAGCTTGGTCCAGTTGAACAACCCCTGGAACTGACCGCAGAAGAAGCAGAACACCACATAGGCCCCCATGCCACTCATCTGTTTCACCATGGCGGAGTTGATGCTCTTCACATTGGTAAACTTTCCGGTAGTCTTCCCATAGACGATGCCGGCAATGCTGAACAGGAAGAACAGCAGCGGGATCAGGCCTTTGAGCATCAGGGAACCAACCACCGTCACTCCGTCCTTAGAAAGGATCTGTGTCTTGAAGCCGATGATGACGATGATGATATACACCAGGCAGGCCAGGCCGGCATTGTGCAGCCCCTTGATCTCCAGAGGTGTCACTTCATCCATCAGGGCTTCTTCTTCCGACCCTTCATATTTGGGGAACCGGGGTTCAATGACATGGATGGATACCCAGCCAATGACGGCACCGCAAAGGAAGGTAGACACAAACAGGAAATACCAGTTGCAGGTCACGTCCACGGCAAACAGTCCGGGTGCCCCCAAAAAAGCGTCGATAGCCTGATTGGTAAGACCTTGGAGCAGGGAATCGGTCCCAGCCACCATTAGGTTGGCCGTGAACCCGGCCTGTGCCCCGGCATACCCTACCATCATGCCCACCACCGGGTGTTTCTTGACCCCGATGTACACAATGGCAGCCAGAGGGGGAATGACGATCATGGCCGTATCCGAAGCAATGTTTCCGCAAGTCCCTAAGAAAGCGATCAGATAGGGTACGACTCCAGGAGGCACGTTCTTCAGGGAACGTCTCAAGAGAGCCACCAGGAGCCCCGATTCTTCACAGAACCCGATGGCCATGGTCATGGTGATGACCAGACCCAGAGGGGCGAACCCGGTAAAATTCTTGACCAGATTAGTGAGGAGCCACTGGACCCCAGCCTTGGAAAAAAGGTTCTGGGAAACAACAGCTTTCCCCGTTGCAGGGTTGGTCAGGCTGAAGCCCGTACTGGTGAGCCCTGCACCAATAACGGCTGTAATGAGGAATAAGACCACGAACAAGATAGCGGGCGGCGGCAGTTTGTTGCAGACCGTCTCGATGGTATTCAGGAAACGGTCCACCCAGGTTTTCTTGACTGCATCTTTTGCGACCATTGATTGACAACCTCCTTAAAAAATATTTACTCAATACAGTACAGGAATACTGCATTACAGCCAATGAATATCAAACATTTTTTATTTTATTTATCTAATTGTTTATATAATATCATGTTCTTGCAAACCTTGTCCAGCCTTTCTTTCTCCTGGACGTACCATATTTTTCTATGTTATAATTTGAACAAGTTTTTTCTTATATTTTTGTAATCTGAAAGGGATGGATATGTGAAATGGATGAAATAATGATACAGATTTTCCCCAACATGACCGTATGGAAGCTACATTCCTTCAAAGAATACCTGATTTTTTTCCTTCTGCTCCTTTCTGGCTTCCTTTTTTTCCATAGGTGGATCAATCGACTCCGAAAAGCCAGGACTCCAGCAGGAGCAAAAAAACGTGTCTTAAAAGCTGTAAAGGCCGGTTCTCGTGACCGATATCATTGTTTTTCTTTTAAAAATGGTGGATTATCCCCAGAATCGACTTGTATTCTGCTTCCCCATGATGTGCTTCTCCTCAGGATCATATCCAAAGGATATCAGATTAAAGGTTCGGAGTATAGTGAACAATGGTTGTTTAAAGATAATTCTGAAAGTATATCCATTCCCAATCCATTGACTATATTGGAGCACGAGAAAGATAAGCTGGAAAATCTGCTGAAAACAGCCAAAATCGCCTTTATAAGAGTCCATATTTTTGTCATTGCAGCAGATAACTATGCAGCTCCCATCTTCTATCTGGATGGACCTTCCCGCTCCAAAACCCTGAGCCTTCCAGAGCTGAAGCAATGGATCCGGCAGCGGGACCTGGATCCCCTGCCAGAAGAAAAGCAGCAGGAAATCCTGGCACTGCTGCAACAAAAATAAGGTGCTGCATGTGTGAAAATCACACATGCAGCACCTTATTTTATGATTCCGCTTATTTCTCTGCAGGCTGTTCTGCAGGCGTTTCAGCAGGCGGTTCCTCGCTGACTTCTACCGGGCGGTGGAGTTTCAGCTGGATGTTCCGATATTTGGGCATGCCCGTACCGGCCGGGATCAGTTTCCCGATGATGACGTTTTCTTTCAGGCCCAGCAGCGGATCCACCTTGCCTTTGATGGCAGCATCGGTGAGGTTCCGGGTGGTTTCCTGGAAGGATGCGGCAGACAGGAAGGAATCGGTGGCCAGAGAGGCCTTGGTGAT
>ERZ772881.594-NODE-594-length-39359-cov-4.589889_pt1 | contig 39359 bp, 26 predicted proteins | sample MGYA00580581_ERZ772881 | MGnify/ENA primary metagenome ERZ772881 (study PRJEB29015, sample SAMEA2737668) | human gut metagenome | biome: human gut; feature: human-associated habitat; material: faeces | place: China | collected 2012 ...
CCTACGGCCTCCGAAACCTACGGCACATCCTCGACGATTGTGCTCTCGGGGATCGGCTCGCCGAGCTTCTGCATCGTCTCCTTGAAGAGCTCGCGGTCCTCGGCGCGCTCAATGGCCTTGAGCGGCGTGCCGAGCAGCTCGACATGGTACTTCTCGAGTACGCCCTTCTCCGAGAGCTGTACCGCAAGGTTCAGGCCAGCCTGACCGCCGAGCGTCGCGAGCAGGCCGTCCGGGCGCTCCTTCGAGATGATCTCCTCGAGGAACTCGACCGTCAGCGGCTCGATGTAGACGCGGTCGGCGATGTGCGTATCCGTCATGATCGTCGCCGGGTTCGAGTTGACGAGCACGACTTCGAGGCCCTCTTCTTTGAGCGCGCGGCAGGCCTGCGAGCCGGCGTAGTCGAATTCAGCGGCCTGGCCGATGATGATTGGGCCAGAGCCGATGACCATTACTTTATTGAGATTCGCTTTCTTTGGCACGAGTCATTCCCCTTTCTTCAGCATTGCCCAGAACTCGTCGAACAGGTACATATTGTCGTCCGGTCCCGGTGCTGCTTCCGGATGATACTGCACGGAGAAAATCGGCAGCGTCTCGTGGCGCATGCCTTCAACCGTACCATCGTTGACATTGATGTGCGTGACCGTCAGCGGCAGGTCCTTGAGGGATGCCTCGTCGACGGCGTAGCCGTGGTTCTGCGAGGAGATGTAGACATTGCCCGTGCGCAGGTCCTTGACCGGCTGGTTCGTGCCGCGGTGGCCGAACTTGAGCTTGTAGGTCTTCGCGCCCATCGCGAGTGCCAGCAGCTGATGGCCGAGGCAGATGCCAAAGATCGGCTTCTTGCCGATGAGCTTCTTGACCTCCTCGACGATCTCCGGCACGTCTGCCGGGTCGCCAGGGCCGTTCGAGAGGAAGATACCGTCTGGGTTCATGGCGAGCACTTCCTCTGCCGTCGTGTGCGCCGGCACGACTGTGATCTTGAAGCCGAGGTCGTGCATCGACTTGATGATGTTCTGCTTGACGCCGAAGTCCATCGCGACGACAAACGGCGCGTCTTCCTTCTCGCTCTCGAGCGTATAGGCCTCAGGCGTCGTGACTTCCATGACGACGTCCTTCTTGATGGGCACAGCGAAGAGCTCGTCGATCTCCGTCTGCGCGGCGTCTTCCGGGACAATAATGCCCTTCATCGTGCCGGCGTTGCGGATCTTGCGCGTGACGGCGCGCGTGTCGACATTGTAGAGGCACGGAACGCCCTGCTTCGTCAAGAAGTCCGCGAGGCTCGTCTCATAGTGCCAGTTGCTGCCGTGCTCGCAGAGCTCGCCGATGACGAAGCCATTGACGAACGACTTGCGCGACTGCATGAAGATGTCGGCGATGCCGTAGTTGCCGACCATCGGGTAGGTCAGCGTCAGGATCTGGCGGCAGTAGGACGGGTCCGTCAGGCTTTCCTGATAGCCGACCATGCCAGTATTGAAGACAACCTCACCCGTTGCCTTGATATTGTTCAAGAGTTCCCCGTGGAATACGCTGCCGTCTTCCAGGATCAATTTTCCTTTCACTCAAAACACCTCGCTAATCAGAGAACCACGCCGTCTTTCATGACGACCTTGCCATCGACGATCGTCAGGACCGGCTTGCCCGTGAGCTCGCGGCCGACAAAGGGCGAATGGCTGCCTCTCGTGTAGAACTTCTTCGGGTCGACCGTCCAAACAAGGTCCGGGTCGATGACCGTGACGTCGGCGTTCGCGCCGACGGAGAGCGTGCCGGCATCGAGTTTGAACGCCTTAGCCGGGCCCCACGTCATCTTCTCGATGATCGTCGGGATGTCGACCTTGCCCGTCTTGCAGAGGTCCGTGAAGAGCACGCCGATGGCCGTCTCGAGGCCCGGGAAGCCGCTCGGAGCGTAGATGTACTCGCGGTCCTTCTCCTCCTGTGCGTGCGGAGAATGGTCCGTGACGATGGCGTCGATCGTGCCGTCCTTGAGGCCCTCGACCATCGCGTCGACATCGCTCTGCGAGCGCAGCGGCGGGTTTGTCTTCGTCGAGCTGTCGTAGAGGTTGACGCACTCGTCCGTCATCGTCAGGTGATGCGGCGTGACCTCCGTCGTGACGCGGATGCCGTGCTTCTTGGCCTCGCGCACGAGCTCGACCGAACGGCCCGAGCTGATGTGGGCGACGTGGACGCGCGCACCGGCGTACTCGGCGAGCAGGATGTCGCGCGCGACGGCGATGTCCTCGGCGACCGTCGGACGGCCCTTCATGCCGAGCATCGCGCTGCGATGGCCTTCATTCATGACGCCGTCCTCGACGAGCGACGGCTCCTCCTCGTGGTTGATGATGACCTTGTCGAACGTGTGCAGGTAGTCGTAAGCGTTCAAGAGGACCTTGGCCGTCGGATCGAAGTGGCCGTCATCGGAGAACGCGACAGCACCTGCTGCGACCATGTCGCCGAGCTCGGCGAGCTCCTGGCCCTTCTGTCCCTTCGTGACCGCACCGATGATGCGGATGTGGACCTTCGCGACGTCCTCTGCGCGCTTCTCGAGGCTGCGCACCAGAGCGGCCGTGTCGACGACCGGCTTCGTGTTCGGCATCGTCGCGACCGTCGTGTAGCCGCCGGCTGCCGCTGCCTTCGAGCCGGACTCGAAGTCCTCTTTGGCCTCCTGGCCTGGCTCGCGGAAATGCGTGTGCATGTCGATGAGGCCCGGCGTGACGATCTTGCCGGCTGCATCGTAGACTTCTGCACCTTCTGCAGAAAGATCCTTGCCGATGGCTGCAATCTTGCCATCCTCGATCAGCACATCAGCGACTTCGTCAAAATGCTCTGCCGGATTGATGACCCGGCCACCTTTGAGTATCAGTTTCATTCCTGTTTGCCTCCCGTCAGAACCAAGGTAAAGAGTGCCATGCGGACTGCTACGCCATTCTGGACTTCTTCCTGAATCGCGGAGTTGTCGCCGTACGCGACGAACGGTGAGATTTCCCATCCTTTATTCATCGGGCCCGGATGGAGGACGAGCACATCGTCCTTCGCGAGGGCGAGGCGCTCATTGTTGAGGCCGAAGATGCGGGCGTATTCGCGCGTCGTCGGGAAGAGACCGCCCTTCATGCGCTCGAGCTGGATGCGCAGGACTTCGATGACGTCCGCGTCCTTGATCGCATCCTCGATGCGCTCGTGCACGACGATGCCCGGCTCCTCGTAGAGGAAGCGCGGCAAGAGCGTCTTCGGGCCGGCGATGTGGACTTCCATGCCCATCTTGCGCATGCCGTAGATATCGGAGCGCGCGACGCGGCTGTGCAGGACGTCGCCGAGGATGGCGACCTTGAGGCCTTCGAGATGACCCTTGTGCTGCTCAATCGTGAAGAGGTTCAGGAGACCCTGCGACGGATGCGCATGGGCGCCGTCACCCGCGTTGATGATGACCGGGCTCACGACGCGTGAGGCGTACTCCGCCGCGCCTTCTGCCTTGTGGCGCATGACGATAGCATCGACGCCCATCGCCTCGATCGTGTAGAGCGTATCGCGCAGGCTCTCGCCCTTGACGATACTCGAGGAACCCGACGTGATGTTGACGACGTCTGCGCCGAGGTACTTGCCGGCGAGCTCGAACGACGTGCGCGTGCGCGTGCTCGGCTCGTAGAACAGCGTGACAATGGATTTGCCGCGCAGCGTCGGGACCTTCTTGATGTCACGATGGATGATGTTCTTCATTTCCTTGGCCGTCTCGAGCACGAGACGGATCTCCTCCGCCGAGAAGTCAGCGAGTCCGAGGACGTTCTTGCCCCGTAAGGATACATTTGTTTTCCCCAAGTTGATCACTCCTTAAAGAATCCGCTAGAAATGGTCCATTGTCTTTTTCAGCCCCTGATATGCAGAAAAGGAGCTCCCTATGCGTATGCATAAGAAAGCTCCTGGCTTTACGTAAGCTTATGACGTTACTTTGTGGCTCCCTTTATGCGCATCGCAGTACGCATCTTAAAAAGGCAATTTTCCTTTTTCAACTGTGTCATTTGACTGTAGCTATTATATCGTATCTTGAACTGAAACGCAAGGCAGATGAGAAGATTTCCCTCTGCCCTTTTGCGTTTCCTGCGGTATATGTTCGATACGATCTGCTCGCGCTCAGATGTTGAACGGCGTGAAGAGTTTGCGGATGTAGTTGCGCGCCTTGCTCATGACCTTGATGACCGGCTCCATCATCTTCGGCTGGCGCACGACATAGTGCATGACGCGGCGGCGCAGCTGACGGTAGTCGGAGTCGAAGTCGCGCAGCACGTCCTCCATCTCCTTCTCGACCGAGACCGCCGGGATGTTCGACGGAATGATCTCCGCCGTGCGGCCCGTGATCTTCGCGAGGTCTCCGCGGAACGGCACGTAGCACTCGATGCCGAGCTCCTTCTGGATGCGGCTCTTGAGCGCGCCCTGCGCTGTCGCTTCGCCGTGGACGATGAAGATCTTCGCGGGCTTCGGGCTCGTGATTTCGCCGAGCCAGCTCATGATCTGGTTGGCGTCGGCATGAGCAGAGAAGCCGTCGAGGCTCTTGATCTGCGCCTTGACCGCGATTTCCTCGCCGAGCACGCGCACGCGCGTGATACCGTCGATGAGCCGGCGGCCAAGGCACCCCTCCGCCTGATAGCCGACGAACAGGATTGTCGACTCCGGACGCCAGAGGTTGTGTTTGAGATGATGCAGCACACGGCCCGCATCGGCCATGCCCGAAGCCGAGATGATGATGGCCGAGCCTTCCGACGAGTTGAGTGCGCGCGACTCCGCCGCCGTCTCACAGAGACGGACCTGCGGGAAATCCGGCACCTTGCCATTCTTGCCGAAGACCTTGAGCGCATCCTCGTCGAAATCGCGGAAGTTCTTGAGGAAGACGCGCGTCGCATTGATGGCCAGCGGACTATCGATGATGATTGGGATGTCCGGATCGAGGCGCCCCTCGCGGTGCAGCCGGAAGAAATAGTAGAGAAGCGTCTGCGTGCGGCCGACGGCGAACGACGGGATGATGAGGTTGCCACCGCGGTCCATCGTCTCATTGACGATCTCGATGAGCGCCGTCTCCTTGTCGTAGAGCTGGTGCAGGCGGTCGCCGTACGTCGACTCCGTGATGACGAAGTCGGCGCCGTGGATGGTTGTCGGGTCGCGCAGGATCGGCTGGCCCGGCTGACCGAGGTCGCCCGAGAAGACGAGCTTCGTCTCCTTGCCGTTCTCCTTCACGTAGATTTCGAGGATGGCCGAGCCGAGGATGTGGCCCACATCGCGGAAGAAGACGCGCAGGTTGTCCGACAGACGCAGCTCCTGGTCGTACGGGACCGGCGAAAACTGCTTGAGCGCATCGAGCGCGTCGTTGATGCCGTAGAGCGGTTCGACCGGCGCATCGCCGCGGCGCTGTCCCTTCCGGTTGAGCATCTCAGCGTCCGACTCCTGGATATGTGCCGAGTCGGGCAGCATGATCTTGGCGAGGTCGCAGGTCGCCTGCGTCGCGTAGACCGTCCCCTTGAATCCCTCGCGCACGAGCTTCGGCACGAGGCCGCAGTGATCGACATGCGCATGCGTCAAGAGCACGCCGTCGATGTCCGCCGGATTGAACGAGAACTCCTCGTAGTTGTACTCACGGATGCGCTTTGAGCCCTGAAACATGCCGCAGTCGATCAGATAGCGGTCCTCGCCCGTCTCGAGCAGATAGCAGGAACCCGTAACCGTATGAGCCGCACCTAAGAATTCGAGTCGCATAGAAATGCCCCCTTATACAGTTGTAATACATTTGTATTGGTTGTCTTCCTATTAGATACACGTTACTCTTATTGTCTCTTACCTGTAGTATTCGCACTCATACGTTCGGAATCCTCTTTTGAACAGAAAGATTTTTTATTCTCCCAAAGTCCTGCAACAGCAAAAGCTCTCGTACGGATCCCCAAAGGAATCCATACGAGGGCCAGTCTTTATGCAATCTGCTTAGCGTTTGACATTCTTGAGCTCAACTCGGAACTCACTTGCAAGACGGTTGAGTCCATTGTCCTTGTTGAGTGCAGGGTTCTTCATCGCACCATTCTTGAGCGCCGTGTAGAGGATCTGGGCGAAGTCGTTGCGCGTGAGCATCGGATTGTTCGCCGGGTCTTCGACGCGGCAGTCCTTGAGCGCCCCCGCCTTCACGACAAAGTCGTAAGCCCAGTGGTTCTCCGGCACATCAGGGAAGAGGTCCTCACCGCTGACCGGCGCAGCCGCAGCAGCTGGAGCGGCCGCCGTCTTCTGCTCCGCGAGCTTCTCGAGGATGGCCGTCTGGCGTGCCAAGAGCTCCTTGAGCTCGTCATTCTCCGCCCGCGTTGAATTGTCGACCGATGGCAGATACGCCGCCACGATCGGCACCTGCTGGCCGCTGGCCGTCGTCGTCACAGCCGTGACCGGCTGCGGCGTCTTCGTGCCCTCAGTCTGGCTAGTCGGCTGCGTCGGAGCTGTTACGAACTGTACGGGGACCGCCTTTTGAGCCGCCTGCGTGCGCATGTGGCCGGAGTCCTTGCCCATCTTCCAGGTGACACCGGCATTGACCATGTTCTCACCGCCGCCTTCACCTGTCCCACATTGGCCGCATCAGTATCATCCGTACCGGCTGTCACATGATTGATTTGCTGATTGGCTGCATCAATGCCGCTGCTGGTAAATTTCGGACCATTGGCAATCGTGATGCCTGTGGTATCCAGGGTAGTCTTTACGGTTCCATCAGCACTAGCCAATGTCATCTGGTCATCGCTGGTCCCGGTGCCGTCCAGCTTGATGGTTTCTTTATAGCTTTCCCCATTGCCTGAGCCCAACTGAGCGGTGTTCAGGTCCTTGAGATTGCTGGCCAGCTGGACATGGAGTGCGTTGGCATCTTTGTCGGCTACGACAGCGATGTTATTGCCGGTGAGCTTGGTAGCGTCCACGGTATAGGTCGTCGTGCCATCTGTAGTCGAGGACGTGACGGCGTCACTGCCGCCCGTGATGGAGATGGTCTCATTGGACCCCCGGGCCACTACGTTCTGATCGTCTGCCGCAGTAGTCTTGGCAAAGGTGGATTTGTCCCCGCCAAAGCGGATCTGCCGGGTCAGAGCGTAGAGCTGGGAGTTCTGTATCGCCCTGGTCTTTGGCCAACTGGATGGCTTCCGCCGTTGCCGACTTAGACACCGTAGCAGAAGAACCGGTGCCGAGATAGACGGAGTTGCCGAGAGTAGCCGTCACATCGTTGCCGAGGATCTGGAGATTGGATACAGGCGTCGACTACTTCGTCGCATCAATGGTATTGCCATAGCCGAGGATGGTATCTCTCTGCACCGTCCCCCAAGTTGTAGTATTGATATCGGTATTGCCCTTGACCGTATTGCCGCTGCCTACAACAGCAATCTGCTTCACGGTCTGCGTGTAGGCACCAGCCGTACCATTTTCAATGGTATTCTTGTTGCCCATAATCGATACATCGGTCAGGACATTCTTTTCACCGTTCTGATTCAGCGTGTTGGAATTGCCCATAGCATATACATCGGTGCACCAATTGTTCTATTTTCAAAGGCAGTCGGTGAGAATATTGATCAAAAATAAAAGCAGCTGCTCGAGTGGAGCAGCTGCTTTGTCGATGATGTGGACGGTGTACCCGTAAAATAGGCTCAGGCCGGCCGGCGCGCGAAGCGGTAGCCGACGCCGCGTACGGTCTCGATGGCGTCGCTGACGGTCGGGTCGTCTTTGAGCTTGGCGCGCAGGTGGCGGATGTGGACGTCGACGGTGCGGGTGTCGCCGTAGTACTCGTAGCCCCAGATGCGCTCGAGCAGCTCGTCGCGCGAGAAGGCGCGGCCGGGGTTCGTGACGAGGAGCTTCAAGAGCTCGTACTCCTTGGGCGTCAGGGCGATGGGCTTGTCGTGGAGCCATGCCTGATACGAGGAGAAGTCGAGCCGCAGACCGCCGATGGTCAGGGCCTCCTCATGCGACTTATCCTTCTGGCCGTCCTTGGTGGAACGGCGCAGCACGGCCTTGACGCGCGCGAGCAGCTCGCGCATGGAGAAGGGCTTGACGACGTAGTCATCGGCGCCGAGCTCGAGGCCGAGCACGCGGTCGATCTCCTCGGCCTTGGCGGTCAGCATGATGATGGGGATGCCGCTCGTCTGCGGGTCGGCCTTGAGCTGGCGGCAGACTTCGAGGCCGTCGACTTCGGGCAGCATGATGTCGAGCAGCACGAGGTCGGCCTCAGGGGCCTTTTGGAGGGCGGTCCGACCGTCGGTGGCCGTCTCGACTTCATAGCCGCTCTTCTTGAGGTTGAAGCTCAGGAGTTCGCGGATGGGCGCTTCATCGTCTACGACGAGGATCTGCATGGTATCATCCTTTCTGGATTTCCGGGGTGTATGAGGGTATCGAAAAAAGCGGCAGACCCCCATCTCGCATATCGGGGGTGCTGCCGCATGTGATCAATAGTAATGCTCGGTCAGGTCGATGAGGTTGTCGCGGACCTGGCGCAGGAAGTCCCAGCGATTGACGTTCTCCGCACCGACGGAGAAGCAGACGCCGTCCTTCGTCCAGTAGGCGACAAAGGAGGAGTCGCTGACTTCGGCCAGCTGGACGGCGGTGCTGCCAATCGTCATATCCTTCCAGTCGGCACCGTAGACGCCGCTGAGGGCCTCGGCCGTCATCTGAGTCGGGTCGGCGACCACCGTGCGCACGGTGAACTGGGCGCGCTTCTCGGGCGCACCGTAGCGCGAGGCATAGCGAAGGTCGGCGACCGTGCCGCCGATGATGAAGCGCTGCTGCAGCTCGAGGCCGGAGCTCAGCGGGAAGTAGAGCGGATGGACGGAGATGGCCTCAGCCATCTCGCTGTAGCTCGCGGCGGGGACCATCGGGTTCGACATGCCGACTGCGGCCGTTACCTGCGCTGCGCTGTCGTTCGTGGCCTGCACGGGCGTAGCAGCCATCTGCGCGGCCTCGATGTCGGCGTTATCAGCAAAGCTCGTAGCCGGAGCGAGCAGGATGGCACCGGCAGCAGCCAGTGCCATGAGGTTATGAGAAAAATGCATAAAGATTCCTCCAGAATCAAAGTGTCATAAGTCGTACCGTCAAGATACGGTCAAGAAATGAGGGAAAGTCCTATGCTTTCCCTCATGCTTGACGCTTTATGTTTATTATAGTACAGATGGCAGGATCAGTACAAGACCCCTGCTCCGTTCTCTGCACCATCCTGCAGCGTGCTCTCGTATTCTTCGAGCTCTTGGTCGGCGGCAGCCTTGACCTCGGGCCAGACGCTGTTGACATAGGCGCCCATCAGGGCTTTGCCGTTGGCGTCGGGGTGCAGTCCGTCAAGGGCGTACTGCGTCGGCAGAAGGCCGTCCTGTGTCGGGATGGCGGTGGCCATGTCGATATAGGTGTGCGTGCGGATGTAGGCGTTGACGGCATCGAATCGCTCCTGCCAGTCGTCGGCCGTCGGCTCCTGGAAGACATGGTCGATGTTGTCGGGATTGATGGCCGGCAGCGTCGCGAAGATTGGGCGGATGCCATTCTCGAGGCAGCGCTGGCGCATGGACTCGAGGTCGGCGATGACGGCGTCCGTATCCTCCCCAGCCCGCAGGCTGTTGCTGCCCGTCATGATGATGAGGTAGGCCGGATGGAACGGCAGGACGTCGCGGTCGAAGCGCTCGGCGGTCATGCCGCTCGTGTCACCACTCTGCGAGAGGTTGATGGCTGGGAAGTCGAGGTAATGGAGCCAGCTGAACGAGAAGACGGCCGGACTGTAGGAGAAATGGCCGCCGCCGTGGCTGATGCTGTCGCCGAGCACGGCGACCTGCCACCCGTCGGCGGGGTCTGTGCGGAAGGAGCGCACCTGCGACCACTCGCCGAGTGGCTGCCCCTCGCCGTCAAAGGCGCGCACGCACCAGTAGAACGGCGTCGGGCCGTAGTGGGCCTGCGGGTCGTAGATCTCGGCCATGTCACTTCGCAGCGTCTCGATGGGCTCGGCTGCGGGGTCTTCCTCGGGGTTCACCTCGTAGATGGCGACCTCGTAGCTCGCGGCATTCGCCTGACCGATCCAGGTGTAGACGGGATAGAGCAGCGTCTCCCCTCGCCTGCCGCCGTAGGAGGCCGTCAGTACGGGCGCCGTCATCGGCGGGATGTCGGGCGAGGTGTAGAGCGGCACGAGGTCGCTGTACGGCGTGTAGGGCGTGCCGTTGAAGTCGATCGCGCGCACGCGCCAGTAGAGCGGCTCGGTCTTGGAGCCGAGCTGGTCCGCGGCGAATTCGCGCAGGGGTGCGTTGTAGGCGTTCTGGTAGACGCTGCGCGTGCGGAAGACGGCGGCCTCGGAATTCTTTGCGGGCGAGAGATGCGCGGGCCGTTCGGTGAAGAACTCAATCTCGTACATGACGGCCTCGTCGTCCGTGTTCCAGGTCAGGATTGGCGAATACGAGAGCGGCGTCTCGGCCGTCGTCGCGCTGAGGCCCGCGGGCGGCGGCGTCAGGAGCTGCGACGACGCCTCATGGCGCTGCGTCAGCAGGAGCGCCGCAAGGACAACGACGAGACACGAGAGCCCGACACCGACGGCGGCGAGGTGCTTATGGCCGATGCCGTTCTTGTTTCCTTTCTCTTTTCTTGCTTCTTTTCTTGATAACATGGGGATTCCCCCTTTTCGTGGATTCTATGAATGATTTCATGCATTGCATTATAGCACAAATCTGCCCTATAATAGAAGAAAATTACGGTATATACGGTATACATGATGAAGGGGCAGCTATGCGGGCAAAGAAGAATTTCCTGCTGGTCAAGAACCAGCGCATCGAGCAAAATGAACATCTCTCGGAGAAGGCGAAGGCGCGCCTCGGCAAGTCGAAGGCGGACAACACGCTCAAGGCGTATTCTGCGGACTGGAGCGACTTCTCGGACTGGTGCCATTACCACGGGGAGCGCGACCTGCCGGCGCGGCCGGAGACGATTGTCAACTACCTCAATGACCTCGCAGATGACGCGAAGGCGAACACGGTGGCGCGCCGCGTGACGGCCATCTCGGAGAACCACATGGCGGCCGGCTACACGGGCAAGAACAATCCGGCGAAGGACGCACTCGTGCGGACGGCGATGGAGGCGATACGGCGCGAGAAGGGCACGTTCCAGCAGGGCAAAGCGCCAATCCTCATGGAGACGCTCTACGTGCTGGCGGACTGCTTCGGGGATGACATCGTTTCCTTGCGCGACCGCGCGCTGATCTTCCTTGGCTTTGCGGGGGCGTTCCGCCGCTCGGAGCTCGTGGCAATACAGGTGGAGCATCTGACGTTTACCTCGCAGGGGCTCGTCATCCTCGTGCCGCAGTCGAAGAGTGACCAGCTCGGACGCGGCACGGAGATCGCGGTGCCGTACGCGCCGGACCCGGAGGTCTGCGCGGTGCGCGCGGTGCAGGCGTGGCTGCAAGCCGCGGACATCCACACGGGGCCACTTTTTAGGCCATTCACGCGCAGCCATTCGCTCCGGGACTCGCAACTCACGGACAAGTCGGTGGCACTGATCGTGAAGAAGTACGCGGCGCTTGCGGGCTTCAATCCGGCGAGCTTCGCAGGCCACAGCCTGCGCAGGGGCTTCGCGACGAGCGCGGCGCAGCACGACGTCGACGCGCTGACGATCATGCGGCAGACGCGGCACCACTCGGAGAAGATGGTGCACCGGTATATCGAGCAGGGCAATATCTTCAAGGAGAACCCGCTCAATAAGATGTATAAGAAGTGAGTGTTGGCAAAGGGCGTGGGCATACATTCCGGCTTCGTCGCTCCGTTGAATGAGCCCCATGCTACGGATAGTGTATCTAGATGCTTCGCCGCCTGACGCGGCGTTCTGACATCGCCGGACTTCGGTGCGGCAGCTTGGAGCTCAGCCTGCGGCGGTCACTGCGCTCCTGCAGGCGGAATGCATGCCCACGCCCCGAAGCGGATGTCTTCGGGCTAAGCTTCTGCGGTGGCGCGGCTGATTGCTTTGCTCCAGGCCGTTTGCAGGCATGAACGTTAGGCGGCCGATTGCTTCGCTCCGGCCTTGATTTCTATGATAGTTGCTTATACTAGAAAAAGCTTCCCGTCTCAATCTGAGATGGGAAGCTTTTTTATGACGTACTTAGAGCACGGCTTTGTGGCTGAGGTTGATGCGACCTTTGTCGTCAATCTCGACAACTTTGACCTGGAGCTGGTCGCCGACCTGGACGACGTCTTCGACTTTCTCGACGCGGTGGTTGGCGAGCTGGGAGATGTGGCAGAGGCCTTCTTTGCCCGGCAGGGCTTCGACGAAGGCGCCGAATTTCATCAGGCGGGTGACGCGGCCGGTGTAGATCTCACCGACTTCGACTTCGCGCACGATGTCCTCGATCATCTGCTTGGCTTTCTTCATGCCCTCGGCATCGTTGGAGGTGATGAAGATGTTGCCGTCTTCGTGGATGTCGATGTCGACGCCGGTCTCGTCGATGATCTTCTTGACGACTTTGCCGCCGGAGCCGATGACGTCGCGGATCTTGTCGACCTTGATCTTGATGGTCTCGACGCGCGGTGCGTACGGGGAGAGATCAGCGGCCGGCTTGTCGATGCACTCGAGCATCTTGCCGAGGATGAAGGCGCGGCCGCGCTTGGCCTGCTGCAGGGCGGCGGACAGGATCTCGCGGGAGAGGCCGTCGACCTTGATGTCCATCTGGATGGCGGTGATGCCTTCGGTCGTGCCGGCGACCTTGAAGTCCATATCGCCGAGGGCGTCTTCCATGCCCTGGATATCCGTGAGGATCGTGTACTTATCCCCTTCTTTGACGAGGCCCATGGCGACGCCGGAGACGGGGCGCTTGATGGGCACGCCGGCGTTCATCAGCGAGAGGGTGCTGCCGCAGACGGAGCCCATGGAGCTCGAGCCGTTGGACTCGAGGACCTCGGAGACGAGGCGGATCGTGTACGGGAACTCCTCGATAGACGGGATGACCGGCACGAGGGCGCGCTCGGCAAGGGCGCCGTGGCCGATCTCGCGGCGGCCCGGGCTGCGCATCGGGCGGGCTTCGCCGACGCTGTAGCCCGGGAAGTTGTAGTGATGGATGTAGTGCTTCGTCGTCTCGGGTCCGAGGCCGTCGATGACCTGCTCGTCGCCGAGGGAGCCGAGCGTCGTGACCGTGAGGATCTGGGTCTGGCCGCGCGTGAAGAGGCCAGAGCCGTGCGTGCGCGGCAGCAGGCCGACTTCGCACGATACCGGGCGGACTTCTTCGACCTCGCGGCCGTCCGGACGAATCTTCTCATGCGTGATCATGTGGCGCACGACGGACTTCTCGAGGTCGTGGATGGCGATGGCGATCTCTTTGTCCATCTCCGGGTAGAGCTCGAGGAAGTGTTCCATTGTGTCGGTCGTGACCTCGGCGATGTGGGCGTCGCGGTCGAGCTTGTCCGGGTTGCGCACGGCGGCGTCAAGGCGGTCCTTGGCGTAGTCGCGGATGGCCTCCTCCATCTCGTGCGGGACGAGGAAGAGCTTCGGCTCGCGCTTCTCCTTGCCGCAGTCGGCCTGGATGCCCTGCTGGAACTCGACGAGGCGCTTGATCTCCTCGTGGCCGAACAGGATGGCGTCGAGGATGACGTCTTCCGGCAGCTCGTTGGCGCCGGCCTCAACCATCATGACGGCATCGTGGGAGCCGGCGACGGTGAGGTTCAGCGTCGAGACCTTGCGCTGCTCTTCAGTCGGGTTGATGACGAACTCATCGTTGACGCGGCCGACGCGCACGCCCGCAATCGGTCCCATGAACGGGATGTCGGAGACGGTCAGGGCGCACGATGCGCCGATCATGGCAGCGAGCTCCGGCGCGTTGTCCTGCTCGACGGAGAGGACGGTCGCGACGATCTGGACGTCGTTGCGGAAGCCCTTCGGGAACAGCGGGCGGATCGGGCGGTCGATCAGGCGCGCGCAGAGGATGGCGTCGCTCGACGGGCGTCCCTCACGCTTGATGAAGCCTCCCGGGATCTTGCCTGCCGCATACATCTTCTCTTCGTAGTCGACCGTCAGCGGGAAGAAGTCGACGCCTTCGCGCGGCTCAGCCGAGGCCGTGGCCGTCACGAGCACGACGGTATCGCCATAGCGCACGAGGACGGCGCCGTTGGCCTGCTTCGCGAGCTGTCCGTTCTCGATGACGAGCGGACGGCCTGCGAGTTCCATCTCAAAGCGATTCATATGTACCTCCTTGGATCTTGAATCTCAATTCCTCTATATCTCTTGTATATCTCTATTTTTCCAGAAAAAAAAGCGGGATTGCTCCCGCTTTCCGCTTCAGGATCGCTCGCCAGCAATCAGCGCTCAACCGTGGAACGCAGACCAAGCTTTGCGATAATCGAACGATAACGCTCAATATCCGTCTTGTAGAGGTAGCTGAGCAGACGACGGCGATGGCCGACCATCTTCAGCAGACCGCGACGGGAATGATGATCCTTCTTGTGCTGCTTGAGATGCTCCGTCAGATAGTCGATACGTGCGGAGAGGACAGCGATCTGTACTTCCGGCGAACCCGTATCACCCTCGTGAACGGCATACTTCTGCATGATTTCCTGTTTTGCTTCCTGAGTCAGCATTTGTTGAATTCCTCCTGTTTGTTGTTCAATCTCCATCAGCCAAGAATACGTCGGAGTTCTTCGCAATCTGGGCTGAGGTTTGCCATTTGGCACTTTCAATAGTATATCACAGTCGTCAATCGCTTGTAAAGCAATTGCGCCAGATTTCTTTGGCGCGCTCGCGGTCCTTGTGCATCTGCGCGATCAGGGCATCGACCGAGGCGAACTTCTCCTCATCGCGGATCTTCTGCAGGAAGCGCACCTCGAGCAGACGGTCGTAGATGTCTTCGGAAAAGTCCTGGATGTTGACCTCGATGCGGCGGTTGCAGCCCTCAAAGGTCGGGTTGTTGCCGATGTTGGCGAGCGCGGCGAAGTCCTTGCCGCCATAATGGGCCGTCGCGGCGTAGACGCCGTTCGGCAGCATGACCTGGGCGTCGGGGATGGCGAGGTTGGCCGTCGGGAAGCCCAGCGTGCGGCCGCGCCTGTCGCCGTGGATGACGCGGTCGAGCACGGTGAACGGGCGGCCGAGGCACGCCTCGGCTGCGGTGAGGTCCCCCTCGGCGAGCAGGGCGCGGATGCGCGTGCTGCTGACGGGCCGGCCGCCGAGCTGGACGGCCGGGCAGATCTCGGCGCGGAAGCCGTAATCACTGCCCACGCGCTGCAGGAGTCGGTGCGTGCCCTTGCCGCGGCTGCCGAAGGTGTAGTTCGGCCCCGTGACGAGGATGCGCGGCGCGAAGGAATCGCGCAAGAGCGCGAGGAAGTCCTCCGGCGTGCGGCGCGCGAGGTCCTTCGTGAACGGGATGGCCATGAGCACGTCGACGCCGAGCGCCTCGATGAGCTGACGGCGCAGCGCGTTGTTGCTGATCTGCGGCGGCACGGCCTGCGGCGCGAGGACGGCGAGCGGATGGTTGCTGAAGGTGAAGACCATGCTCGTGCCGCCAATCTCGTGCGCGAGCTCGACGGCGCGGCTTATGATGCTGCGGTGGCCGCGGTGGACCCCGTCGAACATGCCGAGCGCAATGACGAGCCGCGGGTAATCGTCGCGCAGCGTGGTGAGTCTTGAATAAAACTGCATAATGCTCCCCTCTCAGTTCTTCGTCGCAGGCTCGCGGCAAACGACCTTGGCCGGGATGATTTCCTGGCTCCAGCGGTCGTAGCGGCCGATGCCGAGGAAGCGGCCTGCACTGTAGACGCGCAGGATGTCCGTCTCGGGCACATGGCGCCGCTCGCCCGTGCCGAGGCCGTTGCAGAACGGCTTCTCGCGGCGCGGGTCGAGGTCGTAGCGCTCGAAGTGACTGAGGAAATGCGCGGGCTCTAAGATGGCGCGCTCCCCCGCCTCACTGAGCTCTTCGAGCGTCAGCGCGTCCGCGAGCGCGAAGTCGCCGACGCGGCTGCGCACGAGGAAACTCATCGTCGCGGGCAGGCCGAGGGCCGCCCCGATGTCGAGGCAGAGGCTCCTGATGTAGGTGCCCTTCGAGCACTGGACATCGAGGAGAATCTTCTTCTCCTCGGGATGGTAGGCGACGAGGTCGAGCGCATGGATCGTGACCTCGCGCGAGGGAATCTCGACTTCCTTGCCCTCGCGCAGGAGGTCGCAGGCGCGCTTGCCGCCAATCTTGATGGCGGAGTGCGCCGGCGGCGTCTGCCGGATCTTGCCCGTGAAGCCCAAGAGCGCATGCTCGATGGCCTGCTGCGAGGGCATGGCGAAGTCTGCGACCTCCTCGGTAATCTCCCCCGTATCGTCGCCGCTGTCCGTCGCAAAGCCGAAGGTCAGCTCCGCACGGTACGTCTTGTCGGCGAGCTCGAGGTATTCGATGAGTCGGGCAGCCTGCCCGACGGCAATCGGCAGCACGCCGGCTGCCGCGGGGTCGAGCGTGCCGGCATGGCCGACGCGCTTCATGTGCAGCACCTTGCGCACGGCGCCGATGACGTCGTGTGAGGACATGCCGGGCGGCTTGAGGATGTTGAGGAATCCGTCCATCATTTCTCCCCCTGGCAATGGTAGGCGCGGATCGCCTTCGAGATGGCCTCGCAGATCGTGCGCTTCGCCTCTTCAAAGGGCATCGCGAGCGTGCAACCGGCCGCGCGCGTGTGACCGCCGCCGCCGAATTGCACGGCAATCGCGCTGACGTCGAGGCCTTTGGAGCGCATGCTGACGCGGCAGATGCCCTCCTCCTTCGTCTTGAGGACGACGGCGATGTCGACGCCCTCGATGACGCGGATCATGCCGATGAAGGACTCTGTCGACTTCATGCGCGCCGTCGTCTCCAAGTCGAGGAAGATGCCGGCCGCATGGCCGTCGGCGAAAAGCTCGGCGCGCTCGATGGCCTCGCCGATGTCGCGGACGGTCTGGTACGGCTTCTGCTCGAGCGCCTCCGAGATGACGTTCGGCTCGACGCCGTGGTCTAAAAGGTCCGCTGCGGCGCGCATCGTGTGCGACGTCGTGTTCGAGAAGCGGAAGAAGCCCGAATCCGTCGCAAGGCCCGTGTAGATGCACATGGCCATTTCCTTGTTGAGCGTCACAGGCAACTCCTGCATGAGGTCGTAGATGATCTCAGCCGTCGCCGCGCGCGTCGCTGCGATATAACTGTATTCTGCCGAGCCGTCGTTCGTCTGATGATGATCGATATTGAGGAGATGCGCCGCATGGACGGCCTTCATGGCGCAGCCCGTGCGGTCCGTCGCCGTGTCGAGCACGACGAGCAGGTCGGCCTCTACGGGCTTTTCCTCGTCGGGTCTCCCAATAATATCATATCCCGGCAGCACCGAAAAGATGGCCGGGATATCATCATCGAGCAGAACGGAAGCTTCCTTGCCGAGCGAGCGCAGGATGTGCATGAGCCCGAGCGAGGACCCGATGGCGTCGCCGTCGGGATTCTGGTGGGCTGTGATGACGATCCGCTGAGCGCTCGACAGGATGGCTGCTGTTTCACTCAATGTCACTATCATGTCAATGTTCTTCTTTCTTAACGTTATCGGTCTCTGGAGCCTTCTTCGCCTTGTCCTCGGCCTCGATCTTCAGCAGCAGCTCCTGGATGTGTGCGCTGTAGTCGAGGGATTTGTCCACGACGAAGGAAAGCTCAGGCGTGAAGCGCAGGCGGATCCTCTTGCCGATCTCGCGGCGGATGAAGCCGAGCGAACTCTGAAGTCCTGCCCAGCAGTCTTTCACCTGCTGTTCACTGCCCATGAGGCTCACGTAGATCTTGGCCTCGCGCAGGTCGCCCGTGCATTCGACGGACGTGACCGTCACGAAGCCGATGCGCGGGTCCTTGAGCTCACGCAGGATGATCTCCGAGATCTCCTGCTTCATGAGCTCCTGGACCTTCTCTACCCGGAGCTGGCTCATGGCATTCCCTCCTTTTCTGATTTATCTTCTATGCTGTCGTTTCTATTACTATGCGTTTCAGTCCTTGGCGTTCTCTTTTGCCTTGGCAGCAGCGGCCTTGGCCTCTTCTTCGCGCTTCTTGGCGGCAGCCTTGTTGGCGTCGGCGATCGTCGTCGCGATCTCCTCCATCGTGTAGGCCTCGATGATGTCGCCTTCCTTGAAGTCGCGGAAGTCGACGATCGAGATGCCGCACTCGTAGCCTGCGTTGACTTCCTTGACCTCATCCTTGAAGCGGCGCAGCGAGTCAATCTCGCCGTCGAAGATCTCGATGTTGTCGCGGATGATGCGGATCTTGGAGTTGTTGCAGATCTTGCCTTCGAGCACGTAGGAACCAGCGACGAGCGCCTTCGAGAACTTCATGACCTGACGGATCTCGACGCGGCCCTGGATGACTTCCTTGTACTTTGGCTTGAGCATGCCGCTCATGGCGTCCTTGACGTCATTGATGGCATCGTAGATGACGCGGTAGGTGCGGATATCGATATTCTCGGTGTCGGCGAGCTTGCGCGCATTGGCATCCGGGCGGACGTTGAAGGCGATGATCAGCGCGTTCGAAGCCGATGCCAGCATGACATCCGACTCGTTGACGGCGCCGACGCCCGAATGGACGATGGAGACGCGGACCTCGTCGTTCTTGTTGAGTTTCAAAAGCGAGCTCGAGAGCGCCTCGACAGAGCCCTGTACATCGGCCTTGATGACGATGTTGAGGTCCTTGATGTCGCCTTCCTGGATCTGGTGGAAGAGGTCGTCGAGCGAGACCTTCTTGCTCTTGATGAGGTTGTTGCGCTGGCGCTCGATGCGGGCCTCGGCGATGGAGCGGGCCTGCTTCTCTTCGAGCACGGCGAGGATGTCGCCGGCTTCCGGCACGTCGTTGAGGCCGAGGATCTCGACCGGTACGGACGGGCCGGCCTTCTTGACGTTCTCGCCGCGGTCGTTGACCATGGCGCGGACCTTGCCGTACGTCGTGCCGCAGACGACGGAGTCGCCGATGCGCAGCGTGCCGTTCTGGACGAGGACCGTCGCGACAGGGCCGCGTCCCTTGTCGAGCTTGGCCTCGACGATGACGCCGCGCGCATCGCGGTTCGGGTTGGCCTTGAGCTCCTTGACTTCGGCGACGAGCAGGACCATCTCGAGGAGGTCATCGATGCCGATCTGCTTCTTAGCCGAGACTGGGACCATGATCGTGTCTCCGCCGTATTCCTCCGGCACGAGACCCTGCTCCATGAGCTCCTGCTTGACGCGGTCCGGGTTGGCGCCCGGCTTATCAATCTTGTTGATCGCGACGATGATCGGCACGCCTGCCGACTTCGCATGGTGGATGGCCTCGATCGTCTGCGGCATGACGCCGTCGTCTGCGGCGACGACGAGGATCGCGATATCCGTGATCTGGGCACCGCGCGCACGCATGGCCGTGAATGCCTCATGGCCCGGCGTGTCGAGGAAGACGATCTTCTTGCCCTTGCAGTTGACCTGATAAGCACCGATGTGCTGCGTGATGCCGCCGGCCTCATGCGTCTGGACATGCGTGTTGCGGATACAGTCGAGCAGCGACGTCTTGCCGTGGTCGACATGGCCCATGACCGTGACGACAGGCGGGCGGAGCTTCAGCGTCTTCGGGTCGTCCTCGATCTCCGGGATTTCCGTCGGGTCGACCTCTGGCGGCAGCTCTTCGCACGTCACGCCGAATTCCGAAGCCACGAGGGCGGCCGTATCAAAGTCGATTTCCTGGTTGATCGTCGCCATGACGCCCATCATGAAGAGCTTCTTGACGACTTCCGCAGCCGTGTAGCTCATCTTGGACGCGAGGTCCTTGACGGCGATCGTCTCCGGCAGCTTGATATGCTTCGGATGCGCGATCTCGACCTTCGGTGCCTGCTGGCCGCCGCGCTTGTTGTTGCGGCCCCTGCGGTTGCGGTCGTTCTTGCTGCCGAAGCGATTGTTACGGTCATTGCGGCCGCCGCGCTCGTTGCGGCTGCTGTTGCGGCGGTCGTTGCGGTTGCCGCCGCGGTTATTGTTGCCACCGCCATTGTTGTTGCGGTTGCCGCCGTTATTGCCGCTATTGCCGCCGTTATTGTGGCTCGGACGGTTGCTGCCCGAAGCGGCGCGGTTGCCACCATTATGATTGCCGTTGCCGTTATTGCGGCCCGCATCGCTGCGGCGCTCGTTACGCTCATTGCGGCCGTTATTGCCGTTGCTGCCGTTATTGCCGTGGTTCTGCTTGCCAGCCTGCGGCTTCTCGGCGCGCTTCTCTACCGGCTTTGCGGCCGGCTTCTGCGCAGCCGGTGCTGCCGGAGCCTTTGCCTGCGGCTTAGCGCCCTTGTTGCTCAGCGAATTCTTGATGGCCGTGCGCTCTTCTTCGCCGACGCTCGAGAAATTGTTGGCAGCTTTGAACTTATTGCGCTTGAGGATATCCAGAATGACTTTGCTATCCGTGTTGAACTCTTTCGCGAGCTCGTAAACTCTGTATTTGGACATTAATCCACCCCCGGTTATTATTTCATACTCATGGCTCCTTCATCAGCTCGCGCAGCTTCTTCGCGAACCCCTTATCGGTCAGGGCCGCGACAGCGCGGTACTCCTTGCCGAGGCACTGGCCGAGCGTCTCCCGGTCGAGCCCCTCAAGGTAGGGAACCTTGTATCGATCCGCTAGGATCGTGTAATCTTTCTTTGTTTCATCTGAGGCATCCGCCGCCACGAAGACGAGTACGGCCTCGTGGCCCTTCAGAGCCTGCTCCACGGCAAAGGCGCCCGACACGATGCGGCGCGCCCGCTGGGCCATGCTCAGGAGGTTCGTGATGCGCTCTTCTTGGGTATGCGCCATGACTCAGCCCTCAGCCTTGTCCTCGAACAGCTCGCGCTCGAGGAGATCGTAGACGGCAGCGTCAATTGACGACTTGAACGAACGCTCGAGGCCATGACTCTTCTTGGCCTTGTCGAAGCATTCGCGCTTGTGGCAGATGTAGGCGCCGCGCCCAGGCTTCTTGCCCGTGAAGTCCACGGAGAACTCGCCCTCGGGGCTGCGCACGATCCGCACCATTTCTTTTTTCGGGCGGCTTTCCTGGCAGCCCAGGCACATCCGCTGCGGTATCTTCTTGATCTTCATCATTCAACCTCAGCCGTGAAGGCGGCATCGCCCGTGACCTCGACCTCGTTCATGTTGGCATCGAGCTCTTCGTCAGCGGCCTGCGACTCGCTCTTGATGTCGATCTTCCAGCCCGTGAGCTTGGCGGCGAGGCGGGCATTCTGGCCTTCCTTGCCGATGGCGAGCGAGAGCTGGTAATCCGGCACGACGACGCGTGAGACTTTCTCCGTCTCGTTGACCGCGACGGAGACGACCTTTGCCGGACTCAGCGCATTGGCGATGAACTTGGCCGGATTGTCGCTCCACTTGACGATGTCGATCTTCTCGCTGCCGAGCTCATCGACGATCGACTGCACGCGCAGGCCGCGGTGGCCGACGCAGGAGCCGACTGGATCGACGTTCTCGTCCTTCGAGTAGACGGCAATCTTCGAGCGGTTGCCCGGCTCGCGTGCGACCGACTTGATCTCGACGATGCCTTCCTGAATCTCCGGCACCTCGAGCTCAAAGAGGCGCTTCAAAAGGCCTGGATGCGTGCGCGAAACGACGATCTGCGGTCCCTTGTTCGTCTTCTTGACCTCGACGACGTATGCCTTAATGCGGTCGCCGTGTGCGTACGTCTCCGTCGGGATCTGCTCCGCCGGCGTCAGCACGGCTTCCGTCTTGCCGAGATCGATGTAGACATTGTGGTTCTCAACGCGCTCGACGAGGCCCGTCAGGATGTCGCCCTCGCGGCTCATGAACTCCTCGTAGATGATACCGCGCTCTGCCTCGCGGATGCGCTGGACGACGACCTGCTTGGCCGTCTGCGCAGCGATGCGGCCGAAGTTCGCCGGCGTCACCTCGATCTCGATGACGTCGCCTACCTCATAGTCCGGCTTGATCGTGCGGGCCTGCGCCAGCGAGATCTCCGTGATCTCGTCCTCGGGGTCCTCGACGACCGTCTTGATTGCGTAGACGTGATAGTGACCCGTTTCTCTGGAAAGCGTGACGCGGACATTCTGTGCCGAGCCAAAGTTGCGCTTGTATGCCGAGATCAGGGCAGCCTCGATGGCCTCGAAGAGGACTTCTTCATCGATGCCTTTCTCCTTGCCGAGCTCTTTGAGCGTCGTCAGGAATTCCTGACCATTGTCCTTCGCTTTCGTCGTTTTTCTTGCCAAAATAATATCCTCCCAATGAACGGGGGAAGCCCCCTTTTTTGCTATGTCAAAAGTCGATATGAAGGCGGACCTGTGCAATATCCGCCAGCGGGATCTTCGTCTCGCCATCGAGCCCGATCGCATCGCCATCGAAGCCCGTGAGCTCGCCGACGAGAAGCTTCTTGCCCTCGCGCGGCGCGTAGAGCGTGACGTCGACCTTCTTGCCCTGCTCGCGCGTGAAGTCGCGCGGCTTGCGCAGGACGCGGTCGATGCCCGGCGAGGACACCTCCAGAATGTACGAATCCGGCACGACATCCCCCTTGTCAAGCGCCTCCTCGAGCTTCTCGCTCAGCGCCTGGCAATCCTCGATATCGATGCCGCCTTCCTTATCGATGTAGACGCGCAGATACCAATCGTGCTCCTTGACATACTCGACATCGACGAGCTCGATGACGTCCTGATTCTTCAGGAGCTCCTGCACGATTGCCTCTACGGCATCCTCAACCTGCTGCTTTGCCATACATCCACCTCCAGCTTTCTGCTTTTGAATCACGGTGATGCGCTCATCCGTGTCTTTCTCGCATAAGATTAAAGAGTGGGCTTGCACCCACTCTTCACTAAACAACCTTAAATTAACTATTTCATGATACCACAAAAGCCTCTGCTTGTAAAATGGTATCTGAAAAAAAGTCAGGAAAGTCATATGCTATGTGCACGGCGCGCCTTCTGGAGCTTGCGCAGCTTATGCAGCTTGCTGCGGCGCCAGAGGAAGTAGAGCGCGGCGTTCAAGGCGATGATGGCCGTGCAGCAGGCGCCGTACATGAAGGGATAGCCGCACTGCGCGGCGACGATGCTAAGGAGCACGGCGGCGAGGCCGACGCTGATGTCGAGCGACCAGAAGTACGTGGCCGTCGCGACGCCGGCGCGCGATGCCGGGGCACTCTGGACGGCGAGCGTCTGGAAGGCCGGCGACAGCGCGCCGAAGCCGATGCCGAGCAGCGCGGCCGCGCCGAGCAGCCCGACGAGCGTCGTGACCTGGCTGAAGAAGACCATGCCAGCCGCGAAGAACGCGAAGCCCGGCCAGACCGTCCAATCCGGCCCCTTCTCGTCGAAGAGGCGGCCGATGACGGGGCGCGTCAGGATGATGACAAAGGCAAAGACGACGAAGAACAGGCTCGTCTCCGCCTGCAGGCCGAGGCTCTTGGCGTAGAGCGGGATGAAGGTCAGGATACCGCCGTAGGCAAAGAAGACCATGCCGCCTAGCAGTGCCGGTGTGAGCGAGCGCCGCTCGATGAAATCCGAGAGATGGAAGCCCTTCTTCGGGCGCTTGGCCGGACAGACGACCTCATCGGGAAGACGGCGGGCATTGGCCGTCAGGAAGGTCAAGATCGCCAGTGCCGTCATAAAGGCGAAGAGCGCCGTGCCGCCGAGATTGCCGATGATCAAGAGGCCGATGAGCGGGCCGACGACCATCGCGAGGTTCGTCGAGAGCGCGAAGTAGCCGATGCCCTCGCCCTTGCGCGAGGCCGGCAGCACGAGCGCGGCCATCGCCGCCGCAGCCGTCGTCGCGAGCGCGAAGATGCAGCCATGCAGCAGGCGCAGCGCGTAGATGGCCTGCTCCGAGTGGAACCAGTTGAACGCGAACATCACGAGGAAGAACGCCGCCGTCGCCCCACGCATCAGCTTCTGCTTGTTGACGGCGTCAATGATGCGGCCGGCCAGAGGGCGGCAGCTCACCGCGCCGATCTGGAAGGCCGTCATCGCGAGGCCCGCCTCCATGTCGCCGCCTCCGAGCGTGTCCATGATGAAAATCGGCAACGCCGCCACCATGATGTACTGCGACATGAACAAGAAGAGGTTGCTGCCTCCCATCCCCAGGAATTCCGGTGTCCATAGCTTCTCTCTCTGCATGTGATCTTCCTTTCCTATCTTAAACCCCATCAAATTTCTCTGCGGCTCAGAGCTTTGCCTCGATCTTGCGCAGCATGCGGCGCAGCTCTTCCTGCTCGTCCGTGCTCAGGGCCCCGAGAAAGTCGAGGTTGGCGTGCTCGTCGAGCGCGCTGAGCCGCTCGACGCAATCGCGCCCCTTCTCGGTCGTCCGCAGGATCATGTGGCGCATGTCGCTCGGGTCGGGCGTGCGGTCAATGCAGCCCTTGTTCTCCAGATGCGTGACGAGCGCCTTGACCGTGTTCTGGTTCTTCTCGATCCGCTCGGCGAGCGCCTTCTGGCAGAGCGGCTCGTACTCCGCAATCGTCTTGAGCGCAACCCACTGCTCCACCGTGATGCCGTATTCCTTGAACATGCCGTCCACCGCGTAGTGGATCTTGCGCGCCACGCGGCTGATCATGTAGCCAATCGTATCATCAAGTGTCATGATCTCATCTCCCTTTTCCTATCGTAAACTTATGTATTGTACAACCAGTCCGCCGGCTTGTCAATCTTTGCGGAAAAAGAGAACGGGCTGACGCGCAGCACGGCAATCCCGAAACGGCTTGTCTATTGTAATACGATATCGTAGTATAGTCAACAAGCCTGACAAGAAGGATATCCTCTGTTCGCGTGCGCATGCTTTATGGATAGGTGTATAATAGAAGCACATCAACCGACAAACCGGTAAACGACAGGAGGAATCACGATGGACATCAGCAAGACTTACCTAGCTGCCGACTCGCGCTACGAGGCGATGGCCTACCCGCGCTGCGGCAGGAGCGGCCTGCATCTGCCGCGCATTGCGCTGGGCTTCTGGCACAACTTCGGCGACACGGCAGACTACGGCACGATGAAGGCGCTCTGCTGCACGGCCTTTGACCACGGCATCACCTACTTCGACCTCGCCAATAACTACGGGCCCGCCTACGGCAGCGCCGAGCGCAATTTTGGCCAGCTCATGGACGGGCTCTTCCGCCCCTACCGCGATGAGCTCGTCATCGCGACAAAGGCCGGCTATGACATGTGGCCGGGCCCCTACGGCAACTGGGGCAGCCGCAAGTACCTGATCGCGAGCCTCGACCAGAGCCTCCAGCGCATGCACCTCGACTACGTCGACATCTTCTACCATCACCGCATGGACCCCGAGACACCGCTCGAGGAGACGATGGGCGCACTCGCGCAGATTGTCAGGAGCGGCAAGGCGCTCTACGTCGGCCTCTCGAACTACGACGGCCCGACGCTCCTGCGCGCGGCGACCATCCTGCACGAACTGCACGTGCCGTTCATCGTCAACCAGAACCGCTACTCCATCTTCGACCGCACGATCGAGAAGAACGGCCTCAAGGACACCTCCGCCGACCTCGGCCTCGGCATCGTCGCTTTCAGCCCGCTCTGCCAGGGCCTGCTGACCGACCGCTACCTGCACGGCATCCCTGAAGACAGCCGCATCCACCGCGATGGCCGCTTTCTCAAGGAGAAATCCTTGACGCCCGAAAAGTTGCAAGCCATCCGCGCCCTAAATGATCTAGCCGCCCAGCGTGGCCAGACGCTCGCCGAGATGGCCCTCGCCTGGGACCTCAAGGACACGGACGTCACCACTGTCCTGATCGGCGCCTCCAAGCCCGAGCAGATCCTCGACAACATCAAGGCGATCGAGAACACGAGCTTCAGCGCCGAAGAGCTGCAGGCCATCGACGCCATCTCTTTCGCCCCCGGCGTCCAGGGACTCATACGCTGAGCCCCTCCCTTCTCACTGATGCAAACAAAAAGCCGCTTCACAGCACAGGCTGCGAAGCGGCTTTTAATTACTCCCAGACAATCTTCATGAGCTCTGGGTAATGGTCCTCGAGCTCTTGCAAAAGGACGCGGAACATCGCGTAGACGAGGTCGCCGTCGATCTTCTCTTCACCGCAGAGGATGCAGGTATCGAGGACGAGGTTCTCTTCGTCATCGAGGTAATATTTGCAGGTCTTGTATTTCTTGTTGTAGCGATTGAGCATCTCGAGCAGTTCCTCGCGGTTCTGGCCGCGCACAGCGCGCGGCACGACGAGGATGCGGATCATCGCGTAGATGCTCGTGTCGAGAATGACAACGAGAGGCAGCCGATTGCCGCGCACTTCGGCAAACGACCGGAAGGCCACCGTCTCGTAGGTGTCATCGGGAATCTCCTCAATCGTGAATGCAAGAGGATGTTTCTCCTCTACATAAGCCTTGAATTCTTCTGCTTTCTTGTTCATGCTGCTCACCTTTCCTTATCTTTATCTTTTTATCGTTCTTAGTTCTTATTTGAGAAGATGTGACAGTCGGCCGGAACCCCAGAGTTCCGGCCTTCTTGTCTTATCCATCTAGTCTGTCATGCTTCCTCGCGATCTTCCGCCGCTACGTTCACCGCATTTGCCGGATTCTTGAAGGCATCGAGGTAGTTGGATGCATCGACAAGGCCGAAGCGGTCGTGGAGCGAGAGGACCGGATGGTAGTACGTGCGATAGAAATCGTAGCGGTCATGATTCTCCATCATGCGCATCCAGTCCGTCTCCGTGTAGCGCTGGCGGTAGACGTGGTAGTGGTCGACGAGGTCCAGGAGATTGCCATTGCTGTACTGCGTATCCGTCTGCCCGTAGAACCGCAGGAACATCCAGCGGTGTTCATCCGGCGCACCATTGAGCCAAGCGGCGAGTGTCTCTTTCGGGTCGTTGATGGCCGTGTCGTTCCAGTACGCACTTGTCACGCCGTCCTCGTAGACCGGCGCCGTGCCGAAGACATTCGTCACCATGACGCCGTTGCTAAAGGTCGCCTTGCCAAGAACGTAGAGCTTGTCGATGAGGAACTGCCCCTTGCTGACCGAGATGTCGCCGTTCTCCAACCAGAGGTGCTTGAAGCGGATGCCGCTGCCCTCATTCGTGCGGATGTTGCCGATGTGGAGATTCCGGATAGGCGCGTCATCCGATGCGCCGGTCGGCGTGATCGTCAGCAGGTTGTCGGCACCTTCACGCTGCAGGATGTCATCGATGCCGATGTCGGCACCGGCGACTGCGATTTCCTGGCCTGCCGTGATGTGCTTGACATTCATGACTTTGTCCGGGTTGCGGACGAACATGGCTACGAGGTCACCGTCCATCGTGTCGAAGTAGAGACTGCCGTTCTTGAGCTCGGTCGCCGCCTCCTTCTTGGCGTAGAGGCCGTAAAGGTCGACATCGCCCGTGCCCTCATGGCGGATGACGACATTGCCGTTCGTCGCATTGACGAAAGCGCGGTCGCCATTTTCCTGGTGGCGGCTGTCCTTGATATCGCCCGTGCCCGTCGTGCGCAGATCGATGTTGCCGCGCTGCGCGGTCAGGTGGATATCCTCGGTCTTGCCCGCATCGCTGCCGTCGAAGACCATGCTGCCATCGTGCGTGTGCAGGTTGATATCCTGCTTCGCCGTGACATCCTTGCGCAGCGTGATCGTGCCGGTCTGGGCCGCATCCGCGATGAGATTGCGGTCCGCATTGACGAGGCCGGCAAAGGTGATGTCACCCTTGTGCGTCGTCTTAGCCGTGAGGTCTCTGCCGCTCGTGGCCTGTCCCTCGAACGAGATCGAACCGTCGCTCGTCTCGGCCGTGAGGTCCGTGCCACTCACCGCTTTGCCCCGGAAGACAATGTCTCCGGTGATGGTCTTAGCCGCAAGCTCTGTGCCACTTGCCGCCTGGCCTTCAAACGAGATAGCGCCGTCATCCGTCGTGGCCTGCAGGCTGCCCGCCTTGGCCTCAGCATCGCCGACGAAGCGGATCTGCCCCGTCTTCTCTGCCGCCGCGCGGATATCCTGCGCCGCCCGCGTCGTGCCGCCAGTCGCGATGTCGCCGTCGTCCGTCGTCATCGCGACGTCAGCGGCAGAATCGATGGCACCAGTCACGTGGATGTTGCCCTTGTCCGCGAGCTTCTGGCTGTCCGATGCCGAGAGCACCGTGTCGCCGCCTTTCGAAGTCAGCGAACCGCCGATGTTCACATTGCCTTCCACAGCCCGTGAGCCCGTGCCGTGACAGACGTGCCGCCCGTGACACTGCCTGTCACATCCACGCTGCCATCCGTGGCCAGCAGCTCCGACGAAGTACCGCTCGTGACATCGCCCGTGATTGAGACGCTGCCATTCGTGGCCTGTGCCGTCGTGGAAGTGCCGCTCTGGACATCACCGTGAAGCGCGACATTGCCATTGGTTGCCTTGACAAGCGTTGCTTGGCCACTGGTCAGATTGTCTTTGACCGTGACATTGCCGTTATCGGACTCGGCTGTGATGTCAGTACCGGCCTTTACTGGGCCAGTGACCTTTACATCACCGTATGCCGTGTGGATTGCAGCATTGCCTGCATCGGCATCAATCTGGCCAGCCATCGTGATAGCACCGCTGCCAGATTCAACCGTAACATCGGTACCAGCATGCATCTGGCCTTTGACCGTTACATCGCCATTCTGCGTCTTGAGCGTTGCCGCCCGCGTCTTCGAATCGACCTTGCCTTGGATCTCGATGTTGCCATCCTGACTCAGTGCCTCGGCGTTGCCGCTCTCGGTTGCAAGCAGGTCGCCCTCGACCGAGATGTCGCCGGACTCCGTCGCCTGGAGTTTTGCACCGTTCTTGGCCGTTACCGTACCGTAAACAGTGATAGGTCCATTCGCCGTCTGCAAGGACGCCGTTGTGCCGGCTGTAACCGTACCTGGCTTATCCTGCGTGCCAATCGTAATAGCACCGTTCTTGTTCTTGATTGTTGCAGCTGTACCGCTCTGGACATCACCCGTTACGACGAGGTCGCCGTCCTGCTGGTTGTCCATCATGATGCTGCTGCCAGCCATAGCACTGCCCTTCTGGTGAAGTCCCTTCTTGGCTGCCAGACTGACTGCACCATTCGTAGCAGTAAGATCAGCGCCATTCGTCAGCATCGTGCCGGCGTTCATTGTGAGATCTCGACCGGCCGTTACGTCCTGGTCGTTGGCCATGCTGCCGCCGGAAGTCAGCCCTACATCCTGGCTAGCCGTTACGGCGCCCTGGTTACGCAGGTCGGTCTTTGCATTCATGGTCACGTCGCCGCCTTTGGCTTCCACACCGCCTTGGTTGGTGATGCTGCCGGTAGCGGATTTCAGGCCCACATTCTGGCCGGCCGTTATAACCCCTATGGTATTCAGATTGTTTTCGTCGTTGATCAGGCTAATGCCTTCCGCGACCGTCACCGGTCCGTTGACAGCCAGGTTGTTCATCACACCGTTCTTGTAGTTGTGGACGGTGACATTCTTGGCCTTGCTGCCCACGGCAAAGGTGACTGTAAGATCCTCATCGCCGCCGTTGCCGAGCACGACATCCGCCGCATCGCTGGCGTTCTTCAGAGTCATATTCTTGAATGCATTGAATTTCTTGGCTTCCGCCTCTGCCCCGCTGTTCAGGCTGATGCCTGTCGCTGCGTCCACAGAAGCCGTTTCAGCCTTGATGGCATGGGCTGCCGACTGGCTGATGGAACCATCGGCATTAAGGTTCAGCGTATTGGCAGTGAGTGTGCCGTTTTTCAGCTCGATGTCCCTGTCACTGGACAGATTCACCGTATCTGCCTGCACCTGGCTCACAAGCGTCGACGCGTCTTCATTGTTTCCAAGGCTCAGGCTGGTTTCAGCCGCCACAGCAATCGTATGGCCCGGACTCGTTTTCACCGTGCCAAGCAGGAGAATACCGTCCTGTTCCCCGGCCTTGCTCTTGCCGGCCAGGTAAATATTGCCATCTTTCGCTTCGGCATTGATGGTCGCGCCATTTCCCAGGATGCGTACACCGCTGTCCTTCGCACCGATGCTGCCCGCTGCCTTCAGATTAAGCAGGCTGCCGGCATTGAGGTAAGCCTGTGCCGAAGCGTCAGGGCTCATGAGGATGTCCTTCGCGGAATCGAGCACCATGTCTTTACCGGCATAGAGACCGGTAAGCTGCAGATTGTGGCTGCCCACACTGCTGATATACATGCTGCCGTCTGTCAGAGCGGACATGCTGCCCGTCAGGTCGGCGGCAATTTTCTTATCTGCCGTACCGATGTCGGCACTGCCGCCTTCGAGGATGAGGTTCTTGCCCGTCAGGTTGGCACTGCTATCCGTCAGGGAATTGGTCACGCCGGCTTTGCCCAGGACGCGGATATCACCTGTGCTGGTCGTTACTTTACCCAGCTTCAGGACCGTATCCTTATTTTTACCGAACGTACGGCCGGCTACATAGATATTGCCATCGGACTCAACGTTCAGCTCACCTTTGGCTTCGATGCCCACAGGCACCTTGCCGTAGATGCGGAACACATTCTCACCCTTGTCATTCTTGGTATAGCCCACATCGGAAACGTTGGCATTGACGACCTTCTTCAGATCGTCGAGCCGTTCATCCGTGGTGATACCTTTGACCAGAACATCTTCAGCCGCTTTGTCCGAGCCGATGTTTTTGGCTTGGAGTGTGATATTGTTGCCGGAGATGTTGGCCTGCTTGAGCTCCGTATCCGTGCTGCCCTGCTGTTTATTGACGATGGCATCACTGATGGCATAAAGCAGTTCATTTTCCGTCCAGCCAGCACCGGCCTTCTGCAGATCAGCCAGATGATTTTGGGCTGTATCGCTTTTAGCCAGATAGTCGTCAGCACTTGTATAATCGCCATAGCGGTCGTTCAGGACCCGATAGTTGGCATCGATTTTTGCTGCTTCTTCATTGTTTTCATAAGCAGCTTTCAACTCCAAGTACTGGGCAAATTCAGACTGGACACCTGCCTTGTATTCAGCCACGTCTTCTGCCTGTTTCTGTTTGTACTGGCCATCGCCTTCGATCAGGCCGAGGTCTTTCCAGCCCTGGACGAGGTTTGCCGTATTGCCGCGGTCGATGGTATCACCGCTGGGCAGAGCATCGAGGATGCTGCCCGTCGCATTCAGCTTCACATCGCCGTCCGTCGATTTGATGATGCCGACACGCATATCACTGTCTTCTGCCAGATGGATATTGCCTTTGGCCGTGGCATTGACACTGCTGGAAAGCGGGTTCAACACATCTACAGCAGTATCCGGTGTTTTCACCTTCAAGGCCGCCGTATCCGTGCCGATGCTTCCCTGCCGGCTGTCGAGATCAATGCGATTGCCCTCGACAGCCACATCCGTGCCGTTCTGGGTCAGATTGCCCAAAACAGTCAGGCTGACATCGCCATTCGTGTTCTTCGCCTGAACGAGATCGACATGACCCGCTTTGCCATAGGCACCGTCAACAGTGATGTTCATATTGCCGCTGCCGGTATTGGCCGCGTCGAGTTTCACCGTATCGCCAAGGGACTCGATGGCAATATTCGTCATGCCTTTTTTGGCACTGAGCTTGATGTTGTCGCCCTTGAGCAGGCCGCCATTCTGGTTGATGGCACCTTCCTGCGAAGTGATGGCGATGGTCGAGCCCGCACCGCTCTGGCTGGACTGGATCCTGCTGGCCAAGGTGACACCAGCCTGACTCGTCACATTGATGGCCGAATTGCCATTCTGATTGCCAAGGAAGCCGATATTGATGCCGTGATCCGCCTTGACACTGCCCACATACTGCTGGGCCGTACCCGTGTTGGTATCCCATTCGGTGCGTTCCCAATGGAACCAGCCTAAGAAGCCCGTCTTCCAGCGCCTGGTGACGACCGGCTGCGTCCGGTCATTGTTCAGGACGACATTGTCGTAAACAAAGACATACTGCTTGTCCTTATTCGTGAGACTGCTCGTATCGATATAGACGCCGTTATCATTGGTATAGGTATTATGCCCCATATCCTGCGGCGTGATTTCCTGTTCATACTTTGCCAGTTCCGTTTCATCGAGCGTCGTGACGGCTCCCCAGAGGCCGGCTTTATGGTCATGCTTGTAGTGTTTCCTCGTCGTGACTTTCTGGCCGCTGGTCCAGTTGTAGCGCAGGTCTTTCTGCGGATTGTACTGCGAAGAAGCCCCACTGGTGCTGAGGACCTTCCAGTCGCCTGTGGTCGTATCCCATTTTGTCAGGTCCTTGACCACCGTACTGCCGCGGGTGTATTCCGTGAGACGTTTGTTGGAAGAATCCGCAATGCTGATCAGGCCATCATTCTTGTTGCTGATGAGCTTGCCCACCTGCAGATCCGTTTTCGTAGGATTGGTCACGCTGATATCATAAGCACCATCCAGCGCAACGATTTTCCCGTTGCCCGTGCTGGAAATACGGCCGCTCAGATAAATCTTGCCTCCGTGGGCATCGATATCGGGAATGACCAGTTTCTGCGTCGATGGATTGTAGTAGACATCGGGCTGGTACTTATAGGTACCGTCCACCTGCAGGACTTTGCCGCCCTGCTGTACAAGATAATACGATCCTGTCGTGATGACCGCATCGGACAGATCCTGTTTGCCCATGAGCGCCCAACTGCGATTCAAGTTCTGGACTTTCGACGTTACCGTATCGGCAATGGTGACTTCGTATTTGCCATAGCCGCTCTGGATCAGGCCGTTGACATTGATGTCCGACGCGTTGATGTAGATGTTGTCGCCGGCAATGCGCGAGCCACTGCCGTTGAGCACCTCATCATGCGTCCGGTCATCCCGATGGACACGGGAGGTATGTTCATAACCATAGGCTCCGTTGAATTCATTTACTTCGCTGTTGAAATACTTGTCTTTGTACAGCTCTTCCGGGTTGCCGCCGATATTGACGATGCCCTGGGTAAAGCCCTGGCTGATGCTCTTGCCGGCCGTCAGGTGGATTTCCTTGCCGTTGACTTCCGCCGTGCGGCTGCCTTCGCCCTGCAGGAGAATGTTGTAGTTCTTATCCTCTACCGTGACGACGCCATTTTCCGCCTCCACATTGCCGTTGATTTCAATATCGGCCTTCGGGACAAGCTCAGCATCAATTTTTTTGCCCGTCTTCTTGCCCTCTGCATCGACTTCATCGATTTTTGCCTTGATGGCAGACGTGCCATAGTCACTCTTGATGGTGACCGTGCCGCCGGTACTGGTGGCAGCATCGTTGCTGACCGTCAGGTTGACGGCAGCGGCCTTGTCCTGATTGGCACTCTTGATAACGGCAGCAGCGTCCTTAGCCAGGGACTGGCCGTTGTAATGGATTTCGCCGCCCGGATTGACTGCCTTCACATCCCCCACTTTCATATAAAGATTCGTATGGTTTTCTACGGTGACTTCCGGACTTCCCTGTGCCTTCAGCGTACCGGCGCCCTTCAGGCTGCCTGCATCCACCACGATATTGCCGCCCGAAGCGACGATATCCGGCAGGATGATGGTATCCACCGTAAGCCCGCTGACAGGTACCAGATACTCCTTGCCGTCTGGCCCGGTTACCTTGGAAAGAAGACCGAGGGCATCGAGTTCATTATAGATGCGCTTCTGCTCATCCTGGTAGCCTTGCAGAGCCGTCAGGTCCTTGCTGTCACTGTACTGGCTGATCAATTTAGCCAGTTCATAGTAGCGTGTCATCAGGGCATTGGCGTAATCGATGCGCGCATAGGTAATCTGCGACTTATCGATGTTATCCGAAGCTTCGATTGTCGGCCGTTGGACAACCTTTTCCTGTCCCTTGACGGCTTTAACGGCGGCCAGTTCGTCTTTATCGAGGACGACAATCTGTCCTGACCCGCCGATGACGATTTTCTGCTTATTCTGGGTCCCGGCCGTCACTTTACCGTCAATCTGTACATAATTATCCGTCTTATCGTTGATGTTGTCGGATTTCTTGCCTACCGATGTGCTGGTGAAGTTTTCATTGGCATCGCTGTGATACCAGGTGTACTTCACCGACTGCTCCCGCAGGTATTTATTGGCTTCATCGGCATAGGCATTGACATGGCGTACACTGGAGACTTCTGCTCCCTTGCCGACGATGACCTGGTTAGCCTGAGTCAGGGTATCCTGGAATTTCGGAACGGCTACAGAAAGCGCCGTCTTGTTGTAGGCTTCCGATTCGACATTGAGGTCCAAGTTGTCCATGGCGCCATTCGCGTCTTTGCCCGCATAGAGATTGACATCATTGAGGCTGTAGACTTTGCCCTGAACGTCGACTTTGTTGGTCCGCTGCAGGGTGTTTTTCACATCCGACGAAGCGCCGCCGGCGGCCCCGCCCTGGGTATCGGCTACGCCTTTGGCCGTTACAGCCCAGTCGTCCGAAGCCGACAGGGTGATATCGCCGGCCGCCGCATCCGTGCGCAGGGAGGTCTTCCCATCCGTCGTGATGGTGTTCTGGCTGGTCAGGGTATTATCCACATCCACCCAGGTAGCTGCGCCGGCGCCGGCTGCTTTGATATAGCCGGCCGCATTGATCTTGCCGCCCGATTCAGCTGCCAGGGTCTGGCTGCCGCTGCTCGTAAGGGACGCATTGCCGGCATCTACGGTGGCCGTGCGGTTCACCGTATTATTGAGCTCAGCGCCCTGCATCATGACACCGCCATACCCACTGCCCTCAACAGCATACGTCTTGTCCTGACCGAATTTTGCCTTGCTGTCCGCCTTGGCCGTGAGCGTGCCGCCGCTGGTGATCTGACTGCCCGTCAATACGACATCAGCAGCACCGCTGACCGTATTATCGGCCTTGGTGGCACTGGCGCCGACGACGGCTGCCTTCGTGGCATCGGCATTCAGGTCCATATGGTCCGTCTGGGCCGACTGGATCGCCACATCACCGTTTACATTCCAGCTGCCCTTGAGGGTAACCTTACTGCCCGTATACGTCTTGTTGTCCACCGCACCGGCCAAGTCGTCGCTGATCATACCGCCGCCACTGCCGTCAGCCGTGGTCAGATTGTGCGTCGTACCGCTGGCATTGACGGACAAGGATTTCAACTGCGTCTTGTCGCCAGTCAGCGTGATGGCCGCCGTATTGGCATCATTTTCCGTGCCGCTTCCCGTATGGGCGAGATTCGTGCCGCTGGCGAAAAGTCCGCCGACGGTGATGCCACGGGCATCGGCTGCGGTCTGCGTCGTATTGGACGAGGTCACATTCAGAGCCGTCCCCCTATCTTTCTTGAAGAAACTCTTGCCCAGTGTCACCTCTGTATCGATGTCCGTATTGGCTGTTGCCGTGTTGACAACGGCCGTACCACGGCCGGCCGCTGCAAAGCCCTTGACCTTGGCTTCACTGTTGTTTTCTCCATTCTGGCTTTCGGCGCTGGCTGTGATTTCTGCCCTGTCAACATCGAAAGTCGTGCCGTCAGCTGCCTGGACACCGGCCTCGCCTTTGGCAGAGGCCGTTGCTGCAGACGCACTGGCACTGCCGAGAAGGGCGACGGAGAGGCTGCCCGTTTCCGCCGTAACGGCCGGACGGGTCGTGGCCTGCAGGCTTGCCGTCTGACCACTAAAGACGCTGTTTTTCTTGCCGCTCTGCGCGACGAGAATCTTGGATGCGCCCTCATCACTTGCCATGGCGACGACGCCGTTGGCACCGACCAGGCCGAAGGAGCCACCGTACGTTCTGGCGGACACGACATTGGCCTTATCGGACTGCAAGTCAGCCGTTCCCTGCGCCGTTTTGAGTATACTTCCCTTGATGGCAAGATCCGTATCACTCGCATTATCTGCCTTGGAGACAAGGGCTCCGGCCGTCACAAGGCCTGCCGTAGCACCATAGACCGACGACATCGTCTGGGACGCGTCCGCTGCCTTTATCGTGATATCTTTGTTGTCGGAAGTCAGCGTGGAATCCACGGCTTCGATCTTCGTCTCACCGCTGGAGCTGCTCTGGGCATAGGCCGCACTGACGGCAGCCACACCGGCGATGTTCGCCTGATATGCATCGATGCTCGTTTTGCCGCCTTGGTCAGCCGTTACAGAAAGCGCATTGTTCGCCTTTAGCGTACTGCCGCTGATGCTGACGCCGGCATCTTTCTTCGCATCGAGGACGGCAACCGTAGCACTGAGCCCCAGCGAACCCGAAACGCTGGCCGAAGCCGCCGTAATCTTGGCATCCGTCTGGCGATCCGCGCTGAGATTCAGCGTATCTGCCGTGGTGATAGCAGAGTTCGTCACCGCCACCTGGGTACCCTTGGCGTCGCTCTTGCCGGAAGAAGCGGTCACGCCGGAATCATCCGTGCTCTCGACACCCGTATCCGTATTGTGAAGGGTGTCCTTGACCACCTTGCTGCTAGCTGTCGTGTCATCCGCAGTAGCCGTCTTCTGGGAATCCAGGGCCGTATTGGCTTTCTGCAGCGCAGCGGCGGTACAAAAGGAAGCCCCCTTATTATCATTATCGCTGCTGCCGTAGGTATCCGCCAGTTTGGTGCTGATGGAAGTCACCATCACGTTGGCGTTGATGCCCAGGCCGCCCACCGTAGCGCCCACCAGGTTCTGATCCACGTCCAGTTCTTCCCGGGAGGTGATGGCTGCTTTCTGGGCCGTGATGGTGCTCTGGTTCACCTTGGCCAGGGTGGAGGTGCCGATGGTATTGACACCAACGCCCGTGGCAATGGCAGCACCGCCCGCACCGAGGGCAGCCGCATTGAACTTCGTGGTCACCTTGTTATGGGCATCCACGGTGAAGTCCTGCTCAGCCGTCACTTTGCTGTTATCCACTACGGCCGAAGTCTGGCTGTTCACATTGTTGACAGAAATCGTCGAAGCCGCGGCGCCCATCGAGCCGGCCACACCGGCCACCACAGTGGTCACACCGGTGCTGCTGTCCGCCGCCACTTTCACAGAGCCGGAATCGCTCAGGCTGCTGTCTTTCTTCACCGTAATTGTGCTGCTGACCAGCTCTGCATCCGTGGTGAAGTCATCGTTGACCACACCCACACCAGCGCCTACGGCGCCGGAGACCATGGCCGCCGACACAGCTGCCGAAGCACTGACCAGAGTGGTCTTATGGTCGTGTTTGGCCGAGATTTCCAAGCTCTTATTGGGGCTGGTGATGTTCTTCATGGTGGCGGTCACGGAGCCATTCAGTTTGGTGGCCGCTGCCGTTGCCGCCACTGCGCCTGCTCCGTAGCCCCCGCCGGCACCTGCTACGCCGTCCGCATTGGTGACGACCGTGGACTGCTGGTCGGCCGTTACAGCCACATTCCGGCCGTTGACGGTCTTCTTCGCCGTATCCGTGCCGCTCAGTTCCGCAGCCGTCTTCCGGCTCAGGAGCAGGGTATCCGAAGCCGCGCTGACGCCGGCCCCGCCATCGGCGCCGATGCCCACAGACAGGGACCCCACATGGCTTTCGCTGGTGGTCTCATCCTGGGCTTTCACAGCCACATCATCGGCCGTGCTGTTGTCCAGCTCTTTATTGATGTCCGTGCCGGTCACTGCTGCCCGCGTGGTCCCGCCGATGTTGTTCACGGTCACCGTGCCAGCAGCACCCACGGCCACATTGTCCGAACCGGCCAGGCCGGCCGTCAGGGCCACACTGTTCAGGGTATGGGTACCGGACGCAGTCACGACTACGCCCTTCTGCTTGTCGCCTACCGTCCCGTTTTCCTTGCCCCGGGCCTCCAGGGAACTGTCTTCCACGGTGCTTTCCGTATTGCCCGTAATGGCATTGTAGCTGACGCCCATGCCGAGTCCGGCATTGCCGGCTGCACCGCTCACCGTCCCGGCAAAGTTGGTCAGATTTTCCTGCCCGCTGGCCAGTACACCGATGTTGCCGCTGCTAGTCAGGTTGCTGCCCGTCACAGAAGCCTTCACGTTGTTGCCGATCTGGTTCACGGCAATATTCCCCGCAAGGGCTGCCTTACCGGCCACAGCTGCGCCCACGCCAATGGACGTGATGGCAGAGTCTCCTGCCGCCTGTACGGTGGTATGCCTGTCTTTGACCGTGCTGCCGCTCAAGGTGGCCGTGGTATCCTGGTTGATCCGGTTGACGGCTACACCGGCGCCGCCGGCGAAGGTGCCGCTGCCCGCACCGACGACAGCCATGCTGTTGATGGTGCTGTTGATGGTGCTCTTGCTGTCCGCCTGGACCGTCACATAGGCTCCTTTATCCGTATTTTTATCAATCTTGCTGTCCTGTACTTCCGCCGTCACGGTCTTGTTCACCAGGGCCGTGGCCGCTGCCCCCTGGACGGCCACCTTGCCGGCACCGCCCACGCCAACAGCTGCCGTGGTCAAGGTGGAACCATCCACCGCCTGTACGGACGTACTCCCGCTGGTCACATGGGTCAGGGTGGTCTTGTTCAGAGCTGCGCGGGTCTTCTGGCTGGCTTTTGCCGTGCTGGTGGAGGCGCCGCCCACATCGTTGTAGGCCACGGCGCCGCCCACTGCCACCTTGCCGCTGGCGCTGACGTTGCCGACAGCAGCCACCCGCACATCGTCGCTTTCCGCTTTGACCGTCACGGCTTTGGCATTGGCGACCGTGGTCGTTTTCGCGGTGTTGTTCCCGTCTTCAGAGCGCACTTCACCTACAGCGGCTTCCGTGTCACTGCCGCCGTGGTTGACCACCACGGTACCGTTCACGGCTGCCTTCTGGCTGGCGGCCACAGCGGCCCCCAGGCCGTAGATCTTGCCCGTGTTCTTGCCTTCCACATCCACGCTCACGCCGGTGGAAGGAGTCTTCGCCGTTACGCTGCCTCCGGCCAGGTAGGCACCGATGCGGTTGTCCAGGCCATTGTAGGCCAGGGCAGCCCCAACGCCTGCCGTCTTGCCGTAGGCCACGGACCCGGCCACGTTCACGGCCTGGGCGTTGCTGGACGCATGCACCTTCAGGTCGTCCGTGGTCAGGGCGGAATCCGTCACCTGGGACTGGATCCTGTTGTCCTGATCCTGCCACGTCACGCTGCCCATGCCGCCGAAGTCCTTGGAGCCGGCGGCCACACCGGCGGTCACGTTCACCGCCAGGCTGTCTGCTTCCGCCTGAGCGGCGATGGTATCCGCCGTCAGGGTTGCGCCATCGATTTTGGCCGTAAAGGTATTGTCCAGATTGGCCACATTCACGGCCGCGCCGGCCGCATTGTCCTTGGAACCGGCCACCACAAAGGCGGCGCCCACGCTGAGGCTGCCCTTGTTGCCGTCGAAGTCCACGGTTTCACCGGCCGTATCCAGGCCGTTGCTGCTGTCGGAGTTCTTGTAGTAGGAAGAACCGTCCGTATCCACGCCTGCATTCTGGAGCAGGCTTTCCTCCACCCGGTAGGTGGCCAGCTGATTCTCATAGGTCTTGGCCTCTTTCGAACCGCTGGTAGTATCGTGGGCTTTCACGGCGATGGAATCCGCTGTGATGTTGGCATTGTTCGAGATATTCGCATTGACCGTATTGTGCAGCCCGTTGTAGAGCATGGCACCGGTAAAGGCGTTGTCCGTGCCGTTGCCGCCCACGGCCACGCCGGCAGAGATGGCCGCCGAAA